>Ga0137404_10000507_pt1 | contig 25671 bp, 22 predicted proteins | sample CZOMad2_1_16fung_FD_108285 | JGI IMG/M metagenome (GOLD analysis project Ga0137404, IMG submission 108285) | Vadose zone soil fungal communities from Angelo Coast Range Reserve, California, USA - CZOMad2_1_16fungal (Illumina Assembly) | ecosystem: Environmental > Terrestrial > Soil > Vadose... | reverse complement strand
TCCTGTGACGTCCCTCATCGATTATTCCCTGGCAAAGGGCGCGTAGCTCAACTGGCAGAGCAACTGACTCTTAATCAGTAGGTTGAAGGTTCGATTCCTTCCGCGCTCACCAAATCTTTTCAATAACTTATGGTCTGGGGAGAGCAACTGATGTGGCCTCCGCGAATCCCCACACGACAAAATTGTAGCTACCCGAGCATTTTCAGCACGCAGTGAAATGATTTCAGACAGCGCTGAGACGAGCCCTGCCCGAGCAGTTGATTCGGGACAAGGTGCTCTACCCGGTGCTCCTCGCAGGAAATTTTCGAGTGTTGAAAGCTGTTGAGACGCGAAGCTTCGACAGTTACAAAATCGACTACAGTAACCGTTGCAGACCGCCATGCCGGCTTCAAATTTCATTGAATACAAAGCTTTTATAGGGTTCACTCTTAGGTAGACCCACTGGGTTTGCACCAAGGGCTTCAGTGCCAAGAGCGTTCTGAAGTAATCCTTAGTTTGGCTCTTTCGAGCCTGTGGCTCTCACAAATCGAAAAGTCTATGGCATTGTGCTGCCTTCACACGATAGCCAGTGGCGAAAAATCGGCCACAGCAGAAGGGCACAAAGACTGCAAGTGTGGTTCCAGAACTTAAATAGTCATCGATTTACCACTTGAAAATCAGCCCAGCGCAAAGCGCTGGGCTGAACGTTGCTCTCGACCTCAGGGTGGCATTAACGGTGTTGGTACGGGGTCTTGTTGTCCACCACCTCAATCAGTTGCATCATGCCACGGTCTTCGTGAGCGAGGATGTGGCAATGATCAACAAACTTACCGGCAAAATCGGTGAACCAGGTACGGAACCTGATATATCCGGGGGTGTTAGCGTCCTTGGCCAGGGGAAGCGGGAAGGTGTCCCACCAGACCCAGGGGGCCGGCAAGATGAAAGCCCCATTTGGCGCGATCTTGATCTTGCTCCAATTGCCAAATGCCGCGCTGCTGAAGGAGAGTACATCTTTAAGGGATCCAGTAGGATCAAACACCTCGAGTATCTGAAAGGGATTCACGTGGATATGGAAAGGATGCAGCGGACTTCCATCGGCGCTGGTTGAATAATTTTCCAGGATCCATTCCTGCTTGGTACCCAGAAGCATGCTTTCATCCACCCTGCCTTCCTGGAAGGTATTATTGTTGATCGTGGGAATTCCGCCTCTGGCAGTCATTTGGTATTTCAAATAGCGGCGCTCAGAGAACGAGGTAATGTCCCCCAGGAAAGTCGGCTGTTTCGGGAATTGATTCGCATTGGGCCACGTGGTGTTGCACCCGCCTGCTGCCTGCACCACCTTGACAGTGAGGATAGGATCGGTGGCAAAGTTGGTCCCGGTGTTAAAACCGGCCAAGATTGCCGTTCCCGGAGTATTGGGCGCTTGAACCAGGATGTCCACGCGATTGGCGGGTCCCAAAAGGAAATTGACCGGAAGCCTGCCCGTTCCCGCAGGGGGCGGAATTTGCGATGCATAGTTGTCCTGATGAAACTGAACCCCATCCTGGGCGATCTGGCGGAAGTTGATCTTGGCCGTCGGGTTGTTTTGAGTAAAGTTGCAGACGTAACCGCCTTTTCCGCGATGGACAGTGGCATTGATGATTCGCCACCACTGGACCTCGTTGGCTTGCATGGTGATGGTGGGATTGGCCTGGCCATTGACGAGCAAAAGCGGTGTGACGCGTGCACCGCCGGGTACGACCCCGATCCCCGGTGGGTTTTTGACGGAGGGAGCGCCAACGCGCTCCATATTAGGTTGTTGAGCAAACTCCTGGATCAACAGCACCTTTTGCTCGACACCGGGCATGACGTTCTTGAGAGGCGTATCGTAGTCTTCGCCTTCCAGAATCAGTGCGCCGGCCATGCCGTTAAATACCTGGATGGAAGTGGAACCGTGTTTGTGGGCGTGATACCAGTGTGTTCCCTGGGCCTGCGCCATGGTGAACGGCGGCGCGCTTTTTGGTGGCCTGATGCAATAAGGAAAACAACCGGACCAGTACTGCGGAAACTCGCCATATTCGATGAGCATGTCGTTGTGTTCCGCTTGCCGGGTATGGAGTTCCTTATCTTTATCTTCCGGGGGCAGCGCTCTCAGCCGCTGCTGATTTGCAGTGAAGAATTCTTTGAGGGCCCTTTCGGTACCGACATCCTGATGTTGCCAGGCATGAGGGTTGGGGTAGTCTTTGCAGGCAACACTTTCAAACAGCCTGTCACACTCTTCCGTCGTTGAGTTCAGGTCAGGAGCGATTTCGATCAGCACGTTATCGGAAAAGGCGTTCGGGCTTACGTGAGTACCATGAAAGTGCATGTTCGTGTGATTCGATCCGCGAAAACAATCCGGTTTTACGTCTGTCCCGGGCGCCGGTGGTGATGGACTGGGGTAAATCTGGCCTCCTGTGGGAGTGGTGGTTACGTCACATTGACCATTTGGGGTTTCTGAAAACTTCTGTGGATTGATGTGATTGAGAAGCGCGATCTGAATTGTGTCGCCGACCTTTGCTCGAAAAGTTGGGCCTGGTCCGTAAACGCCGGGTTTAGTCACGCGCTTGGCCGGATCGATACGATTGCCACTGTAGCCTTCATAGGCCCTGAGCATAAAAGACTGTCCGGTGAGAGTGGGAACTGTTCTATTCTCATCGTGCACTACCAGCACAGATCGGAGTGTGGTGCCGACGCTGGTGATCTCCCCGGGATTGACGAGCTCGTTCGCGGCTGGGCTGGTAGAACACCCAGGCGAAGGCACCAGAGGGGCCGCATTGAGATGAGGCGCCAGCGGGGCCGCATTAAGGTGGGGAACCAATCCAGAAATGGCAATTCCTGCTGAGGCCGCCAGGGCCTGATTGAGGAAGCGCCGCCGGTCGTAACTCATGGGATTCTCTTGATTTTTCGCTCTTTTTTTTGACCTCGTATCGCCTCTTCTTTTGTCCTTTTCCTGTATCTACAGGACGGTAATAGTGCCGTTTTGCCCAGGGTGAAGTTTGCACTGATAGACAAATATCCCGGAGTTTGGAAATACCACTTGTGAGGAGGGTTGCTTTGGTGGTAGCGGATCAGGCGGCACCCCCCAAGGTATCTGGTTCCCAGGAACGATGGTATAGAGTTGGTACTTGTCGGGCGTGTCGTTGAACCAGAATACGGAGTCATTGCGGTTGATGGTTTTGCTTGGAAGTGATCCTGACACAATCACGAGCCTTACAATCTCAGGTGTGCTTGCCTGGATGAAACTCGTCTCAGCTGGGTGGAGCTTGCAAAAGTAATTGACATTGGCGGTTGTAGACACGGGAACCGGAGGCGAGCTTGAGTTGTTGGGGTTGATGGCTGAGGTGAACCAGGCCGGACCCGTCGTGGGCTGGGGCCAGTGTTGGATAGTGTCCTTGCACCTGCGGCACCGCCCTTAGGGTATGCAATGTCATTGGAAACAGCGATTCACCAAGATATTGATTTGACCTGTGATGTAGCGGTTTGCGGCGTTGACAATAATTCCGCGCGCGTGACAGCGGCACAATACTTCAGGAAGCGCAGTGTTCCAGTCATCTATACGGCCGTCACTGCCGATGCTGATCATGGTTATGTCTTGATCCAGGAACCAGATGGACCGTGCGTGGCGTGCCTATTTCCAGGCGTGGACGAGGAGGAGTCGTTTCCTTGCCCGGGAACGCCGGCAATCGCCGACATATTGCAATTAGTGGGCGCGCTTGTGACATACGCAATTGATTCGGTTCTGACAGGACGAACACGCTCGTGGAGTTATCGGGCCGTCCATTTCTCGTCAGGGGAGTGGGATACGGCGACTCTGTTGACCAGGAAAAATGACTGCAAGATTTGCAGCAAGAAGGGGTCCCGGTAGTCTCGAAGGCAGGCAATACAGTCTCAAGAAGGCTTTACTGGAACCTGCAAGGGGTGGCATTGTAAGTCTTGAGGCTCCAGAGCCTAGTAACGCTTTCGGAAGGAAATCCCGACCTCCAACCACTCGTCGAAAAAACAGAGCTGCAACGGATTTGTGTTTGAATTTAATTAAAGCGTTGAGAAACCCACAACGGCAAGGTATATTTTGGAACATGCTTCATCTGCGCCTGTGGGATGATTTCCGCACTGACCTACGTTATGCACTACGCATATTGATCAAATCTCCCGGATTTACAGCAATTGCTATCGGCTCGCTCGCGCTGGGGATTGGTGCAAACACAGTCATTTTCACCTTTGCGAAACAAGTTTTATTTGACCGTCTGGCCGTTCCACATCCGGAAGAGTTGCGCCTTCTTATGTGGACAGCTCCAGAACGTAGCATCGTTGAGAATCAATCGGGTGACTTGCCATCCGTGCCGGGTGGACAGCACTCGCCATTTCCATATCCGATCTACCAGTTACTGCGCGGCCAAAATCAAGTTTTAGGCGATCTTTTCGCATTCAAAAGTGCTGGTCTTTTGTCGGCAACTATAGGTGATGATGCAGTCGTACTACAGGGACAAATGGTGTCTGGCAACTACTATCAGGAGCTCGGAGTTCATCCTGCGTTGGGTCGCCCCATTACGCCGTCCGATGACGCTGTGGCCGGCAGCGGAGCCGTAGCTACGATCAGCCATGAAGCCTGGACAAGATACTTCGATGGTTCCCCCTCCGTTATCGGCAAGACCATCACGTTGAATGGCAATCTGATTGTCATCATCGGAGTGAACCCCCCGCATTTCACCGGGGCTAGCGATCCACACGTGTCGCCCGATATCTTTCTGCCACTCAGCATGCAGCCTGAGCTTGCGCCGCTAGGCCAAGGCTCCCTGCTGAACGATAAGGAATTCTGGTGGGTACAGATTATGGCCCGGTCTAAGTCTGGCACGCCGGTGCCGATGGCGCAAAGCTCTCTGGATACGCTTTTCCAGTCACTCCTGCTTGCGGGTGCGAATGCTGATAAACACAAGGCGATTCCTCATTTATTGCTTTCGGATGGCAGTCGAGGATTGAATATGAGCGCTCTTACGCTCACCAAACCGATGTACGTGCTATTAGCTTTGGTAGGACTAGTGCTTCTTCTGGCGTGCGTAAATATTGCGAACTTGCTGCTAGCCCGTTCCGCGATGAGACAGGGGGAGATGGCAGTCCGCATAGCGCTGGGAGCCGGACGCACTCGCGTCTTGCGGCAGATGCTTACCGAGAGTCTGCTACTTTCCTTGCTGGGGGGCACCGCAGGTTTGGTCGTTAGCTATCCGGGACGCAATGCGCTCTTGCACCTATTATCCCCTCCCTGGGGAAGGGTGGTGTTTAACGGCGAGTTTGATCAACGCGTTTTTGTTTTTACTGTCGGTATTTCGATCCTTGCCGGATTACTGTTTGGTCTTGCTCCTGCATGGAAAGCGATACGAACCGAAGCGAATCCTGAATTGAAAGAACAAACGCAAAGCGTAGCTTATCGCCGAAAGGGTCTGGCAGGGAAGCTTATCGTTTCCTTTCAAGTGGCGCTTTCAACACTCTTGGTCGTGGGCGCAGCGCTCTTTGTCCGCACGCTGGTTAACCTTAATTCTGTCGAACCCGGTTTTCGGACTGATCACCTGCTGCTCTTCAGAATTCAATTGTCGCGCGTGTTGTATCCGCCTCCCAAAGATGTAATATTGTTCCGCAATATTGAAGAAAAGCTCAACGCGATACCTGGCGTTGAATCAGTCACTCTTTCCTCAGCGCCCTTGCTTGCGAATTCTGTTTCAACAAACACCTTTATCCGGCTCGATCAGCCGCATGGCCCGCAGAATGCTAATGCTCAGGACGCGTGGCGTAATACTGTAGGGCAAAGCTTCTTTTCAGCGCTGGGCATTCCGATCATTGCCGGCCGGGGCTTCAACAGCACCGATACGGATACTTCCCCTAAGGTGGCAGTCATAAATCAAGCATTGGCGCGGCAATATTTTTCCGATGCAAACCCAATTGGCAAGAGATTTCGTGGATACTACTTAGCTGATCAGGTTCCTTTTGAAATCGTGGGAATCTGCGGCGACGCCCATTATGATAATCTACGCAGACAACCTCCACCAACCTATTACGTCCTCTATCATCAGCTTCTGCGTAGTCCAGGAGGCATGACTTATGAGGTACGCACGCAAATTACGCCTTCCAGCCTCGTTCAAGTGCTCCGAACCACTGTGCAGTCCGTCGACAAGTCTCTTCCCATGGTCGGGGTACATACTCAAGACGAGCAGATACGCAGTATCACTCAACAGGAACGCCTTCTTGCTGGTCTCACGGCCGGTTTTGGCATCCTTGCATTGATGTTGGCCTGTATCGGTATCTACGGGATAATGGCCTATACTGTGGCACGGCGAACCAATGAAATTGGCATTCGTCTGGCTCTTGGCGCTCAAACACAAAAGATCCTGGAGATGATCTTGAATGAAGCGTTTCAGATGACAGTCGCCGGAATTGTCGCGGGATTAAGCATCGCCTTTCTGCTGGCCAGGTTTCTGCGTTCCATGCTCTTTGGATTAGAACCGGACGACCCTATTACGTTCGTTAGCGTGGCTCTCTTGCTGATGGCGGTAGCCTTGCTCGCAGCATTCGTTCCTGCTCTTCGCGCCTCGCGCGTGGAACCAATACAGGCCCTGCGCCATGAGTAGCGGGGGGCGTCGGTCAATGTGATTGCAGATAAAACGCCGTCAATAATCCTGAGACTTAAACAAAGTTCATATTTGGTAAGCATGAGAGCGAGGACGGACTGCGTGGTTTCATCTCAGAAATCACATTCGCCTCATCTCGTGAGTGATCTGCTTCCCTACCCTTACTTGTCGTTAGTCTGGCGTTCCAATTTGGGATAAGAAAAATATTATTTGCGGTAGTTCTTGACAAGCTCCAGCACTCCCCTATATATCATGAATCATTACTGGCAGAAAGGAGTCCAGTTGTGATTGTAGAACTAGACAAAAAGAAGCTAGAAGAGATATTCGAAAAGACAGTCGATCCTAATCTTTTGTATGAAGAAATCGACAATGATCACGATGTTGATTCTGGCAGCATTAACGATCACGCGCACATTCACGATCATATAGGGCCGATACAACCGTAACTGAGCGCGACACCGCGCCGGACTAGCTCTCCGACTGCCCTAAACATGTAGTCGGAGACTTTTACTTTCTGGATCGATTACATTAGAGGAGGGTTGTTTATGGTTGCCACTGGAGCTGCTATTCATTTATATGATTCCCGCGCTGACTCTTCGGAGCCTACCGGCGATTCGCTCGGAGAACTGGCCGTTCCTGACCTTAGCTGGACAGTGAATACTTCATCCAGATACAGTTCGATGCTCCGCAAGATACCAGATATCTTCGCGTGGGAGGAATCGGCTGAACATTTTAAAAACTTGCAGGTATTGGCGCGCAGTGTTGCCCTTCGTCGGTTTCGGAGCTGCTTGGATCACATCGGTCGATATGATCTGGATTTGTCAAAATCTATGCGTACTACCTTCGAAGAGCTTCCGCTTTCTGCGAAACTTCGCTTCTTGACGGCTCCGGAAACTTTTTATTGCATTACGCTGCTCAGAAAGGAACCTGTAGAGTCGATTTGTTTTTTGTGCAATGCGTTGAATGGGGAGGCCGCACTTCACGGCCGTGGTCCAATGAAGGAAGGCTATGCAACAGCACTGGGAGACTTTTATTGTTCTGAGACTGCAGGAGATAGCACTTCTTTGCAGGTGTTCCGTGCTCCGCTCCTCGCGGATACTGTAATCATCGACTTTGATAGTCCAAATGTAGCAAGAGCGCAGAACATGGACGCTCAGAAAGATAATGTTCAACTGTATTCGCCAGAGGAGAAGGCGCTTGTGTGCGAAAAATTGAACACAACCTTTGCTCGAATTAAGAGCGTCAGCGAGGCTACAGCACTCCTGATAAAGGAACATGTGAAGGTAGTCATCCCGTTCAAAACGGCGATGTCTCAGCATGGTTCGACATCTCAACCGAGCGTTCCTGGACGTGTTCTTTTGAGGGGAGCCGACCAAATGAACTCGGCAATGATCGCTTCAGCTTTGGTGCATGAATCAATGCACCAAGTATTGTACATACTTGAGTGGGCTGGCATATTCATCATAGAAGATCCCGACGCACGAGTTGCACGAGCCAAGTCTCTGTGGACTGGGCGTGATCTTGCCTTGCATTCGTTTATTCATGCATGTTTTATCTGGTATGGTTTATCTACGTTTTTTTCCCTCGCCCAATCTTTTGACGTCTTCGAACCAAGGCACATTCAGCGTGAGTTGGAACGAAGCCTGGCTGGGTTCCGGGGTCAGAACCCTGTTGATCTGCTAGCACCGCATGCCGGAATGCTGAGATATGACGTTTTGAAGGTTGCACGTACGTTGCGAGACCGTCTGCAATACATATTAGATCAGACTGCGGCGTAAAGCATCTGTCGGAAACGACGATTTGGAGATTTACTTGATGACGAGCAGGCCTCTTCGTCGTGCATTGTTGCTACTTGGAATCATCAGGCCTTCGCCGGCCAAACGTACCGGTTGTGCAACACGCTTCAGGGTTCATGTCGAATGATTGTGACAGTGATGTAGTTCATTGTCGGTTGCGTCGGGAGGGACCATTCCGGGAGTTTGAAAATTCCGGGCGTAGCACGCTACGAGTCCTGGATTTTGCATGTCGCTATCTCCGCGTCGATGGTTGCGCCCTTGGCTGTTGATGAACTTTGTACCAACCCCATAGAAATCTCGTTCGCTCCCAGCATTTCTGGTTCTTTCGCGAAGAGGAACCGAGTGGGCGGCAAGCTCCCGCCGTGCACATGTGGGCTCAGGAAATGGAGACTTTTGTCAGTGAACGCCGTTGATGAATACGCTAACCTGTTGAATCTTAGCGATGTCGTGGGAACTAGATTTGGCACAGAGGACTTTTGCCTTTTCTTGCATTCTTTCGTCTGTATCAATGGACCCAAGACAGTCGTTGAGCTAGGAACGGGATATGGTGTCTCGGCGTTTTGGATGGCCCTCGGAGCTAAGAGAAATAAAATAGGCCATATTTGGACTGTAGACGATTTTGAAGTGTTTCACAGAGACAAGACATTTGTGAAGGAAATCATCATAAGGCTTCGCGAGGCGAACATTATTTCACTGCAACATTCAACAGCAGAAGAGTATTACTCGGGGATTTCACGGCTCTTTGGTCTCGATCCATATTTAACCTTCGTGAAATCCACAATGGCTTTAAATGAAATGGGACACTTTAATCACTACCCATTCGCTGGTGTGCCCATCGATTTGCTCTTTTCGGATTTCCAGCACGGTGCAACGGCTATTCTAACGCTTTTGGGCCAATTTTTACCTTGCATGGCCCCGAGGTCGTCAATTTTTATACATTCGGCATCTACTGCATGGACTTCATATCTGTTACTCGAGCAACTTTGCTCACTGCTGAATGCAGGCAAGGTACCAAAGGCACTTCAGGAAGTTTGCAGTGTCGATCTTAAAGAGTTTGCTTTGACTCGTCGAATAACCCTGATACATCTGACAGAATGGAAGAAAAAAGATCAAAATAGCGCTGCGTGGTTGAACATCGAACCTGTGGATGTCTTGCCGCTTCCTCAATCACGAATGCGTGGAATGAACAAAGAGATAACTGCACCCGAGTTTGCGAAAGTGGACGCAGAAATATAGAACATCCAAAGGCGTGAGATGGCTAGTTTGACATCTGAAACCGATCTAACTTGGCGGGACCATGTGGTGGCACTCGGCAATGTGGGTCCCTTGTTTAGGATGTTATGGGGCACAAGTCCATTATTTTTTGTCAGCACTGTATTTGTACGTCTTGCTCGTTCCGCCTTACCGGCATTGTTACTCTTGGTTTCGAAGCAAATCCTGGACGGTATACTCTCTGTGTCTCGTGGACACGGAGATGTAGAAAAGGTATGGCGGTTATTGCTGCTGGAATGTGCACTGGCGCTTGTCACCGACATGTTGTCGCACGCTAATACTGTTCTGGATAGTTTGCTGGGTGAACGGTTTACGTGCTTTATAGCTACGCGTTTGATCGATCACGTGGCAAAGCTGGACTTGGCTACATTCGAAGATCCCGTCTTTTATGACAAGCTTGAGCGCGTGCGAGGCCAGGCAACCGGCCGCATGTTTTTATTGACATCGGTGATGAATGCTATTCAGGAATGTTTCACGCTAATTGCTCTGTCGACCGGCCTCATTGTGTTTTCTCCCTGGCTTATGGTTCTCCTGATTGTCTCAACCGTCCCGACGTTCATCGGGGAGGCGCGGTTTTCTAGACTCTCATATTCCGCCTTCTTTAGGCGCACGCCCCAAAGGCGGGAACTGGAGTATTTGCGTCTTTTGGGTACGTGGGCCGACAGCGCCAAAGAAGTAAGGATTTTTCGCCTTGCGTCGCATTTGTCCGCCAAATATCGCCGTCTCTCAGACCTTATTTACCAAGAGAACAAAACGCTTGTCATCAAGCGAGCTCGTGGTGGATGGATTCTGGGCATCCTTGCGATGCTTGGTTATTATGCGGGTTATGTAATGGCTTTTAGGAGAGTATTGGTTGGCGCAATTACCATCGGAACTTTTACGTTCTTGACTGGATCGCTGGCGCGTTCACGAATGAGCACACAGCGAATTTTCACTTATTTGAATGACATTTCCGAACAAGCAGTATTGCTTACTGATTTATTCAGCATTTTCAAGATGGTGCCTTCAATTCGGTCCTTGCCGAGTGCTTTGCCTATTCCTTGTCCCATTCGTGAAGGTTTCGAATTCCGCAATGTCAGTTTTGCATATCCTGGGACCACCGACTTTGTGGTCCGAAATATCAATTTACGAATCCGTCCCTTGGAAAAGATAGCTTTAGTAGGCGAAAATGGAGCAGGCAAGACAACAATTATCAAGCTGCTGTCGCGTCTGTACGATCCTCTCGACGGTCAAATACTATTAGATGGCGTCGATCTCCGGAACTATGATCTCGTGGGACTCCGCTCAATGATCAGTTTCATATTTCAGGATTTTATGCGCTACGATTTGCCTGTCCGCGAAAACATTGGATTTGGAGATCTTCGCGCACTGACCGACGACTGTCGTCTCAGGTCAGCCGCAAGAAAAGGCGGTGCTGAAAAGCTGATAGATAGATTTCCAATGGGTTTCGATCAAGTTTTGGGCCACCGTTTCAAAGACGGCACTGATCTATCTGGTGGCGAATGGCAGAAGATTGCTTTGGGCCGGGCCCTCGTCAGTGACGCTCAGCTTCTCATTTTGGATGAGCCAACCGCCAGCCTCGATGCGCAGGCAGAAGATGAACTTTGTAAGCGACTCCGCTGCGAGAGTATCGGCGCCATGGCAGTTATGGTTTCGCACCGGTTCTCAACTGTTCGAATGGCTGACAAAATTGCGGTTCTTGCACGTGGAGAAATCCAGGAGCAAGGTACGCACAGCGATTTAGTCAAGCTTGGGGGCCTTTATGCCAATTTGTTCAATTTGCAAGCAGCCCCATTCTTGGAAGATATGCAAGTCGCCGGTATTGGCAGCGACTCCTGATTTAAATTTCTGAGATTGGCAGCCGACATGATGAGTCAAGCAGCATTTGAGGAACTGAATTGCCGCCATCGGGTGACTCGGGCATATTTCTTTGGTCAGAGAGACTTTCTGAAGCAATTCCCAATCGAGTTGCCCATTGGTCTCTGCGCAGGATTAGTTCATGTGTGGTGGGCTGAACTGCGAAAAGGAAATGACGCGATCAGGTGTATCCAGAGGGCTTCGCCAGAGCTAGTTAGGGATGTCCTGCTATCTCAAGCAAGGAGTTTTTACCTGCAGGAATTTCCACCCAACAATCGCCGCTTGCGCACTCCTGAGTCCGAGTTGCTTAAGTTCAAGTACGGGGAACATACGGTGTCTTCAATTAAGGCCCTTTTTAAGTTGTTTGGTGTAGACAACGCCTTGGAACTTGACCTCGTATTGCTTCACAATTTACCAATTCTAAAACGCTGGCAGTTTTCTCACCTGGCTTTGGATATTGTGAACGCTTTTACAGGATGGGCGCGCCCCGGCCTATATTTGCTTCTTACTCGTTTCCGGCATTCAAAGCGTGCAAGCGGGGAAGGCGGACACCGCTGTGCGCTTGTCATCGAAGCACCAGGGTCATGCCGTTATTATGACCCACGCTGGGGAGAGATGAGCTTTTCGGAGCTCAATCAATTTGCTCGGTGGTTCAAAGACTATTGGACGGGAGAAAGATGGGATTTCTTTGCGCAGCGCGTGGCTCCATTCTCACCGCCAGTTCGACTTTTCGCTTTCGGGGGTATGTTCTCTTCCGCTGCAATCGAGAAGAGCCTGGCTCTTCATAGGAGATTTTCTACTTCCAGTGTCAATATAGAAGAACCCGGCCATTGGTTGGCTGGTCTACCCTTCCTACGCTGACCATAAGGTGAGTGAATCGAGTTAGCTGCAGAGGACGCTGTGTTGCTGCCAAATCATTATCTTAGCTACGAGAGCTTTACATGGTAATTGTGCCGGGGAAAGGGAAAATGATGGTGATTAACGCGTTTGAATGTCTCGGCAATAAGATAGCCAAGGAGTGGATGCAGAAAAACTCCCAAGAAGAAGCATTTGCTGAAATTGCGACGGCTCAACTGGCCGAATCAAACATATTGACCACAGTGGCTCCAGAAGAGATTGTTAGTTGGTTGATGAAGCCGGAGCATGTCTTGGAGCAGAAGGTAAGTCAATTCGGTCAGCCGCCCGTGAGGGTTTACACCGGTGACAATTTTTATATAGAGGCGCTTTTCTGGATCGACGGCACAACCTCTATTCACGAGCATGCATTCAGCGGTGCATTTGGAGTATTAGCTGGTTCCAGTGTGCAGAGCACCTATGCTTTCACACCCGAAAAGGCAGCTTCAGAGAGGCTAATCGTGGGGCACACACGATTTGTTACTTCAGAGTTGCTGGATAGGGGCAGTGTTCGGCCAATTCATTCGGGGGATAAGCTGATTCACTCCCTGTTTCACCTCGATCGCCCGTCGGTAAGTATTGTCGTGCGCTCTTCATCAAAACTGCGAGACGCCAGACCGCAGTATTTCTATCTGAAGCCGCATCTTGCGCTTTACGATTTCGATCTTCCAAGCTTGTGGGTTATCCAGACTCGCATGTTTGAATCACTGGCGCGGACAGATGTCCCCTCTTTCTGGAAGGCCGCCCAAGAGATATCTGGTCACTGCGATCCATTCATGCTATTTCGAGTGCTTTCCATTGCTTTTCGGCTCAAGAACAAAGACAACCAAAGCTGGGATTTCTTACTGAGCATCATTCCCAGCCAAAGTCGCTGGCTATTGGACTATGTTTTGCCATGTGTGGAGGAGAATGAACGCACTGCAAAAATCAGCTCTCTTCGAGCGAAGGTCCATGATGCGGCACAGCGGTTTTTTTTGGCCCTTCTTCTCAATGTTCCGACACGTGAGGAGCTGTTGAAGTTAGTCGCAGAGCGTTTTCCTGGTCAAGCCCCGCAATCTCTGATCCTAACCTGGTTGGCGGAGATTTTTCGGGAAAAGAAGGCAGGTATCCAGCTGAATTCCGAGATGCTCTTCTTGCTGGAGCATATTCTGCAAGATTCCAACTTTGAGCACGCCATGCCGGTCTTGCGCGAAGCGTTTCGATGTGAAGGGCAGGCGGATGAGCAGTTGATGAGAAATGTTTGGTTGCACCTTCAGACAGTTGATATTTTTAGGCCGCTGCTTAACTCGAATACTCTCAGGACTTGAGGTGCAACCGCTTAATTCTAGAGGGAGGTCGAACTCTATAATCGACTGTTCTAGCCGCGCGCATCGATCTGTTTCTGGCTAAGGGATGGAATTCTCCACGATGCTGCAGACATAGTTCGGGCGGAGTTGAAATCAAAAGTTATGGCCAAGCCAGTGTATGTCCTTGGAACCAGCCTATCCCACGACGGCTCAGTATGCCTGTTAAAGGATGGACATGTAGCTGTCGCAATAGAGAAAGAGCGGATTACCCGGCGAAAACATGATGGATACAACGATACGGCTGCTATCGAATACTGTCTCGATGCCGCCAACATCAAGATGCAGGATCTAACCCTCATTGTCCAGAACACTTGGGCGGGAATGTTCGAACGCGGTAATGCTTGGTTTGAAGGTGTGCGAATCTTGGATCCCGCGATCCCCGTGGTCACAATTTCTCATCATCTCGCGCACGCCTACAGCGCCTTTGCCGCCAGTCCCTATCACGATGCTCACGTGCTTGTCATCGATAACGGAGGGAATAGCCTGGAGGAGTGCATCGATTTGGATGGTGCCGTCATCCCCGTAAGCCCGGAACTCGAGTTGCGTGGCCTATATTCAGAAGTAGACAGTTATTATTTCTTTGACTCTACTGGGTTTCACACCATCTTCAAAGACTTTTCTCCGCCCGGCTTCAGTCGCAAGCCATATCCAATGTATCCTCAGCCGGTGATGCACTCTATCGGAGGAGTCTACAAGGCGGTTAGCAAATACATATTTAGCAATTTAGATGATCCCGGCAAGTTGATGGGCCTCGCGCCTTATGGACGTCCTGGCATTTATGCCTTTCCGATGTTTGATCTTCGGGATGGGCGGGTTCGGGTGTTATATGATTGGCAGAATAAATTCGACACCCCTGCTCGCAGCTTCGAAGATCTTAAGACAAATTTTCAGTACTACGCCGATATTGCATTTTGGACCCAAAAGGAAATCGAACGCGCGATCATGTATGTCGTCGAGAACCGCCTTTCTCTTCAAACATCGAAGAACCTCTGCTATGCCGGCGGCGTTGCCCTGAACGCCGTCGCCAATCGGCATCTTCTCGCTTATTTCCCCAATATTTATATTCAGCCAGCCGCAGGGGACAATGGAATATCTCTCGGATGCGCTTATTTCGGATGGCTTCGAGTGCTTGAGCGTGAGCGTGTCATGCACAATGGATCGACGTTCTTCGGGAAGCCTTATAGCCGTGACGATATTTCTTGCGCAATAGAAAAAGCAGATGCCTTAAACCTCATCCATCATTGCACAGATCATGTCAGTGAAACCGCCCGTTTTCTGGCCGAAGGAAAGATCGTTGCTTGGTATCAGAAAGGTGCTGAGTTTGGGCCGCGAGCCCTGGGCAATCGCAGTATCTTGGCGGATCCACGGCGTCCTGACGTCGGGCACTTTATCAATCGATACATCAAGAATCGCGAAGATTTTCGTCCGTTCGCGCCGTCTGTCCTCGTTGAGGATAAAGATATCTATTTCGACTGCCGGGTCGAAAGCCCCTATATGATTCTGGTTGCTCCGGTGAAAGCCGAATGGAGCAGTGTGATCGCCAGCGTGGTTCATCGTGATCAGTCCGCTCGAGTGCAGACCTTGGCGGAGGAATTTAATCCCCTCTACTACCGGCTATTATCTGAGTTCAAAAAGCAGACAGGCATGGGAGTTTTGCTCAATACGTCCCTCAACCAACGTGGAATGCCGATCATTGAGACACCAAGTCAAGCTGTGGATTTGTTTCTGCGCTCGGCCATAGATGTTTTAGTAATGGAAGATTATCTTTTGTGTAAACCCGGTTGCACTCCTGCAGTAGCCGTGCCTGGACCATAGTTGCATGATAATTCGCCATTGATAACCAGGTGTGTAATTGCTGATACCGGCACTAGCCAGAGGCGGTGCAGGAGACCAAGGGAGATATCGAATGCAGATCAGTAAACAGTATGCAGCTCAGTATGCAGCTCAGTACTATACGCATATACAGCAGATAGTTGCCGACGAAGAGCGCTCAAAACTTCTACAGCACGCGATAGTGCGCTCAAAGACTCGAACTATGAGTTTCGATTCGCGCGTGCCCGGCACGCCTGCCGCGTACGCTGATCCGCGCATGGAAAGTCTTTTGGAAGAGCTGCTTCCTGCTATTGAGCAGGTCGCATCTCAATCTTTATTTCCGACGTATTCGTATTTTCGCGTTTACAAGACCGGCGACGTACTCGAAAAACATACAGATCGTTTCGCCTGCGAGATAAGTGTGAGCGTAAGTCTAGGACGTAAGCCGGAGACTCCATGGCCAATCTGGGTTGAGGGCCCTCAAGGGGCGAGGAGTATTGAATTGCAACCCGGCGATGGCGTTGCCTACCGGGGAAGAGACTGTCCCCACTGGCGGGAACCGTTTAAAGGCGAGTTTGCTGCTCAAGTGTTTCTTCACTATGTCGATCAGAACGGTCCTCTTGCCTCATGGAAATTCGATAAGAGAAAGAGACTTGGCAGCTTGCCAAAAGGCCCAATCTGCATATCGAAAAATGTTCTGGCGTCCACCCACGGAGTATTGACGCTTGGCTCGGGCAAGAAATTGAAACTGGATGCTCTTGGAACTCTTGTATGGGCAGATTTGGAAGCACAGTGTTCCATTTTCGCAATTGCCGGACACATCCAGCAGGAATTAGATATGACCGAACCAGAGGCCGAACTTGCAATGATGAGATTTATTTCGCAGTGTGAGGATAAGGGGCTACTAGTATTTTGAGGTAAAAGCTGGCCCGGTTGGCGAGAGAACAACGGATGCAGGCTAAGCCGTTGACTTAAATTCTATTCTCGTAATTTAAAGGGAATGAATTTAAAGAATCTCATTCGCGACACGACTGGCAAATGAATTGAAGCGAACCAGAGTTCCACAGCAATAAGTTTCCCAAATGACGTAGAAGGCCATTAAATGAGCAGCAATGGAATAAGCAGCCGCGCAGGGGTTGTCTATGTAGCCACCAAAGGGGACAGCTTTATCGAAGAAGCATTCTTTTCCGCAGACACTGTGAAACAGCGTTATCCTGATTTACCGGTTACCTTGTTCACCGATCGCATGAAACACCGGCTCTGCGCGAGTGACCGCTTCGATACGGTTCTGCCCGCCGCGCGTGTGGCTTTCGGAATTTCGATGGTTGGCTCCGAAGCAAAGCTCAAGCGGGCACTGTGCCTTCGCCGCACTCCTTACCAATACACACTCTATCTGGATACTGATACGCAAGTGGTAACCGATGAACTGATGGCGTTGTTTGACCTGCTCGACGAGGTGGATGTCGCAATGGTAGAAACCGCCGTGGACGATAGCTATTCGCGGGTCCAGTTTGGCCGGCCGATGTTCAATACAGGCGTGATTCTTTTTCGAAAAAACCCGTTGACCCTGAACTGGCTGGCTAGTTGGGCGGCGCTTTCTGAGCGCAACTTCCGCTGGTCCAGCAGGAAGCCGCTGCCACGAGTGTCCTCGCTCTGTCACGTGGAAGGTGAAGAAATACGCCGTAGGTTGATGAACTTTGACCAGATCGCCATGGCGGAAGTCCTGAGCCCGGAGAACAACAAGTTCGGCCTCAAGTTCAACGTGCTTGATCCTTCATGGAACTATCGCGGCTCGCTCCTTGCGGAGAAGAATATAGACAAACCCAGGATTCTCCATTTTCCGCGTGAAAAAACACCCGACTACGCCGCCGAACTGGAAGCATCCATTCGGAGGATGGAACTACGAATGGGGCAGGACCGAACCTGAAGCTGCTCTTCAAGGCACCCAGAGCAGACGCGGCAGACCGTCGTTTAGTGAGCCCGCGGGCAGGCGGAAATGGCATTTGTCGGCAGCAGCCCGCAGGAAGATCGGTGAGGCAATGAAGAAGCGCTGGGCCGAACAGAAGAAGAGTGAGAAGAATCGAAGAAAACTAAACTGGGTAGCTCGACTTGCCGGAACGGGTACCGGAAACGCATAGCAATTTACCCGTTTCGTGCGCACAGCACTTAGGCGGCGATCGGCCCCGACGTGGGAGCGCCTTTTCCATTCGGAACCCCTTGAAATCAGCGTCTTCAAAAAACTACGTCTGCGTAGCTCTTTTCTATTCAATAGCTTCCGCAGCCTTGCGATGTGAACTGCGGAGGCCAGCTCCCAAAGATCGCACTTCACGATCTCTCGAAGGCATTCCGACGCAGATTTCGTTTGCCAGCATCCTGTTGGGTGATTGGAAAGCAGGTCCGAGCCGCCGCTGCGGCGGGATTTGGATATCGTGGGATAGGCCGCCTACGTACGGATCTAAACAGCTATACGATACGCGTGGTGCGCCCACGGTGATATTTCCAGCCACTTTGCTTGCCATTGTCGGTTGGACTGTGCCTGCACGATTTGCGCACAGAAAAGCGTGAATTCCAACGCGGATGTGGCAGTTCATATGACACCTGTGGATATGTTTAGACCACTTGAAGTACAGTACCCCTTTCCGGTTGGAGTGCTCCCAACAATGGCGCGGAAGTCGGCTTGGGAGAATCGATCACGGTCACTCTGTGCAGCAGGCGATGCGGAAGTTCCGGCAAAGGAGAAGAAAACCCAGTCATAATCGGAAGGAATTCCTGCAATTCGTGTGGCTCGGGATGCAACGATACGCTTTGCAACGCCTTCTTCAAAAGAGATCCAAAGCGATCTATGTTTCTAAGGGTTTTCTTAGGCTAAATTTCTCCACTTGAATTTCCTGTGATTCCCTGGTAAATTTTCGTCCCAACACCCCCTGAACGGCCCTGCAGCTCGACCTCTCGCAACCCCAGCAGCAAGGAGTCGCCATGAAGCGAAGCAATGTCCTCCCTGTTCATTGTCGCCCTGTACACTCCTATGCTCACCATGGCATCTGGTAAACCCTTCACCGCTAATGAGACAACGGATCAAACAGGCGAGAAAGCTCTCCCAATCGGCCGCGAATCGATCCTGTGGTGCGCCCCTTACACGTGAATATGTAGCTCGCCATCGAGGAATAGGGTTTGAAGTTCTTGACTCTGAATCTGAAGCATGCTTTGTACCTGATCAGGAGTATCGCTTACTGGACGACCTCATTGATTCAGTTCTCACCCGAACTACGTACGATGGCACGATCACCACACTTGATGGTCAGGGTCAACAGGCTGCAAAAATAAGCAAAACGATTAGCGACATCCTACAGGAGCATCAGTTCGAAGTTTTTATCGACACCGAAACATTAAGCGATGCTCTCATCGATAGAGTTGACTTGAGCGGGTCTAGGCGACACATTTTTGATTGCGATACAGGAAGCTTGATATTCCTCACAATCGCAGAAAACCTAGGTGCGCCCGTTGCAATGGTTGAGATTCCCCTTTCTGGTAACACTGATCACAATTATGTTCGCTGGTTGTTCAAAGGTACGTCACTGTTTGAATGGGATCTGAATCAGAGATCTGCACGCAGCACGCCGCCTAACCTCCCTGGGCCTTACGGAAAGAGTATGAGCAGGGAGGAGACGATTGCCTATTGGTTATCACTGCGCCCAAAATTATGGGAGAGACGAGCGCTTTACGAAGACGCAATACGCGATTATTCAAACTGCGCTAATGCTCTACAACGGAGCTCTTGGATACAATAATTTTGCTTGGTTGGTTCGCAACTCGCAATCTCTCAGGAAGGCAGCAGCTCCAAAGGGCCGCTTTGTTTGCAGCGCAAAAAGCAGTATCCATTGTTCCCAAGGCCAAACCATCGAGACACGCTAGCATGCGTGTATGCCCTGATGGGGGATTTTAACCAAGCATTTAAAGAGGAGGAAGCAGCTGTAAAAGACCAGCCAGAGAAAGCTTTTAAAGAACGAAAAGAGCGATTCAGAATGAAAACCGGTAATTGTACAGGAGATAAATAGGGCTTTTCGGAAATGTCATGAATAGCACAACGGAGTAGAACACGAAACATATAGAGCTGACAGGCTGGCTAGAAGGCCCTCCCATGGCCTCGTCTTTCTTGCCACTATAGTGAAGCGCTGCAGAAAGGTTAAAGAGTGCCCAACCACTCTTTGGCCTGAGGCGGAGGATCTCTCTAAAAGACTGTGCCGCCTCCGGGAGGCGGTGTATGCCGGAGCATCTGTTCGTCAGTTACCGCAGCAGCCAGCGCGACCTTGCAATGCGTCTGTCACAGATCGGCCGAGCCGCTGGGTTGCTCGTGGACACCATCGAACTGGATCTGGAGTCTCCATATCCTCGTGGTTGCGCCCAGGAGTCAAAGTGGCTGACGGATCAGTTTGCGGAGCGAATTCTCCTCGGCTGTACATTCATCATGATTGCCTCCGAGGACAGCACGCGGAGTCAATGGCTCTTGTGGGAAGCGCTCGAGGGCTTCGCAAAAGCCGAGCGCGTGCTGATTTGCTGGGTATCTGGCGACGACCCGTATCACGTGCTGTTCCCGCTGCGGCCGCATCTGTATCGCCTCATGAGCGCGCCTCTATCCTTTCTGATCGACGGCCGAAGCGGACCGAGCATTGTGGAGAATGCTGCCTCCCACATTTTGGCGCCGAATCGGCGATACCGCGTCGTGCTGCGAATCACGCAGATTGCAGTCACCGTTATCAGCATGTCCCTCTTGCTTTCTCCAGTAGTGGTTCTTCTGATTGCACGGACGTTGCCGGCTCATGTGAGTTCGCTCGTGACCTCGGCGCTGCTGAGACCATGGGTCGCATGGAGCGGCCTTATGCTGGCAATGATATTCATGGGGATCTTTTATCCGTCGTACCAAGGTCCGCTCAGGTTCGCCCGCAAACCCACTGATCGATTTGTGCGCGTGATCACACGGGGAAAGACGGGACCTCGCTGGAGCAAGCTAATGTACGGATTTACGTTCGTTGGCGCATGCTTGTTCAATGACGTCCACCTGCTCAGCCTCAAATCGGCGAGCGCCGTCCCGCTCGCTGTCTGGATCGAGGCGGCGATTGGCGGTGCGCTGCTGTCGTTCGCTTACGAGCGCGCACGTTTTAATCTGTTCACGCACCACCTCGGCGCGTTCAAAAGACAGCTTGATAAGTACTACGGACTCGACTTGTAAGGATCCAGACGAGAGACAGCATCGTCTGGCATGGTGGCGAAACACTTGAAATCACCCAAACAGCCACCCGGCAGACGTTCAGATCAACGGACTTCAATGAGTTTTTCAGCCACGTTCAAATGCCTTCAGAAAGGTGCTACACCAGAAATCCTTTCAAAACATCATGATTCCACACCAACAATGAGTTGCCGGTTATCTGATCTGGGACTTCACGTTGTCTTGGATTTAGGATCTTGCTGCTGAACGGATGATGCCCATTTCGCGTGCTCCTGCGAAACCAGCGACTCAATTCTTTCAGCTAATAGAGCATGTGGATCTATTGCACCAGCGTAAGGTGACGCCTTCCCGAGGTAAACATATTTCTCGTGCTTCAGCGATTCACAGGTTGAGCGGTACGCAATCCAATTCTGCTGGTACTGGTTGAGGTGCAACATTCCTTCGAGCACCGTGATCAGAACGCCCAATCCACCAGTCAGCCACATCAGTCGTGGCAAACTGAGCGCCGACAAGAACGGGATTATTGCAGCAGCCGAGATCTCAATCATCTTTATCCGCTTAAAGTACCTCTGATTGGTCATGCTCTTTCGGTCATACCAACCGATCTGATCTTCAAGGCGCTCCATGATGGGATCGATTTCAGGTAAGTTTGTTGCTTGAGCACTCATAGACTGCCGATTCTAACGCTTCTTTGTGATTGTGGCATTAGCAACCCTCCCGAAGTTTACTCTGCGCTGACGGCGACGTTCGAAATACAGTCATTTATGGCCAATCTGCCTTTGTTGTAAGACTCGATGGAGATCATTTATGATCGCGCGAGTGCCGACTTAGTCGTTATAGATCTGACTAATCAAAATCCCAATGTATATTACGAAGCCGGGCTGGCGCAGGCCTTTGGCAAACAGTGCATTATATTGGCGGAGTCTGAGAAGGATGTGACATTTGATCTTAAGCAAATGGCGCACTTTTTACGGCAATCGCCAAAACACTCGAACGCTTCGAACGAAATTGATAAATTGGTTTGATGCAGCATTAGACGAAAAGCATACACGTCCGACTTTGCTAAAGTAACGCGACACTCTGAGACTGATATTTCGTGAGGGCTCGCCCCATCAGTACTCCTCTTTTATGAGCAGATCATGCCCAAGAGATTTAAAGCATTCTTATCTTACAGCCATGCCGCAGACGACAAACTTGCTCCTCAGCTCCAGCAAGAACTCCAGATGTTCGCAAAGAAATGGTACTTATTACGGGCGATAAGGATTTTCAGAGACAAGACAGGACTCGGGGTAACTCCTGCCTTATGGCCCAGCATAAGTTCGGCAATAGCTGAATCGGAGTATTTTCTGTATTTGGCGTCCGAAGAAGCAGCTCAATCCCATTGGGTCCGTAAGGAATTGAGCGAATTTCAACTCGTAAATGACGCGAGTCGAATTCTGATCGTCCTCACTGGCGGGACCCTGACATGGGACAACAACCTCTCCGATTTTGATTGGGACAAAACCACGGCTTTTCCGCGCCTGAGTGAAAGGGGACCGATATTTTCCGAAGAGCCGTTGTACGTTGATCTGAAGTGGGCGAGAAACGAGGATCAACTCACTTTACGACATCCTAAATTTCGGGCTGCAGTTGCTTCCCTCTCTGCTACGCTTAGAGCCATTCCTCTTGATGAAATAGAGGGAGAGGACGTCCGCCAGCATAGAAGAACCATAAGAGTGGTTCGGTATGGCATCGCAGCATTGTCAATTATGATTGCGCTTCTCCTCGGCGCTTTAATTTTTGCCAGAGCACAACGCGATGAAGCAGTCCGACAACGAAACATTGCGACTTCTAATTATTTGGCTAGCGAGTCTCGCAATCATGCCGCGGACTCGCCACAATTGGCTGCCCTCCTAAGCGTCGAAGCCCTTTACAGGTACCCAACGCCCGCCGCAAAAGCTTCTCTATTCCAAGTGCTCCACGAGAATGCGAAAATTCAGGCGTTTCTCATCGGCCAGGCAGCACCATTCTATTTCGGGCCGGATTCCCGAACATTGACCGTGGCCCAGAAGAATCACACTCTGACCTGGGACTTAACTTCTAACGATTTCAGCAAACCTGTTATTAAGAATCTAGCAAGTGCTAACGCGTTTCCATTAGTTTTTAATCACAAAGGAACCGTTCTTGCAGGTCGCGGCGAGGATGAGTTAGAAATTGTCTTTTGGGATGTTCTATCAGGCAAGCTGATCGGGAATCCCATTCGATTGGCGCAAGGAATTTTCGAAGTGGCGTTTACTCCAGATGATGAAACTGTAGTCATTGCGACGGCGACTGGCCATGGAACCGGAAGAGCGGACGATCAGCAGCTTACTTTTTGCAATCTGAATGGAACATGCACGAGCCAAAACACGAAAGGAGTCGGGGTAGACATTGTTTTCGATGAAAGAAACGGACGCATGGCAACCTTGGCCGGATGGTGCAAACTCGCCGAGTGTACCCGACTGCAATCCCTCCCCACTCACTTCAAGGACTCAGAAGAATTATTTACTGTTGAAGACGCCGAAACAGGTGCCCTAACGATGCATCCGTATGACCCCACTGGCTATAACCCCATTGCACTCTCATTTAATCCCAGCAGTGGCGATCTCGCTTTGGGCACGGTGGCCCCCGGTCCAACACCGAAGCATCCGCAAGCTGGCCATGCAGTATATATATGGGACCTCCAAGCCAACAAAGAAATTCGTCCTCCACTGCTGCTGCGGAACTCAGTTAAGAGCTTGGCATTTCGAAAAGACGGCCTCTTAGCCATTGGAGCGATGGATGGCACGATTACTTTTTGGCTTCCTGGTAAGCAACGCTCTATCGCATCTCTTGGCGTTGCTCCTATCGATAATGTCCGTTTCAGCCCGGATGGCAAATGGCTCATTTCGGCGAGCGCCTCGACAGGTCTGGTGCTTTGGAATATTGCTCAAGATCAGCCGCACACAACGGAGGGCATCTCTTTGGATCAACCGGCTGTTGCGGCAATTAGCTCGACCGGCAGGATCTTGGTGCAATCTGGCCCACGGGGCAGTCTGATCATCACTGATCGTAACCATGAAGGGGCGTCCTATTCGTTGGGCAGCGACGAACAGACCTCCATGATGGCTTTTTCTCCCGGCGGCGAATTGTTTGTGTCGGGATCTTATCCCGGTGTCGTCAGGGTGCGAGATTTTGGAACGAATCCAGAAAAACCCATTCTGTTGAAGACCGGTGGTGCTTTCACCCTTGCTATCAACGATGCCGGCGTTGTGGCAACGACATCCGGCGATGGTAGTCCCGATATCGGACAGGCTGCTATACATCTGTGGCAATTACAGACAGGAACGGAGATCGGTCCCGCGATAACAGGATTCAAGGCGCCCATCGAATCGTTGGCTTTCAGTCGGGACGGACGTATTCTTCTTGGCGGGAGTTGGGATGGGACAATTCGTCTCTATGATTTAGGTCTTCAAAAGGTCATCGTTGGTCCCCTAGATCCCGCGAATGCCGGATTCGGTCACACGACGGTTTACAGCGTAGCAATAAGTGATGATAAAGAGCAGTTTGCATCTGGCAATGCAAGCGGGCATATTTTTCTTTGGAACCCTAGGTCGCCAAGTCCTACAGCGATGTTCGGAGGGCATCGTGGTGGGGTTTCCAGACTCACGTTCAGTCACAATGGCAAACTTATTGCAAGTGGAGACATGCTTGGAGAAGTCAGGATTTGGGAAACCTTATCCGGTAGGCTGATTGGTAATACTGCGCTCGGATCTGGCATTAATGCTCTCCGCTTTTCACAAGATGATGCTCTTTTGATCGCAGTAGCAGAAAATGGCGAGTGGATCTCCTGGGATATGAACCTCGAAAGCTGGCGGGACCGTGCGTGTCGGCTTGCAAACCGTAACCTGACTTGTGCGGAATGGCGTGCCGCCCTTCCCGGAGAGCGATACCGCCCAAGCTGCCCTGAGCTACCATCTGAATTCCGTTGCGAGGCTCCGGCACTTCGTTAGAAACGGATGTATTGAATAAAATGCTTCACTTGGCAGGATACCCTTTCTCTTGCATCTGACAATTTGCGGAAATGTAGCTATGAAGGGCAGCAGAAATCCCCGCAGCACAAAACATTCCCACAAGGGAATGCCAAGTCTTTCAACATCAATAAAATAGGAACTGGGAGAATTCAACACATCACTACAGGTTGGCGAAAGTGGCTCTTAATCAGTGACTCAGATCAACTGACTTCAACTGCTTCCAAACGATTTCCACGCGATTCAACATGATCCGCCGCAGACTTCCTCACAAAACAGCACGAAGCAACATCCGCTGGTTCTATGAGAGCAACTGACTTGCTGATCAGTCGGTCTTGTGCCACTTCCCAGAACCGAACTTCTGGCGGTAGTTCAAGAGATTTATGGCACAGGTGCTGGGGAACTAACGGAGAGTCAGCAAGGGTTTTTCTTTCCCAGAATAGCGGTTCTTCCTGAGCGGACGAATTCGCAGCTTCAGAAGGCATCTTGCAAGCAGGATGAAATTGTAGCTACTCAGGGCAATAGAGATCACAAATGTTCAACAGATGGGTAAACCAGGAGAATTCAGCGTGTTTCTCTAAAATGGAGGAGTGGCTCTTAATCAGTAGGTTGAAGGTTCCTTCCGCGCTCACCATCTTTTTTTGTTGCCGGGCATTCTGGCGCAAGTAATCTGTCCTGGCCGGTGCAAATTTACCCATCGAATTTTCGTCAGCCCCCTAGTTCACAGTCAGACTGAAGATTGTGGAGTGAGTAAAAGTCACCGATGTGGCCGTGACTGTCACTACAGATGTACCCGCGGGGGTGCCCGGCTTCGTCATTGTAGTC
>Ga0137404_10000501_pt1 | contig 25723 bp, 30 predicted proteins | sample CZOMad2_1_16fung_FD_108285 | JGI IMG/M metagenome (GOLD analysis project Ga0137404, IMG submission 108285) | Vadose zone soil fungal communities from Angelo Coast Range Reserve, California, USA - CZOMad2_1_16fungal (Illumina Assembly) | ecosystem: Environmental > Terrestrial > Soil > Vadose... | reverse complement strand
CCTTGATCAGTGGGCGGCTTTCCTCTAGAGCAGAGCGGCATGCTCGAGCGGAGGGTGCACCAGGGGACAGAGCCGCGAAGCCGTGACGCAGCATCTGGCGGAACGGTTGTGCTGGCAGGCGGCTCACCGAGAGGATGCGCGTGTGGCCCGACGCCTGTACCGCCCTGCACGCGCTTGGGGTGGTCGACCGGCTGGGTGATGTCCAGGGGACGGCAGTCCAACGCGAGATGGTGCCGTGCGTCCAGTATCTCCTCCTCTATAGCCTGAAGACCCTGTGTGGGATCGAGTGCATGAATGCCCTGCCCGCCTTGCTGGGCAGCGATGTGGCACTGATGCGCCTGGTCGGCTTCAATGCCCAGCAGGTGCGGCACGGGGTGTGCCAACGGGGCGCTGCACAACGACAGGGGCCGCGCAGCACGGGGCCCATCTGTCCGGAGGCGCTGGCGGATAACCTCGTGAAGCTGAACGTACGGGACCTGGAGGCCTTGTTTAACGGCGCCATCCGGGCCTTGGCCACGGCCGGGGTGTGTGCTGCCAAGGTCACCGGCCTCGTCGATGCCACCGATCTGGAAACCATCGCGCAGTATAAGGGCTGTGGCCAAGCCACACGCACGCGGCAGGTCACCGACAAGCGCGGCAAGGTGCACGAGATCGCGGTGACGGTCTACGGCTGGCAGCTGATCGTGCTGATTGAGGCCCGCACCAAGATCCCTTTGGCGGCGACGGTGGTGCCCAGCCAGGCGCCTGAAACGCTGTCCCTGCGGGCGCTGGTCACGCAAGCCCGCACCAATCTGGCCAGCCACGTCTGCCGGCACAAAGTGGTCTTTGATCGGGGCTTTGTGGATGGCACCGATCTGTGGTGGCTGGCGCAGCCTGGGATGCTCTTGGTGGTGCCGGCCACAGACCATATGGCCGTGACCGTGGACGCCCGGGCCCAAGCCACGGCTGGGGAAGGGATCACTAGCGGCCGTAGGGTGCACACCGGGCGCCATGGCCACGGCAGAACGGCGGGGAGCGAACGACTGGAGACCGCGGTGGTGGGCATCACCGGGCTGACCACGTATGACCAATAGGGCACGTCTGAGCATGGGCGCCACCATAACCGTCGCGACTTCCAGCCCAATCTCATCAACGCCGTGGTCGTCCGCACGTGGAACGGTCGCGAGTACGGCCCAGGATGGAAAACCGTCTGCCTGACCAATGCTGCGGTGGACAAGCCCTTGCGGCCTTTTGCTGCTGCTGATGACCGCCGTCTGATGGAGAATTGCTGTATCCAAGAGAGTCAGCAGCCATGGCGTTTGAAACATCCGCCCCAGAACACCGCACGGGCGGTATGCGTACACGTCATCTTTACGCTGCTGATGTGCGCCTTGGCGACGGCGTACCGGCTACCGTGTGAGCAAGACGACATGGGGCAAGAGCCGGTCGGCTGGCAGCTTTGGCGCCGCCAGCTCTTGGAACAGACCCGGGATCAGGTGATCGTGTGTGCCCAGGGAGGTTACGGCATCTTCCATATGGCGGAGTACTCGCTACTGGTCGGCGTCAACATCAACGATCGCCCTCCCGGAATCGGCACACGGCAGCAAATCCTGGCCAAACACGGGATCACAGCACATGGCTGAGCTTATATCCGAATCTCAGTGACGCTACCATCTCAATTCTTGACTTGCAGACTGTCGCTCGGCTATGCTACGCGCTATGCGCGTTCTGAGCCTTGTAGTGATGATGGCTTTCCTTTTCACCGCCACCCACGTGGTCGTTGACCACAGCGGTGGCGAACATAGGGCTGCTGTCCTCATCCCCCATCTGGGCGCCTTTCATGTCGACGGTGATGAGGACAAGCATGAGCCATCAGGCGCGCATGATCCCTGTCCGCATGACGCTGACACCCACTGTCACTTTGAGTGGTATACCACCACGGCGGGCTCAGACGCCCCACTGCACTCGATGGTCCTTGTGGCCATTCACGGCTTGCCGTGGGTGGCTACAGAGCCTCTCATAGGTAGCGCTCCTGTTTATTGTAAAACCCCCGAATATCCTCCCCCACGTCCTCTCCTCTACCTCCAATATTGTTCCCTTCTCTCTTAACGGCCGATCCTGGTCACTGATCGGCACACCACCGGTTGTGGCTTGCACGGTGGTGCTTGAGCGCGCGTGGTGTGCGCCGATCGCGTGTTGAGCGCACCTTTTTTATTACGTGACGAAGCACGCCCAATGCCGAAATCCACGTCTGGTCATCTGGATTGAGCCCAAGAGCAGAGGAGAACCATGTGGTGCACCTCGCCCCTACGCGCCTAGTGCACATCTCGGCATGCGTTACACTCAGCGCGCTTCTTGTTGCCGGCTGCAGCCGCTTGGGAGGCTCCCAAGGAAGCGCGGAAGAGGAAGAGAAAACGGCCCAGGTGACGGTCTGGAGTGAGCAGTTTGAGATTTTCCTCGAACACCGGTTGATCGTGGTCAACACCCCGACCAAATTCATCACGCATGTGACAGATCTGACGACCCTCGAACCCCGAAGGGAGGGGCCCTTGACGTTCATCCTACGCCGTGGTTCCGAGGAGCCGACCACCCACATCGAGCCCACCCCCGCACGCGATGGCATTTATATCCCAGATCTCACCTTCCCGAAGCCGGGCGAGTGGATCGTGTCCCTCCGCATTCCCTCCGCAGGACAGGAGCACGTCGTTGAGTTGCCCCCCTTGACCGTCTTCGCCACGCGCGAGGAGATGGCGAGGGCCCCAAATCCTGCCGCACCCGAAGGCATCAGCTTTCTCAAAGAGCAGCAATGGAAATTATTGACGAAAACCGAGCCCGTGCACAGGCGACAGGTCATCGAACGGATGCGACTCGCCGGTGTCGTGTCCGTTCGACCAGGCCATAGAGCCGCCGTGACGCCGCCGATCGCCGGGCATCTCATGCCTCCACCGGGCGCATCCCTGCCGTCCCTCGGAATTCCCGTGAAGGCCGGGCAGGTGCTCGCAGTGGTGCAACCGCACCTGGCAGGCTCCGATCTCGTGACGTTCCTTAGCAGCCAGCAGCAGCTCCAGGCCCTTGACGTGGAATTGACTGTGAAAGCCGCCGCCGCCGAGGCCGACGCCATCAGAGCGCGCGTGGCCTTCAATCAAGCCGAGCAGGTCCTGCGCGCCGTATTCGCGCGCTGCGCGAACAGAACGCCAAGTCGGCGCGGGAACTGGAGGAAGCAGAGTTTGATCAGCGCAAGGCTGAGGCAGACCTGAGCACAGCTGAGGCGCTGCGAAAGACCTATGCGAGAGCCAAGAAGCAGCTCGCTGATCGACCGCGGTCGGTCGACCTCAGCAATGGAATACCCGCAGTCGAACTGAAGGCCCCCATTGCTGGCATCATCGTCGCGGTCAATGCGACGGTCGGCGAGCATGTGCACTCGGACGCGGCCGTGTTCACCATTCTCAACACCGACACCGTCCTCATCGAAGCACAGATCCCGGAGGCGGACCTGGGGCGCCTCGGATCGTCCCACGGGGCGACCTACGAAACCTCGGACGTGCCAGGCACCTTTGCGCCCATTCTCGACAACGGCGGAGGTCATCTCGTCTACCTCGGGACCAGCGTCGATCCCAAACCTCGCACCGTTCCCCTGGTGTATGAGGCTCCCAATCCTAATGGGCGCCTGCGCATCGGCATGACGCTGAATGTGTATGTGGAGACGGCGCAGGTTGAAAAGGCCTTGGTCGTGCCTGTCTCTGCATTGGTCGACGAAGACGGCAGGGCGAGCGCCTTCGTCCAGGTTGCCGGTGAAACCTTTGAAAAGCGCGACCTGACGCTGGGCATTCGCGACGGCGAATTCGTCCAGGTCCTCTCGATGGTTGCCGAGGGCGAGCGCGTGGTCACCAAAGGTGCCTATGCCATTCGCCTGGCGTCGGTGTCGGCGACGATTCCAGCGCACGGGCATGCCCACTGAGAGGAAAGAGCTATGATCGATTCCGTGATTCGCTGGTCTCTCCGCAACCAGGCGGTGATCATCGCGCTGGCACTTGTGCTGACAGCGATCGGCGTGTAAACCGCGCGTCGTATGCCGGTCGATGTGTTTCCAGACCTCACGGCCCCCACGGTGACGATCATCACCGAGGCCCATGGCATGGCTCCGGTGGAGGTGGAAAGCCAGGTCACCTTCCCTATCGAAACGGCGGTGAACGGAGCATCGAGCGTGAGGCGGGTGCGCTCGTCGACGGCGGTGGGCATCTCCGTGGTCTGGGTGGAGTTCGACTGGGGCATGGACATTTGCGCGGCCCGTCAAATCGTCAGTGAAAAGGTGTCCCTGATCGCGGCAGATCTCCCGCCAGGGGTCGAACGACCCATCCTGACCCCCATCTCGTCGATTATGGGGGAGATCCTCTTCCTGGCGTTGACCTCTGATCGTCACAGTCCAATCGAGCTGCGCACCATCGCCGAAACCACGCTCCGCCGCCAGCTCCTCTCCGTGCCAGGGGTGTCCCAGGTCACACCGATCGGGGGCGGGGAGAAACAGTATCAGGTCATCCTGGCTCCGTCCAAACTGCGCGCCTATGGCGTGTCCCTCAAACAGGTCACCCAAGCGCTCACCGCCTCGAACACCAACGTCTCCGCCGGCTTCATGATCGCCGGCGGTTCGGAATACCTGGTCACCGGCCTTGGCCGCATGCGCACGCCTGAGGACATCGGCGCCGCGGTCGTGGCGGCGGTAGACGGCGTACCCATCCGCGTGTCGGACGTCGGGACCGTGCGCATCGATGCCGCCCCCAAACGGGGCGAGGGATCCATCAATGCGCAGCCAGCGGTCATCCTTGGCGTCCAGAAGCAACCCGGAGCGAACACGCTCACCTTGACGCGCACCTTAGAGGCGGTCCTCGCTGAGCTGCAGGGGAAATTCCCCGAAGGCATGCGGATTCAACAGGTCTTTCGTCAGGCGGACTTTATCGAAATCCCCATCGAGAACGTCTTTCATGCCCTGCGCGACGGCGGGATCTTAGTCATCGCCATCGTGCTCCTCTTTCTCGCCAACCTCAGGGCCGCCTTCATCACGCTGACCGCGATTCCCCTGTCGCTGTTAACGGTGGTGCTCACCTTGCAGGCCTTCGGTGCGACGATCAACACGATGGCGCTGGACGGGATGGCCATTGCGATTGGGGGATTGGTCGACGACGCCGTGATCGACGTGGAAAACGTCTTTCGGCGGCTGCTGGCCCATCCGGAGGTGGTCTCTGTCGCTCGTCGGACCGGGCGCGCCGAGCTCGACGAGCACGCGCAAGGCGTCGAGGCCGCCGAACTCGATGTGTCGCTTGTCATGCGAGATCGCAGCAAAACGGAGTTCCTCAATGCCCTGCGTCGGGACTTCTCGCTTATCCCCGGCATGAACATCACCATCGGGCAGCCGATTTCGCACCGCATCGATCACATGCTGTCGGGCACACGGGCGAATATCGCCGTCAAAATTTCGACGAGGACCTCTACACCCTGCGCGCCCTTGGCGAAAAAGTCCGCCAGGCCGTGACTACCGTCCCGGGCGCTGTGGACGTGTCGGTCGAGCAACAGATCGACGTGCCGATTCTCGGGGCGCGGTTCGACCGCCAAGCCATGGCACGGTATGGAGTGATGGTCGAAGATGTGGCCCACACACTCGAAGCCGCGCTGCAAGGCGTCACAGTGTCGCGCATCCTGGAAGGGCGATACGCCTTCGATCTGGTGGTGCGCCAGGCGGAAGCTGAGGGATGGAACCCGGAGACGCTCGGCCACCTCGTGGTGGACACGCCCGATGGCGCGAAGATCCCCCTGCAAGTCCTCGCGCAGGTCGGCAAGACCACTGGGCCCAATACCATCAGCCGCGAACAGGTGGAGCGCAAAATCGTCGTGATGTGCAATGTGGCAGGCCGAGATGTGGCCTCGGTGGTGAAGGATATGCAGCAACGCGTCGCTCTCATCATTGCCGAAAAGCCTGGCTATGCCGTGGCTTATGGCGGGCAATTTGAGAGCGCTGAAGAGGCCGGGCGTCTCCTCGGCGTGCTCGGCATCGCCGTCGTCCTCGGCATCGCCCTCCTCCTGCATCTCGCCTTCGGCTCCGCGCGCGATGCCGTGCTCGTGATGGTGAACCTGCGCTGGCGCTCATTGGCGGCATTGCCAGCGTCTTCATCTCCGGCGGCGTGCTCTCGGTGGCGTCGTTGATCGGGTTCATTACGGTGTTCGGCATCGCGACCCGCAACGGCATCATGCTCGTGTCGCACATTCGCCACTTGCAGGCACGGGAAGGGGTGACAGATTTCCGCCAAGCCGTCTTCCGCGGCGCGATGGAACGGCTGGCCCCCATCCTGATGACGCCCCTGGCGGCGGGATTAGCGCTGATCCCCTTGGCCATCAGCGGCAATAAGCCCGGCAACGAGATTCAAACGCCGCTGGCCATCGTCATCCTCTTCGGATTGCTGACCTCGATGTTGCTCAATATGCTGATCGTTCCAGCGCTCTACCTGTGTTTCGGCCGGCCGGTGCAGATGGCTCAGGAAGGGGGTCCCCGATGAAACGCTTGCTGCGGTGGGTCGCGACGCTCCCTGCTCTCATGGCGGGCTGCGCCCTAACGCCCGCACCGGAGCTTCTTCCCCAAGCTCGTTGCAGCCTGCCTGTTACGGAGCGTCATGTCATGGCCACTCCCGTGGCGGCGGTCAGCCTCACTTCGCCGGCTGCCTCGCCACGCCATGAGCGGAGCATCGAGCGCTTGACGCTGCAGCAGGCTCTGGAGTTAGCTGAACGTGTTCATCCTGATTTCGCCGCCGCCCAGGCACAGATCGAGAGTGCCGAAGGGAGAGCCCTGCAGGCCGGGCTATTCCCAAACCCTGAGCTCGTGAGCCGGATCGAGTCGGTCCCCGTGACCGGGCGCATCATCGAGCGGGCAGAGTATATCGTCGGCGTCAGTCAACCCGCCCCTCTAGGCCAGCGACTCGCCGTCGCCCGCCGTGTGGAAACGCTCGATCGGGACCGTCTGGGGCTCGAGTTGGAGGTGAAGCGCCTGGAGATCCGCAGGCGTGTGCAGAGCGCCTTTGCTACCGTACTGTATGGGCAACGGGTCATCCAGGCCCGGGCCGAAGATGTCAGAGGTGAAGTCACATTAACGGTCAACGTGCCGGCTTCCTTATCTGGTCCAGAGCAAAAGGTGTGACAGGAGGATTGAATTAACCACGACAGGAGACGCCTCACCGCTCATCACGGGAGCGCAACAGTGTAGTGCACCCCATTTGTCAAGCAGCCGCGCACGGAGTCCCGTGGCTGAGGTAATAGTGACGTTCAAACTGGTTAGGGGACTGGTACCCAAGGGCTGAGTGCAGATCATGCTCATTGTCGTCTGTCATCCAAACCTCCAGCGCCCTGATGAGTTCAAAGGGACTGGTCCATTCCTGCCGCCACAGACATTCTTCCTTGAGCGTACGCATCACCCGCTCGGTATCAGCATGGCCCTTGGGATTGTTAGAGCTGGTGAAGGCTTGCTGAATCGCCAGGGTGCTGCAGGTCCTCAGGAAGGCCAACGAGGTTGGCTGACTCCCATGGTCACTCATCAAGCCCAAGCTCTGGCCGCGCACCCCATCAGGACACTGCCGGTTGACTGCCATGTCCAGAGCGGTCAGCCAATGCCTGGCGGTGCAGGGGCTGCCGGCATAGTAGCCCACGATCGTGTTCGTCTACCAGTCCAACACCCCCACGAGGGACACACCCCCACAGCCCTCGACCCACACCTTGGTCATCTCGCGGCCCCACCACTCATGGGACCTGGTCGGTCGGGGTGTGCTGCGCGTTGGTGTCCGCTTGGCCTTGAGCTTCGCGTGGGGAATGACCAAGCGGTGGTGTGCCCGCAGCCACCGCCGCATCCGCTGCTGATTGGACGAGCCCCTGCGCGACGACGCGCCTGGAGGCCCAGATGCAGCGATAGCCCCAAAATGGGGGGTCGGCTTTAAGCGCTTGAATACGCGGCAGCAGCTCCTCAGCGCGCGGCATGACCCGAAGCGACCGCCGCCGCGTGATCCCCATCGCTCGTCGCTTTTGTTTAGCTCGAGGGTGAGCTCTCCCACGAGCGTCTTCAGCCGGGCGTTCTCCTGCGCGAAGCGGGCTTCTGTCCGGGTGTGCTGATGCGCCTCAAAGGCGTGTGCCGCATGCGCTAGAAACTGATCACGCCACTGGTAGTACTGGGATTGGCTGATCTGGTGTTCGTGACAGATTTCCGCTACAGGCTTACCCTGCAAACCTTCGAGAACAAGGCGGGCTTTGGTCTTGGCATCCCATTTCCGTCGGTGCATGGCTGACCTCCTTTGATGTCAGCCCCAGTGTACTCTGTTCCGAGGCCCCATGTCGTAATGGGGAGCAGTATAAGGGCTCATTGCAGGACACTACCCATGAAATGAGTGTACACAGCACTCTTCGTTGAAGAGATGAATACGTAAGTGTATTGACGGCGTTCCCTTGTGTCATCTGTGGAGGCGTCTATTGCCCACTGAGGAACAGCTGCTGGAGATCCATCGCCTGGCCGTGCTAGGCGGCGTGGCCGCCATCGCCCAGGACGTGACCGGAAGGCTTGCCGGCGCATGAACTGGTGCCTCGCGCTTTCGCGAGGTCCAGGACCTCTGCCTGAAGACCTTGGAGCTGGGACACACCCCTGACACGCTCACCTATCTGGCCACGGCCAAGACGGTGCTGGGAGAAGTCGAGGAGGCTATGCGGCTCTACCGCACCGTCCTAAATATGTGCGAAGAGGCCGGCGATGGCGCGGCCCTGGCCGCCACCCTCAACAACATTGGCGAGGTCTACCGCCGCACGGGGCTGCTGGCACAGGCCCTGGAGTACTTCCACCAGGCCCTGGCCCTCCATGAGGCGGTGGTCGAGCGCGCGGGAGAGAGTGTGACACGGTACAATATGGCCATGATCTACCGAGATCAGGGGAAACTGCGGGAGGCCGTGGAGGAGTTGCGGCAAGTGGTGGCCTTAGACGAGCAGGTGCACAGCCGTGACCTGGAGTCGGACAGCGCTGTGCTGGCGCAGGTGGAGGCAGAACTTGGTCCGAGGGGATGGCCGGGGTGTAAGTGACCCATTTGTCCATGCAGTACACTTTCACCTACGACTGTGAAAGGCGATTGTCCATCTTCTGTAGCGTCGCGTTGTCTTGCGATAGTGCCACATCTCATCCAGCTCCTGGAGGCACTTACTCGTGCCCGTTCCTTCGGGCCAACATGACGATCGAGAGCTGCCCTGGCGCCACCCCTTCGCTCCTTTCAGTACAAAACTGCCCCCGTTTAGGGCCTAATATTTGGTATACTTCCATTGGCATGGTAAACTTGAGCTGCATCAAAGAGATATACGATACAATTCAAAGCCATATCCAAGAGAGATCAAAGCTGACGCGAGGAGCACCAGATGAAATGCCGAATGTCAGGGGTTCTGGTGACACTGATCCTGGGCGTCCTCTTGGCTCCCCTGGCATCCGACGCGCAGTGGAAGAAGGTTCCCATGGTGACCGTCTCAGCCACGGCCACAGACCCACGTCTCCCCCTTGCCACGGAGGCCATCGAGTTCTGGAACCGACAGCTGGCCGAAATCGGTACACCATTCAGATTAGGTGCGGTGACGCAGACGACGGAACCCGTGTCCGCTTCATATCTGGAACGACTTAGTGCTGCAGTCCTGAATCGAGAGCCACGTCCCGATTTCCCTGCCAGCCTGGAGCAAATGCCGGGAGATATCATCATCGCGATGTCTGATGGTAATTTCATCTCGTTTGCCACGCGCTTCCAAGCCGGAGCACAATTGAAGGCGGTAGTCGGGATCAGGAATCACACTTCCTACCCGCTGAATCTGCCCAACGTCGCGCGCAATGTCATCGCGCATGAGTTGGGCCATGCGATTGGGCTTGGGCACAATGACGATCGCACGACGCTCATGTGTGGTCGACCAGCGCCGTGCCGCCCCGATGCGTTCCAGTCGGAGGTGGCGAAATTCTTTCCGCTGACCGAGGACGAGAAAGCGACCGTGCTCACACGCTACCCGCGCACGTGGAACCCTCTCCCATAGGTCACTGGCGACGGTCTCCGCTTGCCCTTGACGCCTGCACCCCACATACCTGCGCCAAGACCACAATGAACCCCTGTTTCACTAACATTCACGCAAACTTCCGACGAATCGTCACAACACATCGATCAGGGAGATCTGCTGGCCGAGGAGCTACCCTGCGATAGCAGACCAAGACTCCCAAGGCTGCGACCTATTTCTGAGCCAGGTGAGCATCTAGGAAGGGTCTAGGAAAAACGGCAGTCTTCTGAAGGTGGAGATACGTTGCGCGTGAAGTTCACAAGGCCTTGTGTCAACGGAGGTAAGGCGCTCTCATGAGGAGGATCGATCATGGTTTCACCACCGATCACTGTACGAGCGCTGGCAACTTCCGGCCAGCGCGAGAGGCATTGTCAATTCGCGGACCAGGCGTTCTCCCGCGAACCGTCACCTGAAAGCGCCAGGTACTGGTATCAGTTTGTCACGACTATGCCCGGGTACCGGCCAGAGCAGCTGAGGGGAGCTTTTCGCAATGGCGAACAGGTCGGAAGCTATTTTCTTCATGAACGGACCATGCACGTGGGGACGGCGCGGCTTCTCGCGGGTTGTATCGGTGCGGTAGTGACGTATCCTGACCATCGTCACCAGGGAGTAGCGACGGCGCTCATGCAAGATGCCATTGACTATGCTCAGTCCCACCACTATCCGTTGCTTTTACTCGATGGTATTCCCAAATTCTACTACCGCTATGGCTATGACGACGTCTTTGATGTGTCCGTTCAGGACATTGATTATGCCGCCATTCTGGCACAACCTCCCAGTGCTCTGCACTTGCGCCCTGTGACGCTGGAGGATGCGCAGCATATAGTTACCCTCTACAACCGCCACTTTGGACCCTTGACGGGCAGCTTCACGCGCACGGTGGAATGGCAGCATCATCGGCTCCATTATCGGTCAGCCGATAATCCGCTCTGGTTAGCCGTCGATGCTGCTGGGCGTCCCCAGGGCTATTTAGCTCTGCAGGGAGGTGCGGAGCGTTTCCAGGCACAAGAGTTCGCAGCCGATACGTGGGCAGCAGCCCTCGCGTTGCTGCAGCACCATGCCCACTTGTTGGACGGTCTCCAGGCTCCCGCCGCACTCCGTTATCGTATCCCTTCCAGCGCTCCAGTCTTGTACGAGATGATGGATGCCCTGCAAGTACCGGATACCTCGCACTGGCGGCATCCTCCCGAAGAGTGGGCCATTCGCAGCCAGACGTATCACCATCGCTTTGCGGCTTGGATGGCACGACTGGTCAGCCTGCCGGCGCTGGCACAGGCACTCCTGCCTGAATGGCAGGCACGATGGCGACAATCCTTAGCGCACTGGTCGGGAACCATCTCCCTTATGGTTGGTGAAGACACGTGTACGTTGCACTTCGACAGAGCCCAACTGCAGCTCATCGATGCGCCTGATAGAGCCACCACTGTGCGGCTGTCCCCGCAACGGTTCACGCAACTCGTGTTCGGTTATCGCCCTGTGGCCTTTACCTTGAAACAAGCGGCACAGTCACCTCCAGATGCGGTGGTCGCTGTCCTCAATGTCCTGTTCCCTTACGGCCATACCTGGATTCCGGCATCTGACTGGTTCTGAATAAAGTGTGCGGGCCATCATCGCTCAACGTCGGGCGGTCTATCGGGCGTTGGCGTTGGCCGATGTGGCGGAGGCAGAGGTGTGCCGTGAGCCGAGATCAATGTCGCGGTGCCCTTGGCCATAGATCCCCAGGAATGCTTGTCACAGAGGCCACCCAGTCGCGGCCGTGTAGACGCGTCGGTGAACTTGGCAATGCCGAGGTCTGCTGACGCACGGCCTGGACAAACTCTTGCAGCTCTGCCTGGTTCAGGTTCGAAACCACCCAGTAGCTCAGGCCCGACACCTGCCAATGCGCCAGATGATAGCCCTGGCGCGTCACCATGGTTGCATTGCCGCCGATCTCGGGTTGGGCGGGCCACATAAACAGATTGATCACATGTTCCCGGCGCTGGTAGACCAGCGCTGCGACCGATCGCTTGCCGAAGTACTCCAGGCGCCCCCCGACTAACAGAAATCCCTGCATCGTTAAATCCGGGGCCGAGGGCGAGAAATCCAACTTTCCCTCGAACCACGGTTTCACGGTATGTGAGTCGGATGAGGTCACATCCGTCAGATGGTTGACCATCAAGGAGCGGACATGGCCGGCAACCAACTCCTGCAGCGCATGATCCGGTGCAGAGGGTTCGATCGAAAGGGGTATCACACTCCACAGCACAATCGCCACACAGGCCACTGCGGCCCCGAGGCTCAGCCCACGCCATGACCACCCCCAGGTCCGTGTATAGGCATTTCTGACACGTCGGACTGACGCTAGGATGCACGACTCCAGAGGCTCAGGAGGCGTAAAATAGAGCGCGCTGTCCCGAAGCGCCGAGCGTAACGCCTGCAGCTGGGCGTGGACGGGCGCGCAAGCCGAACAATCGCGCAAGTGTCGTTCGATGTCCAGCGTTCGCACCAGGTCTAATTCACCATCCACATAGCCGTGGAGCAGGTCCTGTACCTCTTGGCAGCTCACCTTAAACCTCCGTGTGCAGACGACGGGCCAGGGTTTGCTGTAGCCGCTTGCGAGCCCGGGCCAAGCGCGACATGACCGTCCCCACAGGGAGGTCAGCGATCGCCGCAATTTCCTTGTACGATAACCCTTCGATCTCGCGTAAGATGATGACCTCCCGATATTCCACCGGCAATTCTTCCAGGGCTTGTCGCAGCAATAACTAGTTTGTGCGGTGCAGTAGTATCGTTTCTGGATTCGCGGCCTCCCCGTCCAGGCTATGGATTTCCTCGTCGAATCCCGTCATCAGTTCGTGCCCGCGATTGTGCTGCAGCCAGGTATAGCACGTGTGACGCACGATGGCGAGCAGCCAGGCGCGGCCATCCCCACCGTGAAAACCGTCAAAGAACCTGAATGCCCGCACATAAGCCTCCTGCACCACATCTTCCGCATCGTGGTCATTGCGTGTCAGCCAGCGCGCCATGTTATAAGCGGCTGGTAGATGCGGTAAGACAGCTCGTTCAAAAAGCCGGAGCGTCGATTCGTCAGGCACGGCAGGTCTCTCACACCTGGGCAGCATCATGGCGGTCGCGGCATCCTCCAGGACCATCTCTATAATACCACCGGCACCACAATTTTATTCCCGCGGTGAAATTCAGCCCAAACCTGGAATTTTTCTCTACTGAAAATGGTATGAGCAGAGGAAGTTTGTGGGAGGTGTCCTATCGGAGATGCGACGTACGAAACAGGGGAGATCCACGCTATGCACACACCATCCAAACAGAGGCGCCGTCTATTCTCGTGGCGTTTGGCCTTGGCCATGTGCCTCTATTCCGCGACGCTTTTGACCACTGCAAGAGCTACGGTAGCGCAGCCAACACCGGCCTCTCCCGCCTCGACAGCCGAAAAGGCCTATGTCGGGGTCTTTAAAGACGACGCCGTTGCGGTGATCGACACGACCAGCAACCGCGTCATCCGCACCATTCCAGTCCCGAAGGGTCCGCATGGGCTGGTGATGACGCCGGATGGTCGCAAGGTCTATGTCAGTAGCGATGGCGCCTCAACGGTCAGCGTCATCGATACGATTAGCGACCAGGTCGTGTCCAGCATCGACGTCGGCCCCAATCCGCACGGCCTTGCCATGTCGTCAGACGGCCGTAGGCTACTCGTCATGGCTTTTGGCGCCAATCAGGCGATGGTCATCGACACCACGAGCGACCGTATTCTCAGTCACATTCCCGTGCCGCTGGCGCATAACGGTGCGATCAGCTCGGATGGACGCAGGGCTTATGTGGGTTCTCAACAGCAAGGGGCCATGGCGCTTGCCGTACTGGATCTTACCGATATGAAAGAGATCGCGAAGGTGTCGCTAGACAAGACGCCCCGTGGGCTGGATCTGAGCCCTGATGGCAAGTGGCTCTATTTCACCGTAGCTGGCAGCGATGCCGTGTGGGTGCTCGATACGGCGGCAAACCAGATCGTCGGTCAGATTACTACAGGTGCCTCGCCTCACGTTGCCCTGTTTGCTCCAGACGGCCAGGTCGCGCTAGTCGTCAACCAGGGCCCTGGTGAGCTCAGCATGATCGACCCGACGAACAGAGCAGTCAGCGCCACGCTGAAGGTCGGCAAGGCGCCCCACTGGCTGGCCATCAGCACCGATGGTCGTACAGCCTATGTCACCAATGAAGGCTCCAACGACGTTTCGGTGGTGGACTTGGGCAATCGACAGGTAACCGCCACCATCCCTGTTGGCAACGCGCCACGCAAAATCACTATGCAGCCGAGGGTAAGGACTGGGGCATTGGCCCCCTCCAGTCCGTCTGCACAGATATCTTTCACAGAAGGCGTGCCGGTGATCTCCGACCACGGGACCAAGGCGGTGGCGGGCCTGGTGGAAATCGCCTTGGAGGCTGACGACTATTACTTCGCGCCAACGTTCTTGCACGGGGAGCCTGGACAGTCCCTGTCACTGGCGGTCGAGAACAAGTCGGGGACGCTGCACAATCTCAGCATCCCTGAGTTGCAGATCGATCAAGACGTCCCACCGCAGGCAAGGGCCAAGGTGCCGGTCACCTTTCCGCCATCGGGAACCATGCGCTTTTATTGTAAACTCCACGCCGCCATGGGCATGAACGGCGAGTTGCAGGCTGGAAGTGCCATCTCCCGGATCAAAGCGGGTCCTAGGCATTAAGCTGAAGACTGAAGAAATGGCCCGTCTGCTCAGGGGATCGCCAGCGCTGTGTTACTGATCCGCGCAATGAATCGTAAGGATGACGATTCATGGAAACCCAGTATGGTAGTTACTTTGTGGCCTATCAAAGTTTAGATATTTATGTACGGGTCAGTAGGTTGGGCATACTGGTCGACGGCGCTGGCATTCGAGATCAGGAGATTCCGGGGGTCACGCTGCCGCACGTTGCTCAAACGGTCGGAACTCTGGATACCACCCCAGAAATGTCGCCTCCCAGCCCGCATTCCACACGCGCGTTCGGCTCTGCAGCAGGCGATGCGCGCCGTGTGGGGTCCACTGCCTCGGCGGCTTTTTGTAGACGCGCCTGCGGACCCCCTGATTCACCGGCGATTCGACGAAGCCGGTGCTGATTCGTTCGCGGGGGCGGTCGCACGCACTATCATTGGGAATGAAACCCTGGTTGTTCTCAATAGACGTGTGGAACTCCTCGACAGCCTTGAGGAGCTTCCGGGCCGCGTCATGGCCACCGTTGGCCACCGCGGCAGCAAGGAAGAGCGGGAGAAGGTGCTCGCGCAATATCGGACTAGAAATTGAACACTCTAAATATTGCCTGAAGATTCCTTCATAGATTGCTATAGCTATTAAAATTTACATCAATTTAACCCTTCTGACATGTTGTAGTAATTTCCCTGGCCCATCATTATCCCTAATGAAACTTCGTGATTTGCTGCAAGACCATCTTTATCGAATGTCAAGACCGATACGGATGCATAAAGCGGCGCCACGATCCCTCACACATAAGCGATCGGCAGGTCAATCGGGCGTTGGGATTCCCCGTACGTCGCTGCTTCGGCCCCGGCGCTCTTGGCAACTCTATTGAGCTGGCAAGTGAAAGCAGTGCTCCATAAGTGAGGAGATCGTTTCCGTGAATGTAACATCCACCTACATCCATACCCTCGAGGGTCGGCTTCGGATCAAGGTTGTTGAGGTGAAAGGGTCATCTGTGAAGGCCCTAGAGCTCGAAGAGTTGATCCGGAAATGCGATGCGATCCGCTACGTCAAAGCGAATCCCATCACTGGCAACGTTTTGATTTTCTATAAACCAGACGCGATCAGCCAAGAGGAAATCGTCGGCGCTTTGCAGGGCCTGGGCTACCTTCGGGCGAGCGTCAGCACCCGAACCATGATGCGAGGGACCATTGAACGCCTCGACGGCTTGAGTAATGCGCTGCTGAACACTGTGGTGCGCTCGGCCATGGAACTGGCCCTTCAGAGGCTCGTCAGGGCCCTGATCTGACAGACTGGCCGTCAAACAGGGGTCTGAGGGCATTCAACGTGGCCAGGATCGCCGAGCCGTTGCTGATGAGGGTGGCCCCGATAGGGCCGATCAAGCCCGGCAGCGACAAGGCAATCACTATAGTGTTTGGATAGGCGATGAGCTTCCAGTTCTGGTTGATGAGATGTAGCGACTCGCGTGCGATGTCGATGGCCTGAGGAATCTTCCACAAGTTGCCCTCGAGGAGTGCCACATGGGCGGTTTCACGGGCGACATCGGCGCCACCCCGCACAGCGATGCCGACATCGGCTTGGGCCAGGGCTGGCGAGTCGTTGATGCCATCCCCTACCACTGCTACCGTATGTCCTTCTAGCTGCAATGTCTTCACCAGCGCGGCTTTCTGATCCGGCAGGGCGTCGGCGATGTAGCGGCTGATCCCTAAGGTATCGGCCACTCTCTTGGCGACCGCTGGATGATCTCCGGTCACCATGACCACTTCGGCGATTCCGCGCTCCCGCCATGCCTGCACAATCGCCCCAGCTTCCGGGCGCAACGGGTCGGCTAACACCAGCACCCCGACCAGTTGGCCATCGATGGCGATGAAGACAGGAGAGGTAGCCGCTTCGTTGACGCGCCGAAGATCCCGGCTGGCTCTGCGAACGCTCACCCGGTTGATAGTCATGAAGCGCTGGTTTCCCACCACCACCACCGACCCTTCAACAGTCGCTTTAACGCCCCGGCCAATCAGATAATCGGATGTCTCGCGTTCGGGGATGCTGAGCCCCTGGGCAGTGGCAGTCCGCACAATCGCTTCGGCCACGGGATGGGTGAAACGCTGCTGCGCGGCAGCCGCCACCGCCACCACGCGGTCCGTGGCAACCTCCTCCTCCCGGTAGGGAATGACTTCGACAATCTCCGGGGTTCCCAGAGTCAAAGTTCCCGTTTTGTCGAAGACGATAGCATCCACTTCTGCCAGCCGCTCCAGAAGGCTTCCCCCTTTGATGAGGATCCCCTGGCGCGCGGCCTTGGTCATCGAGGCCAAAACCGTCGTCGGAGCGGCGACCCTGATGCCAGTGCCGTAATCGGTGATTAGCAGAGCGGCCGCCCGGTTCACATCGCCGCTGAGCGCAAAGGCCCCCCCGGCCCCTGAGAAACTCCATGGCACTAACCAATCCGCGAACTGCTCGGCATAGTTCTGGATGCGGGTCTCGCGTACAGGGGCATCCTGCACGAGCTGAACAACCTTGGCCGCCATCGTTTCACGCCCCACCTGCGTCGCCGTCAGGTACAGCTTGCCGTCCCTGACGACGGTAGCAGCGTAGACCTGATCGCCGACGTTCTTCTTCACCGGCATCGATTCGCCGGTGAGGATCTTCTGATCGACTGTAGCCCTGCCGCTGACCACTGTCCCATCGACAGGGATGAGATCTCCCGGGTAGATGATGACTTGGTCCCCGTCGAGGATCTCCTCGACGCGCACCCTCATCTTCTCCCCAGCCCGAACGACCCAGGCGAACTGCGTCCTACCGTCGAAGAGCTCTTCAATGGCGCGACGCGAGCGCTGCATGGTGAGGTCACGAATGACATCGCCTAGCGAGACCAGCCAGACCATGAGCGCGGCGGTCTGGATCTGCCCTTGCACAGCGAGGACCGCCGTGGCGGCGGCATCCAAAACATCTACGTTAAGTTTGCCGCGTTGCGTAATCGCCCCGAAGGCGCGGGTGAAGATCGGCACAGCGGCTCCTGCGACGAGCCAGGGAGCGATGGTGGCTTCAGCCAACGCACCAAGAGCCACCGCAGCGCTCGACAGCGCCAGGGGCAGCCACGCCATCGAGGCAGAGTCTTCGGCCTGCCGTGGGGGATTTTGCGGCTGGTAGGTTTTGAGCAGGTTGAGGGGAAGCCGTTCAACGAGGGTGACCAGATCGTCCGCCTTGAGGACATAGGGGTTGTAGTTCAGCACCATGCTACGACAAGCTGGATTCAACCTGACCTCTTGAATCCCTGGTTGATCGCGCAGAAAAGCCTCGCATGCCCCTAAGAGACCGTCGAAGATCTGGGGAAGGTCCACGCGCATCCGGAGGCGGCCGCGAACGGCGTGGACCACGCGGCATCGAGCAGCCATCGTCTGTCTTTCTATGGCCTCTAGAAAACGAGGAAAGAGAGATTATCGCATGCCTTGAGCCTCCGGCCGGTTGAGCATATAGAAGGTGCCGAAGGAGAACCACCAGAGATCGTACCAGGCGGGGAACGGCACCTTCGTCGCCACCAGCAATCCCCTGACTCCGAGCACAAAGAGGGTCAAGGGGAGGAGGAGCTTGAGATCAAGGCCTCCGGTGGCTTTTCCGACGCGGGTGTTGAGCGCCCCCAAGCCCGATGAGATGCCGCTAGCAAGAGATGCAGCGGCGCCCGAGCCAGTGCCAGACTGGCCCAGCCACTCCTCGAGCTGCGCCATGTCAAGGCCAGGGAAAAGCGGCGTAACGATCTCTGAGAGGGCGAACAGCGATTCGAGCGAGGTCATTTCCTCCGGGTTGTAGAGCACTAGCAGACTGCCGGTGAGCGGGTTAGCTTCGATGCGCTGGATGCCCCGCACGCCTGCGAGTCGCTCGCAGATTTCCCTGGCGAATGCAGGGTTGTCCCGCAGCTGGGCGATCTTGACACGCACCCGGCCCGGAATCGCATGGACGAGTTTTATGCCGGCGATGCTCATCGGCTCTGTCCTATGGCTGGCTGTACGGCTGCGATGGTTGCTCCGTCGCCGTCGGCGCAGCGGCCGCGGCCCCGGCGGCGCGTTCCGCCTGCGCTTCAGCGACCAAGTCGCTGAGCTGTTCACCTGCCTCAGCCACCACCTCTTGCACCGTCTCCGCCACTACGAGAAAACCCTTGACCAACGTTTTGGCTATTGGGCGGCCGCCAGCGGCTGCCGCTGGCAGTAGGATCGGCGCCGCTAGGGCAGCACCGACCCCGATTAACAGGCTGGGAACCCATCCATTCAGCACACCATTGAATAGCGCCATGGCAATCCTCCTCTACACCATCTCTCACCCTCGACACTCACATCCTCTCCCTCTCGAAGCGAAAGAGGTCTAGGCGCGATCGTCCGCGATGAAGAATCGATGTCATGCCGCCGTGACAAGCGTCAACCCACAAGAGACACGGAAAAATTTGTAGGGAGTGTAAACATAACGTAAAATCCCACAAGTTTATCAGAAATTTATTACAAAATCATGAAGATGTAACGCTTTGTTTACCCAAGTGTAACATAATCTTCAAAGAAGCACCATTCCCTCGTGGCCATTTCCCGGACTTCGGTCGAACCGAACAAAGAGATCAAAAGTTTCATAAACCTCCACGAGGAGTTCCTGCCGCCGCGCGGCGTCTTGCTCCTCGGCGATTTTCGCCTCGACTTTTTCCCGTAGAGGAAGTCCTGGTAGTTGCCGAAGACAATCGCGCGTGAGAATTTATTGGCGCTCTCGCCCTTGTTCATCTGTTGTGCAATCGCCTGACGGAGCTCGACACCATCGACGAAGCGCAGAATGAAATCCCATGTGGGGATTTCGCCAAACTCCACGAGTGCCTGGTACAGCGGGTGCTGCTTGGCGTAAGAGTTCAGCCGTCGGTACCGTAAAGGAACCCGTGGGGAGGGATAGCCGCGGCCGGCGGTCAGCAGGCGCTGCACCTCGTCGAGGGGATAAATGTAGGGTTGACGCCGGTGGCGCACCGCTTGACGGACCACCAAGCGATCGAGCACTGGCGGGTGCACTGTCGGCTCGTGGCGCTGCATGCGCTACCGTCCATCGGGAAGACCCACACAATGTGCGGATCGCGCGGGTGCAGCACCAGCGGAAACCCGATATCGCCGACCTCTTGCGGCATGTGCTCGCCGATCCGAACCCAGGTGCCTTCCTGGCGATCCATCCGATAGATCCCGCAGTGATTCTGCTGGTACAGGATGTCCGGTGCCAGGGGGTGCAGGCACACGCGATGCGGGTCGTGCCCGCACTTGGGATAGGGATCTGGGAGAAAGTCTGCCCGGCAACCCGCGTTGAGCGGTTGCCAGTCGTGCCCTTGGTCGCCGCTTTCGAACACCCCGCCGCTGGACAGGCCCAGGTACATGTGGTTAGGGGCGCGCGGGTCGATCAGGATCGAGTGCAGCTTCGGCCCGTCTGGTGTGCCGTCTTGCTCGCCGTAGGATGAAAAACAAAAGCGGAAATTCGTGTCGCTTCGATGGCATCGTATCGCAGCTAGCTTTTTCTTACCCCTCAACGTGCCTGCGGTCGGCGCCCGGGATGGCGTGCCCATCGGGATTGCCGGTGATCAGGTGACAGCGGATCGAACGCCCCGGCATGACCGCCCTGTACCGGATGAACCAGCCACGGCACCTGGTCAAAGCTGGGGCCTGTGGTCAAAGCATGTGGCAATGCAAAAGCGGCTTGTAGACGTAGTTCCGCATGACGCTGCTCCATATAGGCTCTGCTAACCGGCCTGGGCACCGGTTGCGCTGCTGAAGACTTCGAAGATCCGACTCCAGCTTCCCATGATAAGCGGCGAGCTGCCGCGGAAAGATGGTCGCGGCCACGAACTCATAGACCTTCTGGTCCTCGGCAATCGCCTCTTGAATCCGGGCCCGAGCAGGGTCTGAATCCAGATAGCCCGTGTCGCATTGTAGGCGCACAATCTCGTGCGGGGGTCGTTTGTCGCTCAATTGGTTGATCCGGCGATATTCGGGGCGAAACCCTGGCTCCTGCAGCCATTGGCCAAGCATCAGCACCGATTCGTCGAACCGCTCGGTCAAGCCGACGAAATCGACGCGCGTGGAGAGCAACTCAATCGCTCTCTGTGCGTTGGCCTCGCCGCCGATCATCTTGGTTTGCCAGTTGTGCACCCAGGTGGCCGCTATCCAGCGGTCGAAGTCCCGGGGACCGTGGTCCGCGAGGCGAGCATTCAGAAAATACGAACGCAGTCTGGCGGCCGGATCGCGCAAGAACGTAAAGAATCGAATCTCCGGACTCGACAAGCCGAGGTCGCCGTAGGGCTTCACGTTGTGGCCTGCGATGCCCTTCAGATGGCGATAGACACCTCTGACCCGCCGCAGCACCTCGGCGTCGACTAAGACGCGACGGTCGAGCTGGTTCTGCGGCCGATCACCGCGGCGGCTGGCCAGCGGCAGACGAATGTCGCAGTGCCCGGTTCCAAAGGAGCGGCGGAGAATCGCGTTCACCGTGCGGCCGGCAGTGCGCTCGATATGCACGAAGGCATACATGGTCGATGCTCCACAATTGAGAATGCACCCACATGATCTAAGAACAGCTTGAGAATATGCGGCTGGGCCCATCTTATGTGAGAACGGTTCGCCTTACTCACCTAGAGGGGCTGCCCATCGGCAGCCCCCGTCGGTTCAATTGCTGACCGGCGACGGGGTGGCGACTCACCGCGACCAGGCTCCGCCGTGTCCCAGGGGCGGGACGATTATTTCAGGCAGTTGGCGTAGAAGGTGGTCGTGGCCGGCCAGTCCGAGAACAGGCCGATGATGCCGACATCCTGGGCGAGCACATCAATGGTGCGCAGGATATCGCCATCGTTGGTGAGGGCGTCGAGCGTGGTCTGGTAGTAGAAGGTATCGCCGCCTTCCAGCATGTTCTCCACGATGCGACCAGAGCGCTCCGTCGTCCAGGAGATGAGGTCGAAGCCCGCCTGCCTTGCGCGTTCCGCGTACTGGGACGGCTTGATGCGTTTGTTGTCCTCACTCGACTCAACAAGGACGGGCATGGGCGGCGCAATGATATTGACTCCCAGATTCCGGACCTCGACGAACGCCTCCAACGTCGGCGGATGCTGATTGATATCGCTTGGCGGGCCGGCGAGTTTGTCCGCCGGATTCTCGCTGATGAGGTACACGGCCTGCAGGCCGAACGGCAGGAACTCGTGAATCCACTGGACCACGTCGGCGAGGTTGAACGACTGGGCAAGACCTGGCTCGGATCGATGCCTGCGTCGATGTACTCCTGCATCATCTTGCGCGCGTAGCTCTGCTGGTCCAGGCCGGACGCGCCGAACCCATTGATAAAGCGTATTGTCAGGTTGGGAAAGGCCTCTCGCAACATCACTGATGCAGCGAGCGATTCCAGCATCGGTATATCCCCTGCGGTTGCTAACACGACTTCGGGTTCCGCTCCTTCATCAGTGCTGGCCCAATCCCAGATGCCAATCCCCTTCGTGCAATGCTTAATCGCCGCATCCATGTCCATATACTGGAGGTGGAGGTGCTTGGGTTCTGTCGCAAAATTTCAGCGGGAGTGTGGTAAGGCCTGCTGAGGTGGGGATTAAGCGGCTAGCGCATAGAATTGTTCAGCCGGTGTGAGACCTTCTCCCGCGTCCTCGACCACCATTTGGCTTTTCTTCAGCATGTGCATGAGCTCAATGCCGACGAGTATGGCCTGGGCTGCCACAAACGATTTGAACCCGAGCATGGGGCGGGTGACCCGCTTCACGCCGCGATGGTCCTGCTCCACCACATGATTCAGATACTTGATCTGACGGAGGATGATCGAGTATCATGTGCCTCGTTGTACCCTCGGATGGCCGCGACATTGGCCTCGCTCCCATCGATGGTGATCCTCTCGGGCACGCCGTGGCGGCGAATCGCCTTCTTCAGAAACCGTAGGGCTGCCTCCTGATCCCGCTGCTCGGTCAAGAGAAAGTCAATCGTCTGACCCTGTGTATCCACCGCGCGATACAAATAGCGCCACTCCCCTTTGACGCGGATGTAGGTTTCGTCCATGCGCCAGCTGATCCCGACTGGGTGCTTGCGGCGGTGGAACGCCTCCTCCAGTGGGGGGCTGTACTTCAGGACCCAGCGGTTGATGGTCGCATGGTCGACGGACACCCCGCGCTCTTCCATCAGTTCTTCCACCTGGCGATAGCTCAACGGATAGGCCACGTACCACCGCACGCAGGTGAGAAGGATATCCTTCACGACATGGGCCCCCTTGAAGCTCACCATGCACACTCTCCCTCTTGTCGCTTTCACCCTGCGTCGCAGAGGGAGATCATACCCTAAATGGCCTCAAATGAAAATTGCGACAGAACCTACATGTGCTCTCCTTGTTCGTAGGCTTGCCGAGTGTCACAACAAGCGCCTTTTAGGGACAACGGTTTCGACACAGAGGGCCGATGCGGAAGTCGATGCTCCTGCGGGTCATGCCGCCGTGACTACACTGCAATCGATCTCCACAGCGATGCTGCGTTGAAGCAGGTCAACAGAGAGAATCAGCAGCCCCTTCGCGGGTTTGCTCTGTATTAAGATGCCTTCTACCCCTCGTAGCGATCCTTGTGTAATGCGCACTCGTTGCCCTTCCCGAAGGTATGGATGGGCCATGACGGGTATGGACACCCTGAGGGTGGTTTGAATCGCCTCGATTTCGGCATCAGGTACGATGCTTGGTTTATCCCAGCTTTCACCAAGAATACGTACCAGGCCACGTGCCTTGCGCACCTCGATATAGCTGCTCTTATCGATAGCATGCCGCAGGAACAGGTAACTAGGAAACATGGGCACGGAGATAAGATGTTGCTTTCCTGCCCGTTGCGACCACACGTCAATCTTGGGCAGGAACATATAAAATCCTTTTGCCGCCAGTTGATCGCAGACTAACTGCTCACAATGGCTGCGGGTGTAAAGGGCATACCAAAGAGGTCTCGGCCGATCCTCAGACTGTTGGTTGTACATGGCTGTGTTCGCCCAATGCTTCTGTGTTGCCCTTCATGATCGTTGGCAAAGCTCAGCTCGTTCGTGGTACATCCCTACCGTACCGGGCAGGGCTTCGCCCGCCAGATCTCGGCGGCGTATTCTCCGATGGTGCGGTCGCTCGAGAACTTTCCGGAGTGGCCGACATTCAGAATGGCCTGCCGCGCCCAGGCCTCGGGTCGTACATACAATTCTCCAACCTTCTCCTGCGTGCGAGCGTACGAGGACAGGTCTGCCAAGTGCATGTAATGGTCGCCGTGCGTGATGAGCACGTCCCAGATCGGGGCGAACACGCCGTGCTCGGCATGGCTAAAGGCATTGTCGCGGATCATATCCAGGGCATAGCGGAGATTTGGCTCATGCTCGTAGTGCCAATGCGGGTTATACCAGCCACGGCTGGCCAAAACTTCTTCCACTGTCAGGCCGAAGAGGAAGAAATTTCCCTCACCAGCTTCCTCGGCCATCTCAATGGTGGCGCCGTCACGAGTGCCGACGGTCAGGGCGCCGTTCATCATGAACTTCATATTGCTGGTGCCGCTGGCCTTGTAGCCCGCCGTCGAGATCTGCTCCGATACATCGCTGGCGGGAATCAGCCGCTCTGCGACGCTGACGTTATGCTCGGGGAGGAAGAGCACTTTGAGGCGGCCACTGACTGCCGGATCAGCATCGATGATGGCAGCCACGTCGTTGATCAGCTTGATGATCAGCTTGGCCAGGTAGTATGCCGGCGCCGCTTTGCCGGCGAAGAAAAAGGTGCGAGGTGGTACCTCCAGATGCGGGTCATAGCGCAACTGGTTGTAGAGTATGATGATGTGCAGGATGTTCAGGAGTTGCCGCTTGTACTCATGGATGCGTTTGATCTGGCAGTCAAAGATCGAATCCGGGTCAACCTCCTGCCCACTCCATCGGCGCAACCAGTCGGCGAAGCGCAGCTTGGCGGCGCGCTTTGCCTGGCGGAAGCGCGCCATGATATCCGCCAGCGAGCAGACGACCAAAAAATACTCCTGGGCAAAACGTAAGGACCGGCCACGCTCGGTGGAATCGTCTGGATAGAGCACGCAGGTCAAGCTCTCGGCGATGATCTTCTGATGCACCGCCCCGACGAAGTCCCCGCTGCTGAATTCGTCGAAGTCGAATGCTTCAGGAGCACTCGCCTCCCACAATCTGAGGGTGTTGATCGTTTTGCCACCATAGCCGATGACCGGCAGATCGTACGGAGTCCCCAAAAGAATAGCAGGTTGATTGTCGAACACCCGCTCAACCCCGTTTTCCAGGCGGATCGAGGCATTGAACTTGACCGGGACGGTCTCCTGCGAGCGTGGCACCTCCCAAGGATCGGGGTGCCGCAGCCATGGATCGGGATGTTCGATCTGGTGGCCGTTCTGGATCTGCTGGCGAAAGATACCGTAATGGTAGCGCAGCCCGTAGCCGATCGGCGGAATCTGCATGGTAGCCGGCGAATCGACGAAGCACGCGGCGAGACGCCCGAGGCCGCCATTGCCCAGGTCGGCATCTGGCTCCTCCTGCGCTAGTTGCAGCAGGTCCAGGCCCTCGCGCTGGACGATGTCCTGCACGATCGGCTCGACCAGCAGATTGGTCAGATTATTGGTGAGCGACCATCCGAGCAGGAACTCCATCGACAGATAATACACCTGCTTCGGATTTTCATGATCGTAGGTCCTGCGGGTCAGAAGCCAGCGTTGTGCCTGAAGGTCGCGCACTGCACCCGCGATCGCCTCGAAACGCTGGCGAAGGGTGGAAGCTGAAGGCTCGATCAGATGGTCGAAGATCAAGCGGCGCTCATAGGCCGCGTGGGGGTGGGTGGGGAAGGTCACGTCTAAACCTTGTTCGTACTGCTTCAAGAGATCCTTTACTGACGGAGTCTTGGTCGCAGGCGCTTTCATAGATGGTGTCTCCCCT
>Ga0137404_10000500_pt1 | contig 25723 bp, 18 predicted proteins | sample CZOMad2_1_16fung_FD_108285 | JGI IMG/M metagenome (GOLD analysis project Ga0137404, IMG submission 108285) | Vadose zone soil fungal communities from Angelo Coast Range Reserve, California, USA - CZOMad2_1_16fungal (Illumina Assembly) | ecosystem: Environmental > Terrestrial > Soil > Vadose... | reverse complement strand
TTGAAGTAGTGGTCCATGAGCCGCTCTCCCTGCGTGAAACCCGTGGGGTGCATGAAGATCACGATATCGAGCTCGCGCGCCTTGGCGAAGAACCGGTCGAGGTTCAGGCCGGCGTCGGTGAGCTCCTTGCCGGCGACGTTGGGATTGATCTCGACTCCGCGCAGGCCGAGCTGCTTCACGCAGCGCTCGAGCTCCCCCACGGCAAGCTCGACGTTCTGCAGCGGCACGGTGCCCAGTCCGACGAAGCGGTCGGGCCACTGCGCCACGATCTCGGCGAGCCGGTCGTTGATCATGCGCGAGACTTCGAGACCGAGGCCCGGCTCGGCCCAATAGTAGGTCTGTTGCGGCGCCGGGGACACCGCCTGGATGTCCACGCCCATGCGGTCCATGTCCTTGAGGCGCAGCTCGATCGTCGAGAGCTTCGGCCCCCGGTCCTGCATCTGCTTGACGTTGACCTCGCGCGTCAGCGCGTTGGCAAACTTGATCTGCGGCTCGTACTGCGCCGGATTCAGGGGCGCCATCCTGGCCGCGGCGTCCTTGTTCAGGTAGTGGCAGTGGATGTCGACCCGCAGGCTGCGGCCTTTCCTGTCGCGCACGACGGGCTTCGCCTGCTTTTTCGTCCGCGAGCCTTTGGCGGGACCCCGGGACGAGTAGGCCATCGCGGGGTGCCCTGGGTGATAGTGTCCGGACTGCGCGCAACCGGGGGTGACACAGGTAAACATCATGACAGTGTTTCTCCAGTGAATTGAATCAAAAGACTCCAAGGTGCTGCGTGATCAGGTTCTGGTCGCCGCGGACGCGGTCCACCGGGCCGTGGAAGGCGACACGGCCCGTGTTGAGAATGACGACCTCGTCGGCGAGGTCGAGCGCGAGCTTCACGTTCTGCTCGACCAGCAGGATCGACTGGCCTTCCGCCTTCAGCCGGGCGATGGTCCGGCCCACTTCGGCGACGATCAGCGGCGCCAGCCCTTCCGAAGGCTCGTCCATGAGCAGGACACGCGGATTGCCCATCAGCGCGCGCCCGATCGCCAGCATCTGCTGCTCGCCGCCCGAGAGCGAGCCGGCCACCTGTTGCAGCCGCTCCCGCAGCCTCGGAAACAGGTCGACGACGCGCTCGAGGGTCCAGGGATTCGCGATGCCCGGGCGCGATTGGCGCGATACCGCCAGATTCTCGCGCACGGTCAGCGTGTGGAAGATACGCCGGCCCTGCGGCACGAAGCCCACGCCTTTGCGCGAGATCGCCTCGGGCACGAGCCGCGAGATCGGCTCGCCGAAGAGGCGGATCTCGCCGCGGCGCGGCGGAAGGAAACCGATGATGCTGCTCATGCAGGTGGTCTTGCCCGCCCCGTTGCGGCCGAGGAGCGCCAGCACCTTTCCCGCGTTCAGCGCGAACGACACCCCGTGCAGCACATGGCTTTCGCCGTAGAGCGCGTCGACCTCCGAGAGCGCGAGCGCCTCGCTCATCTAGTCTCCAAGATAGACCTCGCGCGTCTTCGGATCGGCGATGATCTCCGCGCGCGTTCCCTCGACGATGACGCTGCCGTAGTGGAGCACGGTGATGCGCTCGGCGAGATCGAGCGCCGTGTCCATGTCGTGCTCGATCATCACCACCGTCACCTCGCGCGGAATACGCGCGATCAGCTCCTTCATCGCGGTGCGCTCCTCGCGCGACAGGCCCGCGAGCGGCTCGTCGAGCAGCAGCAGCCGCGGCTTCTGCGCGAGCGCCATGGCGACCTCCACGCGCCGCTTCTCCCCGTACGCGACTTCGCCGATCGGCCGCTGCGCCAGGTGATCGAGGCCGACCAGCTTCAGCACGCCGTGCGCCTCCTCGTCGAGCTCGGTATAGCGCGCGAGCGCCCGGAACGTCCGCCAACGGATGCCGCGCAGACCCAGCAACGACAGCACGATATTGTGCTGGAGCGAGTCCTTCTGGAACAGGGTGATGATCTGGTAGGTGCGCGCGAGGCCGCGGTGGGCGCGCTGGTGCGACTTCAGCCGCGACACCTCGTTCCCGAACAGGCGGATCGAGCCGCTGTCGCGCTCCAGGTCTCCCGTGATGAGATTGAACAGCGTCGTTTTCCCGGCTCCGTTGGGCCCGATGATCAGGCGCCGTTCCCCGGGCATCACCTGGAGCGAAACCCCGTTCATCGCGGGCAGCCCGCCGAAGGACTTCTTGAGATTCGCGAGCTCGAGGGCGGGAGTCATCCGGACTTCCAGCTCTTCAGCCGCAGGAGCAGCCGCCGAACCCCCGGGACCACGCCCTCGGGCACGAAGATCACGATGAGCACGAACACGAAACCCATCAGCATATTCCAGCGCTCGACGTACGCGGACACGTAGTTCTTGAGCAGCATGATGATCGCCGAGCCGACGATCGGGCCCGCAAGCGTCCCCGAGCCCCCGGCGATCACTCCGAGCAGGGCCTCCGCGGAGCTGGTGATCGAAAGCGAAGCGGGATGAATGTACTTGTTGTAATACACGAAGAGCAGCCCCGAGACCGCCGCCCAGAACCCGGAGTAGACGAAGGTGATCCAGCGGATCGTCCACACATCGTGGCCGAGCGCGCTCATGCGGCGCGACTGGTCGCGCGCCCCGCGCAACGAGGCGCCGAACGGCGAGGCGACGAACATCGCCATCAGAAAGATCGCGACCACGGTCACCGCGAGCGCGAAATAGTAGAAGGACGGCGCGCTGTCGAGGCTGATGCCGAAGGGCGCGGGGCGCGTGAGTCCGCGCAATCCGTTGTCGCCGTCGGTCACCGACACCCACCGATACGCCGTGCCCCACAGCACCTGCGACAGGGCGAGCGTGATCATGAGGAAGCCCAGGCCGGTCGCGCGCAGTGAAATCCAGCCGAAGGCGCAGGCGACGAGCGTCGTCCCCAGCAGCGCCGCCGGGGCCGTGACCCAGTGTCCCAGGCCGAGCTTGAGCGACATCCAGGCCGAGATGTACGCCGCGAGCCCCAGCCAGGAGGCGTGACCGAGGGAAGGCAGCCCGCCGTAGCCGACCAGCAGATTCAGGCTCGCGGCGAATATCGCCGCGATGAAAATCTGGCTGGCGAGATTGATGTAGTACTCGCCGGCGACCCCGGGCAGGCCCGCGAGGGCCACGGAGAACAGGATCCACCCCGCCTTCTTCATACGGTCCGGCGCCCGAACAGCCCGCGCGGCCGGAACGCGATCACGACGATCATCGGCAGGAACAGGATCACATAGGCGAGATCGGGAAGCAGCGCGGTGCCGAAGGTGTAGATCGCGCCGATGAGAAAGCTGCCGACGAACGCGCCCAGGAGGCTGCCGATCCCGCCCAGTATCACCACGATGAGCGCGAGCGGCAGCATGTCCGCGTCCAGACCCGGATACGCGGACATGATGGGCCCGCCGATGATGCCGCCCGCCCCGGCGAGCGCGGCCCCCAGGCAGAACACGGCGGTGAACAGTTTCGACACGGGAATGCCGACGGCGCGCGCCATCTGCATGTCGTCGACGCCGGCGCGGATCATGGCGCCGATGCGCGTGCGCTCCATGAGGACGTAGAGAACGATCGCGGTCACCACGGCGATCGCCAGGACGACGAGGCGATAGGTCGGGAAGACCACGCCGCCGATGCGAAGCGGCTGCTGCAGCGCCGCCGGCGTCGGCACCGGAATCGGATCCCCTCCCCAGACGACGAGGCAGAAATCGGCGACCATGAACGAGATGCCGAGGGTCACCAGCACCTGCCCCAGGGCGTTCCCGGCCAGGGCGCGCAGGATGAAGCGCTCGATCAATCCGCCGAAAACGGCGATCACCAGGCCGCCGATCAATGCAGCGAGCCACAGGTTGGGCACGAACTTGAGGACGGTGACCCCGACGTAGGCGCCGAGCATGTAGAGCGACCCGTGCGTCAGGTTGGCGATGCGCATCAGCCCGAAGATGAGCGAGAAGCCCGCCGCGAGCAGGAACAGCAGCCCGCCCAGCGCGAAGCTGTTCAGCGTTTGTATGATCCAGTACTGCACAAAAAAAAGGCCGGATCTACCGGCCCCGTGTTCCCCTGTTTCTTACGACTCGAGATTCTTCGCGGGCGGCCAGTCGCGCGAATACACCGGATTCTTGAGGAACTCCGCCTCCTTGTACGTCCAGAACTGGCTCACGTTCGGGTAGGTATGAATGACGCGATTTACCAGGCGTCCGTCCTTGCGTTCGACCTTGCGGATATAGATGTTGCCGACGACGTTGCCCAAATGGTCGAAGCCCACCGGCCCGCGCGCGGTATCGACCTTGATGGCGCGCACCGTCTTCATGAACGCTTCCTTGTCCTCGATCTTCCCGCGGAGCTTCTGCAGCGTCGCGTCGAGCACCGCGGCCTCGACGTAGGTCGCCGCGGCGTAGAACCCGGGGTCGTAGCCCCAGTCGACGCGGAAGTTCGCGACGAAGCGCTTGTTGGTCGCGTTCTCGATCTCGGCCGAATACCAGCACGAGGTGACGATGCCCAGCGCCTCGTCGCCCATGTTGCGCAGCACCGCCTCGTCGAACGCGGTCATGCCGCCGACCACGGCGACCTTCCCTCTCAGGCCGTACTCGTTGAACTGCCTGAAGAAGCGGAAGCCGTTCGAGCCGGCGAAGCCGAGAAAGATCCCGTCGACGTTGGTCTTGAGCTGGGCGATGTACGTGCCGTAGTCCGGAACCGTGAGCGGAGAGAACAGCTTCTGCACGATCTTGCCGCCCGCATCCTCGAACACGCGCTGGAACCCCGCGCACATCTCGTGCCCGTAGGCGATATCGTCGGCGATGGTGATCATGCGCTTGTACTTGAGGGTCTTGGCGCAGTAGTCGGCGAGCGGCATCGCGCACTGCGAGGAAGTCGAGGTGCCGCGCGTGAACCAGGGATTGGGCTTGCGCTGCGTCATGTCCTCTGCCGCGGCGACCGAAAGCGTCAGCAGCTGCTGCTGGCGGATGTAGTCGTCGGAGGCGAGCGCCGAGGCGGTATCGAGCGGCCCGATCATGATCTGGATCTTGTCGCGCTCGACCAGCTCCTGCAGCTTGGTGCGCGACTGCGCGGGCACCCCGCCCGAGTCGCCGACGAAGAGCTCCACTTTCCTCCCCGCCATAGTGCTGTCGCGCTCCTTGAGGTACTGCACCAGGGCGCGCTCCATGTCGATGCCGCCCGATGCGAGCGGGCCGGTCTTCACCGTCATGAGACCCAGGCGTATGGGGCTGCTCTGCGCCAGGACGAACGAAGGAAGCGCGGACGCGCTCACGCCCGCGCCGGCAGCCTGGATGAATCGCCTGCGATTGAATGTCATGGTCCTCCTCCTGTGCGTGATCAATGGGTCGGGGGCGTCTTGGGGGCGTCGGCCTGCTTGAGGGGCTGCGAGCGGTCGAAAGCGTCGATTTTCATGCATTCCCCGAAAACCCGCATCACCGTAGGGAACGCTCCGGTGTCGACATTGAAGAACTTCGCGCCGAACACCTGCGAAACCAGGCACACGTCGGCGAGGGTCGGCGCGTTCCCATGGGAGAAGCGCCCGGTCTCCTTCTCTTTCGCGAGGTGCGCTTCCAGCGCTTCGAGCGCCGCCTTGGTCCAGTGCGCGAGCCACTTGTTGCGCGCCGGCTCGTCCTGGCGCATCTCGCGCTCGAGATACCCGCGGATCCGCGGGACCACCAGCGGATGCCCGTCGCTCACGACGATCTGCGCGAGACCGCGGACACGCGCCCGCCCGAGGGGATCCTTGGGCAGCAGCGGCGGATTCGGATGGGTCTCCTCCAGATACTCCAGAATCGCCATCGACTGGAACAGGAGCGCTCCCCCGTCCAGCACCAGCGCGGGGACCACGCTCTGGGGATTGAGCGCCTTGTACTCGGCGGAGTGCTGCTTGCCCTCGAGCAGGTTGATCGACACCTGCTCCACCGCGATGCCCTTCAAGGCGAGCACCGCGCGCACGCGGTAGGTCGCGAGCGAGCGCCAGAATCCGTAGAGTTTTATCGCCACTGCCTCTCCTCCTTTGCCCTAGCGCTTCGCCGGCACCACGGGGACGAGCATGTAGGACTCGCGCCCCGGCCCCGCGTGCAGGGTGGTCTCCCCTCCGAAGACCGCCGCGGGGCGGTCGCGCGGGTCATCATGCAGGAAGGGGCCGCAGCCGCGCAACTCATTCTTGAAGTTCGACAGGCGCGCCCCGGTCGAGCGCTGCCACTCGTAGTCCCTTCCCCGCACGGTCAGCGCGACCCGATGCCCGGCCGGAACGACGATCGAGGTCGGCCACAGCTCGACGTCGAGCTGCACCACCTCCCCCGGCGCGAGCGGCTGGCGCTGGTCGTGGGTGTGATAGGGCCGGTATTCGGTCGACAGCCTCGCGTCGAGCTTGCGGTGCGAAGCCCGCAGCCAGCCCTGCGCGACCGGGGTGTGAGGGTCGACCGCGCCCGCGAAGACCACCTCGCGCAGATCGGGCGTGAAAACGCGGAAGACGAGGAACACGTCGGCATCGCTCGTCGACGAGGAGAGAAAGATGCGCGCGGCCAGCGGCCCGGTGATCTCGGCCGCCTCCTCCAGAGGTCCCGACAGGAACGTGAGCCCGTCCCCCAGCGCCGCGTAGCTCGCGCTGCCCCCCGCCTTGGGCGGCTCCGGCCGCAGAATATGCCCCGCGGGATCGAGATAGAGCCTGGTCCACTGCGTGCGCGCAATCGGCCACTCGTTCTCGTGGCGCTCGACGAAGCGGTCGATGTGCCTTACCTGGAGCTGCACGCGCGGCTGCTTGTCCCAGCCGTTCTTCTCTCCCTTGAGGTAGCGGGCGAAAAAGCGTTTCTGCAGGCCGACACCGTAGTCGGTGTAGAAATGGGTCCAGTGCTCGATGCCGTGCGCCTCCAGCCACTTCTCCTTCGACGCCGCGCGCGCGAACCCTTCGAAATTCCCGCGGGGATGCAGGCCCTGGCCTCCCCAATTCGCCGCCGAAAGGAAGGGCACGGTAATCCTCTCCCAGACCGGGGACCGCGCCCTGTGGTACTCGTCCTCGAGCGGATGGGCGAGGATGTCCTCGCCGAAGTCGGCCCGATTGTTCCGCAGCTCGGCCTCGGAGAGCGTCTCGTCGCCGCAGACGAGCGCCCCGGTCACCCGGCTCCTCGGCCCGTGCTCGCCCAGGCCGTATTGCACCGTCTTCACCTGCATGTCGTACCAGTTGGCCCAGAACGTCGAGAGGATTCCGCCGTGGTGGGTCATGTCCCGGTACCAGTCGGCCGCGCCCTCCCAGATGCACATCGCGGCGAGATGCGGGGGCGCGAGCGAAGCCACGTGCCACTGGTTGATGCCGTAGTAGGACACTCCGTTCAACCCGACCTTGCCGTTCGACCAGGGCTGGGTCCCCGCCCACTCGATGCAGTCGTAGAAATCCCTGGTCTCGCGCGGCGAGAAATGATCGATGCGCCCGGGCGAGCGACCCGTCCCGCGCGAGTCGACGCGCGCGCAGGCGTAGCCTTCGGGGACCCATTTCTCCGGATCGACGACTTCCCAGTTCTGGTATTGGTTGCTTGAGCCGCGGGCGACGTCCGGGTGCTCCTCCACCATGCGCTGCCAGGCGGAGGGATACCCTTCCTGGAACGCGAGTCCCTTGGCGTACGGGCCGTAGCTGAGAAGGACAGGATGGCGCCCGTCCTTCTCCGGGCGAAAGACATCGCAGCGGAGCACCAGGCCGTCGTCCATGCGGATCGGGACGTCCCAGTCGATGCGCATCCCGTCGCGAACTTCGCTCTTCGGCGACGCCATGTGTCGGTGATTGCGGCTTCGTTGAGCTGTTATAGTTATTCCGGCTAATTTGACCGCACGCGAGCGCGCGGTGTCAACACCAGGATCGAGGAGAAGGCGAGTGAAGATCGGCATCGCGGGAACCGGGAGAATGGGGGCGGCGATCGCCCAGCGGCTGCTGTCGCTCGGCCACGAGGTCACGGTGTGGAACCGGACCGCGGAGAAGACGCGGGCGCTCGCCGCCGCCGGCGCGAAGGTCGCCGCGACGCCCGCCCGGGTGGCCGTCGTGTCCGAAACCATCATCACCATACTCACCGACGCCGCCGCGATCGACGCCGCCTATCACGGCAAGGACGGCCTCCTCTCGGCAACCGTCAGCGGCAGGCTGTTCATCGAGATGAGCACCGTCCGGCCCGAGACCGAGCGCGCGCTCGCCGCGAAGCTCCGCGCGAAAGGCGCGGCGATGATCGAATGCCCGGTCGGCGGGACCATCGGCCCGGCGAAGGACGGCAAGCTCTTCGGGTTCGTCGGCGGCGAGGCGGCCGACGTGGCGCGGGCGCGGCCGCTGCTCGAGCAGATGTGCCGGCGCATCGAGCACGTCGGTCCGGTCGGCGCCGGGGCGAGCATGAAGCTCGCGATCAACCTGCCGCTGCTCGTCTTCTGGCAGGCGTTCGGCGAGGCGCTGGCGCTGGTCCATCCGCTCGGCCTCGACGCCGCCCGGCTTGTGGACATCTTCAGCGACACCTCGGGCGCCCCGACCGCGCTCAGGAACCGCGCGCCCGTGCTCGCCGCTGCGATCCAGGGAAAGGACACCGGCCCCATCACCGTGGACATCGACGCCATGCGCAAGGACCTGCGCACCATGGTCGAGGAAGCGAAGGCGCTCGGGACCGAGCTCCCGGTGACCTCGCGCGCGCTCGAGTGCTACGACCAGGCCGTAGGAGCCGGCCTGGGCAAGGTCGATATCACCGCGATCCCGGTGCGGTGGATGAAGCTGAGCTGAGGCCGCCCGCCTAGCGCACGGGGACGACCCCGTCCAGCCGCGAAAAGCAGGCGCGCCGCGCCGTTTCGAGGAAATCGCGGAGGAAGGGCTGCCGCGCCATTTCGGCGGTGGTGGCCGCATGCAGGTTGCTCCATAGCCCTTTCCTGCCGATGCTCCGCGCGATCACGTACTTGTAGTCGACGTAGTTCTTGATCCCCCAGTTGGGCAATGCCGCGACCCCGCGCCGGCTTGCGACCAGCTGGAGGATCGCGACCGTGAGCTCGGTGGTTCTTCGCGCCGGGCGTACGCCGGCCGGCTTGAGCACCCGGCGGATAAGGTCGATGCGCTCCTCGGGAACCGGATACGTGATCAGGGTCTCTCTCGCGAAATCGCCGGCACTGAGATAACGCTTCTCGCGCAACGGGTGATCGGTGGGCAGCACCGCGAGCACCTCGAAACGGAACAGCGGGTGGAATACGATCCCGCGCCGCGCCTTGTTCTCCGACCCGATGACGAGGTCGGTCTTGCCGTCGGCGAGCAGGGCGATCGGGTTGGGGTGGAATCCCGAGACAAGGTCGAGCTCTACTTCCGGCCACTCCTTGCGGAACAGGTCCATGATCGGCATCAGCCAGTCGAAGCAGGTGTGGCATTCCAGCGCGATGCGCAGGGTGCGCGCAGGAGTCCGCGCAAGCTTGGCGAGGTCCCGCTCGGCGCTCTGCACCTCCCCCATCACCGAGCGCGCGAGCGCCAACAGCCTCTGCCCCGACTCGGTGAGCTTCACCGACTGTCCGTGGCGCTTCACGACCGGCGCGCCGTAATGCGATTCGAGCGCCTTCAGCTGGTGCGAAAGCGCCGACTGCGTGAGGTGTACGCGGTCAGCCGCGCGCGAGACGGTGCCCGCCTCGGCCAGCGCGATCAGCGTACGCAGGTGCCGGACTTCGAGCATAGATTATGAATGATATTCATTTCTATAGAATAAACTTTCATTGGATTCATAGATAAGCATAGGCGATGATGCTCCTTTCGTCAAAGGGGCAGCATGACCACGGCACACATCCTGGGATTTCCACGCATTGGAGCGAACCGGGAGCTGAAGACCGCCCTGGAGTCGTTCTGGCGCGGCGCGCTCCCGGAGGCGGATCTGTTGAGGGTCGGCGGCGATCTGCGCGCCCGGAACTGGCGGCGGCAGCGCGAGGCAGGCCTGGACTTCGTCACGGTCGGTGATTTCGCCTGGTACGACTCGGTGCTGCAGACCCTTGTGCACCTCGGCGGCCTCCCCCTGCGCTTCGGGTTCGACGCGAGGGCACTCGCGCTGGCTCAGTACTTCACACTGGCACGTGGCGACGCCGACCATGCCGCCATGGAGATGACCAAGTGGTTCGACACCAATTATCACTATCTGGTCCCGGAATGGGATGCGAATACGCGCTTCGAAGGCGGTGTCGATTGGCTGTTCCAGGAGGTGATGGAGGCCGGGGTGCAATCCCACCCCGTGAAAGTCGCGCTCCTGGGCCCTCTCACTTTGCTTCACCTCGGCAAGATCAAGGATCGACTGCCGCACAAGCTCGACTTGCTGCCCCGGCTGATCCCCGCGTACCAGCGGCTGCTCTCGGGAATCAAGGATCTGGGAGTGTCCTGGGTACAGATCGACGAGCCGATATTAGGGCTCGATCTGGAGGAGCGCTGGCTTGCCGCCTTCCGGCCGACCTACGAGGCGCTCGGTCCCTCATCGCCGAAGATTCTGCTAGCGACCTACTTCGAGTCGGTGGCGGAGCACGAAAGCGTGCTCAAGTCGCTGCCGGTCTCCGGCATTCACCTGGATCTTGCGCGCGCGCCCGGGCAGCTTGCACCATTCCTGGACGGATATCCCGACTCGAAAGTACTGTCACTCGGGGTCGTCGACGGGCGCAATATCTGGCGGGCCGACCTGGATGCGGCCCTGCTGATGCTGAATCCGGCCCACGAGCGACTCGGCGAGCGCCTTTGGGTCTCGGCCAGCTGCTCGCTGCAGCATGTGCCGGTGGATCTAGCTCACGAAAGGGCGCTGGATCCGGAGATCCGCAACTGGCTGGCGTTCGCGGTGCAAAAGGTCGATGAGATCGCAACGCTCAAGCGGGGACTCGCGCACGGTGCCGCTGCGATCGCCCCGGCGCTGGAAGCTTCGCGTACAGCCGCAGACTCGAGAAAGTCCTCCGGGCGCATACGCTCCGATGCGACGAAATGTCGCGTGAACGCCCTATCCGAACGCGACACGCGCCGGCAGTCGCTCTTCGCGATTCGGAACCGGAAACAGAAGGCCCGGCTGAAATTGCCGCTATTGCCGACCACGACCATCGGCTCCTTTCCGCAAACGCCGGAGATACGCAGGGCGCGCGCGGAGCTAAAGAAAGGCCACGTCGGCCAGCCTGCGTACCTGGAAGCGATGCGCGCGGAAATCCGTGCCGCCGTGGCGCGGCAGGAGGCACTCGGCCTGGACGTGCTGGTGCACGGCGAGGCCGAGCGCAACGACATGGTCGAGTATTTCGGCGAGCGACTTCGGGGCTTCGCCTTCACCGAGAACGGCTGGGTGCAAAGCTACGGCTCGCGCTGTGTGAAACCGCCCGTCCTCTACGGCGACGTGGAGCGGCCCGCGCCGATGACGGTAGAGTGGGCGCGCTACGCTCAGAGCCTCACCCAGAAACCGATGAAGGGCATGTTGACCGGCCCCATCACCATGTTGCAATGGTCGTTCGTGCGCGACGACCAGCCGCGCGAGAAAACGGCCCTCCAGATTGCGCTGGCGCTGCGCGACGAAGTGCTCGATCTCGAGCGCGCCGGTACCGCCATCATCCAGATCGACGAACCGGCCTTGCGCGAGGGACTGCCGCTCAAGAAACGAGACTGGGGGCCGTATCTAGACTGGGCGGTGCGTGCGTTCAAGCTGGCGTCCTGCGGCGTCGCCGACGAAACGCAGATCCACACCCACATGTGCTACGCCGAGTTCAACGACATCCTGCCTGCCATCGCCGCCCTGGACGCGGACGTGATCACCATCGAAACCTCGCGCTCGCACATGGAGCTGCTCGAAGGTTTTGGCGAGTTCCGCTACCCGAACGAGATCGGGCCGGGGGTCTACGACATCCACTCTCCGCGGGTGCCGGACACGGGGGAAATGGTGACACTGCTCGAAAAGGCCGAGCGTGTCATTCCCCTGGAGCGTCTGTGGGTGAATCCGGACTGCGGACTGAAGACCCGCGGCTGGCCCGAGACCGAAGCCGCACTGTCGAAGATGGTCGAAGCAGCCCGCCGCATGCGTGCTCGCGCGGCCGGCCACCATGCAACCTGACAGAACCGACGAGCTCCGCGCCCTGCTGGAGCGCCGCATCCTCATCCTGGACGGCGCCATGGGCACGACCATCCAGGGCTACCGCCTTTCCGAGGGGGACTTCCGCGGAAAGCGCTTCGCCTCGTCGGCGCGCGAGCTCAAGGGCAACAACGATCTGCTCACGCTGACGCGGCCCCAGGTGATCGCCGAGATCCACGCCCAGTACCTGGAAGCCGGCGCCGACATCATCGAGACCAACACCTTCAACTCGAACGCGCCTTCGCAGGCCGATTACGGGCTCGAGAGCCTCGCCTACGAGCTGAACCACGCGGCGGCCGGAATCGCGCGCGAGGCGGCCGACCGTTTCAGCGACCGCGATCCCGGCCGGCCGCGCTTCGTCGCGGGGGTGCTCGGGCCCACCAACAAGACCGCGTCGATCTCGCCCGACGTGAACGATCCGGGGTTCCGCAACATCCGCTTCGACGAGCTGGTCGCCGCCTATGCCGACGCCCTCGCCGGGCTCGTCGACGGGGGCGCGGACCTGATCCTGCTCGAGACCATATTCGACACCCTGAACGCCAAGGCCGCGGTGTTCGCGATCGAGTCCCTGTTCGACCGGCGCGGGCGCCGGCTGCCGGTGATCGTGTCGGGCACCATCACCGACCAGTCCGGACGCACGCTCACCGGACAGACTCCCGAGGCCTTCTGGAATTCGGTGCGGCACGCGCGACCGATCGCGGTGGGATTGAACTGCGCGCTGGGCGCGAAGCTGATGCGCCCCTACATCGAGGAATTGTCGAACGTCGCCGACACCTGCATCAGCTGCTATCCCAACGCCGGGCTGCCGAACCCTCTGTCGGAGACCGGCTACGACGAGACGCCGGAATACACCTCGGGGCTCCTGAAGGAATTCGCCGAGAGCGGTTTCCTCAACATCGTCGGCGGCTGCTGCGGCACCACGCCCGAGCACATCCGCGCGATCGCCGACGCGGTGCGCGCGCTTCCTCCGCGCGTTCCACCGGCCGGCGAGAAGAAGCTGCGCCTTTCGGGGCTCGAACCGCTCAACATCGGCGACGGCTCGCTCTTCGTCAACGTCGGCGAGCGCACCAACGTCACCGGCTCACGCGCCTTTGCGCGCCTCATCCTCGCGGGCGACTACCAGGAAGGCCTCGCCGTGGCGCGCCAACAGGTGGAGAACGGCGCGCAGCTGATCGACGTGAACATGGACGAGGCGATGCTCGATTCGGAAAAGGCGATGACGAGGTTCCTGTCGCTCGTCGCCTCCGAGCCCGACATCTCGCGCGTGCCGGTGATGATCGATTCGTCGAGATGGCCGGTGATCGAGGCGGGACTGAAGTGCCTGCAGGGCAAGTGCGTGGTCAATTCGATCTCGCTCAAGGAAGGCGAGGCGGAGTTCGTGCGCCAGGCGAGGCTCGCGCGCCGCTACGGCGCGGCGGTGATCGTCATGGCCTTCGACGAGAAGGGCCAGGCCGACACGCTGGCGAGGCGGCTCGCGATCTGCAGGCGCTGCTACCGCATCCTGGTCGAGGAAGTCGGTTTTCCGCCCGAGGACGTGATCTTCGATCCGAACATCTTCGCCATCGCCACCGGCATCGAGGAGCACAACAACTACGGCCGCGACTACATCGAGGCGACCCGCGCCATCCTGCGCGAGCTGCCGCACGCCAAGATCTCCGGCGGCGTGTCGAACGTCTCCTTCTCCTTCCGCGGCAACGACGCGGTGCGCGAGGCGATCCACACGGTGTTCCTCTATCACGCGATAAGAGCCGGCATGACCATGGGGATCGTCAACGCCGGGCAGCTCGGCGTCTACGAGGAGATCGCGCCCGAATTGCGCGAGCGCGTCGAGGACGTGGTGCTCAACCGGCGGCCCGACGCCGGCGAGCGCCTGGTCGAGTTCGCCACCACCGTGAAGACCGGCGCGAAGACCCAGGCGGACGAGCTGGAGTGGCGCAAGGGTTCGGTCGAAGAACGCCTCGCGCACGCGCTGGTCAAGGGCATCGTCGAGTGGATCGTCGAGGACACCGAGGAAGCCCGTAACAAGTTCGAGCGCCCGATCCAGGTGATCGAAGGCCCGCTCATGGACGGCATGAACATCGTCGGCGACCTGTTCGGCTCGGGCAAGATGTTCCTGCCGCAGGTCGTCAAGTCCGCCCGGGTCATGAAGCAGGCGGTCGCGCACCTGGTGCCTTTCATCGAAGCCGAGAGGCAGAGATCCGGCGACCTCAAGCCCAAGGGCAAGATCGTCATCGCCACCGTCAAGGGCGACGTGCACGATATCGGCAAGAACATCGTATCGGTCGTCCTCCAGTGCAACAATTTCGAGGTCATCAACCTGGGGGTCATGGTGCCGGCGCAGAAGATCCTCGAGACCGCGCGCTCGGAGAACGCCGACATCATCGGCCTGTCGGGCCTGATCACGCCTTCGCTCGAGGAGATGGCGCACGTCGCCCACGAGATGCAGCGCCAGGGGTTCAGCATTCCCCTGCTGATCGGCGGCGCCACCACCTCGCGCGTGCACACCGCGGTGAAGATCGCCCCGAACTACCCCTGCCCCACCGTCTACGTGCCCGACGCCTCGCGCTCGGTTTCCGTGTGCTCCAACCTTCTCTCGGACGCGCTCAGGGACGACTACGTGAAATCCCTGCGCGCCGACTACGAGAAAATCCGCGTCCAGCACGCGGCGAAGAAGGGCCAGGCGCTCGCGTCGCTGAAGGCGGCGCGCGCGAATGCTTTCCGCATCGACTGGCAGCGCTACGCGCCCCCGCGCCCGCGGTTCCTCGGCCGGAAGCTCCTGCTCAAATACGATCTGGCCGATATCGCCCGCTATATCGACTGGGCGCCGTTCTTCCAGACCTGGGACCTTGCCGGAAGCTATCCGAAGATCCTCGAGGACGCCGTGGTCGGCGAGGCCGCGCGAGGCGTGTTCGCCGAAGGCCGGGCGATGCTCGAGCGCATCGTCGCCGAGGGCTCGCTCCAGGCCAACGCCGTCTTCGGCCTGTACCCGGCGGCGAGCGTCGGCGACGATATCGAGATCTACCGGGACGAACCGCGCGAGCAAACAGCGATGGTGTGGCATTGCCTGCGACAACAAGCTGAAAAAGCATCCGACCGCGCGAACCTGTGCCTTGCCGATTTCGTCGCGCCCAGAGACTCGAGCGTCCCCGACTACATCGGCGCCTTCTCCGTGACCGCGGGGATCGGCGTCGGGGAGAGGGTGCGCGCCTTCGAGGCGATGCACGACGACTACAGCGCCATCATGTTCCAGGCGCTCGCCGACCGGCTCGCCGAGGCCTTTACCGAGCTCCTGCACGAGCGCGTGCGCAAGGAGTATTGGGGCTACGCGGCCGGAGAAAACCTCTCCAACGCCGAGCTGCTCGCCGAGAAATACCGGGGCATCCGGCCCGCGCCGGGCTATCCGGCGTGCCCCGATCACACCGAAAAAGGCGCCCTGTTCGACCTGCTCGAAGCTTCCGACGCCGGCATGGAGCTCACCGAGAGCTTCGCCATGCTCCCCGCGGCGAGCGTCAGCGGCTTCTACCTGTCGCATCCGGACGCCCGCTATTTCGCGGTGGACAAGATCGGCGAGGATCAGGCCGCCGATTATTCCCGCCGCAAGGCGCTCGCGCTCGAGCAGACCGAGCGCTGGCTCGCCCCCAACCTCGCCTACGAGCGCTGACATGGAATCCCAGAGAAAACACCCCCGCGCCTTCAGCTTCGAGTTCTTTCCCCCCAAGACGCCCGAAGGCATGGAGAAGCTGCGCGCGACCTGGAAGCAGCTCGCGCAACTGAAGCCGAGATTTTTCTCCTGCACCTACGGCGCAGGCGGCTCGACGCGCGACCGGACGCTCGAGACGGTGCTCGAGATCCAGTCGGCGGGGCATCCGGCCGCGCCGCACATCTCGTGCATCGGCGCGACGCGCGCCGACGTCGCCGCGACCCTCGAGCTGTACCGCGCCAGGGGCATCGACCACGTGGTCGCGCTTCGCGGCGACCTCCCCTCGGGCGCGGCGAGCGCGGGCGAGCTGCGCTATGCGAACGAATTGGTCGCTTTCATCCGCGAGCGCAGCGGCGATCACTTCCACGTCGAGGTCGCCTGCTATCCCGAATTCCATCCGCAGGCGCGCAGTCCCAGGGACGATCTCGCCAACTTCAAGCGCAAGCTCGACGCGGGCGCGGACTCGGCGATCACCCAGTATTTCTTCAATGCCGATGCGTACTTTCGCTTCGTCGACGACTGCGAGGCGATCGGCATCGCGGCGCCCATCGTTCCGGGGATCATGCCGATCGGCAATTTCTCGCAGCTCGCGCGCTTCTCGGATAACTGCGGCGCGGAGATCCCGCGCTGGCTGCGGCTGAAAATGCAGAGTTACGGCGACGACCTCGCCTCGATACGCAGCCTGGGCCTCGACGTGGTCACCGAGCTGTGCGACCGCCTGCTCTCGGGCGGCGCGCCCGGCCTGCATTTCTACACCATGAACCAGGCGGGGCTCACCTCGACGATCTGGCAGCGCCTGGGGATCTAGACCAGCCCAGGCGCTGCGACACCGCCTCGGCCGCCTCGACCAGCTCGCGCCCCCAGCCGAGCAGCATTTTCCTGGTCATGCGGTGCACCGGGCCGGCGATGCTGATCGCCGCGATGACGTGCCCCGCGTCGTTCTGGATCGGTGCGGCGATCGAGCGCAGGCCCACTTCGCTCTCCTCGTCGTCAACGGCGTAGTTGCGCATCCGCACCTGGGCGAGCTCGCGCTGCAGTGCCTTGCCGTCGACGATGGTGTTGGGGGCGCTTGCCGGCAGCCCGAGCGCGACGATGCGCGCGATCTCGTCCTCGGGCTGGAAGGCGAGCAGCGTCTTGCCCACCGCGGTGGAGTGGACCGGCACCCGCGTGCCGACCTTGGAGCCCATGCGCAGCGCCTGCTTGCTCTCGTGCGTGATGATGTACAGCACCGAGTCGTGGTCGAGGATCGCCAGGTGCACGGTCTCGCCGGTCTTCTCCATGAGCGTCCGCAGGAACGGCCTCGCCTCCACGGTGAAATCCATCTTGCGGCGCACCAGCGTTCCCAGCTCGAACAGCGCGAGACCGAGCCGGTACTTGCCGTCGCCCGCGTTCTGCTCGAGCATGCCCTGGTCGAGCAGCGTCGACGCGAGGCGGTGGACGGTGCTCTTGGCGAGGCCCAGGCGCTTGGCGAGATCGCTGATGCCGATCTCGTAGTGGTCCTCGGAGAACGCCTTGATGAGGCGCAGCGAGTTGGCGACCGACGACAGGCGGGTCCGGTTCCTGGTCGCGCCTTTGCGCTCGATCGCCGAGGGACCGCGCGCCTTCGGACGCGCTACTTCGCCGACACCAGCTCGTTCCAGTGTTTGAGCCATTTTTCGTCCTCATCGATCAGCGCCACGGGGTCGAGCATCAGGTAGGGAAAAGTCACCAGCTTGCTCTTGACCTTCGCGCTCGCGGGAAACCGCCCCATGGAATCGAACAGGCGCTGCCCCTCGGGGGACAGCACGAAATCGGCGAAGAGCAGCGCGGCGTGCGGATGCGGCGCGGCCGCCGCGAGCCCGAGCGCCTGGGGCCGGCCGATCACCGGCTCGACCGGCTTCCAGTCGATCGGCTTGTCCCTGCGCTTCATCGAGTCGGCGTTGGAGGCATAGTTGGTGAGGCTGACGGGCACCTCGCCGGCGGAAACCATCTCCGAGAGCAGCACGTGTCCCCGGCGCACGTCGGGCCGCATCGCCGCCAGGCGGCGGAAGAAATCGAGAGCGCGCTTCTCGCCCCAGTACTTGGCGAGCCCCGCGAGCCACTCCTGGTCGGTCGCCTCGATCCCGATCCGCCCCTTCCACTTCGGATCGAGAAAGCCCTCGTAGGTCGCGGGGAGCTCCTCGCGCCGCACCTTGCCGGTGTTGAACGCCACGACGAAGAAATCGAAGCGGTCGGCGACCCACATCCGGTGAGGGGGCACGCCCCAGGCGGGAATGTCGGCGATGTAGGGACTCTCGAAGCGCGCCAGCACGCGCTCGCGCGCCAGCGCCTCGACCTCGGGGGCGTTGGTTTCGACCACGTCGACGGTGTGCCGGCGCGCCCTCGCCTCGCTCAAGGCGCGCCGCAGGACCTGGTCGCTGAGCGAGCGCCACAGCTCGACCTTCACGCCGTACTTCTTCTCGAATGCCTGGGTGAGCGGGACCGATTCGGAAGTCGCGAGCGAGGTGTAGACGACCAGCGCCCCCTCCTTGCGCGCGCCCTGCGCGAGGCGCTCGCCGCGGTCCGCGCCTTCGTAAAGGTAGACCGCCGAATTCCTTTCCGGCGATTGTCCCCAGGCCGCGCAAGCGCAGGCCGCCAGGACGATAGCGATAATGAAACGAAACATCGAAGGAATTATATAATTGCGGAACCCCGTTCTGTATACCGGAATCCGCTTCACAGAGACTATGCCCCACGACAAGGACCAGACGCACTGGCACGAGCCGACCGGTTCGAAGAAGGCCGGTTTCGGCGAGTTCAAGAAGCAGCCGACGCCTTACGACGCCTTCATGGAAGCCGAGGGCATCCCGGTGTTCCGCGGCATAGGCATCCGCCGGGTGCAGGACCTCGCGCTCGCGCCCTGGAAGCGCACCGGGGGCCGGGGCCACTTCATCCAGCTCCACGGCACCGAGACCAAGTGGGGCTGCTACGTGGTCGAGGTGCCTCCGGCCGGAGCGCTCCACCCCGAGAAGCACATGTACGAGGAGATCTTTCTCGTCGTCGAGGGGCGCGGCACCACCGAGGTGTGGCTCGAAGGCGACAGGAAGAAACACGTCTTCGAGTGGCAGAAGGGCTCGATGTTCTCGATCCCGATGAACGCCTGGCATCGCCTCGTGAACGCCACCTCGGGCGGCGCCCTGCTCCTCGCCGGCACCACCGCGCCCAACGTGCTCAACATGATCAACAATGTCGACGCCGTGTTCGACAATCCCTTCGTCTTCCGCGATCGCTTCAGCGGCGCCGACGACTTCTTCAAGCCGAAGGACGACATCGAGCCCGACCCGGTGCGGGGACTCGCGATGCGGCGCACGAATTTCATCCCCGACGTCGTCAACTGCGACCTGCCCCTGGACAACCGGCGCTCGCCCGGATGGCGGCGCGTCGAGCCCTTCATGACGAACAACTGCTTCTACTTCTGGATCGGCCAGCACGAGCAGGGCCGCTACTCGAAGGCGCACGCGCATACCTCCGCGGCGGTGCTGATCTGCGTGAAGGGCAAGGGCTATACCTACACCTGGCCCGAGCGCCTGGGCGTCACACCGTGGAAGGACGGGCGCGCCGACGAGGTGAAGCGCGTCGATTACGAGCCGGTCGGCATGGTGAGCGCGGCGCCCGGCGGCGCGCGCTGGTACCACCAGCACTTCGCCGCGTCGAAGGATCCATTCCGCCTCACCGCCTGGTTTGGCCCCCACAACCCGGGCCGCGACCCGGGCGCCCCCGGAGAGAAGGCGATCGACTATACCGGCATGGACATCCCCGAGGGCGGCACGTCGATCCCCTATTGGATGGAAGATCCGTACATCCGCGCCGAATACGAGGCGACTCTGAAGAAGAACGAGGTTCCCAGCCGCATGGATCCCGGGTGGTACGTTCCTCCTGCGACCGTCTCCCCGAAGTAGGACACTGTGCACGTGTCATCCTGAGCGAAGCGAAGGATCTCCGTAGGCACGATCGTGCCACGGGAGATCCCTCGGCCTTCGGCCTCGGGATGACATTCGATCTGAGAATAGCCGATGAGCGAAGAAGGCGGACGCATCTTCTTCAGTAGCACCGGGCGCAGCCTCGAGGTCGAAGACGAAATCCGCCTCACGAGCGTCGGCGTCGACATCGGGTCGTCCACTTCTCACCTCGTCTTTTCGCGCCTGGTGCTCGAGCGCCTGGACAACCGCTACGTGGTGGCCGAGCGCAAGGTCCTGCACGAGTCCGACGTTCTTCTGACTCCGTATTCCGCCGACGCGACCATCGATCCCGTCGCGCTCGGTGCCTTCATCGAGGAGCAGTATCGGCTGGCGAAGGTCGACCCGCGGGCGATCGATACCGGGGCGCTGATCCTCACCGGGGTCGCGGTGCGGCGCGCGAACGCCCGCGCGATCGGCGAGCTGTTCGCGGCGCAGGCGGGCAAGTTCGTGTCGCTGAGCGCGGGAGACGCGCTCGAGGCGACGCTCGCGGCCCACGGCTCGGGCGCTTGTGCGCGCTCGATCCGCGAATCCGCTCGGGTGATGAACGTGGACATCGGGGGCGGCACCTCGAAGATCGCGGTGTGCGATGCCGGCGAGATCGCCGAGCTGACCGCGCTCGACGTCGGTGCGCGCATCGTGGCTTTCGATGCCGAGGGGCGCGTGAACCGTATCGAGGAAGCGGCGCGCCGGTTCTCCACAGAAGCGGATTTCCCGCTGCAGATCGGGCGCAAGGCCGACGCCGGAGGCCTGAATCGGATGGTCGAGCGCATGGCCGATCGCTTGTTCGAGGCGATGAGCCGCCCCACGCTCGACGCGGAGACGAGAGCGCTGGTGCGCCTCGAACCCCTTCGCAACGAGCGCAAGCCGGAAGTCGTCACGTTCTCCGGCGGCGTCGCCGAATACCTCTACGGTCGCGAGACGCGGGGCTTCGGCGATCTGGGTGAGCCGCTCGCGCGCGCGATCCTCGAGCGCGTCCGGGCCTGGGGACCGCGCATCGAGCTTTCCGACGAGGGCATACGCGCCACCGTGATCGGCGCCTCGCAGTACACGGTGCAGGTGAGCGGCAGCACCATCTTCGTCGCGCCGCAAAGCGTGCTCCCCTTGAGGAATGTTCCGGTCGTCAGGCCCGCCCTGCCGCTCGAGGAGGAGACCCTCGCGGCGGACCGCATCGCCGGCTCGGTCCGGGCCGCGCTGCGCCGGCTCGACCTCGACGGCGGCGAGCGGCCGGTCGCCCTGTGCTATCGCTGGAAGGGCTCGGCGACCTTCGTGCGGCTGGACGCCTTCTGCCGCGGGATCGCCGCGGGCCTCGCGCAAGGCCTCGCGCGCGGCCAGCCTCTCGTCCTGGTCGGGGACGGCGACATCGGCGGGCTCATCGGCATCCATTGCAGGGAAGAGCACCTCGTTTCCAGCCCCATCGTGTCGATCGACGGGATCGCGCTCAGGGAATTCGACTTCATCGACATCGGCGCCCTGCTCCCGGCCTCGGGCGCCGTGCCGGTGGTGATCAAGTCGCTGGTGTTTCCCGGTTCGTGAGAACATGCCGCCTCATATGGACGGACCCGGCACGATAAGCGGCGCACACGCCCTGCTCCGCACCCTTCGCAGGATGGGGGTGGAGAAGATTTTTGCCTCGCCGGGCTCCGACTGGGCGCCGCTATGGGAAGCCCTCGCGACGCCCGCCGCGCGCGAGGAATTTCCCGAATACCTCTCCTCGCGCCACGAGGAAACGGCGCTCGCCATGGCGAGCGGCTACGCCAAGAGCACGGGCAAGCTCCCCGCCGTCGTGCTGCACACCACGGTCGGCGCCCTGCACGCGACCATGGGCATGCGCGCCGCGCTGCACGAGCGCATCCCGATGGTGCTGCTCGCCGGCGAGTCGATTTCATTCGGTGAGCGTCCCGGATACGGCATCGGGCCGCAGTGGCTGCGCCTGCTCGCCGACGTCGGCGGACCGGCGCGCCTCGTCGCCCCTTGCGCGAAGTGGAGCTTCGGCCTGAACGACGGCGCCCTCCTCGCCGCAACGATCGAGCGCGCCTGCCGCATCGCGATGGCAGCGCCGCGAGGGCCGGCGTTCGTTTCGGTCCCGACCGAGTTCCTGATGGACGCGCACCGCGAGGAAGCGCAGCGCTCGAGCGCGCCGGTGCGCGATCCGGCGGCCGATCCCGCTGCCCTCGACGAGCTTGCGCGCATGCTGACCGCCGCGAAGCGCCCGGTGATCCTGACCGAGGAAGTGGGCAAGGATGTCGCCGCGGTCGAGCAGCTGGTCGGGCTCGCGGAAATGCTGGGCGCTCCGGTGTTCGACGGCTGGCAGCCGGGCTACGCGAATTTTCCGCGAAGCCACCCGCTCTACAGCGGCGTCGCTCCGGACATGAAAGCGCTGCTCGATGAGAGCGATCTCGTCTTCTGCGTCGAGACCGTCGTACCCGCGCATCCTGCGTCGTTGCTCTCCGGCTCCAAGGCGCGCGTCGCTTACCTCGGCGAGGATCCGCTGCACACCCCCCTTCCCTACTGGGGCTTCCGCAGCGACCTGTCGGTCGCGGGCGCCCTCGAGCCTTCGCTCGCGCTGCTCGCCGAGCGCGTCGCGCGCGCGGTTCCCAAGGGATCGCGCTCCGCGATCGCAAAGGAATGGGCGGGACGCAATGCGAAGGCACGCGAAGAGCTGCGCGCCAAGGGCCAGGCTACCGGCGCAAAAGCCCGGATCGAATCCGCCTGGGTCGGCCACGAGCTGAATGCGGTCCTTCCCGACGGCGCGATCGTGGTCGACGAGACCATCACCCATCGCCACGACGTGCTGCGGCAACTCGAGAAACTTGCACCCGGCGGCTTCATCTCGGCGAGCTACGGTGGCTTGGGGATGGGGATCGGCACCGCGCTGGGCGCCAAGGTCGCGCGCCCGGACCAGACAGTCGTCGTGACCATAGGCGACGGGGCGTTTTTCTACAACCCGGTGATCGCCTCGTTCGGCGCAGCGCAGGAGCTGGTTCTTCCCCTGCTCGTGGTGTTGTTCAACAACGCCGGCTACCTTTCGCAGAAGCTCGACGTTGTGCGCGAATATCCAGACGGCTGGGCGGTCCGGTCGAAGCAGTTTTCCGGCCTGTCGATCGCCCCGCGCCCGGACTATCCGGAGCTCGCCCGTGCTTTCGGGGGCTACGGAGAGACGGTCGAGCGGCCTTCGGAAGTGCGCGCGGCGCTCGCGCGCGGGCTCGACGCCGTCGCAAAGGGGAATCTCGCGCTCATCGAAATGACTCTCGCGCCGGTCGGCGGCTGAGACGGTTCAGGAGAGATTTCCATTCGTTCCGTGAACGGGGATAATCCTAAGCGCTGAGAATCAGGGGAGATTTGCCGATGCTGCTTCCCTCGCCGTACCGCAGAGTTCGTCCGGCCATCTCTGCGATCGCGCTGATCGTGACCACTGCCCTGCTGGTGGGCATGATCGTCTTCACCGAATTCAATATCCATTGGGTGACATTTCTCGCCGGAATTCTCGTCGCGGCTACGGCCGCGCTCGCGTCTCGGGCAGCCCGGGCCGATCGCGCGGCGGCGCAGCTGGCCGGGGAGGCGCAGGACATGCACGAAAAGCTCGCTCAGGAAGTGAAGCGCCGCGAAGCCGCCGAAGCCCTGCTGGTGGGGAGCAACGCGCGCTTGCAGCTGATCGACAACGACATGCCCACCATGGTCGCCTTCGTCGACCGGGAGGGGGTTTACCGCTATCACAACCGCGCATTCCGGGAGGGCATGCGATTGAAGGCGGAGCAGCTGACCGGGATCTACATGAGGGACGCGCTCGGCGGAAAGCTCTACAACGAGGTGGCCGCGAACGTGCGCAAGGCCCTGACCGGCGAGACGGTCCGGTTCCTGCGTACACGCCCGGACGGCGCCCCGGGGCCTGGGCTCGAGTCCTGGTACGTGCCGGTCTTCACAAAGAAGGGCGCGGTCGAGGGCTTCTTCGAAGTCTCGAGCGGCGCGTCAGGACCGGTCCCGCCGGTGGACGCTGACGCGGGTTTCCGCGAGCCACGCACCGGAGTCTCCCCCGGGGATGGGGCGGAGCAAAGCCTCTACGTCGAGACCTTCTCCGAGGCGGTCACCGGGCGCAAGGACGCCGCCGACCGCATCGTGGCCGCCCTGGAGAAGGACGAGTTCGCCCTGCTCTGCCAGACCATCGCGCCGCTGTCCCCGCGCGCGCCGGCCGTGAACCACTTCGAGGTATTCGTCCGGCTGCTCGAGGAGGAAGACAAACTCATGCCGCCCGGCGCCTTCTTCCCGCTCGCCGAGCGTTTCGGGCTGCTGCCGCGGCTGGACCGCTGGGTTATCCAGCACATCATCGGGTGGGCCTCGCACCGCGCGCCGACGGCGGCCTGGTCGCCCGATTCGATCTTCTTCGTCAACGTGGCGCGCGCCACGCTGTGCGACCCGGCGTTCCCCGAGTTCGTCCAGAAGCAGCTGCGCGCGGGCGACGTGCCCGGGAAAAGCCTGTGCTTCGAAATAACCGAGCTGGACGCGGCCGCCGAGCGCGCCAACCTGGCGCGGTTCGCGGCGGCTGTCCGGCGGCTGGGGTGCGGCCTCGCTCTCAGCGGATTCGGCCGGGAGAACGTCTCCTTCGACAGCCTGCGCGAGTTCCAGACCGATTTCGTGAAGATCGACGGCATGGTGGTGCTCGGCCTGCTGCGCAACAACGTCTACCTCGCAAGAGTCGCGGCGATATCGCGGGTCGCGAAGACGATCGGCATACGCTCGGTCGCGCAGCTCGTCGAAAGCCGGGACATCATCGAGAAACTACGGGAGGTCGGCGTCGACTTCGCGCAGGGAATTGGCATCGCGAAGCCCATCAGGTTGCGCGAGCTGGAGTCGCGCAACGCGTGAACCAGAGAATTCTCTGGCGGAGAGAGTGGGATTCGAACCCACGGTACGCTATTAACGTACACACGCTTTCCAAGCGTGCGCCTTAAGCCGCTCGGCCATCTCTCCGTTTCGAACCCGGGATTTTACGCGAGCAGCCGGGATTGGGTGCGAAGGAATCGAACAGCAGATCCTTCGCGGAGTTTACCCTGAGCTTGTCGAGGGGCTCAGGATGACATCAGGGAAGCTCAGGTGGATTGCTTCAGCTGCTCGAGGATGCCTGGGTTCTCGAGGGTGGAGACATCTTGCTTGATCTCCTCGCCCTTGGCGATCGAGCGCAGCAGCCGCCGCATGATTTTCCCCGAGCGCGTCTTCGGCAGGTTGTCGCCGAAGCGGATGTCCTTGGGCTTGGCGATGGCGCCGATTTCCTTGCCGACCCACTCGCGCAGCTCTTTGGCGATGGCTTTCGCGGCGTCTCCGGTCGGCCGCGGACCTTTCAGCACCACGAAGGCGCACACGGCCTCGCCGGTCATCTCGTCGGGCCGGCCGACCACGGCGGCTTCGGCGACGAGCTTCACGTTCGCCACCAGCGCCGACTCGATTTCCATCGTGCCCAGGCGATGCCCCGAGACGTTGAGCACGTCGTCGATGCGCCCCATGATGCGGAAATAGCCGTCCTTGTCGCGGCTCGCGCCGTCCCCCGCGAGGTAATACTTGCCCTTGAAGTCATCGGGGTAGTAGCTCTTCTTGTAGCGATCCGGGTCGCCCCAGATGGTCCGGATCATCGAAGGCCAGGGACGCTTGATGACGAGGATGCCGCCCTTCCCTTTCTCGACGTCGTGCCCGGTCTCGTCGACGATCGCCGCCATGATCCCCGGCAGCGGCAGGGTGCACGACCCGGGCTTGAGCGCGGTGACGCCCGGGAGCGGCGTGATCATGTGGCCGCCGGTCTCGGTCTGCCACCAGGTGTCGACGATGGGGCAGCGCTTGTTGCCGACGGTTTCGTAGTACCAAATCCACGCCTCGGGATTGATCGGCTCGCCGACCGTTCCGAGGATGCGCAGCGATTTGAGGTCGTACTTCTTGGGCAGGTCGCCGCCCGCCTTGATCAACGAGCGGATCGCGGTCGGCGCGGTGTAGAACACCGTCACCTTGTGGTCCTGGATCATTTT
>Ga0137404_10000498_pt1 | contig 25781 bp, 23 predicted proteins | sample CZOMad2_1_16fung_FD_108285 | JGI IMG/M metagenome (GOLD analysis project Ga0137404, IMG submission 108285) | Vadose zone soil fungal communities from Angelo Coast Range Reserve, California, USA - CZOMad2_1_16fungal (Illumina Assembly) | ecosystem: Environmental > Terrestrial > Soil > Vadose... | reverse complement strand
TCAAGCAGGACGCGCGCAATCCGGGTGATGCCGCGCTCGTCGCGCTCAAGGCCATCATGAAGACGGTCCCCGACGAGCGGATACCCGACCTCGCCGCCTACTATTCGAGCCTGCGGTAGAGATCGATCGCCCCTGGGCGATCCGTGGCAGAATCGCCCGGGGGATCCCTGGACTCTTGCCCGAATGGTTCTGGCTTTTTCCCACCGGGCTGGCGGTGGGCGCCTATGGCACGGTCATCGGCGCCGGCGGCGGCTTCATCCTCCTGCCCCTGCTCCTGCTCTTCTATCCGCGCGAGAGCCCCGAGTCGATCGCGAGCGTTTCGCTCGCGGTGGTCTTCTTCAATGCGCTGTCCGGCACCATCGCCTACGCGCGGCTCAAGCGGGTGGACTACGGCTCCGGCATGCTGCTCGCGGCGGCGACCATTCCCGGCGCGATCCTGGGAGCGCTGACCACCTCCCTCATCCCGCGGCGCCCCTTCGACCTCACGGTGGGCGTGCTCCTCATCGGGATCTCGGCCTTCCTGATGGTGCGACCCGTCGGGGGGACCCGGGAGGGCGAGGGTCGTTACCGCATGACACGCCGCATGGTCGATTCCGACGGCACGGTTTCGGTGTGGAGCTACAATGCTCTCCTCGGCGTGGGGCTGAGCGTCGTCATCGGCTTCCTCTCGAGTCTCCTCGGCATCGGAGGTGGCTTCATCCACGTGCCGGTCATGGTGAACCTGCTGAACTTCCCCGTCCACGTTGCCGCCGCCACGTCGCACTTCACCTTGACCGTCATGTCCTTGGTGGGCTCGATGGTGCACCTGCTCACGGGCACGCTCGTGGGCGCGATGGCGCGGGTGGTGCCGCTCGCGCTGGGCGTCACGATCGGCGCGCAGGTGGGAGCCCGGCTCGCCCAGCGCATGCACGGAGCCTGGATCATCCGCGCCCTCGTGCTTGCCCTCGTGTTCGTGGGGGCTCGGCTCGTCATCAAGGCCCTGTAGCCGGACACTGAACCGGGCTATCATCGAGACGCGCATGCGCTACGGCTTCGTGATCGACCAGCGGAAGTGTATCGGCTGTCACGCCTGCACGGTGGCCTGCAAGGAAGAGAACCAGGTTCCCCTCGGCGTCAACCGCACGTGGGTGAAGTACATCGAGAAGGGGACCTTCCCCGACACGCGGCGCTACTTCGCGGTGCTGCGCTGCAACCACTGCGACAACGCCCCCTGCGTGACCATCTGCCCCACGGTGGCCTTGTACCGGCGGCCGGACGGCATCGTGGACTTCGACGGCGACCGGTGCATCGGCTGCAAGTCGTGCCTGCAGGCCTGTCCCTACGACGCGCTCTACATCGACCCCGTCACCCAGACCGCGGCGAAGTGCCACTACTGCGCGCATCGCGTGGAGGTGGGCCTCCAGCCCGCCTGCGTGATCGTCTGCCCCGTGCAGGCCATCGTCGCCGGCGACCTCGACGACGCCAACACGCCCATCGCGCGGCTGGTGGCCGGCGAGCAGGTCCAGGTGCGAAAGCCGGAGCAGGGGACTCAGCCCAAGCTCTTCTACCTCGGGGCCGAGCTCTCCGCGCTGGCGCCGGAGCTGCAGCGGCGCGACGGGCAGTACATGTTCGCGCAGGCGAGCACCATTCCGGTGCCGGGCCGACCCAACCGGCCGGCGTCACCCGCGGCCCCACCATTGGACGGTGAGCCGGTGGATCTGCTCCGCATGGCGCGCACCGTCTACGACGTCGCGCACCCCGAACGGCCCTGGGGATGGAAGGTCTCGACCTATCTCTGGACCAAGTCGGTGGCGGCGGGAGCGTTGCTGGTGGCGGGCCTCGGCATGCTGGGCGGGCTCGCGTCCGGCAACCTGCTCGCGGCCCGCGCCGCGCCTCTCATCGCCCTCGTCTTCCTTGCCTTGACCACGGCGCTGCTCGTCTCGGACCTCAAGCGGCCGGAGCGATTTCTCTTCATCCTCGTGAAGCCCAACTGGCGCTCGTGGCTGGTGTGGGGCGGCTGGATCCTGATGGCCTATGGCGGGGCCGCCACCCTCTGGCTCCTCGCGGGGCTGGCCGGCCGTCCGGGCGCGCTCATCTGGCTCGCGGTGCCGGTCATCGTCCTCGCCGCCGCCGCGGCGGGGTACAGCGCCTTTCTCTTCGGGCAGGCGGAGGGGCGCGACTTCTGGCAGAGCCCGCTCCTCCTCCCGCATCTCCTCGTCGCGTCGCTGGCCGCCGGCAGCGCGGCGCTGCTCCTCGTCGCGCGCGCCATGGGGGGCGGGCTCGGCGCGCCCTGGGGGCTCCGCCTAGTGCTGCTCGGCGCGCTGCTCGCCACCGCGGTGATCCTCGTGGCCGAGCTGTTCGGCTCGCATCCCACGCGCGACGCCAGCCGCGCCGCCCGGCATCTCGCCCGCGGCCCGCTCGCCCCCATGCTGTGGGTGGGGGTGGTGGGGGCGGGGGTGGCGCTGCCCGCCGCGCTGCTTGCCACCTCCTCGCCGGTGGCATGGACGGCGGGCGCCGTCCTGGCGCTGCTCGGCCTGTGGATCTACGAGGACCTCTGGGTCCGTGCGGGCCAGTCGATCCCGCTGAGCTGAGGGAACCATGACCGATCGCGTATCCGAACCGCTGCACCCGGTGTCGCGGGATCTGCAGGCGCCGGCGGAGGGCCTGCACCGCTTCCCGCCCGCCGCGCTCTGGGACAACTGGGAGGAGTTCGACTCCCGGGCGTGGCCCCGCAAGGTGAAGCGTCGGTACTCGCTCATCCCCACCATCTGCTTCAACTGCGAGGCGGCCTGCGGGCTCCTCGCCTACGTGGACAAGCAGACGCTCCAGATCCAGAAGTTCGAGGGCAATCCCGCGCATCCGGGCAGCCGGGGCCGCAACTGCGCCAAGGGCCCCGCCACCCTCAACCAGATCACCGACCCCGAGCGCATCCTCTACCCGCTCCGGCGCGTGGGCCCGCGCGGCTCGGGGCAGTGGGAGCGCGTGACCTGGGATCAGGCACTCGACGACACCGCGGGACGCATCCGCCGCGCCCTGGTGGAGAAGCGACCCAACGAGGTGATGTATCACCTGGGGCGGCCGGGCCACGAGCTGATCTACCTCCAGCGCGTCTTCCACGCGTGGGGCATCGACGGCCATAACAGCCACACCAACGTCTGCTCGGCGTCGGCGCGGGCGGGCTACGCCTTCTGGCACGGGCTCGACCGGCCCTCGCCCGATCACGCCAAGGCGCGCGTGATCCTGCTCCTGTCCTCCCACCTCGAGGCCGGCCACTACTTCAACCCGCACGCGCAGCGCATCGTGGAGGGGAAGATGGCGGGGGCCAAGGTCTGTGTCATCGACACGCGGCTCTCCAACACCGCCTCGATGTCGGACTGGTGGCTGTCGCCCTGGCCGGGCACGGAGGCCGCGCTGCTCCTGGCCATGTGCCACGTGCTCCTGCGCGAGGGGACGTGGGACCGCGACTTCGTCCGGCGCTGGGTGAACTGGGAGGAGTATCTCCGCGAGGAGCGCCCGGAGTCGCCCGTCACCTTCGAGGCATTCGAGACCGCGCTCAAGATGCTCTACGCCCCCTACACCCCGGAGTTCGCCGAGCGGGAGTCGGGCGTGCCCGCCGCCCGCATCGAGGAGATCGCCCGCGAGGTCGGTCGCGCGGGGGGGGCGGTGTCCACCCACGTCTGGCGTAACGCCGCCGCCGGCAATCTGTGGGGCTGGGAGGTCGCGCGCGCGCTCGAGCTCCTCGTCGTCCTCGCCGGCGCGGTGGCCACCCCGGGCGGCACCGCGCCCGCGGGCTTCCACAAGGCGGTGCCGGCGCCGCCGATGATGCCGCCGCCCGGGAAAGTGTGGAGCGAGCTCCTCATGCCGCGCGAGTACCCGCTCGCCTTCTTCGAGATGAGCTTCCTGCTCCCGCACTTCCTCCGCGAGAAGCGGGGCAAGCTGGCGATGTACTTCACGCGGGTCTACAACCCGGTGTGGACGAATCCGGACGGGATGTCCTGGGTGGAGATGCTCTCGAACGAGGCCACCGTGGAGCGCCACGCCTGCCTCACGCCCATCTGGAGCGAGACCGCGCACTTCGCCGACTACGTGCTGCCGATGGGGCATGCGTCCGAGCGCCACGACCTCATGAGCCAGGAGACGCACGCCGCGCGCTGGATCGGATTCCGCCAGCCCGTGCTGCGGGTGGCGCTCGAGAAGCAGGGGAAGCGCTTCGACTGGACGTGGCAGGCGCACGAGGCGGCGGGGCTCGGCCAGGTGTGGGAGGAGGACGAGTTCTGGATCGAGCTGTCCTGGCGCATCGATCCCGATGGGTCGCTGGGCATCCGCAAGTACTTCGAGTCGCCCTACCGGCCGGGCGAGAAGCTGCGCATCGAGGAGTTCTACCGCTGGATCTTCGAGTCCAGCGTGCCGGGGCTGCCGGCGGCGGCGCGGAAGGAGGGGCTGACGCCGCTCGAGTACATGCGCAAGTACGGCGCCTTCCTGGTGGAGTCGGGCGTCTACGCCAGCCATGAGAAGGCGCCGTCCGCCGCGGAGCGCGAGGGCGCCCAGGTCGATCCCGTCACCGGAGTGGTCACCAAGGCCGGCGCCGCGGTGGGGGTGGAGATCGACGGCCGCGCCGCCGTCGGTTTTCCGACGCCGTCGCGCAAGCTCGAGTTCTACTCCCGGACCCTCAAGGACTGGAAGTGGCCGGAGCACGCGGTGCCGACCTATGCGCGGAGCCACGTCCACTGGTCCGAGATCGACCGCGCGCGGGGCGAGATGCTGCTGCTGCCGACGTTTCGCCTACCAAACCTGATCCACTCGCGCTCCGGCAACTCGAAGTGGCTGTACGAGATCTCGCACACGAACCCGCTGTGGCTGCATCCCGAGGACGCCGGCCGGCTCGGCGTTACGACCGGTGACCTGCTCAAGATCGAGACCGAGATCGGGCACTTCGTGGATCGCGTGTGGATGACGGAGGCGATCCGCCCCGGCGTCATCGCCTGCTCCCACCACCTCGGGCGCTGGCGCCTCCAGGAGTCGACGGGCGGCGAGCGCTGGTCGACCGCGTTGGTGGATCTCCGTGCGGACTCCCCGGGGAAATGGCGGATGCGGCATCTCCACGGGGTGCGGCCGTTCGAGAGCGCGGATCCGGACTCTCAGCGCGTGTGGTGGGAGGAGGCGGGCGTGCACCAGAACCTGACGTTCCCCGTGCATCCGGACCCGGTGAGCGGCCAGCACTGCTGGCATCAGAAGGTCCGCGCCGTCCGGCCCGCCGCCGACGAGCGCTACGGGGACGTGTTCGTCGACACCGACCGCGCCCACGAGGTGTACCGACGCTGGCTGGCGATGACGCGGCCGGCCCCCGGCCCGGGAGGGCTGCGGCGTCCGCTCTGGCTGCCGCGCGCCTTCAAGCCCGACCCCTCCGCGTACCGGCTCCCCGAGCCGTGAGGCGAGTGGCCCCACTCGCCGTGGCGGCGCTGGTGATGCTGAGCGTGGCGCTGACCGCCGCCGCGCCGACCCTCGCCGCCGCGCCGTCCGAGGCGCTCCTCGCGGAGCTACAGCTCGTGCCCGGCGGGGGCGCGACGCCGCCCGCGCTCTCCTTGCCCGATCTCGACGGGCGCATGGTGTCGCTGGCGGGGCTCCGCGGCCAGGTGGTGCTCGTCTACTTCTGGGCCACGTGGTGCCCGTACTGCGTCCGCGAGCTGCCCTCCACGATCGAGTCGCTGCAGCGGCGCTACCGCGACCAGGGCCTCACCGTGCTCGCGGTGAACTTCGAGGAGCGCCGCGAGAAGGTGTCGGCGTGGGTACGGGCGCGCGGGCTGAGCATGCCGGTGCTGCTCGACGCGGACGGCGACGTGTCGGGGGACTACCGCGTGACCGCCACTCCCACCGCGGTGCTCCTCGACCGAGAGGGCCGCGTGGTCGGGCGCGCGGTGGGGACGCGGCCGTGGACCGGGGCCCGGGCGCGGCCGCTGTGGGACGCCCTGCTCATGTCCCCGGCCGGCCTGCCCGCGCCCCGCTGAATGGTGTGCCGCGCGTCGCGGCGGGCCTAGTCGACGCCGAAGTCGAACATGCGGCCGCCGGCGGTGGTGCCGCTGAGCACGATGAACCCGTACTCTCCCGACGGGAGTGGGCTGACGGGCGTGATCCGGTAGAAGCCATTCGCCTCGCGCTCGCTCTTCACCGCGATGCGGTCCTCGCTCCGGACGCCCTGGCGTGAGGTCCCCCCGAACGGGTGATAGCCCCCGCTGCCCATCTTGAGGTTGCGGTCGTTCTTCTTGTCGCCGGGCTTGAGCTTCACCAGGAGTGCCTCGGTGGGCGCGTAGTAGCTGTAGAACTGGGGCTGCTTGTCGGTGATGCGGTACTCCGCCTTCCCTCCGCCGAGCACGACCTCGCTCTTCTGCGAGAAGAAGGCCATGTTCATCTCGATCTCGATGACCTGGGGCTGGAGCTCGGTGTACTTCGCGCCGTTCAGGTGATAGATCGAGTCGCGGGGCAGGGTCGCCGCCGCGCCGCCGGCGCTGGTCCTCGCCCCCGCGGACACGGACGGCGCCGGCGCGGACCCGGTGGACGGAGCCGGCGCGGGGGCGGGAGCGGGGGCGGCCGCCGCGGCGGCGCCGCTCCGCGGCGCGCTCACCATGGCCTCGATGACCTTGTCGGAGACGCCCGCCTTCTTGAGCGCGAGCAGCGAGTTGGTGCTGGTGTCGAAGCTGGCGGGGCTGGAGCGGATGCGCGCGAGGACCACCGCCTCGCTGAGCCCGCCCTTGACCATGGAGAGGATCGACTCGTTGTTGAGGACTTCCTGTGCCATCGCGGTGGGCGCCGGACCTCCCGCCAAGAGCCCCGCCAGCACGAGCACGGCGCCGAGCGTCCGCCAGACGTAGATCGAAGTGCGCATCGTGTTCCTCCTGCGCCAGAGAATACCGGGGGGTGAGAGGAAGTCAAGACCGCCGGCTTCCAGGCGGGCGTTGCCTTGACCTCATCCCGGACGCCATGTTAGCGTAACGCCTGGATTTCGACCCGTCGCCTCCCCTCCGAACGGGCGGGAGGCGATACGTCTGTGTAGGCCAGGAAGCGCAGGTGTTCCGCGGGGTTCGCGGCAGCGGCGGCGGCGAGGAGGCCCACCATGGCGGCAGAACAGATCAAGCGGCTCTACGAATCCATGCCCGCCCGTCTCGAGCGGGCGCGCCGGCGCTTCGGCCGGGCGCTCACGCTGGCCGAGAAGATCCTGGTTTCCCACGCCGACGACTTCGACAAGCAGGAGTGGAGCCGCGGCAAGGCCCAGCTCCGGCTGCGGGTGGACCGCGTGGCGCTGCAGGACGCCACCGGACAGATGGCGCTGCTCCAGTTCATGCAGGCGGGGAAGAAGCAGGTGTCGGTGCCGAGCACGGTGCACTGCGACCACCTCATCCGCGCGCAGAGCGGGGCTCGCGAGGACATGGAGCGCGCCATCTCCGAGAACCGCGAGGTCTACGACTTCCTCCACTCCGCCTCGAAGAAGTACGGTATCGGCTTCTGGAAACCGGGGGCCGGCATCATCCACCAGGTGGTGCTGGAGAACTACGCGTTCCCGGGCGGCCTCATGATCGGCGCCGACTCCCACACGCCGAACGCGGGCGGGCTGGGCATGGCGGCCATCGGGGTGGGCGGCGCGGATTGCGGGGAGGCGATGGCGGGGCTGGCATGGGAGGTGCTCGATCCCAAGCTGATCGGCATCCGCCTCACCGGCAAGCTGTCGGGCTGGAGCTCGGCCAAGGACATCATCACCTACCTCTGCGGCCTTCTCACCGTCAAGGGCGGCACCAACAAGATCATCGAGTATTTCGGCCCCGGCGCGGAGTCCATCAGCGCCACCGGCAAGGGCACCATCTGCAATATGGGAGCGGAGCTGGGAGCCACCACCTCCCTGTTCCACTTCGACGACCGCATGGCCGCCTATCTCCGCGCGACTGATCGCGCGGACCAGGCCGCGCTCGCGGAGCGGAACCGCGAGCATCTGGTGGGGGACCCGGAAGTTCTTGCCGACCCGAAGAAGTACTTCGACGAGGTGGTGGAGATCAATCTGTCCGAGCTGGAGCCGCACATCGTGGGCCCACACTCGCCCGACCGCGCGCGGCCGGTGAGCCGCCTCGCCGCCGAGGTGAAGAAGGAAGGCTGGCCCACCGCGATCAAGGCCTCCCTCATCGGCTCCTGCACCAACTCCTCCTACGAGGACATGCGGCGCGCCGCCCACATCGCCACCCAAGCGCTCAAGGCGGGGCTCAAGGCCAAGACCCCCTTCCTGGTCACCCCCGGCTCCGAGCGCATCTACCAGACCATCAAGCGCGACGGCATCATGAGCATCTTCGAGCAGATCGGCGGCACCGTGCTCGCCAACGCGTGCGGGCCCTGCATCGGCCAGTGGAAGCGCTCCGACGTGGCCACGAACGAGGTGAACACCATCGTGTCCTCGTTCAACCGCAACTTCCCCGGACGCAACGACGGCAGCGCGGCGACCATGTCCTTCCTCACCAGCCCCGAGATCGTGACCGCCATGGCCTTCGCCGGCTCGCTAGAGTTCGATCCCGTCAACGGGACCATCCCGGGGCCGGACGGCCGTGCCTTCCGCTTCACCGCGCCGGAGGGCGAGGAGCTGCCCGCGCGGGGATTCGCCCAGGGCGAGGAGGGCTTCGAGGCCCCCGCCGCCGACGGCGACCGCGTCGAGGTCAAGATCTCGCCCCACAGCGAGCGGCTCCAGCTCCTCGAGCCCTTCCCGCGGTGGGACGGCCGGGACTTCACCGAGCTGCCCATCCTGGTCAAGACCAAGGGCAAGACCACCACCGACCACATCTCGCCCGCGGGGAGCTGGCTCCGGTACCGAGGCCATCTCGACAAGATCAGCGACAACATGTTCCTGGGCGCGGTGAACGCGTTCACCGGCGAGGCGGGCAAGGGGGTCAACCCCATCACCGGCGAGACGGGCAAGACCTTTACCCAGATCGCGCGCGACCTCAAGGCGCGGGGGATCTCCTGGATCGTCATCGGCGACGAGAACTACGGCGAGGGCTCGAGCCGCGAGCACGCCGCCATGTCCCCGCGCTATCTGGGGGCCAAGGTCGTCATCGTCAAGAGCTTCGCGCGCATCCACGAGACCAACCTCAAGAAGCAGGGCATCCTGCCCCTGACCTTCGCCGACCCCAAGGACTACGACCGCTTCGAGCAGTCGGACCGCGTGAGCGTCACCGGGCTCGCCCTCCTGGCTCCCGGCAAGCCGGTCGAGGTGACGATCCACAAGGCGGACGGCAAGACCGTCACCATCAAGTGCCTCCATACCCTGACCGAGGAGCAGATCGGCTGGTTCAAGGCAGGCTCCGCGCTTAATGCCCTCAAATAATTGTCAGGAGGCCTCATGGCCGGCAAGGTGAAGGTTCCCGCGGGCGAGAAGGTCACGGTCAGCCACGGCAAGCTGCAGGTGCCGGACCACCCGATCATCGCCTTCATCGAGGGCGACGGCACCGGGCCCGACATCTGGGCCGCCTCCGTGCGCGTCCTCGACGCCGCGGTGGCGCAGGCCTATCAGGGGCGGCGCAAGATCGCCTGGGCCGAGGTGTACGCGGGGGAGAAGGCGCAGGTCGTGTACGGGAAGGACTGCCCGCCGAATCTCTTGCCCGGAGAGACCCTCGACGTCATCCGCGAGTACCTGGTGGCGATCAAGGGGCCGCTCACCACCCCTGTCGGCGAGGGGTTCCGCTCGCTCAACGTGACGCTTCGTCAAGAGCTCGATCTCTACGTCTGCCTCCGTCCCGTCCGCTGGTTCAAGGGCGTGCCCTCGCCGGTCAAGCATCCCGAGAAGATCGACATGGTGATCTTCCGCGAGAACACCGAGGACATCTACGCGGGCATCGAATGGGTGCAGGGGAGCCCGGAGGCGAAAAAGGTCATCGCCTTCCTCCAGAACGAGATGGGGGTCACCAAGATCCGCTTCCCCAACTCGTCCTCCATCGGCATCAAGCCGGTGTCCAAAGAGGGCTCGGAGCGGCTCATCCGGGCCAGCATGCGCTACGCCATCGAGAACAACCGCAAGAACGTGACCCTCGTGCACAAGGGCAATATCCAAAAATACACCGAGGGCATGTTCATGAAGTGGGGCTATGCCCTGGCCAAGGCGGAGTTCTCGGACAAGCTGGTGGGCTGGGACGATTGCGGCGGCAAGCCGCCGGCGGGGAAGCTCCTGGTCAAGGACGTCATCACCGATGCCTTCCTCCAGCAGATCCTCACGCGTCCGGACGAGTTCGACGTGATCCCGTGCTGCAACCTCACCGGCGACCTCATCTCCGACGCGCTGGCGGCGCAGGTGGGGGGCATCGGGATCGCGCCCGGCGCCAACATCAACTACGACACCGGGCATGCGCTGTTCGAGGCCACCCACGGCACCGCGCCCAAGTACGCGGGCCAGGACAAGGTCAACCCCGGCTCGGTCATCCTGTCCGGCGAGATGATGTTCCGCTACATGGGCTGGAACGAGGCGGCCGACCGCATCATCGCCGGGCTGGAGAAGACGCTGGAGCAGAAGGTGGTCACCTACGATTTCGCCCGCTTGATGGACGGGGCGAAAGAAGTGAAGTGCTCCGAGTTCGGCACCGCCCTCATCAAGAGCATGGAAAAGCTGTGATGGCGGCGCGTCCCAAGATCACGGTGGTCGGCGCCGGCAACGTCGGCGCCACCGTCGCCCAGTACACGGTGGAGAAGGAGCTGGGCGACGTCGTCCTCGTCGACGTGGTGGAGGGCATTCCCCAGGGCAAGGCGCTCGACCTCGCCCAGGCCGCCCCCGTGCACGGCTACGACAGCCGGCTCGTCGGCAGCAACGGTTACGACGAGACGGCGGGCTCGGACATCGTGGTGATCACCGCGGGGCTCGCGCGCAAGCCGGGCATGACCCGCGACGACCTCCTCTTCAAGAACGCGGAAATCGTGGGCAGCGTGGTGGAGCAGGTGGTCTCGCGCTCGCCCCAGTCCATCCTCATCCTCGTGACCAATCCGCTGGACGCCATGGTGCAGCTCGCGTGGAAGAAGTCCAAGTTCCCGCACCCGCGCGTGATCGGGATGGCGGGGGTGCTGGACTCCGCCCGCTTCCGCACCTTCATCGCCCAGGAGCTGCAGGTCTCGGTGGAGAACGTCACCGCCTTCGTGCTGGGCGGCCACGGGGACACCATGGTGCCGCTGCCTCGCTACTCGACGGTGGCGGGGATCCCCATCACCGACCTCCTCCCCTCCGACCGTATCCAGGCGCTGGTGACGCGCACCGCGAACGGGGGGGCCGAGATCGTGGCCTACCTCAAGTCGGGCAGCGCCTATTACGCGCCCGCCGCCGCCGCGGTGGAGATGGTGGAGGCCATCCTCAAGGACAAGAAGAAGATCCTCCCCTGCGCCGCCTACCTCGACGGCCAGTACGGGACCAAGGGGCTCTACGTGGGCGTGCCGGTCAAGCTCGGGCGCGCCGGCGTCGAGCAGATCATCGAGATCAAGCTCACCGTCCCGGAGCAGGCCGCCTTCGACAAGTCGGCGGCGGCGGTGCGCGAGCTCGTCGACAAGCTGAAGCTCTAGGAGCCCGCCGCCGCCTCATGCGTACCATCCACGTCTCGGCGATCACCGACGCGGTGAAGAAGCTCTGCATGGACGCCAACTACGAGCTCGAGCCCGACGTCCTGCGTGCGTTCGACCGCGCCCTCGCCACCGAGCGCTCGCCCGCCGGGAAGCAGGTGCTGGAGATCCTCAAGGCGAACGCCGAGCTGGCCAAGACGAAGAAGATCCCCTACTGCCAGGACACGGGCTTCGTGGTCTGCTTCGTCGAGCTGGGCCAGGACGTCCACGTCGAGGGCGGCCTCCTCATCGACGCCATCAACGAGGGCATTCGCGCCGGCTACACCGAAGGCTACCTGCGCGCGTCCATCGTCCGCTCCCCCTTCGACCGCGTGAACACCGGCGACAACACCCCCGGCGTGATCCACGCCGAGCTGATCCCCGGCGGCACGCTTCGCATCCAGATCATGGCCAAGGGGGGCGGCTGCGAGAACCGCTCGAAGTTCAGGATGCTCACCCCCGCGGAGGGGGTCGAGGGCGTGAAGGCCTGGGTGCTCGAGTGCATCAGGACGGCGGGGCCCGACGCCTGCCCGCCGCTCATCGCCGGGGTGGGCGTGGGCGGCACCTTCGAGAAGGCCGCGCTGCTCTCGAAGAAGGCGCTCTTCCGCGAGCTGGGCTCGCCCAACCCGGATCCCGCCGCGGACGCCCTCGAGAAGGAGCTGCTCGAGCGCGCCAACCGGCTCGGTATCGGCCCCCAGGGCTATGGCGGCGACACCACCGCGCTCGGCATCCACGTGTTGACCTATCCCTGCCACATCACCAGCCTGCCCGTCGCGGTGACGATAGAGTGCCACGCGCACCGGCACAAGGAAGCGGTGCTGTGATCCAGACGGCGGCGGACGGGATCAAGGAGGTATCGCCGCCGCTCAGCGACGCCGACGTGGAGGCGCTCGCCGCCGGCGACCGCGTCCGCATCACCGGCACGCTTTACACCGCGCGCGACGCCGCCCACGCCCGCCTCCAGCCGCTGGTGGACGCGGGCCGGCCGCTGCCCATCGACGTGCGTGGCCAGATCATCTACTACACCGGGCCCTCGCCCGCGCGGCCGGGCCACGTGGTCGGCTCGGTCGGCCCCACCACCGGCGGCCGCATGGACAAGTTCACGCCGAGCCTGCTCGCGCTGGGCCTCAAGGGCACCATCGGCAAGGGCGCGCGGTCGCCGCTGGTGAAGGACGCTCTCGCCCGGCACAAGGCCGTGTACTTCGGCGCCATCGGCGGCGCCGGCGCGGTCCTCTCGGGCTTCGTGAAGAAGCTCGAGGTGGTGGCCTACGAGGACCTCGGCACCGAGGCCATCCGGCGCCTCGAGGTGGCGGGCTTCCCCGTCATCGTGATCAACGACTGCCGCGGCGGGGACCTGTATCAGGACGGCATGAAGCAGTATTCCCGGGAGCAATCATGAGCCAGTCGATTCTCGGCAACCAGCGCGGGGAGGTCATTCCCGGCGCCGCCCTGCGCACCGAGACCTGGTGGCTCCTGCCCGCCACCGTGGTCCTCGTGCTGGGGGCCTTCATCGTCTACTCGACGTGGGCCGCCTTCCAGAACGCGCACTACTTCGTGGCCCCGTATCTCTCGCCGTTCTATTCGCCGTGCCTCTCGAAGTCGTGCCTGCACCCGAGCTTTGGCGTGGGCCTGCCCGACATCCGGATGCCCATCATCGGCCTGGTGTCGCCCGCCTTCCTCATCCTGTGGGGACCGGGCCTCTTCAGATTGACCTGCTACTACTATCGGAAAGCTTACTACCGCTCGTTCTGGCTGTCCCCGCCGTCCTGCGCGGTGCGGGACGCCCATGAGAGCTATACCGGCGAGACGCGCTTCCCCCTCGTGTTCCAGAACCTCCACCGGTACGCGTGGTACGTGGCGGTGGTCTTCATCTGCCTGCTCACCTGGGACGCCATCCTCGCCTTCCGCTTCTCCAACGGTTTCGGCATCGGCGTGGGCACGCTCGTGATGTCGCTGAACGTGTTCTTCCTCGCCGGTTACACCTTCTCCTGCCACTCCTGCCGGCACCTCTGCGGCGGCAACGTGAACCGGTTCCACCAGGCGCCCCTGCGCTACCGCGTCTGGCGCTTCGTCTCGCGCCTCAACGAGCGGCATCCCCTCTTCGCGTGGCTCTCGCTCTTCAGCGTGGGCCTCACCGACCTCTACATCCGGCTCCTCTCCATGGGCGTCATCCGCGACCTGAGGATCCTCTGATGGACGCCTACCAGACCTACGAGTACGACGTGATCGTGATCGGGGCGGGCGGGGCGGGACTGCGCGCCGCCATCGAGGCAAACCGCCAGGGGGTGCGGGTGGCCCTCGTCTGCAAGTCACTCCTGGGCAAGGCCCACACCGTCATGGCGGAGGGTGGCATGGCGGCGGCGATGGGGAATGTCTGGAAGGAGGACAACTGGCAGGTCCACTTCCGGGACACCATGCGGGGCGGCAAGCTCCTCAACAACTGGCGGATGGCGGAGCTGCACGCCAAGGAGTCGCCCGCCCGAGTGCTCGAGCTGGAGGAGTGGGGGGCTCTCTTCGACCGCACCAAGGACGGCCTCATCTCCCAGCGGGACTTCGGCGGCCACCGCTACGCGCGCCTCGCCCATGTGGGCGACCGCACCGGGCTGGAGCTGATCCGCACCCTGCAGCAGCGGGCGGTCGCGCTCGGCATCGACGTCTACATGGAGTGCAACCTCCAGCGCCTGATCAAGGACGGCGACCGCGTCTGCGGCGCGGTCGGCTACTGGCGCGCCACCGGCGAGCTGGTCGCCTTCAAGTGCAAGGCGGTCATTCTCTCCACCGGCGGGGTGGGCAAGGCGTGGAAGTTCACCTCGAACTCCTGGGAGTGCACCGGCGACGGCATCGCGCTCGCCCTCGACGCGGGGGCCGAAGCCATCGACATGGAGTGCATCCAGTTCCATCCCACCGGGATGGTGTCGCCGCCCAGCGTGCGCGGCATCCTCGTGACCGAGGGCGTGCGGGGCGACGGCGGCACGCTGAAGAACTCCGAGGGGGCGCGCTTCATGTTCAACTACATCCCGGAGTTCTTCAAGGGCGAGACCGCCGACAACGAGCAGGAGGCGGACGCCTGGTACGCGGACAAGAAGAACCGGCGGACCCCGGATCTCCTGCCCCGCGACGAGGTCGCGCGGGCCATCAACTCCGAGGTGAAGGCGGGGCGGGGCAGCCCGCACGGCGGCGTCTTCCTCGATATCGCCTCGCGGCGGCCGGCGGACTACATCAGGAAGCGCCTGCCCTCCATGTACCACCAGTTCAAGGAGCTGGCGGGGGTGGACATCACCAAGGAGGCGATGGAGGTGGGGCCGACCTGCCACTACCTCAACGGGGGGATCCGGGTGGAGGCCGACAGCACCGCGACCCGGGTGGCCGGGCTCTTCGCCGCCGGCGAGGTCGCGGGCGGGCTGCACGGCGCCAACCGGCTCGGGGGCAACTCGCTGTCCGACCTCGTGGTCTTCGGCCGTCGGGCCGGGCTCTATGCCGCGGAGTACGTCAAGGGGCTCAAGGGCCCCGGCCCGCTGGACGGAGGTCAGGTCGAGACGGCCGTCCGCACGCTCCTCTCCCCCTTCGCCAGCAAGGGCACCGAGAACCCGTACGCGATCCACGCCGACCTGCAGGAGTGCATGCAGTCGCTCGTCGGCATCATCCGGACGGAGGGCGAGCTCCGCAAGGCCCTCGAGGAGATCGCGGTCCTCCGGCAGCGCCTCGCGCGGGTGAAGGTGGAGGGGGGGCGCGCGTTCAACCCCGCCTGGCACCTCGCGCTGGACCTCCACTCCATGCTCACGGTGTCCGAGGCGGTGACGCTGGGGGCGCTCGAGCGCAAGGAGAGCCGGGGCGGGCACACCCGGGACGACTATCCCTTCGCCGACGACCGTTACGGAACGGTCAACATGGTGATCAGGCGGAAAGGCGAGGCCCTCGCGGTGGCGCAGGAGCCGATCCCGCCCCGGCGCGACGACCTCAAGACGCTGCTCCAGGAGAAGAAGTGATGGCTCCGGCCAACGTGACGATGCGGGTGTGGCGCGGCGACGCCAAGGGGGGCGCCTTCAAGGACTTCCAGGTGCCGGCGGCGGAAGGCATGGTGGTGCTGGACGTGATCCATACGCTCCAGGCCACCCAGGCGCCCGACCTGGCCTGTCGCTGGAACTGCAAGGCGGGGAAGTGCGGCTCGTGCAGCGCCGAGATCAACGGCAAGCCGCGGCTCATGTGCATGACGCGGATGGATATCTTCCAGCCCGGCGAGACCGTCACCGTCTCGCCGATCAAGACCTTCCCGCTCGTCCGCGACCTCGTCACCGACGTGTCCTACAACTACGAGAAGGCCAAGGAGATCCCCGCCTTCACCCCGGGGCCCAAGGAGCCGGACGGCACGCGGCGCATGTGGCAGGAGGACGTGGAGCGGAGCCAGGAGTTCCGAAAGTGCATCGAGTGCTTCCTCTGCCAGGACGTCTGCCACGTGATCCGCGACCACCCCGAGAACAAGACGCAGTTCGCCGGTCCCCGCTTCCTCATGCGCATCGCCGAGCTGGAGATGCACCCGCTCGACGTCAACGACCGGCTGGAGCTGGCGCGGGCCAGGGCGGGGCTGGGCTTCTGCAATATCACCAAGTGCTGCACCGAGGTCTGCCCCGAGCACATCCACATCACCGACAACGCGCTCATCCCCCTCAAGGAGCGCGTGGTCACCGAGGACTACGACCCCCTCGTCTGGCTCGCCCGCAAGCTGAGCCGAAGCAAGTGATGCGTATGTCCGCGGATTGGCGGAGAGCGGGGGCGATTTCGAAGCCAATGTCCGCGGCCGGGGGGAGAGCGGGGGCCATTTCGAGGCCCCCGCTGATGGCGAAGGTTGCCGAGCGGAGCGAGGCCCCGTGAAAATTCACGAGTACCAGGGCAAGGCCATCCTGAAGGAATTCGGCGTGCCGGTGCCGAACGGGGAGGTGGCGGACACCCCCGCCCAGGCGCGCGCCATCGCCGAGCGCCTCGGGGGCAAGGTGGTGGTCAAGGCCCAGGTGCACGCGGGCGGCCGCGGCAAGGGCGGCGGCGTCAAGCTGGCCGACGATCCCGCCGGCGCGGAGACGGCGGCGAAGCAGATTCTCGGCATGATGCTCAAGACGCCGCAGACCCCGCCCGAGGGTATCCGGGTTCTCAAGGTGCTGGTGGAGGAGGCCTCGCCCATCGCCCGGGAGCTCTACCTCTCCATCACCCTGGACCGCGCGCGGGGCGCGCATGCGGTGATGGCGTCGCCGTCCGGCGGCATGGACATCGAGGAGGTGGCGGCCACCCATCCGGAGAAGATCATCCGCGAGTGGGCCGACCCCGCGCTCGGGCTCCAGGCCTTCCAGGCGCGCAACCTCGCCTACGGTCTCGGTCTCGCCGGCGACGAGTTCAAGGCGGGGGTGAGCCTCATCCTGGCCCTCTTCCGCGCGTACCTGGCCAAAGATTGCTCGCTCGCGGAAATAAACCCGTTGGTGGTCACGCGCGACGGCCGCGTGCTCGCCCTGGACGCCAAGCTCAATTTCGACGACAACGCGCTGTTCCGCCGTCCCGAGATCGTGGCCCTCCGCGACCTCAACGAGGAGGACCCGCTGGACGTGGAGGCCTCCAAGTTCGGCCTCAACTACATCAAGCTGGACGGCGAGGTGGGCTGCATGGTCAACGGCGCCGGGCTGGCCATGGCCACCATGGACATCGTCAAGCTCGCGGGCGGCGCCCCCGCCAACTTCCTCGACGTGGGCGGCGGGGCCTCGCCGCAGCAGATCGAGGCCGCCTTCAAGATCCTGTCCTCCGACCCCTCGGTGAAGTCGGTGTTCATCAACGTCTTCGGGGGCATCCTCCGCTGCGACCGGCTGGCCGAGGGCCTCATCAATGCGGTGAAGAAGCTCGGGCTCAAGATCCCGGTGGTGGTCCGGATGGAAGGTACCAACGTGGAGATCGCCAAGACGATGCTCGCGGAGTCGGGGCTCAACTTCACCAGCGCCGACGACATGGGGTCGGGGGCGGAGAAGGCGGTGGCGCTGGCCCGGACGGGCCGGCAGCCATGAGCATCCTCGTCGACAAGAGCACGCGCGTCTTCGTGCAGGGCATCACCGGCAAGGAAGGCTCCTTCCACGCAGCGCGCTGCAAGGAATACGGCACCCAGGTCGTGGGCGGGGTGACGCCGGGCAAGGGGGGCACCACTCACGAGGGCTTCCCGGTGTGGAATACCGTCGCGGACTGCGTGAAGGCCACCGGCGCCGACTGCGCGCTCATCTTCGTGCCGCCGCCGGCGGCCGCGGACGCCATCATGGAGTCAGCCGCCGCCGGGGTGCCGCTGGTGGTGTGCATCACCGAGGGCGTGCCCGTCGCCGACATGGTGCGGACGCGCGCCTTCCTCGCGCGCACGGGGAGCCGCCTCATCGGGCCGAACTGCCCCGGTCTCATCACGCCGGGTCAGGCCAAGATCGGCATCATGCCCGGGCATATCCACAAGGTGGGCGCAGCAGGGGTGGTGTCGCGCAGCGGCACCCTGACCTACGAGGTGGTGCACCAGCTCAGCCAGCGGGGCATCGGCCAGTCCTCTTGCGTGGGCATCGGCGGCGACCCCGTGAACGGCACGAGCTTCATCGACGTCCTCCGCCTCTTCCAGGCCGACCCCCAGACCCAGGTCATCATGATGATCGGTGAGATCGGGGGCACCGCCGAGGAGGAGGCCGCCGCGTTCGTGAAGGAGCACGTGACGAAACCCGTCGTCGGCTTCATCTGCGGCCAGACCGCGCCGCCCGGCCGCCGCATGGGCCACGCCGGCGCCATCATCGCGGGCGGCAAGGGCACCGCCGCCGAAAAGATGAAGGCGATGGAAGCCGCCGGTATCACCACCGTCAAGAGTCCCGCGGACATGGGCGCCACCGTCGCCCGCGTCCTCGGCAAGTCATAGGGGATCCATGGCCATCGAGCGAACCCTCACCATCATCAAGCCGGACGCCGTCGCCAAAGGCGCGACGGGACCGATCATCAGCCGATTCGAGAAGGCGGGGCTCAAGATCCTCGCCGCCAAGTTCGTCCACCTGAGCGCCGAACAGGCGGGTGGGTTCTACGCCGTCCACAAAGCGAGACCTTTCTTCGGGAGTCTCTGCGCCTTCATGACCCAGGGGCCGTGCCTGCCCATCGTGCTGGAGGGCGAGGGCGCCATCCGGCTTCTCCGCGATCTCATGGGCGCCACCGACCCCGCCAAGGCGGCGGCGGGGACGATTCGAAAGGATTTCGCGTCCTCGATCGAGGCCAACGCCGTGCACGGGTCGGACTCGCCGGAGTCAGCCGCCTTCGAGATCCCATACTTCTTCAGCGCCCTGGAGATCCACGCGAGATAGCTACGCGCGCGGGACGGGACGAGGACCTCTTCTTCCCCGCCACCCTGGGGACCCGCCAGCGCATCCTGGCGGGGATCTTCGGCCTGGGTCTCGGAGTGGCCCTGCCGTTCGCGCTGTCGGTGCTGCTCGTCGCCACCAGCGGCGATCCCCTCTTCGTGATCTTCCCGCTGCCGTTCCTGGGCGCGGTGTGGGCGCTGCAGGGCCTGGCCCCCGCCGGCTACACCCTCGAGGCGCGCGGCCTCCGTCTCGAACGGCGCTGGCTGTCGCGGCGGGTGCCGTACTCCGCGATCCGCTCGGTGGACCGGACGCCGCGTCCCATCGGGGGTCTCCTGGCGCTCGGGCTCAACGGGCTCTTCGGCTCGCACGGCCTCCGCTGGAATCCGCGCGTCGGGCTCCACTACCTCGCCATCACCAATACCTCGGACCTCGTCTATCTGGAGACCAGCCGCGGGCTGGTGGTCATCTCGCCCACGAATCCGGACGACCTCGTGACGGCGCTCCGGGCCCGCCTGCCCGCGGCGCGGGGAGGAGAGGCTCCATGCTGAGCTCGCGCGTTTCCCTGGCGGTGGCCATCCCACAAACCTTCCTCGACGGCCGCGTGGACCCGGCGCGCCTGCGCCGCTTCCTCGTGCGCGCCGAGGCCCTCGGCTTCTCCGGGGCCTGGGTGGTGGAGCAGGTGATCGGAACGGCGGCGAGCCTCGGGCCCATCGAGTGCCTCACCTATGCGGCGGCGGTGACGGAGCGGATGCGGCTGGGCGTGGCGGTGCTGCTGACCGCCCTGCGCAGCCCCATCCACACCGCGAAGAGCCTCATCTCTCTCGACCAGCTGAGCGGCGGCCGGCTCGACGTGGGCGTGGGGCTGGGGGGACAGCCCGGCGTCTACCCGGCCTTCGGGCTCACGTCGGAGCGGCGCGCCGCGCGCTTTGGGGAAGGCATTCGGGTAGTCAAGCGGCTCTGGACCGAGCCCCGCGTGACCTTCGCGGGCGATTTCTATCGGCTCGACGGCGTGGCCATGGAGCCCAAGCCCCTCCAGCGCCCGCACCCGCCCCTCTGGTTCGGCGGCCATCACCCGAACGCCATCCGGCGCGCGGTAGAGCTGGGCGACGCCTTCATGGGCGCGGGCTCGGCCTCGACGGCGGCCTTCGCCGAGCAGGTGGCGGTGCTGCGCCGACACCTGGAAGACGCGCGCCGCGACCCCGCGACTTTTCCCGTGGCCAAGCGCGTCTACGTGGCCATCGACGCCGATCGCGGCCGGGCGGGCCGTCGGCTCGCCGAGTGGTTCGGCGCCTTCTACCGGCGGCCCGAGCTCGCGGCCGAGGTGTCGGTGTGGGGCTCGGTGGACGAGGTGGCGGACGGCCTTCGCGCGGTGACGGCGACGGGGGCCGGCATGCTCATGCTCAATCCCGTCCTCGACGAGGAGGAGCAGCTCGAGCGATTCGCCGCCGACCTCGCGCCGCGACTATGAAGGTCATCATCGATCGGGTCGGCAAGCGCTATCTGGACCGGCGCCGCCGGGACGTGGTCGCGCTGGAGGACGTCTCCTTCGCCGCCGCGTCGGAAGAGTTCCTGGCCATCCTGGGCCCCTCGGGCTGCGGCAAGTCCACCCTGCTCGGCCTCGTCGCCGGGCTCCTCCCCGCCAGCGCGGGGGAGATCTTCTTCGAGGGCGAGCGCGAAGCGGGCCGGCCGCTCACCGCCACGGTATTCCAGGAGTTCGCGCTGTTTCCCTGGCGCACCGCCCAGGCCAATGTCGAGCTGGGTCTCGAGGAGCTGGGGCTGCCCGCGGCGGAGCGGGCGGCGCGCGCCCGCCGGCACATCGAGCAGATGGGCCTCCGTGGCTTCGAGGACAAGTACCCGCATCAGCTCTCGGGGGGGATGCGGCAGCGGGTGGGCCTCGCGCGCGCTTTCGCGGTGAACCCCGCGGTGCTGCTGATGGACGAGCCCTTCTCGGCGCTCGATGCCCAGACCCGCACCCTCATGATGGAGGAGCTGCTCGCCCTCTGGGAGCGGACGCGCAAGACCATCCTCTACGTCACGCACAATATCCAGGAGGCGGTGTTCATGGCCGACCGCGTGCTCGTCCTCTCGCGCCGGCCGGGGCGCGTGCTGGACTCGGTGGTGATCGACCTGCCGCGGCCGCGCACGGAGGCCATGCTGGGCCACCCCGCCTTCGTGCGGGCGGCCGACCGCATCTGGAAGCTGATCCGGTCGCAGGCCGAGGCGGCGCTTCTCGAGGGCGGCGCGTGACGGCCACGCGCCTGCCGGTGGAGAACCGGACGCGCTTCCTCGTGCGGCGCGAGTACCGGCTGCTGCGGGTGGCCGCCCTCGTCGGGATGGTGGTGGCCTGGGAGGTGCTGAGCCAAACCGGCTGGGTGTCCGCGCTCTTCCTGCCATCGCCCCTGGGCGTGCTCGCCGAGGGGATGGACATGGCGCGCTCGGGCGAGCTGGGGGTGCACGTGGCGGCCAGCCTCAAGCGGCTGTCCGTCGGGTTTGTGGCCGGCGGCGCGGCGGGCATCGCGGTGGGGGTCGCGGTCGGCTTCTTCTCCCTCGCCGACGCCCTGGGCATGCCCGTGATCGCCGCCACCTTTCCCATTCCCAAGATCGCGCTGCTCCCGCTGCTCATCCTCTGGCTGGGGATCGGCGAGACCTCCAAGATCGCGGTGATCGCGCTCGGCGTGTTCTTCCCCCTCGCGCTGAACACCTATGCGGGCGTGCGCCAGGCCGACCCCCTGCTCATCCGGGCCGCGGCGTCCTTCGGCGCCGGGCGCTGGAGCGTGATCCGCAAGGTGGTGCTGCCCGCGTCGCTTCCCATGGTCTTCGCCGGCCTCAAGCTCGGCGCGGGCACGGCGCTGCTCCTGCTCGTAGCCGCGGAGATGATCGCGGTGGAGTCCGGCATCGGCTTCCTGGTGCTCCACGCGGCCAACCTGATGGCGACCACCAAGCTCATGGTCGGCATCGTCCTCCTCTCGCTGCTGGGGATCCTGTCGCACTGGGCACTGACGGGCCTGGAGCGGCTCGTCATCCCGTGGCGCGAGCGGTGACGGAGCCGGCCGAGTCGCGGGAGCGCTGTGATAGGTTAGGCGGCACACTCGTCAAAGGAGACGCCATGCCGCGCTCGCTCGCCCTCGTGCTCTCGGTCGCCCTGCTCCTCGCCGGGGCGCCCGCCGTGGCCCAGACCAAGGTCAAGGTCGGCGTCCTCAAGCTCACGTCCTCCGCGCCGGTCTTCGTGGGCGTCGAGAAGGGCTTCTTCAAGGAATTCGGCCTGGAGCCGGAGCTGGTCTACTTCCAGGCCGCGGCGCCCATCGCCACCGCGCTCGCCGCGGGAGCGCTCGAGGTCGGCGCCACCGGCCTCACCGCCGCGCTCTACAACATCGTGCTCCAGGGTGAGAAGCTCTGGATCGTGGCCGACAAGGGACGCGAGTGGCCGGGCTTTCCGCTCGTGGGCATCGTGGTGCAGAAGGAGCTGTGGGACGCGGGCAAGGTACGCTCGATCAAGGACCTCAAGGGCCGGACCATCGGCGTGACCCAGCTCGGCTCCACCTTCCACTTCCACATCGGCAATATCCTGGAGAAGGAGGGCCTCGCGCTCGGGGACGTGCGCATCGTCCCGCTCCAGGCCATGCCCGCCACCGTGGAGGCGCTCAAGGGAAAGTCGGTGGATGCCATCCTGGTGCCGCAGCCGTTCCCCGGCGCCACCGAGGCCCAGGGGTTCGGCAAGGTGCTCTCCTGGGCGGGCGACCTCTACCCGTGGCAGATCGCCGCCGTCTTCTACTCGAAACAGTTCGCTGCGGATCGCGAGAAGGCGGTGGCTTTCATGAAAGGCTACGTGAAGGCCTCGCGCTACTACTACGACGCCGCGCTGATCGTGAAGGACGGCCGGCTCGCGCCCGGCGCCCACTACGACGAGGTGGTGGAAATCACCGCCAAGTACACCGGGGCCAAGCCCGAGCTGATCCGGGCGGGGCTGCCCTATCAGGACCGCAACGGCCGTCTCTGGATCGCCGACGTCGAGAAGCAGATCAAGTGGTGGGTCGAGCACGGCTTCATGAAGAGCCTCCTGCCCGTCAAGGAAGTCGTGGATCCCACCTTCGTCGAGGAGGCGGTGAAGCAGCTCGGCGGCTAGTCCGCTTACCTGCTATCATTTTCCCCTCGTGATGGCACCCTTCTCCAAAGTCCTCATCGCCAATCGCGGCGAGATCGCCGTCCGTGTCATCCGGGCCTGCCGCGAGCTGGGCATCGCCACGGTGGCGGTATTTTCCGAGGCGGACCGCGAGTCGCTGCACGTGCTCTCCGCCGACGAGGCGGTGTACCTGGGACCGCCGGCGCCCGCCGAGAGCTATCTCGCGGTGGACCGGATCGTGAAGGCCGCCGGGGACACCGGCGCGGAGGCGGTGCATCCGGGCTACGGCTTCCTCGCTGAGAACGCGGGCTTCGCCGAGGCCTGCCTCGCCGCCGGGCTGGTCTTCATCGGCCCGCCGCCCGCCGCCATCCGCGCCATGGGCGACAAGGTCGCGGCGCGGCGCACCGCCATCCGACTGGGCGTGCCGGTGGTGCCGGGCACGGAGGCGCCCGTCGCCGACGACGCCGAGGCCGCGCGGGTGGCGGGCGAGGTGGGCTTCCCGGTCATGGTCAAGGCCGCCATGGGCGGCGGCGGCAAGGGGATGCGGGTGGTCCGCGCCGCCGGCGAGCTGGCCGGCGCGCTGCGCGCGGCGCGCAGCGAGGCGGGCAGCGCCTTCGGCGACGCGTCCGTCTACATCGAGCGGTATGTCGAGACGCCGCGCCACATCGAGGTGCAGGTGCTGGCCGACACCCACGGCAACGTGGTGCACCTCGGCGAGCGCGAGTGCTCCATCCAGCGCCGTCACCAGAAGCTCGTGGAGGAGAGCCCGTCGCCGGTGGTGACGCCGGAGATGCGGCGCCGCCTGGGCGAGGCGGCGTGCCGGCTGGCCGCCGCCGTCGGCTACGTCAACGCGGGCACGGTGGAGTTCCTCGTCGACCCCGCGGGCGCTTTCTACTTCCTGGAGATGAACACGCGCCTGCAGGTCGAGCATCCGGTCACCGAGCTCGTGACCGGCCGCGACCTCGTCAAGGAGCAGCTCCGCCTCGCGGCGGGGGAAAAGCTCGGCTTCGGCCAGGACGACGTGGTCTGGCACGGCTGGGCCATCGAGGCCCGGATCAATGCCGAGGATCCCTTCGCGGGCTTCGTGCCTTCACCGGGCCGTATCACGGACCTGCGCCCGCCGGGCGGGCCGTGGGTGCGCGACGACTCCGGCGTCTATGCCGGGGCCACCGTCTCGCGCCACTACGATACGCTGATGGCCAAGCTCATCGTCTGGGGTCCTGACCGCGAGGCGGCCATCGCCCGCATGAGCCGCGCCCTCGCCGAGTATCACGTGGCGGGGGTGCGCACCACCATCCCCGTGCTCTCCCGCATCCTGCGCCATCCGGACTTCATCGCCGGGCGTCTGGATACGGGCTTCATGGAGCGGCTGCTCCCCGCCGGCCCCTCCGCCGATCTCCCCGCCGCCGGCGGCGCAAGCCGCACCGTCGCGCTGGCCGCCGCCGCCATCGCCGCCTACGACGCCGCCGGCCGCCGCGCGCTGCCGTCCCCGGCGGCGGGGCCGAGCGCGTGGACGCAATCCGGCCGCCAATGGCCCCGGCCGCGATGAAGTTCCAGGCCGAGGTCGAGGGCCGGGTGATTCCCGTGGAGGTGACGGGCGAGGCGGGCCGCTACCAGGTGACGATCGCGGGCGAGGCGCTGGCGGTGGACGCCCGCAAGGTGGTGGAGAGCGGCTGGTCGCTGCTGCTCGGCACCGAGTCCCACTGGGCCGACCTCAGCGAGGAGGACGGCGTTACCGTCGTTGCCGTGGACGGCGAGGTCCATCGAATCCGCGTGGAGGAGGAGACGCGCTATGTCATCCGCACCCGGGGAGGCCTCGCCGCCGCGGGCGGGCAGGTGCTCAAGTCCCCCATGCCCGGTCGCGTCGTCCTCATCGAGGTCAGCGTGGGCCAGCGCGTGAACCGCGGCGACGGGCTGGTGATTCTGGAGGCCATGAAGATGGAGAACGAGTTCCGCGCCACCGGGGAGGGGACGGTCAAGGAGATCCGGGTGCAGCCCGGCCAGGTCGTCAATCCCGGCGACGTCCTCATCGTCATCGAGTAGCCATGCCCGCCGCGATCGAGTTCATTCACGCGGACAAGTGGTTCGGGACCCTCCACGTGCTGAGCGACGTGAGCCTGGCCGTGGCGGGGGGCGAGGTCATCGTGGTGTGCGGGCCGTCCGGCTCCGGCAAGAGCACCCTCATCCGCTGCGTCAACCGGCTCGAGCCCATCCAGAAGGGCGAGATCCTCGTGCACGGCAAGAGCATCACCGCGCCCGACGTGAACCTGTCCCGCCTCCGCGCCGAGGTGGGCATGGTCTTCCAGTCCTTCAACCTCTTCCCGCACATGACCGTGCTGGAGAACGTCACCCTGGCCCCCACCAAGGTGAAGGGGCTGTCCTCCGCCGAGGCGGAGAAGATCGCGCGGGTCCTGCTCGAGCGCGTGCGCATTCCCGACAAGGCGGACAAGTATCCCGCCAACCTCTCCGGCGGCCAGCAGCAGCGCGTGGCCATCGCCCGCGCGCTGGCCATGCAGCCGAGGATCATGCTCTTCGACGAGCCGACCTCCGCGCTGGACCCGGAGATGATCAATGAGGTCCTCGAGGTCATGACCGACCTCGCCAAGGAGGGCATGACGATGATGGTGGTCACCCACGAGATGGGCTTCGCCCGCCGCGTGGCCCACCGGGTGGTCTTCATGGATGCCGGCCAGATCGTGGAGGTCCAGACCCCGCAGGAGTTCTTCGCCGCGCCCAGAACC
>Ga0137404_10000497_pt1 | contig 25797 bp, 23 predicted proteins | sample CZOMad2_1_16fung_FD_108285 | JGI IMG/M metagenome (GOLD analysis project Ga0137404, IMG submission 108285) | Vadose zone soil fungal communities from Angelo Coast Range Reserve, California, USA - CZOMad2_1_16fungal (Illumina Assembly) | ecosystem: Environmental > Terrestrial > Soil > Vadose... | reverse complement strand
CACCATCGTGTTAATCGTGTGGAAGAGAGGAGCGTGCTTCGACGCCCAACATCTGAAACCACAAACAGCTTGAGTGTCTCTGCTCGAGTCCGCTGCATCTCTGGGGATTTTTCTGGCGGTGGCCGTCGGGTTCTTGAGACACCCGGGTTCGAGAGCGAGTCTCAGCTGGTAAGTTAGGTGCTGTGTGCCTCGGGCACGTAATCTCACAGGCGACCCTAGGCCCTCTCGGATAACCAGAAAAAGCTATAGGCAAAAAGTCTCAGATAGAACCATGGTCTCCACTCGACCACTGTTCTGCTTTGTTGGTTTCGGAACTGACAGGCTTCGTCGCCAAGAAGCGATGAAAATCGCTGGGGGAGAAAACCCAAACCAGGGGTCGCAAGGCCCCGCAACCGAGCACATGGCGCGGAAGAGCAGAACAAATCTCGCTCGATCAAGTGGGCTGCGAAGCAGAACAAATTCCAGCCGAAGGGGATCTGTTTCTTCTTGACTTCTTCTTTCATAGAACTTACCAGGCAACGGCAGCGGTAGTTTCACAAACTCGATCCTAATCTGAACCAACGCTCCCGATTTCTTGAAGTCTTTTCCTTCGTGAACCACACTGGCATTACGGGTAGGCGATGACCAATTGAGTTGAATTGGTGCGATCTTTCAGACTAAATGAGGAAACAGCCGCTCGGGACGCGTGAGCAGCACTTTGCCTCGGAGCTTTTTCACAATGTGGTTGCGCTGCCACTCATTCAACGCGCGGCTCACGGTAAACGGTGTGACGTTCGCTGCGCTTGCTAGCTCTTCATTTGTTACATCGATTTCGACGCCTTCAGGGACCTTTTGCCCGATGATTCGGCCTGCTGAAACCAAGATCTGGCCGAGTCTTTGACGAGCGGTATGGCAGCTCAAAGCCATGTAAGTCGCAATATACCAATCGAAATGGTTGTACGCGATCAAGAAAGCATTCTCCGCCAGTACCGGATGCTTGGCAACAAGGCCTCGGATGGTGTTTCGGTCCCATGCCAATACGCGACTATCCCGCACTGTCTCCGTACTGATGAGATACAAAGAAGGTTTCGATACGAGCGCTGCGCCGCCGAACACCTCTCCAGGCATCTGCCAGAATAGCGAGAGCTTTTGACCCTGCTCTGTCACAGAGAAATATCTGACACGTCCCTGCGCCAATAGGAAAAAATGGTCAGCAGGGTCGCCCTGATTTACAACAACTGAATTGGCACGGAACTGGAGTTGCTTTGCCGCTGAGATGACGATGTGCAGGTCAGGCGGAGCTAATCCCTCCAGCAATGGCGACCTCAAAATTGAGCTTGCCACAGCAGTTCCCGGACCGGACATAAATGAATCTCCTACCACGAGTCCACGCACACGTTTGCGATTACCCGACTATCATGAGGTGTAACACTAGGCAGTATCGGCAACGAGTGGCTGGCTACTGCTTGAAAACCAACGGAGGTCCGCTGACTCGCTCCCCTTTGAGGTCGACTGCCACCTCGACCCGATCAGCGATCTTGATGAATGGAATGCCGCTGTTCATGCCATAGTCCTTGCGGTCGAAGGCCATCGTGCCTTTAATCTCGCCTAAGCCCGTCCCCTTGCCGGAGAGCGTAAACGTTAGCTTCTCGGGTTTGGTCACTCCGCGTATCGTGAAGTCGCCGACGTAATCAAGCGCGTCTGGGCCAGTCTGTACAATCTTCGTCGAGTGAAACGTGATCAACTGATTGTGCTCGGCGTCGAAAAAGTTTTTGCCCTTCAGTTTTCCGTCTTTCATACCGCTTCCGGTATTCACACTGGCTGCTTGAATCTTGATGTCCAAAACGCCTGTCTCCACATTCGGAGATGTCATGGTTGCTGTGGCGTCCCACTTATCGAATGTGCCGTCTATCGCCACTGACGCCTTCACGTGGAACTTGATCGAGCTGCCTTCCTTCATAATCTTGATGATAGGAACCCCAGCTGGAGCCTGTGCTTGTATGATCGACGGAGACAGACCGGATGCCAAGAGGCAGAGAATAGCTAGTCGCATAGGACGTCGCCCGAGCAGACGTTCGCAAAACCGCTGGCGACCGCCCTGACGGGCTCGCGGGCGCCGACGCGATGAGATGCTGCAGCACTGGATTGAGGAGCGGAACTGGCAAAAGTAACAGTCTCGCCTTCACTCCGCAGAAGTACAGGCGTCTGCGGATGGAGTTAGGAACTCAAATCAGAAAACGTGAACCTCTGGAGCTTTGTCAGGGAAATTGGGAAATCCCTTCTCGCCAATAAGTTCAGAATCGTCGCCCAGTGCCTGATAAAGCTGCGCTTATCGGACAAGTGGAATTGCTCAGATAAGTCTTTGTCAAGAGGGCTTCGAATTTACGTTGGGCTTGGCCGGATGCGCTTGATAGTTTTACTCCTGGGCTTGGACGATCGGGAGTTTTGAAGCTAGCTGCAGATCGATCATCATGGAAATTCGGCGGTCTAATTGAAAGAATGTCGCGGTCTTTCGGCCATTAAGGACTTGGGTGACCTCGGGCACATACCTCTGCCTCAACTGGGTTACCGCAATATCTACGTCCAACCAATCGCGCAGAAAGCGTGATGCCTGCTCGTCGGACATGGTGCCCCAGTGATCCGCATAGTCCTGAATCAAAGCGAACTTCTTGTCATTGATCTTGATCAAATCAGTGGTGTACCGGTCGTAGACGGGCCAGAACTTAGTCGCCTCCGCATCCGTCAGCTTCAAATTTGCCGCTACCAACTGCTTTTTTTGCGAACGAATATCTTTTCGTAGAAGATCCAAATCCTGGTCGCTGATCACGTGTTTCGTGTTTGAGCCTTGGGCCTCGGTCTGGGCGTAAGCCCCAATTTCGCACGCCGTCCCGAGAGATGCCAGTATCGCAAGTCTTAACAGTGCTTTCATGATGGCCTCAGTCTGGGTGGTCTTGAAAATCCGCAGATTCAAAGCGCAGATAGAGCCTATTGCCATGCATACGCGATGAGGTACTGGCAAGAATTACAGTACGCCCCAGTGCGCGGTGGTGGGTAAGCCTGCCGCCCCTTCTAGGCACGCTGATCTGTGGCGGGATCGAAATTGCATCCTTCACTTCTAGGTCTCGCTGGCAGAAGGCGTCACCGACCGCTCGACAATCCAATTGTTAGAAATGTTAGAAACCGGCGGAAGAAGGGGAGACGATTTGTCACTAGCGGCTATTTCGCGTGAGCCGGGCGGGCCCGTGCAGAATGCGTTTGTGGGGAGCTTCCACGGGAGGTTGCGTAACGAATGTTTGAACGCGAGCTGGTCTGGAAATTTGTTCGAGGCGCGTGTAAAGGTTGCGGCATGGAAGGAGGAGTAAAACGAGGAGAGGCCGCACAGCAATCTGGGGAATTTGCCGCCGCGGGAGTTCGCGCGGCAAGTTGCAACGCTGCGGTCACCTACGGCTCGCTGCGCGCCGCAACTCGAACAACTCAGGGACGTAGAAGTCATGAGTTCGGGAGAATTTGGTGTCGTATGATTCCGTGCGCGGAGCTAGGGTGCAGATCACGAGCGCATGGAAGCCTAAGCGCGGTTTTGGCTGTCTGTCCGTTTGGGACGCGCATGGAAGCTGACGCAGGAGAAGAAACCGGTTGAGCTGATATTTTTTCCAGACGCGCAGCACTTGCTTGTGAAACCGTGGGAGCGGCCGGCTTCTCAAGGCGGTACGCTATTCGCTGCACAACATGGTGGGTGCACACGCCGAGAGAAGCTGGGCTCGGGTAGAAGCTGGGCAACCAGCTATATATAAGGATAGGAGCATATCTGAGCTCCCGATCTGTAAGTCTAGGAAATACATACGATTACAGGAACTTTTGCAGCCAGCGAATCACTCCCTGTGGCAAGACTTGCCCGGAGTACGAACGATCTGCGTGGCTAGCCTCCAAGTTGAAACCGGAAAAAGTGCCAGCGAAACTGGCCGGACATGAACTGAGGATTCCGAGCTTCTCAAAGAGCATATAGAGCAAAGCTTAGCCCCGACCTACGCTGACTTGCCAATATCACTGGACTAGCGTCTCTTACGTTTGTGCTGCTCCAATTGGAATCCATTCGGGAAACTGCCAAAATACCAGTAAGTTGTACAAGACGTCACAATTTGTGGGTTGGATTGTGGGTCGAGAATCCTTAAGTGATATCTTGTGCTGATAATCTGGGCGGAGAAGCCATCAGCACGAGGAGACGCGCCGAGAAAGTCGCATGCCGGTTCGGCAGGGAAATGGTTGTTGCTCTGTTAACCGGTTTTAGAAACGCTGGATCTAGTCCACGGACGCTTCGACGCCGGCCGCATCGCGATGGGCCAAGACATCTGGGGTTACGCCGCAACGGTCGAATTTGACTGGGTTGACGGAACGAAATCAAGTTTTCGTGCAGAGAAACGGCAGTGGGTCCCGTTTTATCTGTTCAGACGGACCTGAAGCAGGAGAAGGCTAGCAGCTTGGCGTATGATAATCGGTTGATGCATGCTTTCGGTATTAGCCAAGTTATGGAGGATATTTTCTTGACAAAAGCGCGCTTTCTCGTCTTCGCACTGGTGCTCGGGCTTGTCGGCTGCGACATAGAAAAAATAGGGGAACTAATCAACACAGCTCCTAAGCTTAACGTCTCAAACGAGTCCGCGAATCCTGACGGCGATGTCATCACGCCAAACCATAGCGTAGGGTTTTCGGGATCGGGGGCGGACAGAAAGGAGCTCTTCGAAGAAAATCGGAAGCTCACGAAGACATTAGAAAAGTATGTGGCGTTCGACCCGAATGCCGACACGTTGTTCCCCGGCTCGTTGGTTCAAGGGAAGAGTCTGCCTGATGGTGTGCTAAGCCCAATCGTGACAGAAAGAACCCCACTGACGATCACGGTCACTGACCTCGTGAGCTCCGATCCGAACGCCTCTTATTCTAAGAAGGTTGCCAGTCCAAGCCTCTCAACTATCACAGACGGAAAACAGCAAATTTTGAACCAGCAACTCGCAACTAACCAGCCTGCTAAAATCACGTATTCAGAAACCACGATGTCCTCGCTTGAGGAAGGATTTCTGAAACTGGGTGCTTCTTATAGATGGCTCACTGGCAACGTGTCTGGGTCTTTTCAACTTAACACTTCGAATTACTCAACCAGCTTGATGATACGTTTTGTGCAGTCATATTATACGGTTTCGGCGGAGCCGCCATCGAGCCCGACCTCCTATATTTCAAATAAAGCTAGCTTCGACAGTTTTCAGAGCTATGCTGGGCCTGGGAACCCACCCACATACGTGTCCTCAGTGACTTACGGCAGAGAACTGTGGATGTTAATTGAATCCAACCACGAAGCAACCGAGGTGAAAGCAGCGCTTGATGCAGCATTCAACGCCGCTGCCTCTGGCGGGAGCATAAATCTTTCGGCAGGGCAGAAGAAGGTGTTTGATGAAAGTAGTATTCAGATCCTTATTCTTGGAGGCGCAGGAAGGCCCGCTGTTCAAGTGGTAGTGGGCGATCACGTTTCCGCCCTGAAGGACTTCCTGCTCGCCGGCGCAAGCTATTCCAAGAGTTCGCCGGGCGTTATCATTTCGTACATTGTTCGGTACCTGAAGGACAACGACGTTGCCAGGGTTTCCTCAGCGACAGACTATACGATAAAGACATCGGTGGCCAACCCTGAAGCGGTCGGACTTAGAAACATGAGGGTCACGTGGACCACAACCGGCGATGACAAAGATTGGAACTCTCAACCTGTGGTCGATGTATACGACCGCACAGGTCGTCACGTTGGGCACGTTGACTGTTGTAGCGCGGACAGAAACGGCGATCACTGGACCAACGGGATGGTCACCTCGGATGACCTTCAGATTCTAATTGGCGGTCTGACAAACGCCGATCTGAGCCAAGGGCGCTTCAACGCCCGCCGCAACGCGGTGGGTAATGACGACTGGGACTACACTGCAACGATTGAGTTTGATTGGCTGGACGGCAGGAAGTCAACGTATTCCTGCAGCGGGAGGAATAGTTGCAGTACCCAGTGGTAATGGACGACGGTTGACGAAACAAGGCAGGCAGTGTTCGGAGTTGGGTTGATGGGGAAGAAAGAGAAGCGTTTCGTGAAGCGTCAGTTCTTTGAGCTTGCATGGTCCCTAAGTATTGCCTATATGAGTGTGCCTTTCCTAGGATAGTGGCGGCTGCAAGCGAAAAAAGATTCAATTCCCATAGCCGCTAGACCGGGTCAAGCCATTAGCCCGCATCCGCCGCAATCGCCACCGGCCACCGTCAAACGGTTTATCGAACGCGCGCCAGTGCATCGCGTCCACGCGCACTTCCTGCTCAAATGGCTGGTGATCTGTGTACCGCAGAACAAGACGTACCGCTGAGCGTAAGCCCTAATCACCTGAAATCCTCGCGGTTCCTTTCCCCCGAGTTGTCAGCTTAGGTGCTCGGCTGACCGAGCGGATAACGAGAGTTCCGCACGCACTAGCGCAACCACAATAGCCTGTTCACACCGGCCCAACCCTAACTGAGAAGAGGAGTTAACATGAAAGTACGAAGGCTGATTTGGCTCATATCGCTTGCGATTCTGGGTAGTGTGTTATCGCTCGTGGACTCAAACCATCAGGTAACTTCTGCGAATCTTGGTTTGAGAGCTGATGGAACGGGTCCCGTGCCGCCACCTCCCCCTTGGTCACCTGGTCCGAAGTCTTCTTCGAGTGTTACCTAGGTTGCAAATGGGGAGGAAGCTGACATTCTTGAATCTTCTTCCTCCCCGTGTGCTAGTATTCCGCAGCTGTCCCGACTGCGGTGGCGAGCGTGTTCGAACAAATTCTTTGGTGGGGGGGCAATGCAGTAGAGGCAATCCTTCTGTTGCGTGCGATCAACGTAAGACTTTACGAGAAGTACCCGGCATTTTATTTCTACCTCGGCACTGTCTTCCTGCTCCAGTTGTTTCGTTTCTTTGTATTTACTTTTTCCCCTTTTGCCTTTCCAACATTCTACTGGTGTACCGAATTTCTCCCGGCAATTGTCGGCTACGTCGTAATCGTTGAAATCTTCCAGCAGAGCCTGAAAAGTTCACCTGGTGCAGCACGCATGGCGAGGACTGCGCTTTTGGGTGTACTCGGTGCAGTAATTTTGAAAGTGATCGTAGATGCGTTCAGTAGTCCCACTTGGTCTATGGCAACATCATTTGCGGGATTAGAACGCAATCTGCGAACAGTCCAGGCCCTTTTAATATTAGTGATAATTGTCGTGCTTGCGTCGTACGCAGTTCCTACCAGCAGGAATCTCAAGGGAATTGTCTTCGGGTATGGCCTCTATATTTGCGCAAGTGTGATGTCGCTGGCGCTCGGATCGCTGCCAGGAAACGCCACTCGACCAGGATGGAGACACGCTGAGCCGATAGCGTATTTGGCGGCGCTATTGATTTGGATCGTCACTTTGTGGTCCCTCCAGCCTGACGCCGAAACGGAAGCTGGACCGACGATCGATCGCGATTACAAGTTAATTGCCGAACAGACCAGCAGAGCCCTGTCCAAGATACGGTCATACTTCAAGATGGGCGGCGAACTGTGAGCCAGTTATTACCTTATTTTGGCGTCGGATTCGTTCTTTTGGCGGCCTTGATCCTTTGGGCCCGACAGAGTCTTACCACTCGAAAGGGCAGCGTAGAGCTGTTCATGCCACGTGAACGTCCGTCGGGAGTGGGGAGCGCGACTCCACGTAGAGATCTTGGTGAGCGAATATTTGATCTACAAGATTGGGATTTCGTCCGCCACGAAACTAGCTCAGAAATTCAACGGATGTTTCAACGAGAGCGCGCCGTTCTTGCCATCTCCTGGCTCCGGCGCACACGCAGGCAAATCGCGCTGCTCATCCGGACACATGCGGCGGAAGTTCGACGTAGTAAGAACCTGCAACCCGCGATGGAGTTGAAGCTTCTTCTTAGCTACCTGTCCCTCGTAATGTTATGTGACATCCTTATCGGCCTGATCGGGTTGCGTGGACCGGTGGGTGCTCGCAAGGTCGTTCGGCGAACATTTGACTGGACGGTCAGGCTGCGTGCTGCCTTTGAACAGCTAATAGCAATCGTGGACCCTGCAAACCACAAAGGGCTTGAGACCGGCTTTAATCAAGGAAAGGTATGAAGCTGACCACTGCTGAGATATGAGTTACACTGCGAGGAGCATTGACATTGAGCCGGCGATAACTGATCTCAGAAATCGCACTCTCTCAAGACTCCCTGGCGACTTCAGTCGCCTCGTTTATTTGGCTTCTTCGCGCGATCTCAACTCTGGCCACTACTCCCATGACGGTCTCGCATTTCATTTCAGCGAAACCGTTGCCTCCAAAGCGATGGCAGCTTGCCACACGGAGATTTTCGATCGGCTAGTTTTTTGCTCTTTACAACAACTCATCGAGGAGTTGCAAAGATATATTGCCTCGATAACGGAAAGGCCGGAAGACTTTTTACAGAGTTGGATACGTCTTGGATCCTACCGGGTCACGATCCCCTTGGGGTGCGATGAAATGGCCGCTGAGATTTTCCTGTCCAACGTCAAGCTCGCCTTGGCGATCTTACAGAGACGTCAGGAGTCCGCTCTCCAGGATGGACAATCCGCATAGCTATACATGTCACGCTGCCGATGATCTCTGCATCCTGGGCATAGGCGAAGTGCCGAAGGTGGCTGCGTGACAGCGGGTGGGGAACCAGGGTCAACTGATTCCTTTTCAGTTCACACCAAGAGCAAGCATACCCACCTGGAATTCTTACAAAATAGATTGGCCGATCCAATTCTGTCCGCCACGAAGAGGGCGGGAGGAATTCGCGCACCTGGTTGTCTATCTGTACAAAAGAGCCCGGGGGGATAAGGGGATCCATCGTGTGGTCTCGAAGGCCGACATAGCCGTACTCAGAATTCTTGATATCCAGGTGCCGAATGACCGAAATCGGTACCTCGCCCCAAATTTTCACGATCCGTGAGAGCAGCGTCGTCTTCTCTACCTTAAACCTTTCGTGGAAGCGCACGGGAAAAGTGGCGGTCCTGTCGTCATTGTAGACTTCCAGCTTTGCAGGATGTGTTTTCGGCAAGCGAATTTCGAGTTGATGCAGACCGATTCGCTCCAGGTCGATCCCGAAGAGATACAGCAACTCGACAAAATTGATCCGGTAGATGACGCTTAGGCTGAAGAGCTTCTGAACACTCGGTACTGACCCCGTCGCCTCTATCTGGCTAAGCCACGCATTGGAAATATAGAACTTCGCACTACCCTCGGTTTTTGCGATCTGCCGGCTGTATTTTTCGACTTGACGCGTGGAAATCCCGTGATGCCTGCGGATCGCCCTAAGTTCTGTCCCAGGTTGCAAATTGACCGCCCTCTAGTTACTTCTTTAGTATAGCTAGAAGGAAACCAGAGGTGGTCGGCAGGAGCAATAGAACTTCGGTTTAGATCGGGACCGATTTGGGAAAGTCGTTGCAGTATTTTGAATCAGTTGATTTACTGAATTTTCCTAGGGTCAGGGCCAGATAGCGATGACCGGGCCGGTTTCCGCCGGAGGGGCATCGCCAAAGCAACTACCTTGCCCAAAACGTCTATATCCTCCGGATACGCGAATTGGCGTGATTGCACTGGCGAAAGGGGATGCGGAAGGATGCTGAGGACTTTACCGTCCAATCGGCACCACCCATAAGCATAGCCGTCTCTGAGCTGAAAAAAATAAATCGGTCGTTCGAACTCGTTATCGCCCGGTTCCTGGTCAATTCTGGTGTCCTCATCATCTATCTGAACAAATGCGCCGGGACGAATCATGGGATGCAGAGTGTAGTCATCCATTCCAATGAATCCGTAGAGATATTTCCGAAGTCCGAGATTCTGAACAAATGCGATGGGTATTTCGCCCCAAGTCTGCACCATGCGAGAGAGGAGATTGGTCTGTTCAATCCTCGCTCCCGGATCGAACCTCGCTGGAAAACTTACGCGACGTTCCGTGTCATAGATCTCGGAAGGAACGAGATGAGTCTTGGGTAGTTTAACGGCGACGCGAGCTGTGGTGATCTGATCCAGGTCGATTCCAAAGAAAAGAAGAAGGTCCACGAAGTTAATTCGATAGAGCGCGCTCAGAGTGAAGAGTTTGTGGACACTCGGAACCCTGGTGGAGTTCTCGATCTCGACCAGCGAGCTGTGGGAGATACAATATCTCTGGTTCCCCTGTGTACGCGCGATTAGGCGGCTATGAGTTTGCACATCTCGACCGCTGATGCCCAATGCCTCGCGCAGTGCCTTGAGGCGCTGCCCGGGAGGGCCCGGAGGATTCCGAGACGAGAGTGCCCGACCCCGCGCCATAAAGATAAAGGTACGCTACTCTACAGATGGTAACGTTGCAATAGTACCTAACGTTTCAAATAAGAATAAAGAATTTCTCCCTTCCTAACCCGGCCTCTCGCGCTACCGCGTAGCGTTGTGCCAAGCGTCGTCAACAGAACAGCCCAACATTTCTTGAATGGTGAGCGCGCAGGGGCTTCTGAAGCTGTCGGCAACGCGCCTTACGCCACTGACCAATACCAAAGGACGCTGTGGGCGTAGGCACGTCAGGTCGGATTCTCGGCCACCATTCTCTCTTTGGACGGAAATTGCGGTTCGGACTGCGACCGATACGCGTCGCCTAAGCCATGCCCAGCCCAAGGTAATAGTTGCTCGTAAGTCTTTGAAATCAACCGGACAACGCCCTCGACGGCCCACTTCATTCACAGACTTTTCATTCGCAATTCATCTTTATAGGCTCGGATTCGGACCAGAAACATCTTTTTTCACACACCAACTCGAATTCGTGGGACATCTTCAAGCGCGTCGCCGCACAAGCGGTAGCGCGAGATGAAGGGGTTTTGTCCGAAAAGTCCGGACTTCACACTGCTCCTTTAGTCTTACAAACGGCCTCAGCCCGCCCCGAGGCCGTTTGCTTCGAACTCAGACACTTCTGCCGGAGGGAAAGCGTGAAATCGGATCCCAACGCTGTGTGGCTGGTTTCTCCAGATGTCCGTTCCACATATTCCGAAGATGGCGCTGTGCTTCTCGATATCCGAAAGGGGCTCTGCTACAGCCTCAATCCCGTTGCCGCACGAGTCTGGAGCACAGTGGAAGCGAGCCCTTCAGGAGTCGATCTTCGCGGGATCGTGGATGTGATGGAAACCCACTACACAATCTCTCGTGAGCAGCTCGAGCGGGACATCAAGGAGTACTTAGCTAAGCTGGAACATACGGGGCTTGTTCAGCGGAACGGCCTATCTCACGAATCCAAGGCCGCCGGAGCGCGGGGTTGACATGTTTCGGAATTCATGGTGTGCCTCCGTGAACACCGAACTGTCGAATGCGACGGCGGCCTGGACCTGTGATTCGAGGGAAACCCCACCTCATGCTGAGACTAAGGTGTTGGATTCTTCCGCGAATCAAAGCTGTATCCCACCCTCTGTGTGCCAGTCTTCGCGCGAAGTCTTACCACAACGTGGTCAGGGAATAGTTTTTTTTCAGCCGCTGTCTGCGGGTGGCTGTGTTCAACAACGACAGAGCAGTCAGCGGAAGACTGGAGGTGTCGCCAGTTTGTCTTCGAACGGAACTGTCTGATTTCTGTGATTTCATCGACGAACCCGTTTTCTGAAATGCAGCCAACTCAGAGAGTCGACGTTCCAGATCGCGGAACGAAGCGTCGCGGCGCAAGCCATAAGCGGACGCGATGTCATCTGTGAGAGAGACATAAGACCTAGCCCGAAGAAAATCGATCGGCTTGGAGGTACTCACCATGGCCTACAAACGACCTGACGTTCGAATTCTGGGCACTGCACATGCCTTTTGGGACCAACGCATTTCAATGCAATCGGATGAACCGACCGAAATGGACTGGCGGGCAAAAAAAATCAAAGAATTCGTCGACAGTCATCCTGGAAAGGTTGGTTGGAATCTCGACGATCTTTGTAAACAGCTCGGCTTGGCTATATCTGGCCGTCAAGCTCGCAGGGTGTTCCGACGTGCAATGAGAGTCGGTTTCAAAGAATATTTGAAAAAAAGCCGTCTCGGATTCGCTGCAGAACAGTTGAAGGCGACAACTACTGTGCAGGTCAAAGCAATTGCAGCGGATGCTGGGTATGAAAGGACTGCCGAATTCGGAAGAAGCTTTAAGAGACTCTTTCTGCTAAGCCCGACGGAATTCAGGGCGGTCTGGCACCAGAACAAATGTGCAGCGTAGCGCCCGACCTTATTTCGGCGGAGGGCCGTCCGGAGTTGCTAGATACGATTTAGGCTTAGCACATGGTTCGAGATCATGGCCCCAATTGGCCGCCGACATCTATTCCGGACAGAAGGATGAAATCTCTTGGTTTACAAGTTCAAGAAACACGACATGACCGTTACATTCGCCCTTCGCGATGATAGCAAGCGAGTTGTTCAGCTTGCTCTTGGCTCAGAGATGAGAACCTTCGAACTCGAAGAATTCACGGACTTCTGGCTCATGATGATCGAGGAGGGACGCAAAGCCACAAGTGCTTACTTAGAGTCCCTGGGATGGTCGTCTCGGCACAGTGGCAAGAACGACCGATTAGGCCGGCCGCGGATACACGACGGTAAAGGCGATGGGTCGTAAGTCCGTTTGCTTAGTGGCCAGTGATGACCTTCAAATTGCGGTCTCGGCCGCTTGCATGGTCCTCAAGATGATTGTCCCAAGGCGTGGGGGAGAATTTTGCTTCTGAAGCCCAACTCACAGCTCCGATGGTTTGCCCGGAAGCTGCGGCCCCTCCTTCGGGCGCATCTCCTAAGTGTGTCTCTGATCGTGCTGAGCAGCTTGATGTTTCTGCTTGATCCTCTCCTCATCAAATGGCTCATTGACGAGGTCCTGCCGAAAAGAGACATACGTCTGCTCTTGCTTGCGGCGGGAGGGTTCTTGACAATCTATCTCTGCCGGCTAGGCTTTTCCGCGTTTGCGGGTATGGTGAGTTTCCGGACCGTCCAAAATCTCGTTTTCCGCATCCGGCTCGACATCCTAGAACACATGAATCTCCTCTCTGCGGATTACCACGAATCGACGCCAATTGGTGAAAAGCTGTACCGAATGGAGCAGGATGTGGATCAGGTAGCGGAACTGGGGTCAAGCCTTGTGCCCTATGTTCTCCAAACGACGTTCAACGCTGTTTTCGTCATCGGAACAATGTTCTTCCTCGATTTTCGGTTGACTATTCTGCTTCTACCGCTTATGCCTCTTTTCTTCGTTTTCAGGAGGCACTTCGAAAGCCGATTGCGGCAGGCATCCGACAGCGCGCAAAAACAATCTAGCAGAGAGAGCAGCTTCCTGCAGGAACATCTGGCGTCCGTAATCCAAATCCAACTCTTGCATCGGGAGAGAAGTCAAGTCCAAGCGTTCCTTGAGCGGGCCGCAGCAAGAATGGAGGCATTGAATCAGAGAACCCTGACCGAGACACTGTTCAGAACCTGCTACATGGCAGTGATTGCACTCGGCACCATAGCGACCCTTGGTTATGGCGGTTACGAGGTGTTCGTCGGAGCTTTGACCGTCGGGGGGTTAGTTGCGTTTTACAGTTATCTGGCACGATTATTTGATCCCTTGAATGCTGCCGTGGACATCTATTCTCGGTTTAACCGCCTGAGCGCGAGCATTCGGAGAATTGTGGAGGTTGTTGAAAAAATGCCGACTGTGTCGGAATCGGCCGGCGCCGTATATCTCCCTTCCCCTTCTCGAGGCTACGTCGAATTGCAAGGAGTATCTTTCTCCTACGGAGAAGGAACCCCAGTGGTGGATGGACTCGAACTCAAGGTAGAGGCTGGCGAGAAGGTTGCGTTGGTCGGCATCAGCGGCAGTGGCAAGAGCACGATCACAAAGCTGATTGCAAGGCTGTACGACGTGAATCAAGGAGCCGTGCACATCGATGGAATCGACGTTCGAGACGTGCGCTTGGAGAGTCTTCGGACAAAGGTCTGCTATCTGATGCAGGATGCTGTCCTCTTCGACAGAACGCTGAGAGAAAATCTTCTACTTGGGAAGCCTTCAGCAACGAACAAAGAACTCATTGAGGCGCTAGAAATTGCGGATCTCGGAGAACTGATCGGCCGCCTGCCGCAAGGGTGGGATACTCCAATTGGGCCAAAGGGGAACTTCCTGTCGGGTGGCGAGCGGCAGCGCCTAGCCCTGGCACGTTTGGTGCTTCAAAATCCCTCCGTACTGCTACTCGACGAATCAACATCAGCACTGGACGCCCCCTCCGAACGGAGGCTTTTCACCAATCTGGTCGAGCGGTTCGCCGACAAAACAATTGTCTTTGTGTCGCACCGAATCTCCGCGCTCAAATGGGTCGATCGTATCGTCGTGCTGAACAGCGGTATCGTTGAGGAGCAGGGTACGCATGATCGACTGATCAGCAAGTGCAGCCTATACGCTCTCCTCCATAACTCGCCTGCCGCAGCTGGCGAACCAGGGTTCTACCCCATCACCAGTAAGAACATTTAGGCGCAATCTTCCGTGGCCGCGCAAACAGAGGGCCGGATCTGCGTACATTGGCCGGACATGCGTACTGTTTGTAGTTGACGCAAATAGCTGGCATTCCGCACCATCGTAAAAGAGATTAGAACCGCTTGGCTCTCTACAAAGCGACCCTAACCGATCGCAAGTTCCGGATACCTGAGAAATGGCCGAGACTTTGCACGTTCATTTCGATGACGCTCAAAACACCTCGGAGAACTGAATAGATGAGAGCATTGTACCTTGCTAGTTTGCCCAGAAATCCCGAACGTCATCAGGAACAATGGGATCAGACGACGGTCATGGGAGCGAGGGTGTTTGGGTGGACTGCTCTCTGCGCCTTACTTGAATACGGAACGTACGACGCTTACTTTATACCCGGGCTTACGGACCAAAAGAAGGACGAGCTGATTGAAGACGGCTTGACCGCGGACAGCGTCAAAAGATTAGTTGCTGTTCCTATAGGAAGCAAGTTGCCGATTACGAATTCTGACCAAATCGTCCTGACGACCTTCGATCCACAATTACGAATGTTAGCGACAATCCGTCGAAAACTCCAACGACCTGATGCACCTGTATGTGGTTTGATCCACTCAATCAATTCGGAACGCGTTGTCTTTGCCGTCTTACAGCATTACTTTGCCGGACTTTGCGAAGCCGATCTCCTTTTTTGCTCCAGTAGGGCCGGAATGAGAACGATCGAAGTCTACATCGAAGAAGTTGGTCGGCTGTTGCCACCGAACACAGCATATCGACCGCGTCGAGTTCTTGTCCCCCTTGGGGTGACGATTCCGCTCCTGGAGCCAGAGCATCGGATCAACTTGCGCCAACGTCTAAACATTGGAGTAGAGGAAATCATAACTCTTTTCTTTGGTCGTCTATCACAGATGAGCAAGGGCGACTTGGGACCTATGCTTGTCGCTCTATCGCTGTTATCCCGTGGCGAAATTCACACCCATTTGGTAATTGCAGGTGACGATTCGCAAACGAATGAAGCGCGTCGCTTGAGAGCTTTGGCGAACGAATTGGGTTGTATTCAGAACTTGACGATATGGCCGAATCCATCTGCAAAAGACAAACACATGTTGTATTCCGGTGCTGATATTTTCGTATCACCTAGTGACAATATACAGGAAACCTTCGGATTGACAGTTGCAGAGGCACTATCCTATGGCCTCCCGGCTGTGGTCTCGGACTGGGACGGGTACCGTGACCTAGTGAGTGACGGTGAGACCGGATTCTTGGTTCCATCCTTGTTCCCCTCAAGCTTGGAAAACCTCAAGGTAAGCGACTGTAGGGTATCAATGGTAGAAGAAGATTCGTTGGCACAATCCACAACCATCGACATCCCCGTCTTATCTGAGAAGATCCAGACCCTTTTACATAATCCAGCGTTTCGAAGGCAAATGGGACGGGCAGCAAGGCAATCTGCAGAAAATCATTACAGTTGGCCGGTGATTGTAAAACGGTACGAAGAACTGTGGGGAGAATCGATTCAGGTGGCAAAAACTGCCCCGTGTGAGGAGGCTCTTACGAATGCAGTATTCCGCGTGTCCCTAGAGAAAAGTTTTGGTCACTTTGCCACGGGAAAGCGAAATCCGCACTGCAAGTGTTTCATAACGGCCGAGGGACGAGAATGGCTGAAACGGCCGGCTCGATTCTATTTCCTCTGCCATTTGTACGATCCCCCAACTCCGCAAAGATTCAATCAGATGCTGAGCGAAATCGCTGGCCGTCCCGGTATCCCTGCTACGAAAGTGGTCGAGACATTCGGCGGGAACGCCGATCACGTATCGGCCGCTGATGCGCAATGGAGTCTTGGACGACTGTTCAAGTACGGACTGGTTGCGAGCACGGAGGAATGTAGCATCACCGGCGACCACGGCGGCGCTCTGCAAGCCGTGACACGCGATTTCGGAAGCCGCACAGGCTCGACAGTGTCAACGGAAATTTCTGGGGCGAATCGTTGAATCAGAAATTGGTTCGAAGATTTGGTCCAAGGCCCCGAAGGGTAGGCATGAAGGTATCAGGAGTAGCACTTCTGGTGTCACAACCAGGCGGTAAGGCCACGTTAGAAGTCGCTGGCCGACCTATGTTTGAAATGAATCCCGTGGCGGCCCTCATTTGGGAGAACCTGGCAGGTGGCCTTCCAACTCAGGAGATCATTAATGAACTTTCTGGGCGATTTAATATTCCCGAAGAACAAGCCGCGAGTGATGTAACGAACTTTATTAAACTCCTCAAGCAACATTTGCTGCTTGTCGACGATGCTCAGTTCCTAGGGGCTGACGGGCCGAATTGAGAATCAGTTTTAGTCGGAGAGGTCAACGGCAAACCAGAGAACACCGTAGAGTCGGCGCGACAAAATAATAAAGAAAAGTACAGGACATTCCCTCAGACGATTCGTCTTCATTTCGCACAGGATATTAGGGACTTAAACGGGCTGGCCGCAACGTCGTAGTGACCTGAGGTGTTATTCAAGAATGCGGCAGTCGCGCTAATGCAGTACAGGCATCCGATTCGCTTAATCACACTATACGCGCCTCGCATCAGAACCTGAACCCAAGACTTCTCTTTCGTAACTACGGGCGCCGCTTGATTTGGAAATCTGTCCTTCCGGTCAATTCTATGGCCGGATCTGCGTACATTGGCCGCCACTGCGTACTGTTTGTCGTTGACGGAATAGCTGACGTTCCGCACCATCACGAACGAGATGAAAAACATTTCTAACCGCCCAGCCCTCTAGAAAAAGTGACGTGACTGATCGCAAGTTCGAGGATACCTACGAAGCCGAGACTCTGGAGGTTCGGTCCGATGACGGTAGCCAATGCAGCCGCGACAATCGCCAGAAATTCTGAAACTGGCACTGAGTCTTCCACCTTAGACCTTGGTCTCGACTCCGTTGTTCTTCTGAAGAGGCAAGGAAAGCCCTCTGTAAAGAATATTGTTTCGCCTTCGAGCTTCCGTGGATGGCTCGAAAGCTCACCAAGTGAGGGCGAACGATGGCTTCGAAACCGCGCTCAAGACGGCGACCTGTACGCAATGGAGAAGCTCGGACGGCGATTGCTGACTGGTGATGGCCTGTCCAAATCAATCGATGAGGGGCTCGGGTGGCTCAAGAAGTCAGCCGAATTGGGCAATCCGTTTGCCATGGAAAATCTTGCAGAGTATGAGCTCGACGAAAATGAAACACATGGATCTTCTGCGGAAGGTGAACGCTGGCTCCGCACTGCTGTTGAGAACGGACATCGTCTTGCCGCGGTCAATCTCGGAACCAGACTTATAACAGGTAATGGCCTAGCGCCTGATCCTGAACATGGCGAACGCTTACTGCGCGAAGCTGCCCAGCAGGGCAGCCAGATCGCAATGATAAAGCTAGGCACTCATCTGCTTTCTGGTTGGGGCCTAAACCTCAACCAAGAAGAAGGCCTTCGTTGGCTGCGGCGGGCGGGAGCTACGAACGCAAGTCAATTGTTGGAACTTGGCCTCTATGTGTACCAAAAGTCCCTCACCGCCACGACAAAAGCGGCGCGCGGGCTTGCGAAAGAGGCTAGCAATCTTTTCCAAGAAGCACGCCGCCAGGGCAACCGCACTGCCTCGTTGAATCTCGCCTATCTTCTGAGGCGTGGTGAGATCACGGATGCTTCGTGGCCGTCGCTTGATGAACTACTTTCGGAGCATCTAAAACAAAAGGACTCCTTCGCGTTTGTGAACCAGGCCCTTCGGCAAGCTCGAGGGATTCAATGCAACACTGATTGGAAAGCAGCAGATGCTCTGTTTGGAAAACTGCAAGATAGCGGCAATGTTCTTGAATGGTGGTTCGCTCGGAGTCGAGAGGGCGATCCTGAAGGTCACCTCGTGACAGGCTGGCTAGGCCGCCATCAGTTGGCGACCGATCCCGACGGGTTTCAGATCGCACGGCGCATGGATTTAGCACGAGACGGCGGATGGCTGGTGCCTGAGTGGATGAACCATCCCGCAACAGCCCAGCAGAACTCTTGATGTCAGGGGAGGTGCACTCGTGGAATTCTTTCAGAGGCTCGGGTCTATGGTTACTCGTCTTTGGAAAGAACGAGACTATAACGAAGAAGACTTCCCCGAAGTGGCAAGCCGGGGGCTCTCTGAACTGCCACCCGACCAGCACGTTTCCTTCTGGGACGTTTCGAAATGGGCTCTGACCTGTGAACGATTGCCCGGCCAAGCCGATCTTAGCGCCAAGTTCGGGCAGCCACCGCTAACCGTGTTTGGCGGCCGTGATTTTCGCATCGAGGTGCTATTTTGGGTTCAAGGCATTCCTGCCATACACCAACACTCCTTTTCAGGTGCGTTCCATGTCATGCATGGTTCCAGCCTGCAGAGCCTGTGGGAGTTTGAGCCTACAGAACAAGTAGCGATGCGTTTGGCGTTGGGCCGGGTTTCCCTGAAGAAGGCTGAGCTTTTACGGAAGGGAGATTCGCGCCCGATTATCGCCGGGAAACGGCTGATCCATTCCACGTTTCATCTGGATCGACCGAGTCTGACGGTTGTGGTTCGAACACTGGGCGAGGCAAACAAGCAGCCGCAATATTCTTACCTTCCACCGACAATCGCCTACGACCCGTTCGCCATGGTTCCCTCTGTGCAACGTCGCACTCAGCTTCTGAGAATGCTTTTGATTAGCGGCAAGCGCGCCGAATACAACGAAATTGCACGTCATGTGCTCGGAACAGAAGACGCCTACTCCGTATTCCAATTTCTGCTTTCTACCTTTGAGCTGATTGAAGATGAGGATGAACGGCATGATCTGCTCCTAGCGGCTCAATGGAAGCATCCTAAGCTCATCGAAGCGCTCCGACCGGCGCTGTTTCAGGCTGAAAGAAGAAACAAGATTGTCCAAGTTCGCGAGCGCGTTTCGAACAGCGACTTGCAATTCTTCCTGGCACTATTGCTCAACATTACTGAGCGTCCTGCAATTCTCAGCTTAATCGAGCAGCGTTATCCGTCGCGAGACCCGGTACAGGCAATCGTGACTTGGGTCCGTGAACTCTCGGAACTGGGAGTTCTGGGAGTTCGCTTCCCTGAGCCCTGGCTTTTGATGCTGCAATGTTTGCTGACGAAACGTTCTGATTGCGAAATCCAAAAAGCATTCACCGACCGATACTCAACAGAACGCTTACCCGACATTAAGTCCGGACTCGGCGAGGTCTCAGCCGGTTTGCAGAACTCTTGGCTCCTGGAGCCTGTATTCCAGAACTAAAGGAAGACTCGGTCATGTCGTTTCTTGTTATCAAAGCGTACTTGAAGCTGATTCACTTTGATCTGTACTTAGCGCGTGGGAATTTCGCGGCACTGTACAACGAGGTTCGAAGATATCCCGTTGGGAAGAAAGCCCCGTCTCCCCAAGTTGTCGAACGAATCTGTACAGCGGTGGACATGGCTTGTATCTGGTATTGGAAAGAAGCGCTTTGCTTGCAGCGCTCGGCAACAGCCGCGTGTCTTTTGAAGCGGTACGGAGTACCCGCTCACATGGTCATTGGTGCACAGCAAATGCCATTCAAGGCCCACGCCTGGGTTGAAGTCGATGGCCGCGTAGTGAACGACAAGTTGTACACGCCCGAAATGTATGGAGTGCTCGACAGGTGCTAAGGCCTAACCGGAAGCAGAGAGGAAACGCATCATGAGCGTGCAGTTTGGAAGATGGAATTGGGAAGGCCAGCCGCCAGCCACGGACTACTTCGAGAAGGTTAGTACAACTCTCGCTCCGTACGGACCCGACAGCAACGAATCGTATTCCAAGGGCGCCGTAATGATTCTCTATCGTGCTTTCCATACCACGAAGGAATCGCGACGTGAATCGCAGCCGCATGTTTCCCCGTCCGGCGCGGTCATTACCTGGGATGGCCGGTTGGACAACCGCGCCGAGCTTATCAGCGGACTGCGAGATGTTCTGGCTTTTGATTCCACCGACCTTGCCATCGTCGCTGCGGCCTACGAAAAGTGGGGCGCCGATTCCTTCGCCAAGCTTATCGGGGATTGGGCGGTCTCTATCTGGAACCCCAACAATCGCTCGTTGATCCTCGCCAAAGACCCCATCGGGACCCGCCATCTCTATTATTCAATCGACACAGGCCAGATTGCCTGGTGCACCATCCTTGATCCACTCGTCCGGTTTGCCGGAAAAACCTTCGCACTCAACGAAGAATACATCGCCGGCTGGTTCTCTATGCTTCCGGCTGTACATCTCACACCCTGCGTTGGCATTCATTCCGTCCCACCGTCCTCTTTCGTGCTCCTCCGGCCCGGAAAGCACACCATCAGCAAGTATTGGGAATTCGATCCCACGAAGGAAATCCGTTACCGTGCCGATGCCGAATACGAAGAGCACTTCCGCACCGTCTTTGCCAAAGCCATCCAGCGCAAACTCCGTTCCGATTGTCCTGTCCTCGCCGAACTCAGTGGCGGCAGGGACTCCTCCTCCATCGTCTGCATGGCAGATACTGTCATCGCCCGCGGCGCCGCTGAAACTCCGCGCCTCGACACCATCTCCTACTACGACGACTCTGAACCCAACTGGAACGAGCGACTATATTTCACCAAAGTGGAAGAAAAGCGCGGCCGCACCGGCTGGCACATCGATGTCGGTGCTGAGGATCTGGAAGAAAAACACGAGCCCAAACCAACTCCCGAATCTCCTGGCGGCCGCTTTGTGCCGACTCCCGGCTACGATGGCCGCACTTCCCGGCAAATCAAGATGTGCCTGGCCTCGCAAGGGAATCATGTCGTGCTCTCCGGCATCGGTGGCGACGAGACTATGGGGGGCGTACCGACGCCGACACAGGAACTCGAAGATCTTCTCGCAAGAGGACAATTCGGCGCGCTCGCTCATAAACTCAAAGTCTGGGCACTGGAAAAAAGAAAGCCTTGGTTCCATTTGTTCTGGGAGGCCGCCGCGGGATTTTTTCCTCCCGCGCTCGTGGGTGTTCCAAAAAACATGCGGCCTGCTCCGTGGCTGCGGTCCGATTTTGTGAAGCACCATCGAGCAGTGCTAACCGGTTATCGATCTAGAGTGAAGATGTTCGGCCCTCTGCCAAGCTTCCAAGAAAATCTTGGAACACTTGATGCCTTGCGAAGGCAACTGGCGCGCACCGCTTTGCCATTCGAACCGCCTTTCGAGAGACGCTATCCCTATCTGGACCGTGGTCTGCTGGAATTCATGTTCGCGATTCCGCGGGAGCAACTGGTCCGACCGACCCAACGCCGCTCCCTGATGCGTCGCGCACTCGTTGGCATCGTTCCAGACGAGATCTTGAACAGGACGCGGAAGGCGTTCATTGCCCGGTGGCCGCTGGTGCGTATCTCGAAGGAATGGACCCATTGGGCGGAGATGACCCAGCACATGGTGAGCAGTTCGCTCGGAATTGTAGACCCGGAACGTATTTCGGAGGCCTTGCAGAAGGCGCGGCGCGGCGAAGAAGTCCCCATAGTTAAGTTGATGCGAACGATCTTCTTGGAAGAGTGGCTCAGGGATCTTCGCGCCTTAGGGATTGTAAACCTGGATCCAACCCTGAAGGGCGACTTGGCATGGCAGGCTTCCACCCAAGGTTAGCAAAGGAATGGCCAAGAACGTTTCGAGAGAGAACGGAAAGCCAGAGAGTAATTCATGAGCGTCCAGTATGGAAGATGGAATTTCGAAGGCCAGCCGCCTGCGCTGGACTACATCGAGAAAGTTAGCGCGACTCTCGCTCCCTACGGACCCGATAGCGATGAAGCCTTTTCCAAGGGCGGCGTAAAGATCCTTTACCGCGCATTCCATACCACAAAGGAATCGCATCGCGAGATACAGCCACACATTTCCGGCTCCGGCGCAGTGATCGCCTGGGACGGCCGCTTGGACAACCGCGCCGAGCTTATCAGCGAATTGCGAGATTCCTTGAGCATCGCCTCCACGGACGTAACCATTGTCGCGGCAACTTACGAAAAGTGGGGCACAAACTGCTTTGCCAAACTTATCGGAGATTGGGCGCTCTCCATCTGCAACCCCAACAACCGCTCGCTGATCCTGGCCAGAGACCCCATCGGCACACGCCATCTCTACTACTCGGTCGACAACAACCAGGTTACTTGGAGCACCATCCTCGATCCACTCGTCCGGTTTGCCGGAAAAACCCTGGCAATCTGCGAAGAGTACGTCGCGGGCTGGTTCGCATTGTTTTTTCCGGCCGCGCATCTCACACCCTACGTCGGCATCCACGCCGTACCGCCGTCCTGTTCCGTTCTCATACAACCCCGCAAGCACGGACAACACAGCGTAATGCACATTATCACAAAGTATTGGGACTTCGATCCGAGCAAGAAAATCCGCTACTGCACCGACGCCGAGTACGAAGAGCACTTCCGCACCGTCTTCGCGAAAGCCGTCCAGCGCAAACTCCGTTCCGATAGACCCGTCCTCGCGGAACTTAGCGGCGGCATGGACTCCTCCTCCATCGTCTGCATGGCCGACACCCTCATTGCCCGCGGCGCCGCCGAAACCTCCCGCCTCGACACCATCTCCTGGTACGACGACTCTGATCCCGGCTTGGACGAGCGCCCCTATTTCACCAAAGTCGAAGAAAAACGTGGCCGTGTAGGGCACCACATCAATGTCGGTGAGCTCAGCCAAAGAGAAGAAAGAGAAACCGGCTCACAAAGATCTTTTGCGTGCCAATTTGAGAACGATCATTTTGCAGCGACTCCAACCCCCAACAGAGATCTCTCTGAGCTTTTCCGGCAGTATGCGGCGTACATGAAGTCACGGGGACACAGAGTCGTGCTCTCCGGAATCGGGGGAGACGAGGCCACGGGCGGCGGCGTGCCAACACCAACGCCGGAACTCCAGAATCTCCTAGCAAGAGCGCGATTTTTTACACTCGCTCATCAACTGAAAGCCTGGGCTACCAAGATGAGAAAGCCTCGACTCCCTTTGCTCTGGGATGCTATTCGAGGATTTTTTCCTGTCGTTCCTGTACGCGTGCCAAAAGACAGATGCACGACTCCATGGCTAAGCCCCGGCTTCATCCGTCGGAATCGTCTCGCTCTGTACGGCTATCCATCCAGAATGAAGTTGTTCGGTCCTTTGCCAAGCTTTCAGGACCACATTCATAAATTGGAGGCCAATCGAAGATTTGTGTCGTGCTGTGGCTTCCAGTTAAGACTGCCCCGCGACATACGCTATCCCTATTATGATCGCGATTTTCTCGAATTCATCTACGCCATACCTCGGGAACAGATCGTCCGCATGGGCCAACGCCGTTCCCTGATGAAGCGTGCTCTGGTCGGCAATGTCCCCGACGAACTCCTGAACAGAAAGCAAAAAACGTTTCTTCCGCCAGAGCCAAAGAAAAACAGCTCAACGGAATGGCCCAGTGTGGCTGAAATAGGTCAGCACATGGTCAGCAGTTCCGTGGGGATCGTGGATCCAATTCTATTTTGGGAAGCTCTGCAGAAAGCGCGACGCAATGAGGACGTTTCTATCGACAGCTTAAAACGCACATTGACGTTAGAGTTCTGGCTGCGTCATCTCACTGTGCACATAGCCCTGACGAACTCCATGTTCACAGAGAGACGAAGCGATTGCTCAGCCCCCGAAGCAAAGGAACTCTCAGCACCCGCTTCAGCCCAAAAGTTCAGCTAGCTAGCAAGCTGTGTACATGAATCTCACAAAAGGAAGGAGGTGAAAACCATGAAATATGAAACCCCAGAACTGACGGCATCGACGCCTGCGATCAATGCTATTCAGTCTACATCGTCCAAGAGCCCAACGGCACTTAACGTTGATAGTTTCAACGGTAGCCCCATCAATGAAACTGTCGCTGGGTATACAGACTGGGAGTAAGTAGGGCTCTGTCGGCGCGTCCGCAAAAGCGGATGCGCCGACAGCCAAATTGTCGCCTATCGGGAGCAGGTTACGCGAGTCACATAGTCACAAATCACTTGCTCTTGTCGTTCTGCTCCTGCAATTTATGTAACTGGTGCCACCGGGTGTACTGGTCAGCTTTGGCGGGGTTGGGGTCTTCTTCGCCGTTGAGCCAGAAGCGGAACCAGTCCACCGTTCCGCCCTGCGATGCCATGCGTGCGGCCGGATTTGTCAGAACGTGCTCCTCGGCATGCAACATCACCAATTCCACTGGCTTCTTGAGGTAGCGAAGTCCGGCGTACGGCTGCCACATAAACAACAAGCTGAAGGCGCCTTCGGACCCGACGACCAATAATGGAGTGTTTATCTTGTCGAGGTTGAAGCCTGGAGATCTCTTCAGCCATTGCTGCAACCCTTCACCGAAGGGCGGCGCGCCGATGATCGAGTCGAATGCTCGTGATACACCGCTATTACCTGAACTTGCCAACATGTATTGAAGATGATCCACCATCACGCCATCTGTGATCGAGGCGGCTTTGAAGTGAAGAGAGCCCATCGTGAGCGCCTGCATCACATCGAAGCAGGTGCGGCTGAAGCCGATGATACCAACCTTATCCGGATCCACCACCCCCTCCGACACCAATTGTTTTACTGCATATTCGTAATAAGAGACTTTGCACGGTCCCTCATCAGGGGTTTCCATGGGACAACGTCCTTTTCCTGCCTGCAGCACAGCTATTCCCTCCGCTGCCAGTGCTCTAGCCGCGAATGCTGTCGGGAATACTCCGGAGGGTCTAAATTGGGATTCCGAGAAACCGTGCGTCTGAATCACCAGCGGATAGCGCTGGCCAGGCTTGTAGTTGACCGGCTTGTACAATCCGCCTCTCCCCTCTCGCCCTTCTTTGTCTTTCCAGTTGAAAACCGTGGCCTCTCCGAGGTCGAAGTTCTCGAGCTGCGGATTCGGGTCCCAAATGACCCGCGATGTCTGTTTGTTGATAGCAACAAGCAGCGGAGGTTCGTTGACGCCCTCCTTCACCGTAATTTCTAGACCATTATGCTCGCCTTTGCTGCCGCCCTTGATCCGCGCTGCGACTTGCCAGGTACCATCGGCCACGCGCCGGTACTCCGTGGCTCCATAAGACTCGTCGCGGTCCATAAAAATCACCCTGATCCGCTGTTTGTCTCCACCAGCAAATTCAGCGCCCATGATCAAGTGAAAGCCAGTTTCGGTTCGAAGTTTGATCGTTTCCACGCACGTAGATGTGTTGGAGGATAGATCCAAAACCGCAACACACGGCCGTGATGGCGCATTGTTCTTGGAATTAATGAAAGTGCCCGGCAGCACGATTTCTTGACCGTCGCTAGACCGGTTGACATCGCCATACCCTTCCCAACCCGCACTAGGGCCGATAGGTGTGTCCGTTAACGT
>Ga0137404_10000490_pt1 | contig 26034 bp, 19 predicted proteins | sample CZOMad2_1_16fung_FD_108285 | JGI IMG/M metagenome (GOLD analysis project Ga0137404, IMG submission 108285) | Vadose zone soil fungal communities from Angelo Coast Range Reserve, California, USA - CZOMad2_1_16fungal (Illumina Assembly) | ecosystem: Environmental > Terrestrial > Soil > Vadose... | reverse complement strand
GTCGCCATCCACGGCGTTGGCCGCGGCCCGCAAGGCGGCCGCAATCTCCTCCGCGTTGACCTCCGAGCGGCGGAAACGCACCTCGACGTTGTAATCCTTCTTTGGCGAGGCGTACTTGAAAGTGTAAGGCTTCAGCTCTGGCGTTATGCGCGGACCCGCCTCCTGACGTCTGACTTCTCTGGCGTCGTCCCTGGTTAACCCGCGTGAAGTTATCTGTTTTGCCAGGCGCCGCATCGAAGCGTCGTCAGGTTGGCGAACTAGTTGCAGCAAAACAGATTTCGCTGAAATATCATGTTGCTTGCAGGTTTCGCGTACGTCGGCAGGGATGGTCGCTATTGAGAGAGCCTCGGTGACGGTGCTTCGGCTCTTCCCTACTTTTCGCGCTACTTCTTCATGCGTGTAGCCGAAACGCTCGCAAAGCGCCAGCAAACCGTCGGCTTCTTCCCAAACCGTCAGGTCCTTACGCTGCATGTTTTCAATCAGCGCAATCTCAGCAATAGCGCCGTCATCAACCTCCATCTCAATGCACGGAACCTCGCGGAGGCCGGCTTTTTGCGCGGCACGCCAGCGGCGTTCCCCTGCGATAATCATCCATCGTCCGGACAAGCGGTTCGGTTTGACCAACAATGGTTCGAGAACACCCTTTTCGGCGATTGAGGCCGTCAGTTCTGTTAGATCTCCAAACTCCGTGCGCGGCTGTTCAGGGTTTGGATCCAGTTTGTCCAGCGCAATCATTCTTCCCACCTGCGTGGGCCGGTGCTGCGACAACTCCTCAACGTAATGCGCATCGTGTCGCATTTGCAGACCTGTCGGCAATCCCCTTTTAGACACGGCTCAATACCTCTTCGCAAAGTTTTCCGTATTCCGTCGCGCCCGAAGAATTCGGAGCGAAAGTAAAGATCGATTCCTTATAGGCCGGTGACTCTTCCAACCTCACGCTCTTCGTGATTACCGTATCGAAGAGTTTTGGACCAAAAACATTTCGAATCTGTTCATAAACCTCGCGGGCCAGGGTAGTGCGGCGATCGTGCAGCGTAACCAAAACACCCAGCAGTTCGAGATTGGGGTTGGGCCGCGCCTTGACCTTCTCGATGGTCTCGAGCAGATCATCGGTCCCCTCGAGCGCAAAATAGGATGATTGAATGGGAATCAAAACATGGCTCGCGGCTACGAGCGCGTTTACTGTAATCAGCCCCAGTGTCGGCGGAGTATCGATGACGATAACTTCGTATTCGTTGCGGAACGGTTCGAGGCGATCCTTGAGGCGGAACGGGGCGTCGAAATCACCAACCAGTTTGGATTCCAGTTTTGCGAGATTGATTCGGGCCGGGACGAGATCAAGATTCTCGACGGGCGTACGATAGACTGATTCGGCCACAGGCGCGAGCCCGTCCATCATCAGTTCGTAAACAGAACGTTCAACGGAGAGCGGATCAAGAAATGAAATTGAGCTGTTGCCCTGAGGGTCCAGATCAAGGAGGAGGACACGTTTTCCCAGCCTGGCAAACGCCGCGGCCAAATTAATGGCGGTAGTGGTCTTGCCTACCCCACCTTTTTGATTTGCGATGGCGATTACCATTCGCTGCACGGCGGCAATTTAGAGTTCCTGCTCCTTGTAAGATCGGGTTTAAGCATACTGCACAACAGGACGGCGTGGTGAAAAATCTTTTTACATCGGGAGGTCGCCGGCTTCGCCAATGACGTCGGGCCACTCATCTTCGCTGCCGTCACCGGCGTCGGCCTCGCCTTCCTCATCGGGAGTAACGGTATTGCGCGAGGCTTTTATTACTTCCACATCAACGTAAATCGGACAGTCTGCCCGCAGCGCGAGCGCAATAGCGTCCGAGGGCCGGGAGTCCAGCGTCATCCGGTTGCCATCGCTGGTGCGCATTTCGATAACTGCAAAAAAAGTATTGTCACGAAGACTGGTTACTACCACTCGTTCAACCTGGATGCCCATCTCTAAGATCAGATTTCGGAGAAGGTCATGGGTCATCGGCCGCGGCGGGGCAATCTTTTCGATCTCGAGGGCTATCGCATTCGCTTCGTAAGCACCCACCCAGATCGGCAGCATGGTATCACTTTCGACGTCCTTCAGAATGATGATGGGCGTGCCGCTGTTTGGATCCATCATCAATGCTCTGATCTTAACCTCGATTTCCATAACTCTTAACCTCTTAAACCGCCCGATTACGCTGCCACTGCCCTAATGCCGTATAGACTATTGGTCTTTGCCGCCGTAATAGTTACGTCGACGATCTGCCCCTGGAGTAAACCCTCACCGGGAAAGTTCACCACCTTATGGCAAGTAGAGTGCCCGACGAGATCAGCTGCTGAGCGCGTGCTGGGTTTTTCAGCCAACACGCTGAGTGTCCGTCCCACATAATTCCCAAATATCCTCTGCTGCGTTTGACGCTGAGCAGTTTCGAGCCTCAGGAAACGATCTGTCTTCACCGGTTCAGGAACGTCATCGCTAAGATTTGCCGCCGGGGTGCCCGCACGTTTCGAATATTTGAAAATGTACAAACTGTCGTATTCACATTCCCAGACGAGTTTCAGTGTTTGCTCAAAATCCTCTTCTGTTTCACCGGGAAAACCGACAATGATGTCACTGGTCAGGGCCAACGGCCGCGTTGCCGTCTTGATTCTTGCTACGCGCCGCAAATAGTCGGCAGCGGTGTATCCACGACGCATCGCCTTCAATATTCGATCGCTTCCTGATTGGACGGGGAGATGAATCCAATCGCAAAGGTTGGGATACTCTTCTATCGCCGAGACTATATCAGGATGAAAGTCTCGTGGAAACGAAGTGGTGAACTTTATTCGGGGCATTCCTGTTTGCGCTAAGGCGCGCAGCAGCCGGCTGAAAGCAGTTGCCCCCCGCACGTCATCCAAGCCTCGAGTCGACTTAGGCCGGTAACTGTTGACGTTCTGCCCGATCAGATGAATTTCCTTGTAGCCAAGATCTCTTAACCGTTGCACCTCGGTGACAAGCTCGTCCGCGGGACGGCTTTTTTCGCGCCCTCTTGAATAAGGAACGATACAAAACGAACAAAACTTGTTACAGCCCTCGATTATGGGAACGAATGCGACATAAGGTGAATGTCGTTCTACCGGCGAGACGTCCCATACTTCGCCCTGGGCGCGCTCTTCCAAATCAATGAGCGATCGTTCGCCCTGCGTTAGTCGCCGGATCATCGCCGGTATACGATCGGTGGCTTGGGTACCAATGACCATATCTACCGCCGGCGCGGCTTCGAAGATCGATGCACCTTCAAGTTGTGCCACACAACCCATAACGCCAATCAAAGGTTTTCGATTACTAGCCGCGGCGCCCCGAACCTCACCGATTCGCGTATAAACCTTTCGCTCGGCACGCTCTCTGACGGAACACGTATTCAGTAGAACGACATCCGCCTTCTCAGCGGATTCGGTGAGCTCGTAACCGGCGCGGCGCAAGCCCGTCGCCGCCCGTTCCGAATCGGCCACATTCATCTGGCAGCCGAAGGTTTCTATGTAGACTCTTGTTTTCACTTACCCCTTAACGGTGTTATTTGCGCGTAGTCTAACAGATGTTAACGGCCAAAAGCGATAAGAGCAATTTTCTTGGTTGTGCTCCACTCCAGCTTCGCGCCTTCGGCTTTTCTTTGCGGCTTTGCGCGAAAACGGACTAATGAATACCTTTCTCGCAAAGTCGCAAAGGCAAACATAAGACGCCGTGACACGGTACTGTCAAGGCCATAACTCAAAACACATCGACGCTTGACCCCCTTGCCTGCACCCTAGTAGTATCGGCGCGGTTTGTATCCCTAAGAAAATGAGAGGTTCCTCATGTCTTTCAACAAGATAACTCTGGTTGGAAACCTTGGTCGCGATCCCGAACTCCGTTATACACCGCAGGGCACTCCCGTGTGCAGTTTTAGCATGGCCACGAATGAGCGTCGCAAGGACAAAACGGGTGAGATGCAGGATCAAGTGACCTGGTTCCGCGTAACACTTTGGGGACGGCAAGCAGAAACTGCCTCACAGTACCTCACAAAGGGCCGGCCGGTTTATATCGAAGGTCGCCTGAGGGTTGAAGAATGGACTGATCGAGATGGCAGGCCAAGGCATACGCTCGAGGTCCATGCTACTGATATGCAGTTCATAGGTGGTGGAAGAGCAGACGAGCCACTAGCTGCTAGAGCTGCAAGTGCCGATTCCACTGCGGTTGCCGAATCAGCGCCCGAACAGCCGATCACTGACGACGACATCCCTTTTTGATTTACAGCGGGCAAATCACTTTGGGTTCGCCGTGTGCGCAGAGTCGTTCGTAGTATCCCAGCGACCAAACTGTCTTAGTTTGCTATAGCGGCGAGCGAGTCGATCTTCCTGGCTGCAACTGACCGCTTCGGCCAATCTCTCACTCAAGGCCGAGTCGAGATAGCGGGCGGTCTGATCGTAGTTTGTGTGTGCCCCACCTTGTGGCTCTCGAATTATCTGATCGACGATTTGCTCTTCAAGCAGATCCGCAGCCGTCAGGCGCAGTCCTTCGGCCGCTTGATCGGCGCGGGCTGCATCCTTCCAAAGAATGGCGGCACAACCTTCGGGAGAGATTACGGAGTAGATTGCATTTTCCAACATCAACACCTGATCACCGACGCCAATTGCCAGGGCGCCTCCAGAGCCACCTTCACCGATCACCGTCACAATAATCGGGACCTTAAGTCTGGCCATTTCGCGAAGATTAAATGCGATCGCTTCAGCTTGCCCTCGCTCCTCAGCATCGATGCCAGGATATGCACCTGGCGTATCAATAAACGTCAGGATCGGCCGGCCAAACTTTTCGCCAAGCTTCATCACGCGCAGCGCCTTGCGATAACCCTCGGGTTTCGGCATCCCAAAATTTCGGTAACTGCGCTGCTTGGTGTCACGGCCCTTCTGATGGCCAATTACCACGACCGGAAGACCATGGAAGCGGGCAAAGCCGCAGACAATGGCCGGGTCTTCGGCAAATCTCTTGTCGCCGTGCAGTTCAACAAAGTCTTCAAAAAGCCTCTCGATGAAATCCAACGTGTAGGGTCGATCAGGATGTCTTGCCAGCTGGACGTGTTCAAACGCCGTACGACCGGGCTGCACACTCGGCGTCTCCGGTTGAGAAGGAGGCTTCTCTTTGTTTTTACGCTTGGCCATTTTTGGCATATCAGAACATTATCAGACTCCCTGGGAGGCTGTCGTCCTCTCGGCGCGCACAACACAGCCAAGTTCTTTCAGTGCCAGATCCAACGCGTTGCTGCGGCCAACTTTAAGTTGAGAATTGGGCTTAATCCTGACCAGGAGGTTGCTGTCGACCAACAACTCCAATGCGATTTCACAATTTCCCGGATGGGTACTAAGCAAGTGCAGCACAGTATCGAACAACCTGTCCGAGTCATCTCCATTCGGAACTCGCAATATGATGAGTTCGCTACCTTTCATGATGTTATCAAGACTTTGGACCTGGTCGGCGATGACGCTGGGTGGCCCATCCTCACTCAATTCTAACCGTCCGATAATCATCACTGGGGCCTCATTCTGAACCAACGCCGAGTGTTTTCGGTAAGTCTCGGGCCACAGTACGCACTTGGTGCCGCCTGCCTCGTCTTCGAGCCGCAATAAGGCGAAGCGGTCTCCTTTTCGCGTTGTTTTGAGTTGCAGGTCGGCGATGATGCCGCCGATTGAGATTCTACTGCCGCCGTTTAGCGATGGCAGCTCTATTGATTTTGCCGTTTTCAGGTTTTGCAGCACATCAAGATAGCGATCTAACGGATGACCGGTAATGTAGAAGCCAAGCGTGGCCTTCTCGGCAGCTAGTAGTTCGGTGCGTGTCCAACCCTTCGCTGTTGCGGGTAAGCGTTCGACGAACTCCTGGTCCAGCGGCACGGCGCCGAATAGGCCAGTCTGCCCCTGAAGCCGCTCGCGCTTCGCCCGCTGCCCCCGGGCCAATGCAACATCGATCGAGTTGTGCAGGGCGCCCCGCCACTCCTCTGGCGTCACCGCGTTTGGATTAAGCGTGTCGAAAGCTCCGGCGCTTACTAACCCTTCCAGTGAACGGCGGTTCAACGCCCCGATATCGACGCGTTCAGCGAAATCGAAGAACGACCGAAAACTTCCAGTGTGACGGGCCTCGATTACGGCATTAACGGTTGACTGGCCAAGCCCTTTGATCGCCGCCAGGCCATATCGAATTGCGCCTTTGAGCGGAGTGAAGCCGGCATTACTTTCGTTAACGTCAGGCGGCAACAACTGAATGCCCTGGGTCCGCAATTCCTTTGAGTATTTGAAAACCTTAGCCGCGTCCTGAGCTTCACTCGATAGCACTGCAGCATAAAAGTGTTCGGGAAAATGTGCTTTCAAGTAAGCCGTTTGAAAAGCCAGATAAGCGTAGGCAACGCTGTGACTGCGATTGAACCCGTAATCCGAGAACTGCGCCATCAGGGAAAAAATCTTTTCCGCTTTTTCTCGCTTGAGCCCCCGCTCGACGGCGCCATCAATGAACTTTTGCTCATGGACTGCCATCTCTTCCCTTTTCTTCTTGCCCATTGCGCGGCGCATGAGGTCGGCTTCGCTCAGCGAGTAGCCGGCCAGCTTCTGCGCCAACTGCATGATCTGTTCCTGGTAGACAATAATGCCGTAAGTATTGCTAAGAATTTCCTTCATCTCTGGCACTAGGTAGCGCACACTTTTCTTGCCATGGTGGCGTTGAATAAACTCCTCGACCATGCCTCCATCAAGGGGGCCAGGACGGTAAAGAGCATTCAGCGCGGCCAGATCTTCGACGCCTTTCGGTTTGAGTTTGCGGCAGATCTCCTGCATACCAGAAGACTCAAACTGAAAAACAGCATCAGTCCGACCTTCCGCGAAAACAGCCAGGGTTTTTTCGTCGTTAAGCGCTATATCAGGCCAGTTAATCTCTTGCTCAAGCAACTGCTTAATGCTCGTTAAGCAGTCATTTATAACGGTAAGAGCGGTAAGCGCTAAAAAGTCCATCTTAAGCATGCCGGTCTTTTCCAGGTCGGACATGACATACTGAGTAGTGACTTCTTCCTTACCTGAGACTGCGATCGGAATCAACTCTTGCAGCGGCACTGGAGAGATCACCACTCCGGCAGCATGGACAGAGCTATGGCGGGCGCAGCCTTCGAGACGTTGGGCTATCTCAATTAGTTCTTTAACCTGAGGATTTACTTCAACCTCTTTCTTAAGTTCAGGTACTTGTTCAAGGGCCTGAGCGATGCTTACATTCCGACCCCGAACGGGTGGGGGTATAAGCTTGGCGATGCGTTCCACTTCAGCATAGGGAATATCAAGCGCTCTGCCGACGTCCTTGATCGCAGCGCGGGAAGCCAGAGTGCCGAAAGTTATGATCTGGCAAACCGACTCGCGCCCGTAGGTGTCTGCGACATGGTTGATTACTTCGCCGCGCCCGCGGACGCAGAAGTCAATATCGATATCCGGAAGGGATACTCTGCCTGGGTTAAGAAAGCGCTCGAAAATCAAGTCATACTGCAGTGGGTCAACGTCGGTAATTTCAAGGCAATAGGCGACTAGCGAGCCGGCTGCGGAACCTCGGCCCGGTCCAACCGGTATCGAATGCTCTCTGGCATAGCGGACGAAGTCCCAGACGATAAGGAAGTACCCGGCGAACCCCATCTGCTTGATCATCGAGATCTCGCTCGACAGTCGCGTCTGATAATCAGTGAGCGGGTATTTCAGTTCTCCACGATCTATTTGCCTTTGCCAAATTTGTTGGCGGCGCGCAAACCCTTCCCTCACAATCTTCTCGAAATAATCGTCCGCACTTAGGCCGGCATCCGAGGAAGGTATTGGATAGTTGGGCAAGTAGTTCACGTTCTGCGGCAATGTGAGGTCGCACATTTCCGCGATCTCGACCGTGCGTGTAAGTGTCTCGGGCAGTTCAGCACCAAAGATCTGCCACATCTCATCTGGTGAGCGCACGTAAAAGTTTGGACTTGCGTAACGCAGGCGATTGGTATCGCTGACAGTCTTGCCTGACCCAATGCAAAGTAGGACGTCATGCGCTTGAGCGTCGTCAGGACGCAGGTAGTGGGCATCGTTTGTGGCTACGAGCGGCACTCCGGTGCGCCGAGAGAGTTCAACCAGGGATTTGCGAATCCTTTGTTGCGCTTCGAGACCGTGCTCCTGAATCTCGAGATAATAGTTTCCCTTCCCCAGTATCTCTTCAAACTCGACGGCCGCTGCCGCCGCCTCGTCACACTTTTCGCGCGCGAGCATTGCCGAGGGGACGCCTGACATGCACGCGGAAAGCGCAATCAGGCCTTTGCTGTGCTGGGCCAGCAGTTCCTTGTCTATTCGAGGTTTGTAATAGAAACCCTCTGTGTACGCTTTGGAAGTCAGCCGAACAAGGTTTTGATAGCCTTCAAGATTCTTTGCGAGCAGGATGAGATGGAAGTTTGCTTTTTCCCCCGGAGCGCCCGGCGCTTTGTCTCTGCGGCTGCCGCGAGTAATGTACGTTTCACAACCGATGATGGGCTTAACGCCATGTTTCTTCATCTCGTTGTAGAAAGAGATAGCGCCGAACATGTTGCCATGGTCGGTCATCGCACAAGCGGTCATCCCGAGTTCTTCGGTGCGAGCGGCCAGCGGTTTTATCTGAATGGCGCCATCGAGCAGACTGTAATCTGTATGAAGGTGAAGGTGAGCAAATCGACGTTCAGTCATTGTTTGTTTTAATTCTGAATCTCCGCTTAATTTTCGAACAGGAAGCAGGAATGTGGAGTCGGGCGCGCACTATATCACGTTACCTCAAGTAAGAGTTCATTTCTTGTGTCTTTGTTGTTCGTGTTATTTCGGATCGTATTCACTTGCTCCCAAAGCAGCAGATCCACGAAATCACACTAAACCCAAGACGCTGGCGCCCGACGCGTTTGGTAAATCATATTGCCTGGAACGTCATTCCCATTCAATTGTACTGGGCGGTTTTGAGCTGATGTCATATACCACCCGATTAACACCACGAACTTCAGATACCAGCCGCGCTGACACACGTGCTAGCAAATCATGAGGCAACCGCGCCCAATCAGCCGTCATTCCATCGACGCTCGTGACGGCACGCAAAGCAATTACGCGCTCGTAGGTGCGTTCGTCTCCCATCACGCCCACGGTGGAGACTGGCAGGAGGACGGGAAATGCCTGCCAAACAGAATGGTATAGATCGGCCAGCCGCAGCTCTTCATCGAAAATCCGATCCGCCGCTTGAAGGAGCCGGATTCGATCCTCTGTAACTTCGCCCAGAATACGCACAGCCAGACCCGGGCCCGGGAATGGGTGTCGCGTTAGGATTACTTCCGGAACACCCAGTTCCCTGCCTATCAATCTGACTTCGTCTTTGAACAATTCTCGCAAGGGCTCAATCAGCTTAAGGTTCATCTTCTCGGGCAAGCCACCGACATTGTGATGGCTCTTGATAACCGCCGAAGGACCGCGAACAGAAACTGATTCGATGACATCCGGATAGAGAGTGCCTTGCACGAGAAACTGCACCCCGCCGAGCCGGCTGGCCTCCTGCTCAAAGACATCGATGAACACTTTGCCAATGCGCTTGCGCTTTTCCTCGGGATCCGCAACTCCCTTGAGTGCCTTCAAAAAACGATCGCCGGCGCGAACGCCAACTATGTTCAAACCCATGGTTTGTCGCAGCAATGGCAGCGTGGCTTCGAATTCACCCTCTCGCAACAGGCCGTTGTCCACAAAGATGCAAGTCTGTCTTTCCCCCACGGCTCGATGAACCAATGCGGCGGCCACGGTTGAATCAACGCCGCCGGAAAGTCCCGAAACGACTCGAGATTTTTCACCGAGACGCTCTCTAATGCGCGCGACTTGTTCGGCAATAACCGTTTCAGGTGACCAATCGCCCTGGCAGCGACAAATCGAGAAGAGAAAGTTTCTTAGGATCTGAGCTCCGAGCGGAGTATGAGCGACTTCCGGATGAAACTGCACCCCGAAGATGGCGCGTGAATTGTCCTCGATGGCGTTGACTGCATCTTCCGTCAGGGCGGTCACCCTAAAGCCGGCCGGTACAGTGGTCACATGATCTCCATGACTCATCCACACATCCATCTCAGTGGGCAGATCTGTCAGCAAGGGGCTTGTGCGGTCAACTATTTTTAGACGGGCGTAGCCGAATTCACGGCTCGGTGATGCCTGGACATGGCCTCCCAGCTCAACTGCGAGCACTTGCAGGCCGTAGCAAATCCCCAGTACCGGACAATCCCGCTCCTCGATTAGGGCAGGGCTGGGTTTTGGCGCATCTTGTTGATAAACGGAGGCCGGGCCGCCGGACAGAATCAACCCTTTCGGATTGCGAGCCAGGATTTGCTCAAGGGGTGTGTTGAATGGCAGGATTTCACAGTAAACGCCTGCTTCGCGAACTCTGCGGGCGATGAGTTGTGTATATTGCGATCCAAAGTCAAGTATTATTACGGTTTCGTGATGCGGAGTGATCGTCAAGAAAACCTCTCGTATGACTTTGCGCGTCAAAACGCGAGCAGAAACAATCGAATGCGCGGATTATACTTTTTGCGATGCCTAACTCAAAACCACTAGTTACCAGACGTTCGTATTAATTGATTACCATGCGAGTTAACAATTCCCAGGACTTGGCTCTCGGTCGTCCGCGCCTGCGGCACATCATCGCGGTGCTATTAGCAATCGGTTTTTGCTTCGAGTGCGCCCACTCGCTACCGGCTACAAACTACAACACGCCGGAAGTGGCACTTTCTGAACCTCTTACGATTCGCTGGCGTTACGATTCAGGGCTCAGTCTTAACCTTACTCCTGCTTTTGACGCTGAACGTATCTATGTGCCGCTCGCCGGAGGAATTCTCGTCGCTCTGAGGGCCAAAGACGGTCAACTTTACTGGCGTTCAGAAATCGGTGGCGAGCTGTCGGCCTCTCCGGCTGCGGATAATGATCAGGTCTATGTTGCTTCCGAAACAGGAAGCACTCAAACAGTTCCCTCAAGCCCGACGGGAGTCTTGCGAGCATTGGGGCGTGAGGGAGGCGTCACTCAGTGGATGACACCACTGGTGATGCCGCTGCGAGGCTCCCTTACTTTAAGTGGGAATAAAATCTTTGCCGGTGGGAGTGACGGACGGATCTATGCATTCGACAAGCACACGGGCGGTGTCTACTGGTCCATTCCGCATGGAGCGCCTTTCAATTGTCAGCCGGCGGCAAGGGATGGACGCGTGTATTTTGGGAGTGAGGATGGAAATCTGCTGGCGGTGGAGGAACCGACCGGCAAACTAATCTGGCGCTTTCGCACGAAGGGTTGGGTACGCGGAGCCAGCGCCGTGATTGGCGGTGCGGTTTATTTTGGCTCAGGCGATGGGTACGTTTACGCGGTCAATTCAGGAAACGGCCACTTACTCTGGCGGAAACGCACGGGTGCCGGCGTGCAGGCGGTGATGCCGGCGGCGGAGTCTTTGCTGGTGGCATCCCTGGACAACTTTGTCTATTTGTTTCATCTGAATGGAACAAGACTCTGGAAAAGGCAGATGCCCGGCCGGATCTCCGCGCGACCATTGGCAATTGAGGATGCCGCGCTGTTCACCCCTCTATCTAGCTCCGCCGGTGTAGTGCTCGCACTTAGAGACGGTCGCCAGGTCAACTCGCTACCCACTGGCGAAGAGATCACAACCTCAGCGTCACCAGTTAGCGTAGGCGACGTGGTGTTTCTCACCACCGTTCATGGGCTGCTGGCTTTTGCCCAACCAAAGGACAGTACAGCCAGCAAATCCCCTCCGCGCTAAACGCATATGGTTGAACTGAACAAGTTGGAGGGGGGGGCAAGCGGACGCCTAAAAGTACCTCGCCATACAATGACTGAGCGCGCCCCCGCTCAACTTTCATCGACACTCAAGCTGCACAGCCCAGCGGACCCGCAACCAAAAACATAAGACATGATCCACGAAATCACACGAAATAAATAGAGGAGCATTTCGTGTGACTTTGTTTTTTCGGTTCGTGTGATTTCGTGGATCGGTTTGTTTGCTCGCAAGAAGACTGCTCAAGAAAACAAGAAATTGCCAGTTTATTACACAGATCAGCTCGGCCTGAGAGCCTTAGCCAAACTTGACTGCAATGACCATTGAGCGGGGGCGCGCTCAGTCATTTTGTTGTGAGGTACTTCCAGGGTCCGCTTGCCCCCTTCCCTATAACTTGTTCAGTTCAACCAGATGCGGGTTTGATCTCCACTTTGGCCTCGCTGCGTTCAGAGCGCCGGTGAAACAGACCGATTACGCGCGAGAACAAGCCATGAAGAATGTAAGCAATTGCCAGCAGCAGCAGTACGTGGCGGGAATAGAGAAAGATAACCATGGCAAAGGCGACGACGAGAATAATCGTCCTCATGCTGCGGCTGCGCGTACCAACGGCCTTCAAGCTCGAGAAGCGAAGCGTACTGACCATCAAAATGCTGAGAAAGCCCACTAGCGCCATTAGGAGCAGTGAGTAAATTTGTGCCCGCTCCGGACTGTAACCAACCAGCGGCCAGGGAGTGAAATGGATGATCGCAGCGAGCAAACCGCCGGCGACTGGAATGGGCAAGCCAACAAAGTATTTTTTGTCAACCTTGGTAGTTCCTTCTGCCAGCAGTCGCGGTCGCGAGGCCTGGACGTTAAAGCGAGCAAGCCGAAAACCGCCGCACATCAAGTACATGAACGATAGCGCCCAAGCCAAACCGTGCAGATCGCTGCCTTCAGCCAAACTCGAGCCGTAACCCCAAACATAGGCGAGAACAGCCGGTGCGATGCCAAAGCTGACAACATCTGCCATGGAGTCCAACTGGATTCCAATCTCGGTTGTTGTTTTCGTCATGCGGGCAATACGACCATCAAGCATGTCGAACAAAACGGCTAACCCGATGGCCTTTGCGCCATTGTCGAAATAGGTACTGGCGCGCGCGAGATTTGCCTCACTGCCGATCACAAACTGAAAGCCGCGAATGGCCGCCATGACGGCATAGAAACCCATCAGAATGTTGCCCGCGGTAAAGAGTGAAGGGATCAGATAAAGGCCCTTCTTTAAGCCGCGACGATGAGGATTGCGGTACTCTTCCTCCAGGTGCAGTCTTGGCATACTCATCACCGTATCCTCCCGATGACTGTAGTTCCACCCTGGACCCGCGAGCCTTCCTGAACCAGGACTTCAACTTGTCGCGGCAAAATCACGTCCGTTCGTGAACTGAACTTGATCAGGCCAAATCGTTCTCCCAACGAGACCCGATCGCCTTTTTGTTTCCAGCAAACCACGCGGCGCGCCAGTATTCCAGCAATTTGCTTGCACACTACTGTTACTTTTTCGCCTTCAATGGTTAGGGCGTTCTGTTCATTTACCGTGCTGGCCATCTCATTAGTGGCCATCAGGAATTTTCCCGGCACATACGAGATGTCTCTAATCAAACCGGCAATTGGCGCCCGGTTTACATGAACGTCCAACGGCGACAGAAAAATACTGACGAGAGTTGGAGACCCATCCTCCTCCGCAACAACTTTTCGTACGCGAGTTACGCGGCCATCGGCCGGAGCTACGACGAGGTTCGGATCGGATGGTGGTTTGCGTCTGGGGTCCCGGAAAAAAAAGGCCATGCTCAACGTAAGTAACACAAGGAGGATTCCGATAACCCAATAACCGAAGACAAACAGCAGCAGAGCTCCCAGCGCGGGCGCCAGAATGTAGGGAAAACCTTCTCGAACAATACTCAACTGCTTTTACTAACTCCAATAGTAGTGGTTATTCTCGGCAAAAAGGGGACGTGCATTGTTTCAGTCACGTCCCCAAAAGTTATTCGTCAGATAGGGAAACTTTCCCCGTCGCATCAGTGGCTTAAAGCCTGTGTTTTCCGGTATTGCATCATAATGGAATACATCTGGTCCTTGAGAGCTAACTTCTTCTTTTTGAGCGTAATCTCCTCCAGTTGTTCTTCGTCGCTCGGATAGGAAAGAGCTGAAAGTTCACTTAATCGTTGTTCGTATCTAGTGTGTTCTCGTGCCAACTCACGAAACTCGGGATCACGAGTCATCAGCTCTTCTTTCAAACTATCCGTCGTTGCGATGTCCATTTCGGTCATGTCTCCTTTCAGACGATGGAACTGGCAAGATTCTTGCAGAGGCGATTTTCAAACCGCCAGAGTTTGTTCGCGCGGAAAAATGGTAGCCCAACTAACAAATCAGATCAAGCAACTAACCTGACCTAAGTGCCAGTTAGAGTTTCAGACTCATGACCAGGGCGTCCTCCACTGGCGCTGAGTAATAGTTTGGGCGGCGCGCAACCTGGCGAAAACCACACCTTTCATAGAGGGCCTGCGCGGCAAGATTTCCCGCTCGTACCTCCAAAAAGGCCACGATGCCGCCGTCGACCCTCGCAGTTTGGACGATTTGATTCAGCAAAATGCTTCCCAGACCCTGCCTGCGAAATTCCTGCCTGACAGCAACATTATTAATGTGAATCTCGCCTGCAACGAAGCGGGCAACAATGTAGCCGAGAATGCTGATGCTGAGGTCCTGTTTCTGTCGGGGGCGGGCCACCAGCATGAACTCACGGTTTGGGCCATGCAGCTCAGCGTAGTAAGCACTCCAACCCCAACGGCTCAACCCGGATTGCTCCTCAATCTCGACCACCTCGAGCAGATCGTGCTCGGTCATGCGCGAAATCAGAAACTCCCGCTTGATTTGTTCAACTGTCGGCTGCGTTGTGGCCATGGCTTTTTAATTCCGCGTCCGAAGGCCTTACGTAGAATGCCAGTAAAGAGTTTGGGTCGCCGGTCTCGCCTTGTTCCAGCCTCACTTGAGCAAGCGCAGCGACATGGCGTGCCAACAGCGGTTCGGCTGGAGCCAGCGTCCATCCGTCTTGCTTTAGTCCCTGCTCCGCCTTCTGTAACTCAGTGAAGCAAATTCCCTGTTCCTGAGCAAATTCCTGTAGGTACAGACTGCGAGCCTGGGCGCCTTCACCACACCAGCGAATACTTGGCTCGTTGCCGTATTTATTCAGAAGCTCCGCCGGCGAAATATGCGACGGTTGATCCAACTCAACAACTGTTCCGTCAGGCATGACGGCAAGCTTTTGCGCGAACAATTCGCCTCGACCAGCGGGCAGGAGCGCTACCGTCACCGCTGAAACGCCGCCCGCGCGGGCGACAGCCTGAAGAGTGGGGATGCCGGCGCAGGGGCGATCCAGCGTCGCAGCCAGACCCTTCACGGTGGCCAGCCCGATTCTGAGGCCGGTGAAACTTCCGGGACCGCTGGCAGCGGCGAAAAGGCTTACATCCTCCAACGAGAACCGGCTGCTCACTAATACCTGGTCGATTTGCTTCAGGAGAGTATTGGAATGGGAAGTCAGGTCCTCGCCAACCGCTGAGGCTAATAGCTCATTTGCCCGTGTCAGGCAAACACTTCCACGGCGGGTCGCTGTTTCGAGACTCAGGATAATCGAACTCTCAGGCATCGCTAACGAATACGTACGATCCACAGATTACACAGATTACGCAGATTAAAGATCAAAAGTAAAAGAGCGGTGTTGCGCCACCAGGTTTTTATGGCGTGGTCCGGTGTGCATTGTTTGTTCCCTCATTTTGATCCACAGATTACGCAGATTAAAGATCAAAAGTAAGAGAGCTGTCTTGCGCTTTCCGGGTTTATGGCGTGGACCAGCACCTTAACTTAATCTACATAATCTGCGTAATCTGTGTAATCTGCGGATATGGATTACTTGACTTGAGCTGAACCGAATTACCGGATCTTCATTGAAGGGTCGCCGAAGAAGACCCAGGTGCGGCGCACATCGATGTCAAACGTTGCTGCCTTCGCAGTCTTGATCGCGTCGCCCAGGGCGACCGACTGCGAGCCGTACAACGTTGTGTACAGCTGCGTGCTCATCGCGTGCTGCCCGTCCGGAATAGTGGAACCTGAAGAGGCGAAAGCGGCAACCGCCCCGCCATTTGGAGCTTTTATCAGGGCCTCGGCAATTCCCTGCACCTGCGGATCCTGAAAGTAGCCATTGAGGCAATCCATCACCACTACAAACGGCAGCCTGTTGCCATTGGTCAGCGTCGCCGCGTCTGCCGTGGTGAATATTGAACCACCTGTCCAGGTATCCACGTTGCCGTGGCCGGAGTAATTTACCAGCGCCAGACCGGCATTGAATTTAGCCAGGATGTCGGCCCGCGCTTGAGCATCCGATGGCTCGAGGCGGCGATCAACTCGCTGCACGGTCATGCTTGCGGGCAGCAACGTCTGCACCTGCGTATTGGCCTGCTCGAAGTTGAAGTAGTAACTTCCCTGGGTATCCGCTACCAAAAGCGCGGTCTGCGGGGTGTTCGCCGGAGCAAAATTAACGATCTTGGAAATGACCAGGCTGGCCTCAGCGGGAGTTCTTACGGGCAATCTTCCCACCGGGATGTCCGCGGCGCCATCGTTGTTGAAATCACACAACCAATCGTCGGAAGCGGTCTCTGAGAAAGTGGCGTCCACTAGTTTCGTTGGCACGAAATCGAGGTTGCCGAAACCCAGATAGTTGCGAGGGTCAGAGCTGGCGTCACCAGCAAAAATTATGTATCGGGGAACCTTAGTCCAATGCGTGTTTGCCCACGACAGAAAGTCTCTAATTGGTTGTGGTCCATGTGCGCCGAAACTGAACTCGTCGTAGGTATCTTCCACGTCGACTTCCTTGACGATAAGCCCCTGACTCGTGCGCAGAGCCGTCAACGGAGCAAGACTGGGAATCAGGCTGCGGTGGGCAATGATTAGGAGGTCCGCGCCGTTACTGCCGGCGTTCAGATTCGAGGGTTGGTTCAGAGACAGGGTCGCCGATTGATCTGCATCACTCTCGGGAATTGCGTAAAACAGGCGCTGTGAGGTGGTCGAAGGAACCTGAGCGGTATAACCCGCACCGTTTGCTTCAACCAGAGGTCTGATTACTTTGACTGCGAACGGATCAGTGTAATCGATCAGACGGATGTTCTGCGTATTAAAGCCGTCAATCCTAGCCGACTGTGAAGCGTCAAGTGTAAAGCGCAAAGTGCCGCTATCAGCGATATAAAGGTGCGGATAGGTCACGCGCACGTAATCCACAATACTGAGCCCGGAACCTGCTGCCGGAATTAGACGGACGTTATTGGCGCCGTTCTGAAGTTGAGCGGCCGGAACATTGAACGCCATCACCTTATTTTCCTGACCGAAGAAGGAAAGGGTGCCCACGGCCACTCCATTAAACTCGACATTCACCACGTGGTTTGTTGAGCTGGCTCCCTGCAAGGCTATTTGCAACTGGGCAATGCCACCGGAGAGGGTTGCCGGATTAGGGATAGTGAGAGCCTGGTCCACCGGCAGAGTCGTAAGCACTGCGCCAAAGTAGTTTTCCGTGTCGCCGTTTATTAATGAGGAGAAGTAGACCTGTCGATCTTTGCGCTCCACCGTATAGCTAAAACTCAACGCGTTTCCCCCGGCAACCGGTACCGCCACGGCGTGGGCGAATCTTCTTTTCACCACGCGTTTCTTCTTTCCTTTGCGCGATTTCTTCTTAGTAACTTTGGCAGCAGCCGGAACTTCTTCCTGTACCGCAGGAGGTTTTGTTTCACTCGGAGTCGCCTTAACGGGCAAAGTGTCCGCGGCAGGAGTGGATTTGGGGATGCGCTCGACTTCTATTGAAGCTGTTTCTGCCGGCGCTTGAACGGGAAGAGCGGTTGCGGCACTGCTGCTTAGTGCCTCTACCGGTTTTCGCGCCGCTGGAGCATTGAGGCCTGGCGCAGAGGGATTTGGGGATGGAATCCACCAGAACCACGTGGACGGGTTGAACTCCAGTGACGGGAACGGTCCACTAACCGGGCCAGGTAAAGAACCTTCTGAGCGCAAAACGTCAGGTGTCCGCTTGCCGCCGCCGGCAATCCGCTTGCCGGTCGTGGCGCCAGCAGTCAGATAATAAACATTGCTGTCTGTGGTTGGTGTGTCGACTCCCTGCCCATAAAACTCAATGAAATCGCCATTGGCAAACTGGCCGGTGGTTCTGCTTGTTCTGATCGCCAGTTCCCTGGCGTTCAGAAATAGTCGCAGGTTGGCAATATCCACGACTGGATCGAATCCCGCCGCAACCATTTGCTGTTGAGTGACGCGATACCACCCATCTTTCTTGACCGCGATCTTTAAGGCCGTTTGAGAAGCGATCACCCACTGATCCTCGCGCGAACCTTCGCTGCTTAGCAGTGCTCCAGTCGCCGTGGGATATTCTTTCTGGACTGAGGGAACCGAGCCGCTAAGCGAATGCGCGTTCGAATCGACCAAAGCTCCTTCGTTGCGTATCTTGTCTTGCCAGGTGGGAAGAATATTGCCAAAGCTCTTGACCGTACCGTTCAGTGCCAGTGCTTCAATCGAATAAACCGAATCCGCGGTGCCTCCTGAATCGAACCAGGAATACGAGTAACCGGCCCGCAACGGGACGTTCTGCCCAACAATAAATGCCGATCCCGGAACAATCTCGCGGTTGATCTGAATACGTAGGCCGGCGCGTTCACGAAAAATGTTGAAACCAACGTTATCGAGTTCAAAACTAGTCTTCCATCTGATCAGGACGCCCTGGGGCGAAGCCACCGCAGTGACTGAGTACATCTTTGTGTCGCTGGAAAGGCGCTCGCTTTGCTGTTGCTGCTGAAGGGTCGTTCGCGGGACAGCGCCCGTCGTTTGCAGGAAAAAGGTAGGACCTGCCAATGGAATAGAGAGCAACAGGGCGGTCAGACGGCGGAGACCGGGAGACTTTACACGAGGAGTATTCATTTGACGCTTACGGAACTACTGGGAAAGCTGCGGATCTGAGAAAGCTGTAAACGGGTACCGACTCAAAAGGGAGACATCGTCTTTATAGCATACTTGGTCGTGATTAGTAATGGCTTTGGAGTGCGCTGCCTTGTCGGCGCTTTTCGTGGTGCGATTAAATCAAGTTGCGGTCCGAATAACTCAGGTTGTGCGCGGTATAGTGTGTGTCCCAACGAGAAAAGCGGCGACCAGGCGCCGCACTCCAAGGGGTAGCGCAAGTTTACCGCTGTATCTTATCGAGGATGAGCTTCGCGGTATCTTTAGCCTGGCCTCGAACTCCTTTGAATACTTGCGCTGTTGCAGCGACTTGACGCAGCGTCGCCAGTGCTTGTTCTGGTTTACTGCGAGCGGAAACTGTATTGGCCAGTAGTTCCAAAACTGCCTTTCCTGGAGAAAGCCTTCGCGGACCCCATCTCGCCCCTTCCTGAAAACGACTGACCAGGACAAGCCCGACCGGCAAGGGTTTTGTGCCCGCTCGCCCGCCTAGTTCGGTAATACTAATCTTGGCCTGGCGCGTATCTCCCGGGTCGCGAATCTCGAGTGGTTTCAAAAAAGGATGAACCCGTCCTCGCGAATCCAGGACAGCGTACTCGTCCGAGTAATAAGTGGCGCCCGCCTTTATCAATTCGACAACCAACGTCGATTTTCCGCTGAAGCTGCGGCCGGGAATAACTATCGCTTTTCCTTTCCAGCCCACTACACCTGCATGAACAAACACACGGCGATGCGCAACTTCGGCAACAAAGAGACGGAGATCGGATTCCAGGGTATCGAAGACTTCATTGGGGTCGAGTGAACGGGTCAGGCGCACATGATCGCCATAAAGCATATTGAAGCGACGAACGTTTGGCCGGAGCCCTGACCCGCCAATAATGATCGAATACAAGCGGTCAACGACAGCCGAAGAGACAACTTCCCACTCGTGGGGCAGATGCTCGCAAACGCGCTCGAGACACACTGCATCATTCGCGCGAATTCCGATTCGCACGCCGTATGACTTGAGAGAAAAGCCTGCCGCCCAGCCCAGGCGGTCAACCTTTTGCATTCAAGTGGAAGTAATTCGCAGTCTTGGCAAAGTCATGAAAGGATTTCCAATTGCCGATTGCCGATTGCCGATTGTGGTAAAATTTGGTGAATTCCAAAAACGTTTCGTGTTATTTCGTGGATCGGTTTTGTTTGTTGCTATCGCGGCGTTGCGCTCTCGATCGAAAAGCTGTCCAGCCAAATACGACCGAAGACGGGACAAGGCGAAGATGCACAGCTCTCGCGGCGCAGCATTACGAATACGGCACTCGAGTCTGGACCAGTCGTAAACTCAATGCTCTGCGCTTCCCATTCGTTTGTCCCCTGTCTTACCGGTGTGGATTTGCCCAGCAACTGCTCGGTTTTGCCATCTGTAATGGTAACGACAGGCAGTCCCCCAGTCACCAGGTCGGCGGTTCGCGTGCTGAAATTCAAACGGTAACGCCGAGAAGGCTCGACCAACACCAACTGGGCCACAAGCGACATCGCGGGATCTGAATTGCCGTTGAATTGAATCAGCAGGCTCTTGTTTCCGCTCTGCTTTTGCGTGGTGTCCACCGAGAGGGTCAACTGCTCGCCGCTTCGTGCCGGGCGCCAGCCAAATGCTTTTTCATCCAGACTCAAAGTTCCTTCAAAGCCGCCATCAAAAACTTCTGCCACAAATTGCTTGCCGGCATTGCTGGCAGCTTCGTTTCGCCAAATCAAGAATGCTTCTCTGAAGCTTTTTTGTCCGATCAGTTGCAGAACCATTTCGTTCCTCACCTCATCTGAAACGGGGCCGGCCAGGCGAAGCTGCTCCATAGCCTCGACTCCCCTGCCCTTGCGGGCAAGCAATCGCGCATAGGAGAGTCGCATTCGATCATTGTCGATCTGTAGGATGCTCTCCGTAAGCCTGGGATCTCCTTTCGAGGCTGCCCAGGCGAGATCGACGAGATTTGGCTGGAGCGCGCGATTGCTATTGGCCGCCTGTCTCAAATCGGCAAACGCTTCGTCATAGCGACCGAGACGAAACAGGAGGTTGCCACGCTGCCAGCGAGGATGGCCATAAAACGGGGCAGTGCGAACCGATTCGTTAAAAGCTAAGAGTGCCCCCTGCGAGTCGTCGAGTTCATCTTTGATAGTTCCCAGATCCAACCAGAGCAAATCATCTCTAGGTCTCAGACTCACTGCTATCTCATTCTCTTTGGCAGCCGCTTGCAGTTGATCCTCGTGGCGCAACGCAGAGGCGAGAGCCCGGTGGGCTTCAGGATCGGCGGGAGTCAGAACTATGGCCTGTTGTGCAGCCGGCACTGAGTTGACGATCGTCGCATATTTTGCCAGGAGTCGCGACAGAGCGATGTGCGCAGACGTCCAGGCAACCGCCAGACAAGCGAGGATCGCAATAACAGCAATGATGCCTCGCCCAATGCCGGTCGAAACTCGAAACAGCTCGGGAGTGTTGGTGTGTTCTAAGGCTGTCACAAAATCAAAGCGTGCCCTTTTGTTGGAAGGACACGCTTTTGTGGAAACCAATATGTGGAAAGGCTATAGGGAAGTTCCGCCGCTCGTATTTCCCTGGCCACCGTGTGTCGCGGCTGCGGCGATGATAACTGCGCCCCCTGCGCCGGCGATAATAGACACTACAGCGGCAGTACCGATGCCCCACAATCCCCCACCACCAGCTGCTGCGCCGGCTGCGGCGCCTGAACTCGTTGCTGCTGCGGCCGCGCCCTGGTTGACTATCGGATTGCCGCCGCCGGGAGGAATACAGACATCCAGAATGCCTTTGTTCTTGTTTTGACCAGTGCTCGCGCCTGCTTCGGTAGTGATCTCACCATTACCCTTCTTCGTGCGAAGGACTGCACAACCACTGATCAGTTTGACCTTAACATTTCCCTGATCATCGTAGGTCAGTTCCAACCTGGTATTCGGAGCAATGTCCAGGGTTCCCAGCGAACCAAGATTTACGGTAGCCACTGTGTCGGCGCCAGTCTCGATTGTTGACGCGGTAGTGATGGTCGCCCCGCCGGTAACCCCGCCGCCATTAACGGTTATTGCGGCTCCGCGGACACGCTCGAGGCGAGCAACGATTAGTTGCTGGGGTATCGGTAACAGAGCCGCACTTGAATTCTCAGCGGCGTGGCTCAGACGAATACCGACCTGCGCAAATGAGAGAATGAGAAACGCGGCAACTGCTCTTAAAGCCTTCCGTTGTCTTTTGCTCATCGTGGTTTCCTTTAAGTGATAACGTGCGAGACTCAAAAAACACTACCGCCCTAATTTCCGCGCCAGTTTACTGCCCTTCCCCTGTTAAGGTCAATGATTTTCCGCCCATTTACCGGCCTCATTAGCGAAATTAACCTGTTATGACCACTCATTGAGGCCCTCCGGCTAAGCGTATGACCTGCCAATTGTCCAGCACTAAGCCAGCTTGTTGCAACGGTCGTATCGAGCAGTAATTGTCGCGGCGACTTAAGATATGATCCACGAAATCACACGAAATAAATAGATCACATTTCGTGTGGTTTGGATTTCGGTTCGTGTAAGTTCGTGGATCGATTTGTTTACTCAGAACCTTCACTTCTTTATGAACCGCTTAAAGAAATCGTCCGCCAATTTGGGGTCCAGTGTCTTTAACGTGTTGTATTCCGCCAATGCCCCTTTCCGGTCATTCAGCCCGATGTATGCCACCGCCAGATTGAAGTGGGCCTCGGCATAGTCTGGCTTCAAGCGAATGGCGGCCTTAAACGATTCCGCGGCTTCCTGATAGCGCTTGGTGCGAAAATAAACCGTTCCCAGATTGTTGTGTGTCTCAGGATTGTCAGGTTTGAGGGATAAAGTCTTCTTGTAGGCTTCGATGGCCTGATCAAACTGTTGCGCTTTGTAGAGTGCTGACCCGAGGCTGTTATACGCATCCACGTAATCCGGCTTTTGACTGACGGCCTTTTGGTAAGCCGCCACCGCTTCATTGAACTGGCCGCGATTGTAGTATGCAGTGCCGAGATTGTACTGCGCTTCGGGAAAATCGGCTTTTAGCTGAATTGCCCTGGTTAGACTTTCAATGGCCTCCGGATACATGCCCATCTTGTTGTAGACCGAGCCCAGATTGTTTAGCGCCTTGGCGTAATCAGGCTTGAGCCGCAGCGCCTCTTTATATGACTCGACAGCTTTTTGAAAATTCTCCATTGCCTGCGCCTTGTCCAGAGTCTCTCCGAGCTTTACATAGGCGTACCCGATATTGTTATGGGAAACTGGATTATCGGGTTTTAGCTTGATTGCTTGTTGCAGCTCAGTTATTGACTCGCGATACTGCCCCAGCGATATCAAAAGACTGCCGAGGTTGGTGCGCGCTTCGGCATAGTCCGGTTTCAACTGGATGGCTTTGCTGTATGCCGCTGTCGCTTCGCGATATTTGCCCAGTTGATAATAGGCATTGCCAAGATTGTAATGGGCCTCAGGAAAATCGGGTTTGGCCGCAGTTGCTTTCAGGAAACTCTCGAGCGCCTTGGGATACTGTTCCGCTATGTAGTAGGCCGCGCCGAGGTTGTTCAGACTTTCCGCGTCATCGGGTTTGAGTCTAACGGAATTACTGAAAGCCTCGATTGCCTCGTTGTACCGACCAGCTTTGTAAAGACTGGCGCCGAGGTTGTTATAAGAGACAGCGTCATCTGGTTTGAGCTTGACTGCCTGCTGAAGCGCTTCGATAGATTTCGGGAAGTTGCCGAGCCGGTCGTAGGCGTACCCCAGATTGCTGAACGCACCAGCGTTGTCAGGCTGTAGCTTCACGGTCTGCTCGTAAGCTTTTGCCGCCTCTTCAAACTGGCCCAGGTTCAAATAAGTATCACCGAGTGCGTTGTGCGCTTCGGCCCAATCAGGTTTGTAACGGATGGCCTGTTTGAATGCCTCGAGCGCGTCCTGGTCGCGGTTCAAGGCCCCGTAAGCTATCCCCAGATTGAAGTAGGCGTCCGCATCGTTGGGCTTGAGCGCCAGTGCCTGCTTGAAAGCCTCGGCTGCTTCCGTATTTTTCCCCAGACTGAAGTAGGCTGCACCGAGGTTGTTGTAGATGATCGGATCTTTCGGCGCATACTTCAGAGCGGTCTGGTAAGCCTCGACTGCCTTATCGAACTGTCCTACGTCATAGTAGGTGTTGCCCTGTTCCTTGTAGGCTTCAGCCTTGTCGCTGTCGGAGGTAGTGGGGGCAGGAGTTGGAGTCTCGCCCGGTCGTGGCGGTCTGCGGCCGGTATTTCTGGCAATCTCTGTAGTCCTGGGGGACCGCTGCGGTCGCTTGACGACCAGCATCGCCGCGCCACCCACAAGATCTTTCACCCTCGCCGGTCGCTTAAAAATAATGGCGGCGCCGCCCATGATGTCCTGTCCCTGAAACCCGCCGCTGGCAATATCCTGAGGCACAAAGGCAATCGCCCAGTGAAAAACAACTGCGACGGATACGAGCAAAACCAGGGTTAGTCTGGCCGGTGACTTTTGCATAACTACGATTCCCACGTTTCTCGACCGGAGATTTCCTCACGTGTGGCAATGGCGATCAACGCGACGAAGATCAGGGCATTAACAATCATGTGCAAGCCAAAATCGAAAAGGCTGTGAACGGCGACGCCGGCGATGGCCAGCGTGGCGGCAAAGGTAACTCCACGTTGAAATTTGTTCGTCGATCTCAGATTTCTATGCACTCGCTTGAACATCGCAGAGGCGAACCACGCGCCAATAGCCAGGCCGATCAGACCACCGCTGGACAGCAACTCCAGATACTCGTTGTGCGCTTCCTGCGGGGTCAGAACTCCCGAGGCGTCGTGATAGGCAGTGATGGCGATCCAATAACCGCCCATGCCGATTCCGGCAATCGGATGGTCCCGAAACATGCGCAGGGTTGTCAGCCAAACCTCTTTTCGACTGGAGCCGTCACGGCTTGCCGCAACAGAAGCATCAAATTCGTTGCGTACCGATCCGATGTTACTGGCAAGACGATCTCCTCCCACCCAAAGAATTCCAATCGACATACCGATAACGAGAACGATCACCAGGGCGATTCTTACAGGCAGGGAGCCCGGGATTTTCATCCATCCACTATCCACTCTTCCAAGCTCCGGACGGGCAGCGGTGACCAGCAGCACCGCGATGACAAGTTGAGCCAGCATCGCCAGGATTCCACCACGCGAGTTTGACAGCACCAGACCGACCCAAATGGGGAGCAACGCGGCAACAATAATTAGTACTCTTTCCCGCGCTATGCCGCCGCCGAGAATCAGGCCCAGGGCCAGTCCAAAAGCCATTTCCATCAGGAAGGCGAAGTGATTCTTGTTTATGAACTGACCGTATCCTTGACTGGGTTGGATTAACGGCAAGCCAAAGCCAATCTGGTGCTGGGTAGTTTGGCGGAGTATGCCAAACAGAGCGCTGACAACGGCGACGGCAATGATTACGTAGATTACCGTCTTGATGCGTGTTTCGGTGGCCGCATAGCGAAAAAAGAGCGCCAGAGCAACGACCAGGGCCATTAGTTCCAGTACAAAGAAACGTGTTTGATATGGGTCAGCGCTGATCGCATTCCAAAACGGAAGTGAGACTCCACCGGCACTTCCGCTGCCCAGCGAGATCGTTTGCAGCAATGAAAAACCTGCAAGGACAACGAGGGGCAACAATAGGTCGCGCCCACCGGTGCGCCATGATCCGCTAAGCCAACCTTCCGCGACCCAACCGATGGCCAGCAGGAAAACCAGGGAAACAAAGACCGCCCTCCACCAGGCGTCAGCGGTGCCGTAGGGAATTGCAGTTAGGACAATGAGCGACAACAAGGATCCGAAAATCGCCAGCGAGAGCAACCTGGCAATACGCAGACGGGCTCCTTCAGGTTTGGTCTCGGATCCAACGTCGATCATGTTCACTGGCATGCTTTGCACAAAAAGTCCCAAACGCCATCAACGGGCAGAGACTGTGTAAGACTCTGAGGATGCCTTGAAGATTTGAAGCTGCGGATTGGGACAACTCAAGCTGCGTAAATTCGCAGGTCGGGAAGGGGGCAGTCGTTAGGTTCAAGGTTCGGTAAGTTCAAGGCGCCCCCGCTCAAGCTTGAATGCCAGTGCTTATCCCTATCACTTAAGCCTCTGGGTTTACTGCATTGAGTGATTGATTCGATGATGAAGCCTCGGAAACT
>Ga0137404_10000489_pt1 | contig 26068 bp, 23 predicted proteins | sample CZOMad2_1_16fung_FD_108285 | JGI IMG/M metagenome (GOLD analysis project Ga0137404, IMG submission 108285) | Vadose zone soil fungal communities from Angelo Coast Range Reserve, California, USA - CZOMad2_1_16fungal (Illumina Assembly) | ecosystem: Environmental > Terrestrial > Soil > Vadose... | reverse complement strand
TCGCCCTCGGGGCTCCTTGCGCAGCCAAAGAAACCGAAACTAACAAAATGTCTGTAACCGATGTCATGGCACTTTTCGGTGTATCCGATGTCATGGCACTTGAGACGTAAGCCCCAGGAACCATGGACAAACAATGAACCCGCCCGCGAAGCGGGCGACAGACCGCGCGGGTCAAACATGAATTCGGGATCCCGCCATTCGGCTGTCGCCCGCCTTCGCGGGCTCGCAAACTTTCCATGTGGTGTCCCTGGGGCTTACGCCCCAGGCTTCACGCTGCCTCCCGCCTTCGCGGGCTTAACGACCCTGCGATCCAACTCGCTCGCCCCGCAATCCGCCCCGCCTGAACCGCTGTCCAACCCGCCCAACCTCCGTCCCAACTCGCTTGACTCGCGATCTAACCCGCTCGGCTCGCAATCCGACTCGATTGACCTGCTCGCCAACTCGCCCCCGTTCCGATCCAACTCGCTCGACCCCCGATCCAACTCGCTCGACCTCCGATCCAAGTCGCTTGACTTGCGATCCAACTCGATTGACCTCCGATCCAAGTCGATCAAGTTGCAACTCAAACGAGTTGACCTGCAGCCCAAACGCACTCGATTCGAGCCAAAACCCCTCGCTTTCCGGGCCTTTTTGATAGGGATCCAACAAAAAGCTTGTTTTCTTGCGAGGAAGCGATATACTCCCGCGCCGTAGCCTCGTTTGCTTCTGGTCTTCAGGTAACATCCCAACCCAGGAGGGGGAAAAATGGCACGAAAAAGACGAACCTCAGCGGTTCTGGAAACGACCCGGCAACGTCTTGCCGGACTCAAGCAAATCAACTCAAACCCGGATTTCGGCGGCAACCTTAACGCGGCTGGCGGCGAGGCCCTGGTAACCGATCTGACCAACGAGCTCGACGGCTATAACCAGGACAATGCCGCGCTCGACGAACGACAAAACGTCCTCGACCGCAAGGAGGACGGAGCCGGCAACTGGAATAAGAGCATTCTGGCAGCCGTCGGCGCCAAGTTCGGCACCGACAGCGACGAATACGAAATGGTCGGCGGCACCCGCACCAGCGAACGCAAACGAACTCCGCGTAAAGCTGGCGGCGGTGGCACCGCGCCACCTAAGCCCTAACCTGTAGCGCAAGTTGTTAACTTGCGTTCCGCGACTCTGTCTTTCCTCGATGCGCGATGAAGACCAGCGAGGAATCTTCATCGCAGTCGAGATTGAGAGGTTCGGGTGGGGACTGCAATTTCCATTGACCCAGCTCGGATGCGGGAGAGACGGGACGCCGTTGCCGGTGCATTGACGGGGTTAATCAACTGAAATGGGGTTTACTATGTCTAAGTCAATAAGAAATCGGTTCTCGAATCTTAAGGAGCTGCGCTTTCCGGAGCCGCTAAAATTGTTCGACGCGGTCGTGCTCATCTCGATGTTCGGACTCGGATTGGGCATGGAAATCAAGAATGCGTTGGGGTATCTCACCTCTCCTGACGCGACGATTCATTTGACCCTTGCGGTCCTGGCTCTGATGGGACTTCATTTTTGCATTGAACGCTTCAGCGTCATGAACCGGATGGAAAGACGCACGGCGTTTTTGGATGTGGCAGGTATTAAGAGCATTTCGAAGGCCGTCCAAGCGGAAGCCGAAGAGCTGATGAAATTCCGGAACGCCTTACGAGAGCTCGAATCCCAGACGCAACTAACCAATAAAGGCTTTGGAGAAATTGCCGTAGGCTTTCTTAACGAGCACACGCTCCAGTTACGCGGGCTTGCCGAGGGCAGACTGGATCTCCCCAGAGACTGGAAAATAATCTCATACCAAAAGCTCATGAATCATTACACAGAGCGATTTGATGCCGTGAGCGAAGACGATCTCAACTATTGGTCGAATCCGGCAAGTGACGCAGAGGAATACCTTCAAATTGCGGAGAGTTCCTATCGTCAACCTGGCACACAAATGAAAATGACCAGGATTTTTGTCCTTAGTCTAAGCGACCTCGAGAGAACGGCCCGCATAGAAAAGGTGTTAAGAAGACAGGAACAGGCCGGCATCGGGTGGGCAGTGGCCATTCGCGGAGAAGTTCCCTACGGAGTAAAACATAGCGGGGTCGCGCTGGACTTCGTGCTCCATAATGGCAACAAAGCGGTTTCGCTTTCCAGAAGGCGCGATCGGAGATATGAAACAATCTTCGCGACCAATAGTCTGGACAGCCTTCGTCCCTACCAGGAAACGTACAAGGATCTGGTCCCCGCGTGCTGGCTCGTTAGCCAAAGATTCATCGACAACTACCAGGGAGTGCTGCCAGACGGGTCACGGGATCAAGATGAGATTAAGGAATTAGCAGGAGAGCGCAATAAGAAACTCGGACTTACCGAAGGTGAGAGCGAAGACGAGGTGTTCGTTCTAGTCGTCAGCAAACCAGAGGACACTATGGTGAAAATCAAAAAGCTCGTTAAGCTGGTCAATGACTACCGTCGACCGCACCGACGAAAGGTGAACTACCCGGCGGTCTTGAGAAACGTTTCTTGAGCCAATTCTTTTACCAAAACTGCGGTTTCCAGGCTGATGGTAATCACCTGTCCAATCAACCGCACGATGTATTGCTGGTCATCTGCGCGGTTGGGGTCGTTGGTGATGCCGCTGCGTTTGTCGGTGCTGACTTGATATTGGTCGATGATCCAGTCGAGCGCGGAGCGATTGCCCAACCGGTACTCAAACACTTCGGGCGGAATTCCACTCAGAGTTAGAAAGTCGTTATAGATGAGCGAGCGCTTGTCTTTGCTCAGCTTCATCCGCTCGACCCGCCAATCAAGCTGCGCGCCCGGCTTCTCAATTCTTTCCAACGCATATTCCGGCTGCTGTTCGTAGTTGACGTGGATTTCAGCGAGACGCTTGCCGATGTCGGCGAACGCGCGAAAGTCAGGTGCGAACGGAATGCGCGGCAGTTCGCGCTTCAGGTTCGCCGCGTAACGCTCGCGATAAAGCGGATGATGCAGCACGGCATAGACGTAATGAAAGATATCCCGCTTCGTGATCGACTTGTCTTTGCGATGCGAACGGAACTGTTCCACCGCCCAATCGGTAATGTTTTCGCGGCGGTTCGTGCCGTCTTCGTTGTAGGTGTAGAAGGGGAAGCCCTGTTGAGGATCAGCGTAGAGATTCAAATCTGGTATGCGCTCACTCATCAATACAGCAAAATGTTTGCGACCGTAACCTCCAATGCAGATCAATCGATTCTCTACATCGGCCTTGGATGAAGAGAAGGCGATATGCTGTTGATACCGACGTTGGTTTAAAAGATGATCGAAATATAAGAAGTTCTTAACGAAGGGACGATAAAGGGATGCACGAATCTTGCCGCTGTCAAAGGTTAATGTCTTGTGTTGCTGTAATGCCACCTTGAGTCGATCAGTCCATTTTAGAAAACTGGGATTAGTATTCACAAAAGAGTCTACATCTGTTTTTTCGTCCAGCTGTCCATATCTTGCTACTTCCGAATTGTAATTCTTGATTAGAGTTTTGACCTTTTCTTGTAAGCAATCTTTATTGAAGTCATATACCCATTCGTCGCGGTTAGTAGCAACCCCGAGGCTATAAGATGTGAAGATGGCCTCCGCACTTCCGCTTCTTGCTCTTTTGGCTTCTTTTGTTCCCAAAGCTATTAACTGCTGAAATGCACCTTCCAGTCCCTCGACAAGCCAATTGTGATTTGCATCAGGGCGCAGCTGCCGCCACTGTACATTTCCGCGATGTTTCTTCTCATCGAGATAGGAGTACTTCTGCTCTTTGCGCCAGAATTGATCAACGCTGGTGTAGTAAATCTTAGCCAGACGGGAAGCCTTGCTCTCTAAGTTGGATTCGCTAGATTCTTGGATTCTCACAAAAATGTTGATGCTTACGCCAACTTGAATGCCAAAGACGTTGTGAGTTGTTCCGGATAGTTTGGGATTGGTCCGTACGTTGCCACCCAGATCCAGAATGTAAATTTCATCAAAGTCTTGTTCAAGCCATTTTCGCATTCCGTCGAAGGCGATTTGATTTAGAAATCCATTGTTCGTGACCAGCGCTATAATTCCTTCTTCACCGATGCGATCAGATGCCCAACGAATACCTTTGACATAGGGGTCACTCAGCTTATTTAGCAGCGAAGCCTTAGAATCTTTTGCGTAGGTTTCCGAAACCCGCTTATCCATCACCTTGTACTTGCGGTTCTTGTTATTGTCGTTCTCGCTAAGCTGGGCCGTGTTGTAGGGTGGGTTTCCCACGATAACCTTGATCGGACTTCGCTTTTGCTGCTCGACTCGCGCCGTGTTTTCGGTTGTAAAGAATGAAATCTGTTTCGCTTCGGCAAGCTCGAATGTATCGACCAGGCAGATTCCCTCGAATGATTCGTAGTTTCCAGTGCACTCATAGAACTCGTGCTCGATGTTCATCGAAGCGATGTAGTAAGGCAGCAGCATGACCTCATTGCAGTGCAGTTCGTTGTGATACTTCTGTGCTAAGGCCGTCTTCTTGATTGCCTGCATGATGTGCACGATGAAGTTCCCCGTGCCCACGAACGGGTCAAGGATGTGAACGTCCGGGGAGCTTAAAGATTTGCCGAACTCTTTCTGCAAGATGTCTTCGACGCTGCGCACCATGAAATTAACAATCGGCTGCGGCGTGTAAACGATGCCGTGCGTGTCGGCAACCTTGACCGAAAAGCCCTGGAAGAACTTTTCATAGACCGTATTGAGAAATTCTTGCTTCTGCGAAAAGTCGTCGATGGTCTTCGCCGTCGAGTCAATCGCCTTGTAGAAACGATCGAGACTTTGCAGGAAGCCGTCGCGGCTAAATGATTGCGAAGTCAGCGCGTCGATTACTTTTTCAATCTCAGACGCGATGACGTTACGGCGGGTGAAGTCGGGGTTGTTAAAGACTGTGCGAAAGATGCGTTCCGTCAGCAGATGTTGGATGAGCATCTCTTCGACAGCCTGCGCGGAGAGGTTTGGATTGATGGATTGACGGCACAGCGCCAGAAAATTATTAAAGGCGGCAAGGAAAGGCGGATTCGACTTTTCTTCGTCTTTGATTAACTCGGCCAGGGCACGGCCCAACTCGGGGACCTGATCCCGAAACTGCGTGACCGCATCGGCCCACTCCTCGAATTCCGGCGGCGTGTAATCAAAGAACTGTTTGACGATTTCGACAAGCGCGAGCGGCTCCGTTAAGTCTACATCGAGAACTGACCGCCCGTTCTGCCAGAGAATAGCCCGCTCGGGTGCCTGAAATATAATGTTGTTCTGCGGATAGCCCGCGGTGAGTTTCTTCTTTACTTCTTTGCCAAGATCGTCGTGACTGTCTTTGGCTTCCCAAAATCCATGCGTGAGCCGGAACTCATCGACCAGCGCGCCGTCAACGCGCAAAGAGTGGGCGCGGTCTCGCTTGATGGGCCATTCAGGAACCAGCTTCCAACCAAACTGCCGGCCGCAATGCTCCAGCAGAGTCTGAAACGCAGACCGGACCGCGCCTTCGTGAGAGACGCCAATCGTTTCGAATTGGCGCAACGCCTCGTAATAATTCTGCACGGGCTTGTGTGTTGGTTTGAGGTTAAGCTTTTCCATCAGCAGGAGGAGCCCGGCTCGGATGAAATCTTAACAGTCTTCGCAGGTATGGCAAGGGGAAATCTCATGACTTGTATGTCGCCCGCCTTCGCGGGCTTGCTTGCTGGTTAATTCTTTTACCCACAGCTGGCGCTGTGGGCTACTCATAGCACCGTCGGCTCCGCCGACTAAACCCATCTACTTCTCGATCTTCTTCAGAATCCGATCGGCATGATTGCGGGCAATGAGCGGAATGCGTTCGTCGGTGCGCAGTTCATTCAATAGCGGCACCAGCTGAAATGGATCCGACAACCCATCACGAACGAGAAGTGTCTCCATCTCGTTTAAGAGTTGCGGTGAGTTGAGCGGCTGCATCTCGCGCGCCAGTCTGAGATTGAAAATCAGAATTGCCTGATCCGAAACCCGCCGGTACTCGTTCGCCAGTGCCCAAGCCTCTTTATTACTGCTCCAGTTGAACTCGGCTGTGCGTCTGCGCTGGCCATCGTCCATCTTCAGGTGATAGGTGCCGAGGTGCGCAAAATTCTTCGCCGCCTGATAGTTCTCGTTCGAATCAAGGAATCGCAATTCCGTCCATAGACCAAGAACGCGGCCCAGGGCGCTAATCGATAATTCAATCGGCTCGATGATGGGCGTACTCTCGCCCCGACGCTCGAAAGCAATCTTGCCGCGGCCGAGCGCATCGTGCTCGATCAGAATATGGCTAATCAGAAATTCGGCTTTAGCGAACTCATAAGTGTAGCGCGTTGGATCAGGCGGCTTCTTGTTGTCTTCCCGGCGCTGTGGGGTTGCGCCTGGCTGTTGCGGACGGTCGTTGAGCTTGTCTTGGGAAAAAGAAAGAAAAGCTATGGCTAAGACCAGCAGGGCGGAAGATTGCAATCTGAAAATCGATGTTCGCATTACGATTGTGGTTAACAGGAGATGAAGTTCCAAGCGTCCTGACGAACTGACGTGGTGCACCTCGAACTACTTTTAGATGATGATCGAAGAGAACGCAAGCAGCGAGTGAACTGGGCAGTGCTCTATTGATAGTTTCATGCTTTCTTTCCACCCAACCGAAAGAACGATCCACGAAATCACACGAAGTGGAAGTGGTTTTGTTCGTGAATTTCGTGTGACTTCGTGGATGGTTCTTACCCTGGCAGGGAAAACTCTCTCAAGATGAAATCGGTTCGCGCTTCGCGCTCAGTGAGCGCAGGATGCCCGCGCTACGAGCTATTCGAACCTGACGGAGACGAGCTTGGACACGCCAACTTCTTCCATGGTCACACCGTAAAGGGCGCGCGCGGTTTCCATCGTGCGTTTGTTGTGCGTGATGACAATGAACTGCGTGTTCGCGGCCATGGCCACAACTTTGTTGGTGAAGCGGCCGACGTTTGCTTCATCAAGCGGGGCATCGACTTCGTCGAGCAGGCAGAAGGGCGAGGGTCGATACTGGAATATCCCCAGGACCAGCGCGAGCGCGGCCATTGCCTTTTCACCGCCCGAAAGTAGCAGCACATTCTGTAGACGTTTGCCTGGCGGCTGGGCCACGATGTCGATACCCGATTCGAGTTCGTCGTCGTTATCGATCAGACTCATTTCGCCGCGGCCGCCTCCAAACAACTCGTTGAAAAACTCACTGAAGTTCTGATTTATCTTTTCGAAGGCATCGCGGAAGCGCTCGCGTGAACGGCGCTTGATCTCGCGCAACGCCTCTTCCGTGGCTGCGATTCCCTGGGTGATGTCCGCGCGTTGCGTGGTCAGGAACGCGAGACGTTCATCGGCTTCCGACAGCTCTTCGAGGGCCATCATGTTTACGGCGCCGAAATTCTCCAGCCGCTCGCGTAACTCTTCGACGCGAGCGCGCTCAGTCTCGAGATCGAACTCTTCGGCGAGCTGCACCTCACGAGCAAGATCTTCCAGACTTTGGCTCAACTCGTTGGCGCACGATTCGCGCACAAAGTTGACCCGGGCCAGGGCCTCGGCCCGCTGCACCTCGATCGCGGCGCGGGCGTCACGTGACGCCGCGGCACTGCGATTCAGTTCGGCCAATTTGTTGGCCAGAGCATCGGCCTGCGACCGAGCTTCGGTCAGCCGCGCCGTCGAGCCGGCAATCTGTTCTTCTTCGCGGGCCTTCTCTTCATCGACTGTAGCCGCCAGCCGATCAATTTCAGTGATTGAATTGTGCAGTTCGCCAAGTCTGGTCGCGGCATCATTCAATTCCTCATAATGACGTGCGATGCGCGAGCTCACCTCTTCGCGCTCGGTTTCCAGCCGGCGCAAATCCGACGTGGTTGAGCGGCGGCGTTCGGTGGCGGCCGCGGCTTCGGCCCGCTGCCGGTTCAGAATCTCGCTTTCGGACTCAGCCTGGCGGCGAATATCGGCCAGCAGATTCGTGGTCTGCTCGATCCTCTCTCGAGTTCCGCGCCGCATGTTTTCTGCCGTCTCGGCTTCGCTCAAGGTCTTCGCCCGGCTGTCTTCCAGGTCGCGGCGTTCCTGCTCTAAACGAGTTGTGTCATCGGCGACGACGCGCAGATGACGCTCGGCCCGTTCGATGTCCTGCTGCAGAGTTCCGTAATTGAGTTCCCGCGCCATCGCCTCGCGATCTTCGCGGGCGATAGAAGCGTTCAGGAGGACGACTGATTCTTCCAGTTCGGTCAAGCGTGAGCGCGCGTCCTTAACTGCGACCTCGGCCACGGCGAGCTCGGCCCCCAAATCTGCCACGCGCGACTCCAGCTCGCGCAATTCGCGTTTGAAGGTCAACAAGCCCGCGCCCTCTTCCAGCGCCCGGCCGTTGCCCGCGTTGACGAACTGGCCGCCGGCGACCCAGTCGCCATCGGTGGTCACAAACATATCGCCGGTGGCCAGCGACAACGCCGTGGCGTCGTCGAGCGTATCCACAACGCGCGCGTTCATTCTTTCCGGCATCGTCCGCTCAATCACCAACAGCAATTCGCGTGGCCCTCGCAGCGTGTCGGCGATTCGCGGGCCATCAATCCCAACGGGCAAATACTGCCGCCGGGCGGCGGCGCCACTCATCGTCTCTCTGAACGTCGACACGTCCAAATCCACTTCGTCGCTACCGCCGTGAATGCCGGTAACTAAAAATGTCGCCCGTCCGGCTTGATTAGTCTTCAACCACGCGGCGGCGCGGATGGCGTCGTCAGGCGTCGGCACCAGGATCGATTGCAGCGCCGATCCGAAGACACCCTCGACCGCGCGCTCCCATTGCGCGTCAACCTGAATGCTATCGGCCAAGGTGCCGATCAAATGAAAGTCTTCACTATCGTTCGCCGAAAAGGCTTCCTGCACGGCCAATGAATAATGCGTGCGACGAGAGTCGAGTTCTTTGAAACTTTCGAGCCGGTGAAGCGCCCGCGAATAGTCGTCACGCACTCGAGTCTGTTCGGCATCGCTGTCTGAAACACGTTCGTGGCCTTCGATCACGGCTTTGACCGCAGCTTCGCGTTCAGCGGTGAGCCGGCCAAGTTTTTCGCGCGTGGTTAGAATCTGCTGGTTGAGTCTTTCGGCCTCGGCACTGCGTTCGGCGTGAGCGGCGGCGGCGCGTTCGCCTTCGCGCGCCAGTCCTTCCGCTTGTTGAGTCAGCTTCTCAAGCCCATTCTCCAACTGCCGCGCCAACTCATTGAGCCGTTCCACGGCCGCCGTGTGGGTGAGTAACGCGACGCGGGCGCTCTCGATCTCGTTCTCTGACCCGGCAACTTCACCCAGCTTGCGCGCGTGGGACTCTTCGGCTGCACGCAGCGCCAGCACCGCCTGTTCATTCTCGGCGCTGAGCTGTGCTTCCGCCTGACGCAGGCGTTCCAGCTCTGACTCGACAATCACAAGCCGCGCATTTAGCGCTTCTACTTCCCTTTCAATCTCGGTGCGGCGACGGGTCAGCGTTTCGATCTGCTCTTCCTGATAGACACGCTCGCGAATGCGGCGATCGCGTTGCAACGCAGCGTCGGCAATCGCGGCGCGCAGTTGCGTCAATTCGTCTTCCAGGGCGCGGGCATTTTGGGTGGCTGAGCGACTCGTTTCTTCCCGCTCTGCCAATTCCGTCGCCAACCGACGATCTTCTTCGGTAGCGCTTTCCAGATGCGCCTGCGTCTGTGCGAGCAGAGCCACCAGGCTGCGCTCTTCGGCCACGTACACGTGACGCAGGAGCTCTCGCAATTCCTCTCGTTGAATACGATAGCGACGGGCTTTGGCTGCCTGCCGGCGGAGACTGTTCACCTGCCGCTCGATCTCAGCAATGATGTCGGACACGCGGCTGAGGTTCGAGCGCGCGGACTCAAGACGAGCTTCGGCAGCGCGTTGGCGCACGCGAAACTTGGTGATCCCGGCGGCTTCTTCGATGATCGTGCGGCGGTCCATCGGCTTGGCCGAAAGGATTTGGCCGATGCGCCCCTGTTCGATAATCGCGTAATGGCCGCCCGCCAATCCGGTCCCTGAGAAGAGATCCTGAATGTCGCGCAGACGGCAGGTCCGATCGTTGAGCAGATATTCGCTTTCGCCGGAACGATAGAGACGACGGGTGACCGAGATGGCTTCGCCCGGCGCAAACTCGAGCGCGAGGTTGCGGCGGCGCCAGTGGCGGTGATGTGTCGGCGTTCGGGACTTCGTTTCAACTGCTGGGTCGACGGTCGTGGCAGGATCAGTTTCGCCGGCGCTGACTTCTATGGCCGCTTCATCAACGTTGACAGGTTCAATGGCATCTGGTGCGGCAGCAACCATCTCCGCTTCTTCAAAGAGGGCATTGTGTTCGTCGATTTGCTCCAGCGTCGAATCGATATCTGCGATGTCCGGCTCGTGCTCAACGATCTCGTCGCGCTCCAGGTGCAGGACGACCTCGGCCATGCCGCTCGGCTTGCGATTGCGCGAGCCCTGAAAGATGACGTCTTTCATTTCCGCGCCGCGCAGGTGCTTGACGCGCTGCTCGCCCAGGACCCACGCAATAGCGTCGGCAACATTGCTCTTGCCGCAGCCATTGGGCCCGACAACGCCCGTTATGCCTTCACCAGTGAAGATGAGGTCAGTATGATCCGCAAAGGACTTAAAGCCCGTGATTTCGAGGCGTCTTAGCTTGAACATCGGCAATCCGTCGATTTGATGCGGGGGGTGATGGCCGAAGCTAGCATCAAAAGGCGACCTACGGGTCTGCACTATAAAGACAGGTGGGCGACATGTCAACCAGAACTTTAGCTGGAGAAGTTTAAGTCGCGGAGGCCAACAGGTTAATAGGCCGGAGTGGGAATCGCGATTGAGCTAACCGGGGAGCGTTTAGCGGGCGGCTTTTCGCTCCATCATGACGTTTATGCCGCGCCGCAACCCATCGGCGTTGGTGGCTTCGTACTTGACCATGTTGCCGTCGAGAAAGACAGTCGGCGTCCCGGTCACGCCCGCAGCAGCACCGCGCTGGATATCGGCGCTAATCCTTTGATCCACCAGGTTGCTGTCCATGTCCTGCTTGAATTGGTTTTCGTTCAGATTGAGCTGCCGCGCATAAGACAGAAAGATCGGGCGCGGATCGTCCTGTTCGGTCCACTCTTTCTGGTTCCGATAAAGCCGATCGTGCATCTCCCAGAATTTGTTTTGATTGCGCGCGGCCTCGGCCGCATGCGCCGCCGCCAGAGCGTTCTTATGAATCTTCATCAACGGAAAATGATGAAAGACGATCTGGAGCTGGTTGCCGTATTCGTGTTCGAGTTGTTTGAGATCAGGATAGAGCTGGCCGCACGGCGGACATTGATAGTCGCCATACTCTTCGAGCACCACCGGCGAACTGACTTTTACATTTGGTTTCGTCGGAGCGGTTGCCGGCTGATTTGGAGCGGCACTGCTGGCGGCGGTTGGTGACGGCTGGTTTGAGTTAGGAATGCCAAAGCTCGAGTACGCGTCCCCGTTCCCTCTTCGCAGCGTCACCGAAAAAATGCCAATGACCGCGACCAGCACGATCAGAATGATTATGAAAGGTAGATATCGCTTCATGGATCTGGTGCTAACGACACTTCATCAATCAAGCAGCTTCGTCCTTACGAAAGTGCAGTTTCATCATCTGCTCAGGACGGAGGGCGGCAAACGCATAGGCTTTGCCAGTATTGTCGCTGAACTCAACTTCGAAGACACCGTCCTTCCACTGCTCGACAACCGTACCCACTTCGCCACGGCGCAGACCTTCCGAATTCAAGTCTTCGGTCAAAGCCACGACGTCAAGTAATTCGATATTATCCATCTTCTAAGCGCTCCTCCGCGGATTGAAGCAAGTCGTTAGACGGGGGAAGTCTTCATCATTTCTAATGATCCATGCGGTACGTACGAAAGCTTTGAACAAAATCACACCACGGCCTCTCTGGATTTCAAAGTCTACGATAAATCGTCGTCCGTACACTGTAGGTTTCTGTTCCGTTGCCTCCGCGCTTAATATTGCTTCTAATATCCACTGACGCAATTGCTCAGCGTCACTCCTCCGCATGTCTAGTTTCTCCAAAAACGCGCGCGCCTTATGTTTTCCCTCAGGGTGATTCGGATTGAGACTGTAGTCTCGTAGTTTTTCAATATTAACAACAGCATTCTCGGCATTAGGAAGCTTCATCAAGATCCCTCACCTCAAGAATGCACCGCGACGCGCGGCATCTCGCGGCCATCGCCGCCTTCGGCCGGAGTCAGCACACGCAAAGGCTCGGGCCATTCAACTGACGGTATCGAGTCAGGACCAAAGCGGCCATCGCGGCCCTTCGCTTTGTCGCGCAAGGCTTTCAGAACCTTCTCGGGCATGATCGGCACTTCGTCGATGCGCACGCCGACCGCATTATAAACCGCATTGGCTACCGCAGGTGGAACAGGAAGCAGCGGTCCCTGTCCAACTTCTTTAGCTCCGAAAGGTCCGTTTGGATCCGGGTCTTCAATCAGGTACGTCTTAACATCGCACATCTCCATCGTCGTCGGGCTTTTGTATTCGAGCATCGACGGAATCTTGTGCACCACGTTGCGATTCGCGCGATAGGCCATCTCTTCCATCAGGATCTCGCCCAGCCCCATGTAGACACTGCCTTCGACCTGGCCCATAACCAACATCGGGTTAATCGACTTACCGATGTCGTGGGCAATCCAGATGCGCTCGACAGTTACTATTCCGGTCGACGGGTCAACATCGACTTCAGCGATCGCCGCGGAATAGCTGTAGGCCGGCGAAGGCCCAACGCCGGCGCCTTTGTATCTGCCCGGTGAACGCGGCGGCGAGTACGAACCGACGGTGCCAATCGTTCCGAACTTTGATTCCGCCAGGACTATGGCCTCGGCGAATGAAACACCGACTTCGGGGTTCTCGACATCGAATGCGCGCCGCTCGGCGAACGAAATATTCTCGATCGGCAGGCCAAGCTTTTCAGCCACCGCGATCGTCAAAAGCTCTCGCGCTCGTTCGGCCGCCTGAATGGCAGCATTGCCGGTCATCAAAGTGACGCGACTCGAATAGCTGCCGAGATCAACCGGAGTGAGATCGGTATCAGCAGTAACGACGCGAATGTCGAACGGATCGATCCCCAGTACTTCCGCGACGATGTAGGCCAAAATCGAATCCGATCCCTGGCCAATGTCCGTCGAACCGCACATAACGCAAACGCCGCCCTGTCGATCAAGGCGAAGCTGCACGCCCGACTGCGGCATGTTGTTCCAGTAGATCGGCAAACCGGCGCCGCAGATGTATGAAGAGCACGCGATACCAATTCCCTTGCCGTAAGGAAGCTTTCTGGTGCCGCGCGCTTGAGTCTCTTCGGAGTTCAACCCGGTCGCTACCGCTCGTGGTTCTGACCCGTTCCAGGAAAATTTGTTCTTCCAATCAGAGCCGTCAACTATTTTGTCGATACAAGCCCCAAGGCCCATGCTACCGATGCGCAAATAGTTTGCGGTGATTGAATTTGGTTTGACTAGATGCGATCTCCGCATTTCAGCCGGATCCAGTCGTAACTCTTCAGCGATTTTGTCGAGCTGGACCTCGAGCGCGTAACGCGGTTGCGGTGTGCCGTGTCCACGTTTGGGCCCGCACGGCGGTTTATTGGTGAAAGCGCGCAGGCCCTGGAATTTATAACGCGGAACATCATAAGTGACGGTTTGCAAAGCCCCGGTGTAGAACGTGCTCGCAACTCCATAACTGCCATAGGCGCCGCCATCAAGGAACGATTTGAAATGCATCGCCGTGATCGCGCCGTCTTTCTTTACTCCGGTCTTGATATGCATCAAGACTGGATGCCGTCCGCGATGACAATAGAAAACTTCTTCACGAGTCAGCGTGCACTTCACTGGTCGACCAGTCAGCATTGAGAGCTTGCAGACAACAACTTCGTGATTGAAAGGATCGCTCTTGCCGCCAAAGCCGCCGCCATTCGGCGTGGCAATCACTCTAATATGACTCGCCGGCATTTCGAGCACTTTGGTTAAGGCTCGATGAACGTAGTGCGGCGTCTGGGTGGAACTCCAGAGCGTCAACTTCTCGTCAGTATCCAGATAGGCGACCGCCGCATGCTGCTCCATCGGCAGATGCGTGTTGCCTTCATAAAAGAAGATGTCTTCGCGCACCAAATCGGCTTCGGCAAAACCTTCTTCGACTTCGCCGAATTCGAGCGAGACTTTCTTGTGGACGTTGGCGTCGTCGCCGTACTCGTGAATGCGCGGCTCGTCGATCATGATCGCTTCTTCGATCGAAGAGATCGTATTCAGCCGCTCGTACTCGACTTCGATCAGATTCATGGCATCGAATGCCACGTCTTCATCGATGGCCGCGACGGCGGCTACCGGATCGCCGACGAAGCGCACCTTGTCGATGCAGAGCGCGTGTTCGTCCTGACTAACCGGCAGGATTCCATAAGAGATGGGCAAATCCTTGCCGGTGATGATGGCGATGACTCCTGGTAGCGTCAGCGCCTTCGATAGATCGATGTTCTTAATCAGCGCATGGGGCTCATGACTCCGCAGAATCTTGCAATAGAGCATGCGCGGCAGAACGATGTCGTCGGCAAACTTCGTCTGGCCGGTGCACTTCGCGCGCGCGTCGACCTTGCGAAATGGTTTGCCGACTACGTTGAGTGGCTTTCCGTTGTTGCCGTTATTCTTCATCAGTAAGACATAGCCACGAAAAGGCGCAAGCAGCACAAAAGGAATTCCAGTTCAATCGAAACGAGTAGACGGTTTTGCTAATCCCCCATTTTCTTGAGCCTTTTGTGCCTTTTTGTGGCTAATCCCTATTCGAGACCATAGACACTTTCGCGCGGCAATTCCATTTCCTCACCGCGCACGCGCGCCGCTGCCAACTCGACCGCTTCGTAGATCTTAATATAGCCGGTGCAGCGACAGAGATTCCCTGATAAGGCTTCCTTAATCTCGTCACGCGTGGGCTTTGGGGCTTTGTCGATCAGTTCCTTCGCGGCGAGCAGAAAACCCGGTGAACAGTAGCCGCACTGCGCTGCCCCGGTATCGGCAAACGTAACCTGAAGTGGATGAAGCTGCGCACCATTGGCCATGCCCTCGATCGTTTCGACCTCGCGACCCTCTGCGTCAAGACCGAGCATCAAGCAGGAAAGAATCGCCCGCCCGTCGACCAGAATTGTGCACGTGCCGCATTCACCCAGCTCACAACCATGTTTCGTGCCGGTCAATCCAAGGTCTTCGCGCAGGACTTCGAGCAAAGTCTTATGCGGCGCGAAAGCAACCTCGGCCGCTTCACCGTTGAGCGTGAATGAAATGTGGGCTTTTTGTTTGAGCGCACCAGACATTGGTTAATTAAGATCGCCTCTTACTCGACCTCCCAGGGTGCCGGTCTAAACGAACCCAAGTCACGGCTACCCTGGACTACGGTTAGAATCTCCACCCGCTCGCCTTTAATACGATAGATGATGCGGTAGTTTTGATAGAGGAGTTCTCGAATCGTCTCCTCATCCGCTTCCGGCACCACCCGGCCCAGTTTTGGGAAAGTCGGCAGTTTGTCCACTGCAAGAATTATCCGTTGGACGAAACTGCTTGCATAAACTTCAGAGTCTTTGGCTATGTAACCGTGTAAGTTGCGAAGGGATTCAATTGCGGGGTCGGTCCATCTAATTTTCATTGAGTCCAAACATCTCTTTTACTTTTTCGTGAGAAACGGTCCGCCCCTCCTCCGCTGCTTTGAGACCTTCATCAATCTTTCTCTTTACATAGATCTTGTACATGATTTCATCCCAAGAAGCCTCTTCCGGAAGCCGCGAAATCGTCTTAATAGCCTCGTCTTTTGCAGTGCTCATAATCTTCTCCCAAGTTGTCACTCCCCCAAGTAAGAAAATACAACATAGAGAACGGGCTGTCACTCTTCGCTCAAGTAATCAGAGTCGATCCTTTTGACAACATACGAGTCTTCGGTTGTAACGCCGACATCATGGTGAATCATCATGTCGCCCAGTTGTTCCCCATTACCCTCACGCTCCCGCAGCAACGTGCTTCTTCGTCTTACCCAACACCACGTTATCGATCAACCGCGTCTCGCCAACAAACACCGCCAGCGAAACCAGCGCGAGGCGATCGTCAATCTTGTCCAACCGCTCGAGCGTCTCGGCATCGTTCACGCTAACGTAATCGATCCGGGCCAGTGGTTCCTTTTCAATTGCCTCCCGTACCATTTCGACCAAACGCGTGGTGTTCTGTTCACCTTCCTCGTAGGCCTCGCGGGCCTGCGTCAGCGCCCGATTTAGAACGGTGGCTGCCCGACGCTGTTCATCGTTGAGATAGTTGTTACGCGAAGACATCGCCAGGCCTGACGGCTCGCGCACGATCGGCAGCACGACTATTTCAGTATTAAAAGCCAGGTCGCGCACCATGCGCTTGATCAGGATGGCCTGCTGTGCGTCCTTCTGTCCAAAAAAAGCAAAGTCGGGCTTGACCGCATTGAACAGGATGGCCACCACCGTCGTGACGCCGCGGAAATGGCCGGGCCGGGATGCGCCTTCAAGGTCGTCGGATACGCCTTCGACCATGACGTAAGTAGAAAAGCCAGGCGGATAAATCTCTTCCACCGTCGGCGCAAAAACATAATCGACATTGTATTCGGCCAGCAGCGCGGCATCGCGCGTCAGATCGCGCGGGTAGGCATTGAAATCTTCCGCCGGACTGAACTGGGCCGGATTTACAAAGACTGAAACCACGACGACGTCGCACATCGCGCGGGCTTCGTGGATCAAACTGAGGTGGCCTTCATGCAGCGAGCCCATCGTCGGGACAAAGCCGATGGTCCGGTTCTGCTCGCGGCGCAGTTTGCGGGCGACGGACATCATGCGCTTGCGGCGGTTGATGATTTCCATAGAAAGGAGCGGCCACAAAAAGGCACAAAAGGCGCAAAGAATCAGCAAGACATAATCGACGCGGAAAGCAACTGATGGACTTCAGCCTTGCTTCCGGCCTTTTGTGCTTTTTTGCGGCTTCGTACTTACTTGTTCACCTTCTTGATTTCGATCTTCAATTCCGCGGCAGCGTCGGCGGGCAATCCATACGACTCCTGTTCCGACGGATAAATCCCATTGCGCACGTCTTCCGCCCAGCGTGTGACCGCGTCCGTGATCGTCTCGCGCAGATTTGCATATTCGCGCACAAAGCGAGGCAACTTACCAAAAGCCATCCCCAGCAGATCGTGAAACACGAGCACCTGGATATCGCAATGCACGCCGGCGCCGATGCCGATCGTGGGAATATGGATGCTGTTGGTGATCAGCTCAGCTATTTCCCGCGGCACCAACTCGAGCACAATCGCGAACGCCCCGGCCTCTTCCAGCGCGTACGCGTCGTCCAGTAACTTGCGCGCCGCATCTGCCGTCTTGCCCTGAACCCGGTAGGCTCCCAGCTGATTGATCGATTGCGGGGTCAAACCAATGTGACCCATCACTGAGATTTCTTCGTTCACCAGGCGCCTGACGAGTTTGACTCGCTTCAGTCCGCCTTCGAGCTTTACTGCTTCCGCGCCGGATTCCTTAACCAGACGCAACGCCGCGCGCACCGTGTCGTCCGCGCCAGTGTGAAACGATCCGTAAGGCATGTCCGCCACGAGTAGCGCCCGCTGTACGCCGCGGCGCACAGCCTTCACATGAATCAGAATGTCATCGAGCGTTACGGGCACCGTGTTGCCGTAACCGAGCACGACATTACCCAGGCTGTCGCCGACCAGAATGATATCGATGCCGGCTTCGTCAACGATGCGGGCGGTTGGATAGTCGTACGCGGTCAGGCAAACCATGCGTTCGCCGCGTGCCTTACTGGCCTTCAACGAGGGCGCCGTAACCTTCTCAGGTTGCTCAGGCTTTAGGTATGGCATCTGTGTTCTCTGTGTTGGACCGGAAACCGGGTCAAATTATAAGTGAGCCGACTAAGGGCCGCAACCTGAAGATTTCACGCGCTGAGAGTTCCAACTTTAGTTGGGCAATCGAGCCCTGTTCAGAAGCCCGACCATCAGGGAGGGCCTCCTGCGTAAACAGGCTCTCCGTGACGGTCGGGCTTCTGACACTGAGTTACTACTCTAAACGTGTTTGCTCAGCGCTTGAGCCGCTCGTTATAATCGCCACTCCAAATATGTCAATTAAACTCAACGGAATTCTGCTGCCGGTGACGACGCCGTTCCGGGCAAACGAGAACGTGGACACTGAAGCCCTCGTGATGAACTTCAGAAGCTGGAACGACTCCGGCATCATTGGTTACGTCGTGCTCGGCTCAACCGGCGAACGGGCGAACCTCGACGAGGCTGAATATCTTCAGGTCATTGAAACTGCGCGAGGAGCGGTTCCGGAATCGCTCACCTTCATCGCCGGCGCCGGGCAACAGAGCACGCGGGGCACTATCAACGAAATCGACGCAGCAGCGAAAGCTGGTGCCGAATCCGTACTCGTCATCACCCCAAATTTTTACAAGCCGGCGATCACTCAGGACGCGCTGGTCAGGCATTACCTGACGGTCGCGGATGCTGCGCGGGTTCCAGTCATTCTCTATAGCATGCCGGACCTGACCGGGATCAAGATTGAGCCGGAAACCGCGGCGCGTTTGAGCGAACACGGAAACATCATCGGTATGAAGGACAGCTCGAATGATCTGCAAACGTTTGCCGAGACTGTTCGTCAGGTGCCCAATGATTTCGCGGTGATGATTGGAAACGGCACGGTCCTGTGCGAAGCACTACAGGCTGGCGCGCGCGGTGGAATTCTTGCGGTCGGATGCGCCGTACCCGGGTTATGCATTGAAATCTATCAGGCGATCCAGGCAGGCGATGTCGACCGTGCAAAAGTTCTCCAGGACAAATTAACCCCGCTGGCTCGTGCGGTGACTAAGACCTACGGCATCGGTGGGCTTAAGACCGCGATGGAACTGGTTGGGTTGGTTGGTGGCGCGGTGCGCGCTCCTTTGCAGCGTCCCCACGAAGTGGCAACCGCCGCGATCGCGCAACTGCTCAACGAGGCGAACCATTCTCTGGACAAGAAATCGGCCGGGCTTTCGCCTACCGGCCCCTCGCTGGCACATAAAGCGCCCGACGCGTAGAATTGTCTTCGCAGGAGCAAACCCCAAACTTGAGCACCGCCGAAATTGCCTGTCACAGTACCCCGGAACAAGCCGGACTCCGCGTTGAGACGATTCCGTTTGATCAGATTCCGCAGCAGACCCGACTCTTTCTCGACTATTTGCGCGATCCGGTTGCGCTGCGCCGGTTCTATCCCGAAGCGGCACGTTCGCATTACGAGGTTTCCGAACGACGCGATCGCGTACTCGCCAATCACAAGACTGATCGCGCCAAAGTTTGCGATGCGCTCGAGCGAATGAATCGCAGTTGGGGCGCGAGCGAGAAGACCCTCACCTATATTCGCCAGTTGCGGGAAGCCGATTGCATCGCCGTCGTCTCCGGACAACAAGCGGGGCTTTTCAACGGCCCGCTCTACACGATTCATAAGGCGCTCTCGGCGGTAAAACTTGCTGAGTGCATGGCCCAGCGAGGGATCAAAGCAGTTCCGGTCTTCTGGATCGCCACTGAAGATCACGACTTTCCAGAAGTCGCGACGGCCGAAATAATCAATCGCGATTGCGTCCTTAGCAGCGTTTCTGTTTCTGCCGACGTCCACACGGCCGGCTTGCCGGTCGGTCGGGTGGTCCTGGATGAATCGATCGACGCAACCATTCAAAGTTTGTTGGCCGCGTTCCCAAAAACCGAGTTCAGCGACGATCTCGAAAAGCTCCTGCGCAGCGCTTATCACCCCGGAGACAAGTTTGGCGATGCGTTCGCTAAAATGATGACCGCGCTCGTCGGAGAACACGGCTTAATTCTGCTCGACCCGCTTGACTCGCAATTGAAGGAGCTGGCCGCGCCGTTGTATGCCGAGGCGGCCCGGCGCGCCCACGACATTGCGCTCGCGATCGTCAATCGCAGCCGCGCCCTGGAAGAGGCGGGCTATCATGCTCAGGTCGCACCATCCGAAAATTCTTTCCCGCTCTTTTGGCATGACGGCAACGGCGCGCGTCATGCCCTGACCCGAATTGATAACGGCAAGTATCAGGCAAAGGGCGCAGGTCAGAAGCCCGACCGTGAGGGAGGGCCAGATGGCATCCAGGAATTCACCGCCGAAGAACTCGCCGCATGGGCCCTGCGTGAGCCCGATCGATTCAGTCCCAATGTAACTTTGCGCGCGGTCGTCCAGGATTTTCTGTTACCGACAGTCGCCTACTATGGAGGTGCAGCCGAGATCGCTTACTTTGCCCAAACCGCTGAGGTCTATCGCATCCTCGATCGCCCGGCCACGCCGATTCTGCATCGCGCCAGTCTGACATTGGTTGAAAGACACACCTGGCGCTCACTGGAACGTTACGGTATTCGGCTGGTTGATTTATTTGGCGGTCTGGATCACGTGCGGGCGCGCGTGGTTAAGGAATACCTGGGGAAAGAAACTTCCGAAGCTTTTGATCACACCACGCGCTCGTTCAATAACGAACTCGATGACTTACAAGAGCAGCTTCGCCGAGTCGATCCTACGCTGGCCGAAGCTCTCGAGAAAGGCCGGCGCAAAATTAATTACCAGATCGATGGCCTGCGCACCCGCTTTAATCGCGCCCAGGTCGGCCGCGACGAAGCAGTGCATCGCCAGATAGAACGTGCTTTTGATCTGCTGTATCCGGGAAAAGCCCTGCAGGAACGCCATATCAACATCACCTCACTGTTGGCGCGGCACGGCCGCTATGTGGTCGACTGGATCTACAACGCGATCGAACTGGAATCGACTGATCACGAAGTGGTTTATCTCTAGACGAGCGTGAAGGTCAACGCAAGATGGAACAGCCGGACTTTCAAGAAGTTCTCTCCTCGCCAACCGCGGCGTTCGATGAAGGCCTGAGGTTTTTTGCCGGTAAAGGAATGCTTAACACAACGCTGGAACGAATCGCGCGGACGCTGGAAAATCGCGGAATTGACTATGTCGTGATTGGCGCAGTCGCCTTGAATCAACATGGATATAGGCGTTTCACCGAGGACATCGACTTGTTGCTTACCAAAGAAGGCCTGACGCGGTTTCATGAAGAACTGGTCGGGCTCGGTTATCGCCCCGCTTTTGAGGGCTCGCGAAAACAGTTTCGCGCCGCGGAGGGAAACGTTCGCGTTGAGATTGTTACGACCGGAGAATATCCGGGCGATGGCTTGCCTAAACCAGTCAGATTTCCAGATCCTGCGGACGTAGCGATTGAGATCGATGGCATTAAGACAATCACGCTTGAGAGATTGGTAGAACTCAAACTCGCTTCGGGTATCAGTGCTCCTCATCGTTTGAAAGATCTTGCTGATGTTCAGGAACTCATCAAAGTAAAAAAGCTGGGGCCAGAATTCGCGAACACCATCGACCCTTCGGTCCGCGACAAGTTCATGGAACTGCAGCGCGCCGTCTCGGAAGCGCCGGGGGATTAGGAGCCGTGCCATGATGTCGAAGATCCGCGTCCTCCCAGATCACATCTCAAACTTAATCGCCGCCGGTGAAGTCGTCGAGCGTCCGGCTTCAGTCGCGAAGGAACTGGTTGAGAACGCCATCGACGCAGGCGCGACGCGCATCTTGATCGACGTCGAGGCCGGCGGCCGGCGGCTCCTGAAAATCACTGACGACGGCGAAGGCATGGTTCGTGATGACGCTATCCTGGCCTTTGAACGCCACGCGACTTCAAAGATCAGCAAGGCCGAAGACTTGAATGCGATCAGCACGCTGGGTTTTCGCGGTGAAGCATTGGCGTCAATTGCCTCAGTCGCAAAGGTCGAGTTAATTTCCAGCACCGCGGAGGCGAGCGCCGGGACGCGAGTCGTCATCGAAGGCGGACGCCTGCGCGACGTTAAGGACGCAGCCCATCCGCGCGGCACGACGATCGGCGTGCGAGATCTGTTTTTCAATACGCCGGCGCGGAGAAAGTTTCTGCGCTCGGAAGCCACCGAAAGCTATCACCTCACCAATCTGGCGACGCACTACGCGTTGGCGCATCCCGAGATCGCTTTCACTTTGACCAACAATGGCCGCGAGACTTTGCGCGTGGCGCCGGCGCAGGACTTGCGCGAGCGCGCCTACCAGGTTTTCGGCGCGCAATTCCTTGATGGCCTGTTAGCCGTCGATAACCGAGCGGGCGATTCAAAACAAACTTTTCCGGCGCAGATTGCCCACGTACAGGGTTTTGTCTCGGCGCCACGCGAGCGCCGCACGTCGCGCGATGCGCAGTTTCTGTTCGTCAACGGCCGTTTCGTCCGCGATCGTTTGATTGGCCGCGCGCTCTCGGAAGGATATCGCTCGATCCTGCCGCACGGCGTTTACCCGGCGGCGCTCTTGTTCATCGAAGTGCCTTTGGAAGAAGTCGACGTCAATGTTCACCCGGCGAAGACCGAAGTGCGGTTTCGCCGCGCCGCCGCCGTCGCTGATGCGGTCCGCGAAGCCGTGCGCACCGGCTTGGCCAGCGCCGGCTATGCTCCCATAACTGAGATTCGCGATGCGAGGCACGAGGAGATCGGCGCAGACACAAGCAGCGATGTTAGTGAACGAACGGATCCAGTCGTCGCCGATAATCGTCCGTCAAATGAGACTCCGCCAGACCCGAATTCTGGGCTGCGCCCTCAGCCACAGCAGGAGCGAATCGGTTTTGCCTTCGCCGCCTCGCCGCAGCGCGAATCGTTTCCAGACGAAGCACCACCTTCGTTTCCGGCAGACCCGATCGCCCAGACCGCGACGGCCCAATCGACTATCGAAGCGGCCGCGATCGCGGAATCGTTTCCAGATAGCATTGCGGCCGGCACGATGTCCGGGCTGCCCCCGCTGGACTCCGCGCTCAAGTTCGTCCGCGAAGTTCCGGTTGAATCGCTGAGCGCGAACATTCGGCCGTTGGGTCAACTCGACGAAAGCTTCATCATTGCTACCGATAACGAAGGCTTGCTGCTGATCGATCAGCACGTCGCCCATGAGCGGGTGTTGTTTGATAAGTATTGCGCGTTGGAAACAGAGCGCCGGCCCGAATCGCAACAGATGCTGATTCCTGAGACCTTCGATCTTACGCCCGCACAGGCTTCCGCTTTCGACACGGTCGTCGAGGAGCTTGAGGCGTACGGTTTTAATCTGATGAGACTCTCCGGGCGCACCGTGGCCATCAAAGCAACGCCCGCCGATCTACCGGCTAGTGAAGCGCGCAACGTTCTCTCAGAAGTGCTGGATACTGTTGATTCAGAAAAACGCGGCGCCGCGCGCGCGACGTTGCGGGACGAGATCGCCGCGTCACTAGCTTGCCATGCGGCGATCAAAGTGAACATGCCGCTGGCGCCTGAGAAGATGCGCTGGCTGATCGATCGTTTGCTGCTGACCTCTTCACCAACCACCTGTCCGCACGGAAGGCCCGTGATCCTGCGTCTGGCAACGCAGGATATCTTGAAGGGCTTTCATCGAATCTAGCGGGGCAGTAGCCCGACCGTCAGGGAGGGCTCTCCAACCAGGATCATTGAGCCCTCCCTCACGGTCGGGCTACTGCCCCGACGCGGATCTGGATCAATGCGCCCACGGCAGACTCTTCAGCGTCCATTCGTTGCCTGGATACTTCTCGTCTAGTTCCTTTGCTACTTCACCCAGGACGGTGTGATCGTTCGTCGCTTTGTAATGGCTCACGCCGCGCCAGTAGATAGCTTCCGGCGCAACGGCCGTGTCGGCGTAGTTCTCGGCAATGCCGGAATATGCCTTTTCGGCGTCGGCCCATTTCTTATGCATGAACGCCACGCGTCCCAAACCGATCTCCAAACGCGCGCGAAACCAATGCTGCGGCAGATAACCTTCGATCCGATAACGCTCCACACCATCCGCATCCATAACGAGAATGGTCGGAGTCCAGAGGGCTTCGAAGCGATGGAACCACGCCGGGTGTTCTTTGATGTGGGCTTCCAGAGGAACAAAGTTCTGATGGATGAAGTTGGCGATTTCTGCGTCGCTGTATGACTCAGCTTCCAGCTGAGCACACGCGCCTCAAGCCGGCGCGGCAGAGAAATCAATCAACAGAGGTTTGTTCTGAGCTTTAGCTTCCGCGAGTGCGGCATCGACGTCTTTCTTCCAATTGACGAGCATAGCGCCACCTTTCTTTTGAACAAGCCTGTTCGTCTGAACAAGGCCAGTAAAGCGTTGGGCTGGGGGTTAGGGTGCTATTATCGCGCACGATGGTGAAAGATCAAACAGAGGGCGGGGACGAAGAGTTGCTTCGTGTGGATCAGCTTTCAGAGTTGTTCCAACGTTCTAATCACCAGCTCAGCATCCAGAAGATCCGGCAGCAACGCATCAGGTCCATACGCCAGTAAATCTTCCTGTGAGTGCATGCGCCCGGTGGCCACGGCCAGGACGCGCGCGCCGAAGTGCCGAGCGCAGGCGATGTCGTTGGGCGTGTCGCCGATCACGATGAACTGTTCAGGCCGGAGATTCGCTCCGAGATGCTCGTTGATTCTTTGCGCGGCGATCGCCGGCAGGTCGCGACGGTCGAACGACGAGTCGCCAAATGCGCCTGGCAGGGTGAAGAACTCTGACAGTCCGGCCAGTTCCAGCTTCAAATGAGCAGCCGGTTCGATGTTGCCGGTGAGCAGCGCCGAAAGATATCGCGGATGTTCTGCGACTCTTTGCAAGACCTCGCGCCCGCCAGGCATGGCACTGACAAGGTGCGCTCCGTTCCCGGTCGCGCGCCTCATTTCTTCGATATAGCAACTCAGCAGTTCGTCTTTGCGCGCGAAGATTTGCTCGCGCGTGATGCCTTCGCTACGCAGGGCCTCTTCGACGATCTGGAGATCCGTCATACCCGAAACCATCATGGCGCCGAGCGAACCCGCCGTGCCAAACACCCTTTTGAGCATCGGCACGGTGTAATCCTTGAACACACCGTAACGCTGGCCGCGCACGAGCGTGCCGTCGAGGTCCCAGAGCAGGATGCGTGAGGGTGATTTGTGAATCAGATCAGGAGTCATTTTCCATTTGTCATTTGACATTCATCATCTGACATTTAAGTTTAGAGTACCAACTCTAGTTGGGCTTTTGTCCCGCCGAAGACCCGAGTGAACTCGGTACTCTTAACACTTTGAGTCAAATGACAAGTGGAAAATGTTCCTGAAGCCTTGCGTAATCTTCACTCCACCACCGCCAGCACATCACCACCGTTGACCGTGGCGCCCGTTTGAATGTTCAAAGCGATCACCGTGCCGGCTTTGGGTGACTTCATTTCGTTCTGCATCTTCATGGCTTCGACCACGATGATGCCGTCGCCAACTTCTACTCGGGCGCCGACCTCGACCATGACGCGCACGACTTTGCCGGCCATGGGCGCAACGATCCGCGCCGCATCGTCGCCGTGCGCGCTCGCCAATGCGGCGCCGCTGAGGCGTTTGGGATCCGTCAGCACTAGCGGATAACTAGTCGTGCCGACGATTACGTCGATTTCCTTACCCGAGTCGGGCCGGCCTTCGACGCGGCAATTAAAGACCTGGCCGTTTGAGATGAGCACATAACCATTCCGACCTGATTCATGCACGTCGAGTTCATAACGCCGGCCATCAATCTCAGCGAAAACAACTCCACCATCATCCCTAATCTCGATGTCGGTTTGATAATCCGCAATTACAGCGTGCAGTTTCATTAGTCGTTGATGCGCTCTGCTAATCGACAGTCAACGCTCCAGCGGAGCGACATGTTCATAGCTCGATTGCTTGTCGTGCTCCTAAAAGAGCTTCGACGGGTGTTGTCGCGCGGTTCTATAAACATCACGAGCTTAGCGGCGCCCAGAACCTCTTCTCACTGGTTCGCGAGCCACCGCAGCCGCTCGCCCCGCTCTCTGCCATTTACTCGGTGCGACCGGTTGATGGTTCGGCAACGTTTGGCGCTGGGTTCGGGCGTACGCGAGCGCGGCAGCAATGATCGCAATGTCCTGGGGCAGGCTGGACGCCTGCGCTCCACTCGCAGGATGCGGGCGCTCATGCGACCGG
>Ga0137404_10000487_pt1 | contig 26081 bp, 28 predicted proteins | sample CZOMad2_1_16fung_FD_108285 | JGI IMG/M metagenome (GOLD analysis project Ga0137404, IMG submission 108285) | Vadose zone soil fungal communities from Angelo Coast Range Reserve, California, USA - CZOMad2_1_16fungal (Illumina Assembly) | ecosystem: Environmental > Terrestrial > Soil > Vadose... | reverse complement strand
GGATGCCGCGCCCGCCGTAGGCGCGCAGGACGAACCAGAGCTTGAGCGCCCGGAAGCGCCGCCCGAGCGGCACGCCCCAGTCGCGATAGTCGATGACCCGGCTTCGCTCGCGCGTCTTGAGGAACTCGGGCAGGATCTCCAGGGTGCGGATGAGCGCCTCGGGGTCGCGCACGAAGTGCGCGGAGCAGTCCCCGCCGCCGCGGGCTAGGCTCCCGGCCGCTCGAAGGTGAAGAAGAGGAAGTCGATGTCGCCGGGCGAGTAGCCGAGCTCGGTGAGGAGGGCGGCGGTCTCGCCGCGGTGGTACTGCGAGTGCAGCAGCACCTGGAGCATGTAGATCCCCAGCGGCAGCTTGCCCGGCCACTGGTGCTGGGGCTCGCTCCACCGCTCGGCGGTGAGCCCGGCCGCCAGCTCGCGCCATCCCTGGTGGCCGCGCCGGAACGCGTCCCGCACGCCCGCGCGCGACTCGAGGTCCACGCCGGAAGCGGTGACGGCGGCGGCGCCGGAGGCGGCGTCGATGGCCCGGCCCTCGAAGGCGGCGAGGTAGCCGAGCTGGACATAGGCGACGTGCCGGAGCTGACCGAAGATGCTGCCGTGCCCGGCGCCGGTCAGGGGACGGCGGAAAGCCTCATCGGGCACGCGGTCGGAGGTCGCGAGGATGCGCTCGTTGGCCCACTCGTTGTAGTCCACCAGCGTCCGGGCGAGCCCCAGCGAATCGACGGCGTCGCGCATCGGCGGGCTCCCCGGTCAGGCGAGGTCGAAGAGGAGCAGCTCGGTGGGCTCGCCGGCGTGGAGCTCGAGCGCGCGCTCGTTCTCGATGGCGGCCCCGTCGCCGGTGGTGAGCGCGGTGCCGTTCACGGTGGCGGCGCCGGAGACGAGGTGCAGCCACGCGCCCCGGCCCGGGGCCAGCGGGTGCCGCACCGTCTGGCCCGCGTCCAGCAGGCTCGCGTACACCCGCGCGTCCTGATGGATGGTCACCGAGCCCTCGGCGGCGTCGCGCGAGGCGATGAGACGAAGCCGCCCGCGCTTCTCGTCGGGGGAAAACTTCTTCTCCTCGTAGCCGGGAGCGATCCCGCGCTGCTCGGGAAGGATCCAGATCTGGAGCAGATGGACCGGCTCCTTCTCGGAGCCGTTGTACTCGCTGTGGGTCACCCCCGTGCCCGCGCTCATGCGCTGCACGTCGCCGGGCCGGATCACCGAGCCGTTGCCCATGCTGTCCTTGTGGCCAAGGGCGCCCGCCAGGACATAGGTGATGATCTCCATGTCCCGATGGGAGTGCGGGGGGAAGCCCGCCTTCGGGTCCACCCGATCCTCGTTGAGGACGCGGAGGGAGCGGAAACCCATGTGGGCGGGGTCGTGATACTCCGAGAACGAGAAGGAGTGGTACGTATCGAGCCACCCGTGGTCGAAGTGTCCGCGCTCCTTGGCCGGCCGCAGCGTGAGCATGTCGTGTCGCCCTCCACGTCTATGGTCTCACGCCGCGCAACCGCCTAGCGGGGCTGCATGCGGATGGCGCCGTCCAGGCGAATGGTCTCGCCGTTGAGCATCGCGTTCTCCACGATGTGGGCCGCGAGCGCGCCGTATTCGGCGGGACGGCCGAGACGCGGGGGGAAGGGGACCTGCTTGCCCAGCGACAGCCGCGCCGGCTCGGGCAGCCCGGCCAGCAGCGGGGTGTCGAAGAGGCCGGGCGCGATGGTGCACACGCGAATGCCGAGCTCGGCGAGGTCGCGCGCGATGGGCAGCGTCATCCCCACGATGCCGCCCTTGGAGGCGGAATAGGCGGCCTGCCCGATCTGGCCGTCGAAGGCCGCCACCGAGGCGGTGTTGACGATCACGCCGCGCTCGCCCTCCGCGTTGGGCGCGTTCTTGGCCATGTGCGCGGCGGCGAGGCGGATGCAGTTGAAGGTGCCGATGAGGTTCACCTGGATCACGCGCGTGAAGCCGGCGAGGTCGGCGGCGCCGCGCTTGCCGAAGGTCTTGTCCGCGGCGCCGATGCCGGCACAGTTGACCAGCACGTGCAGCGCGCCCAAGCGCGCGACGGCGGCCTCCAGGGCGGCGGTGACGTCCTCCGCGCTGGTGACGTCGGCGGCGGTGAAGTGGGCGCGGTCGCCCAGCTCCTTGGCCACGTCGGTGCCCGCGGAGCGCGCCAGGTCCAGCAGCACCACGCGCCCCCCGGAGGCGAGGAGGCGCTCGGCGGTGGCCCGGCCCAGACCCGAGGCGCCGCCGGTGATCACCGCAGTGACATCCGAGATCCGCATGGGGGCAGTCCTCCTCGACGGCGTGTTGGCGACGGCGCCGTAGTATAAGAGGGAGTCATGCCCGACTCGTGCCGCCGCCGCCCCTCCGCCCATGAGTGACGCGCCCCGCTGGATCCGCACCCCCGAGGACATGGGGCGTCTCGCCGCCGCGCTCGCGCGGGCGCGGGCCGTGTCCATCGACACCGAGGCGGACAGCCTGCATCACTATCCGGGCAAGCTCTGCCTCGTTCAGATCGCCACCGACGCGGGCGAGGGGCACCTGGTGGACCCGCTGCTCCTCGCGGACCTGTCCGCGCTGGGGCCCTGCCTGGCCGATTCCGGCATCGTCAAGGTGCTCCACGCCGCCGACAACGACCTCGCGTACCTCAAGCGCCTGCACGCCTTCACGGTGGCGTCCCTCTTCGACACCGCCCTCGCCGCGCGCTTCCTCGGCGTCACCGCGCTCGGCCTCGACGAGCTGCTGAAGACCTTCATCGGGGTGGACCCGGGGAAGTCGCGGCAGAAGGACGACTGGTCGCGCCGGCCGCTCACCGCGGAGCAGGAGACCTACGCGCTCAACGACGTGCTGCACCTCAACGCCCTTCGCGAGCGCCTCACCGGGGATTTGCGCGTCAAGGGGCGGCTCGCCTGGCTCGAGGAGGAGTGCGCGGCGCTGGCCGCGCTCGCGGTGCCCGCGCGCGTGACGGATCCCGACGCGTATCTCGACCTCAAGGGCACCAAGGACCTCGACCGCCAAGGCCTCGCCATCCTGCGCGAGCTCTACCGCGAGCGGGAGCGCCTGGCGCTGGAGCTGGACCGGCCGCCCTTCATGGTGCTGGGCCACGACACGCTGGTGCTCCTGGCCGCGCGCCGGCCCCGGGATAGCGCCGCGCTGCTCGAGGTCCCCGGCTGTACGGTCAAGGTGGAGCGCCGCTTCGGAGCCGTCATCCTCGGCGCCATCGCGCGGGGGATCTCCGTGCCCGAGGCGGAGCTGCCGGTGCGGACACCCAGGCCGCGGCCCCAGGTGCCCGCCACGGTGCGCCGCCGCATCGAGAATCTGCGCGCCTGGCGCACCAAGGCGGCGGCCGCGCTGGGCCTCGATCCCGGCTTCTTCTTCCCCCAGCGCCTCATCGACCGGCTCGCCGCCGACCCCCCCGCCGACGCCGAGGGGCTGGCCCGCGCCGAGGGCGTCCGCCGCTGGCGCGCCGAGGTGGGCGGGCCCGAGCTGCTCCAGGTTCTGCGCACCGCCTGACCCCGCTTGCCCAGCTCCTGGGTTGGTGGTACCCCTGGAGCAGGAGCACGGGTCGCTCACGGGCGCCGGGCTCCGGGCAACCCCGGACAATGTCGTCCCGTTCGGACATGGAGGATGCGCAATGACCTCCCGTCCACGCTACGTCCGCGAAGGCATCATCGGCGGCCTTCTCGGGGCAACCCTGGTCGCGGTCTGGTTCCTGATCTATGACGCCGCGCGTGGCCACCCCTTCCGAACACCGGCCCTGCTCGGAGCAGCCACCTTCCAGGGCGTCACCGATCCCTCGGCGGTGCCGGTCGCGCCGCACCTGGTCGCGCAGTACACCGTGCTCCACGGTGTGGTCTTTGCCCTCATCGGCATCATCATCGCGTCCCTGATCTGGTCGGCCCAGAGCCAGCCGGGGCGGCTCCTCACCCTCTTCATCGTGGTGCTGTGCTTCGAGGTGTTCTTCCTCGCGGTGGTGGTGACCCTCGCCCGGCCGGTGCTCGGGGACGTGGAGTGGTGGGCTATCCTGGTCGGCAACGCGCTGGCGGCCGCGGGCATGCTCGCCTACTTCTTCGTCGGCCACCGCGCGCTCGGCCGGGTACTGCTCGGACCGTGGACGCGCGTGTTCCGCGAGGGGCTCGTGTCGGGTCTCCTCGGCGCCACCGCGGTGGCCCTGTGGTTCCTCGCCATCGATACCGCCGCGGGCGTGCCGCTGCGCACGCCGGCGCTGCTCGGCGCTGCGGTGCTGGAGGGGCTCCGCGACCCGTGGGCGGTGGTGGTGACATGGCCGCTGGTGCTCAAGTACACGCTCATCCACGGGGCGGCCTTCGTCGCCTTCGGCTGGTTCACGGCGGGGCTGCTCGCGCTCGCCGACCGCGAGCCGCGGCTGCTCTTCGCCTTCTTCATGCTCTTCTGCTGCTTCGAGGTGTTCTTCATCGTGATGCTGATGACCCTCGCCGAGTGGCTCTTCGAGGCGCTCGCGTGGTGGAACATCCTCGCCGCGAATCTCCTCGCCGCGCTGGTCATGCTCGCCTACCTCTTCCGCGAGCACCGCGTGGCGTGGCGCGAGTTCCTCTCCGCGCGGGAAGGCTAGCGGCGCGGCCTCTCGGCGGCGCTGCCGGTGGGGAGCTCGTCGAAGGGTAGCTCCTTGTCCACCCGGACGTCGGCGGGCAGCCCCAGCACGCGCTCGGCGATGATGTTGCGGAGGATCTCGTCGGTGCCGCCCGCGATCCGGGCGCCGGGCGCGGCGAGAAGCGCCTCCTGGAAGGCGGCCCGCATCGGGCTCACCCCGGGGTCCAGCATGACGCCGCCCATGTCTTGAAGATCCAGCGCGAAGGAGGCGATCTCCTGCAGCTTGCTCGCGCTGACCACCTTCGCGATGGAGGCCTCCGGCCCCGGCGTCTCGCCGCGTGAGAGCGCGGTCATGGTGCGGAAGCGCGTGTAGCGAAGACCCTGCTGCCGCACGAACCAGTCCGCGAGGCGCTCGCGCACGGCGGCATTCTCGATGGCGGGGCCGTCGGGCAGCTCGGTGGCGCGGGCGAGGGCGAACACCTCCTCGAAATCCGGCCCGGCCACGTCGCCCACCGCCAGGCGCTCGTTCATCAGCGTGGTGATGGAGACGCCCCAGCCCTGGCCCACCGCGCCGAGACGCTGCGTGTCGGGCACCCGCACGTCGGTGAAGTACACCTCGTTGAAGTTCGAGGCGCCGGACACCTGCTTGATGCGGCGGACCTCGACCCCGGGGGAGCGCATGTCGAGGAAGAAGAAGGTGAGCCCCTTGTGCTTGGGCGCGCGGGGATCGCTCCGGGTGACGATGATGCCCCAGTCCGAGAAGTGGGCGCCCGAGGTCCAGATCTTCTGGCCGTTGATGACCCAGTCCGCGCCGTCCTTCACCGAGCGCGTGCGGAGGCCGGCGAGGTCCGACCCCGCGGCGGGCTCGGAGAAGAGCTGGCACCAGATCTCCTCGCCGGCCAGCGCCTTGGGCGTATAGCGCTGCTTCTGCGCCTCCGTCGCGTAGGCGTGCAGGGTGGGGATGCACATGCCGAGCCCGATCTCGAAGTAGCCGCGGGGGACGAGAAAGCGCGCCTCCTCCTGGTTGTAGACCACCTGCTGGATGGGTGTGCCGCCGCGGCCGCCGTATTCGCTGGCCCAGGTGATGGCGGCGAGCCCGGCGGCGTGCTTCTTCGCCTGCCAGGCCTTGGCCCTGGCGAGACCATCGGTCTCGCCGTAGCGCGCCTTCCACGTCTCGCCCGGATAGGCCCGCTGCTCGGCATTGGCCTCCAGCCACGCGTGCGCCTCCCGGCGGAATTCGGCTTCCTGGGGGGAATCGTTGAAGTCCATGCGGTGCTCCTTCAGACTCGCGCTTGAAGACGCGTGATGAGCCGATCCTTCCAGCGCGCCGTGCTGCCGAGGGTCAGCGCGAGCAGCTTGGCCCGGCGATAGTACATGTGGCAGTCGAACTCCCAGGTGAAGCCCATGCCGCCGTGGGTCTGGATATTCTCCTTGGCGGCGTGGAAGAAGGCCTCGCTCGCGGCCACCCGCGCGGCCGCCGCCGCCACCGGCAGCTCGGCGGCCCCGGTGGAGAGCGCCCAGGCGGCGTAGTAGGCGTTGGAGCGTGCCAGCTCGACGGCGATGTACACGTCGGCGAGCTTGTGCTTGATGGCCTGAAAGGAGCCGATGGGCCGCCCGAAGGCGAAGCGGCCGAGCGCATAGTCGCGCCCCATCTCGAGCGCGGCCTGGGCGCCGCCCACCTGCTCGAAGGCCACGAGCACCGCGGCGCGATCGAGGAGCCGCTCGACCAGCTCCCAGCCGGCGCCGGCGGGGCCGAGGGGCTCGGCGGCGGCGCCCTCGATGGTGATCCGCGCGTGCGAGCGCGTGGGGTCCACGGTGGCGACCGGCGTGCGCGTCACGCCGGCGGATCCCAGATCCACGAGGTGAAGCGACACGGCGGCGGGTGGCCCGTCCGCCGCCCTCGCGGCGACGATGGCGAAGTCCGCCACGTCGCCGTCGGGTACCGGGAGCTTGGTGCCGCTGAGCCGTCCGCCGCGCGCCACCGTCGCGAGGTTGCGCGGGTCGGGCGCGCGCGGCCCCTCGGCCAGGGCGAAGCAGCCGATGGCCTCGCCCATGGCCAGGCGCGGGAGCCACCGCTTCTGTTGCTCCGGGGTGCCGGCGAGGAGCAACGCCTCGGTGGCCAGATAGACCGATGACGAGAAGGGAGTGGGGGCGAGGCTGCGGCCGAGCTCCTCCGCCAGCACGCAGAGCTCGAGATAGCCGAAGCCCGCGCCCCCGTGGCTCTCCGGAATCACGGTGCCCATCCACGCGAGCTCGGCCATCCCGCGCCAGAGCTCGCGATCGTAGGGCTCATCCGACTCGAGGATGCGCCGCACCCGGGTGGGCGCGGCGCGATCCGCGAGAAACTTGCGGGCCTGGTCGCGGAGGGCCTGCTGCTCCTCCGAGAAGGCGAAATTCACCTGGGTCGCCCCTAGCCCACGTGCTGGCGGAAGAAGTCCAGCGTGCGCTGGTGCGCCAGCTTGGAGCTCTCGGCATGGAAGCTGCCGCGCTCGTCGCAGTGGAAGCCGTGGCCGGCCGGATAGACGTGCATGGGTACGGTGGGATGTGCCTTCTTCACCGTCTCCCAGTGGTCGGGCGGGATGGAGGCGTCCGTCTCGCCCCAGTGCAGCAGCACCGGGCAGCGCGGCGTCTCGGACGCCGAGGCGGCCACGCCGCCGCCGTAGTAGCCCACCGCGGCGGATACGCCGTCGATGCGGGTCGCGGCCAGCCAGGTGAGGGTCCCGCCCAGGCAATAGCCCACCACGCCCACCTTGAGCTTCTCCGCCTGGAGCGCCTTCACCGCGGCGCGGACGTCCGCCACCATGTCGTCGAGCTGGATCTTGGCGCGGGTGGCGCGGCCGTGCTCGACGTCGGCCGGGGTATAGCCGATCTCGAAGTTCCGGTCCACGCGGTCGAAGATGGCGGGGGCCAGGCAGAGATAGCCCGCGGCGGCGAAGCTGTCCGTGACCTTCCGGATATGCTGGTTCACCCCGAAGATCTCCTGGATCACCACGATGCCGCCGCGCGGCGTGCCCGCGGGCTCGGCACGGTAGGCGGAGAACTGGTGGCCGTCTTCGGCGGTCAGCGTGATCGACTTACCCATGAGGCGCCCTCCTTCAGGCCCGCGTGCGGGCCGTGAACACGGTGATGGGATAAAGGCAATAATAGTCCGGCCGGGCCAGGATGGAGTCCGGAGAATCCGGCTCGCACAGCGCGGTTCGGCGGCGCCAGTCGTCGTCGCCCAGGAAGGGGCGGAGCCGCTCGCCCCAGTTACGGCCGAACACGACCTTCGCGATATAGTCGCGCGCGGCGGGCGGCAGCGGCGCGCGACGCGTGAGCAGATACGCCCGGAGCGTGAGATCGACGAGGCCGGCCTCGCGGAGGGATTCCAGCGTGCGCTGGCGCCGCTCCTGGAAGCTCCGCTCGCCGGCCTCGTCCCGTCCGCGCTCTGTCTCCGCCGCCTGGATGCGCCGCTCGAGGTCCGGATGCCCGGGCAGGAAGAACGCGGAAAGCGCCTGCGACTCCTTCACGACCACGCGGCCGCCCGGGCGCAGCACGCGCGTGAACTCCTTGAGCGCGCGGGCGGTGTCCGGGATGTGGTGGAGCACGTCGCCGCACCAGAGCCAGTCGAAGGCGCCGTCGGGCGCGTCGATCGCGGTGCCGTCGCCGACACGGAACTCGAGCCGCGGCGCCGGCAGCGCGGCGCCGGCCAGCGCGCGGGCCGCCTGCACGCGCTCCTCGCCGGGCTCGATGCCGAGCACGCGTCCGCCGGGCCCCACCGCCTCCGCGAGCCAGAGGGCGTAGAGTCCGACTCCGCAGCCCACGTCGAGGCCGCGCGAGCCGGCGGGGAGCTCGAGATCGGCGACGAGGGCGTGTGCCTCCGGCTCCTGGAACCGATTCATCCGCTCCAGCGCGCGGGTGAAGGGCTCGGTCTCCGGCGTTCCGTCCGCCGTTCCCCCCGCCGTTCCCTTAGGTGCGTGAGGGTGACTCATGCCGGCTTTGCCAGCACGCTGACCTTCACCGTGGTCGCGACCGCGACCGTGCGGTAGAGGGGTCATCGCGCCTGATAGACTCCCACCAGCGATTCGGCCTGTGCCTGGTCCACGCCATGGAGCTCGAAGCGCATGCGCACCTCGGCGAAGCGGTTGGGCTCGGCCACCGCGCGCACGCCCTCGATGGTCACTTCGGTGCGCCGGAGCGGCACGCCCTCCTGCTGGGCGTAGAGCTCGATGAGGGTGACGCCGCAGGACGATACGCCGGCCAGGAAGGCCTCGCCCGAGGACAGCGCCTCGTGCGGCCCCGACGGCGAGTCGATGACGAAGTGCTGGTGGCGCGCCTGGTTGAGCGCCCGGCCCGGCAGCCCGCCGCTGTACGACCGCACGGTATCGATCTTGACCTCGTCGCTCATGTGACCCTCGCTTCGCTCGGCCCCATCATGTATCCGCTCGCCTCGATCTCTGGATGGTCGCCTCGCCTTCGGCTGCGGCTCCCACTGCGGGCGGCGGCTCGCCAATCATGTCAGTACGGCCGCGCCCGCGTCGGAGCATTCCTGGTCCTGCTCGCCGGTGCCGCCGCCGCAGCCGATGCCGCCGATGACCTTGCCCTTGACTACGATGGGGGTGCCGCCATGGCTCGGCAGCACCTGGCCGGGAAGCACGCTCGCCACGGTGGCGAAGAATACCGAGCCCTTCTGCGCGCGCTCGGCCAGCTCCGCGGTCGCGGCGCGGAAGTTGGCGGCCGCCGTCGCCTTGGCCCGCGAGGTCTCCGGGCTCAGGAAGCTGGTGCCGTCCCCCCGCGCGGAGAGCACCAGCCGCCCCGCCTCGTCCACCACGGTCACCGTCATCCCGGTGCCCAGCGCCTTGGCCTTGTCCTGCGCCGCGCGCACCGCGCGCTCCGCCATCGCCAGCGTCAGCTCGATCATGCCTATCTCCCCTTGAACTGCGGCGGGCGCTTTTCCACGAAGGCCCGGATGCCCTCGCGCGCGTCCTCGGTCTCGAAGCAGATGTTCTGCGCGAAGGTCTCGAATTCGAGCCCGCCGCGCAGGTCGGTCTCCAGGTTGTGGTAGAGCGCCCGCTTGGCGAGGCGAATCGCCACCGGCGGGCCCGCCGCGATGCGCCGCGCGAGGTCATAGGTCGCGGGCAGGAGCTCTTCAGGAGCATAGAGCGCGCTCACGATGCCGAGCCGCAGGGCCTCGGCGGCGTCGATCATGTCCCCGGTGAAGATCAGCTCGGCGGCCTTGGCCATTCCGACGAGACGGGGCAGGAAATAGGTGCCGCCCCAGTCGGGATGCAGCCCGCGCCGGGCGAAGGTTTCGCCGAAGCGGGCCGCGGTCGAGGCGAGCCGGATGTCGCAGCCCAGGGCGAGGTTCATCCCCGCGCCGGCGGCGGCGCCGTTGACGGCGGCGATGATCGGCTGCGGCGCGTCGCGCATGGCCAGCAGCACCCGGTCGCGCAGCGGTGCCACCTTCTCCCCTATCGGACGCGCGGTGCCGGATTCCTTGGCCTCGTTCATCGCCTTGACGTCGCCGCCGGAGCAGAAGCCCTTGCCCGCGCCGGTGATCACGATCACGCGGACCTCGATGTCGGCGCTGGCGCGCAGCACCGCGTCGTGGAGATCGTCGCGCAGCGTGTCGCCCAGCGCGTTCAGCCGGTCGGGGCGGTTGAGGGTGAGGGTCGCGACGGCGTCCTTCACCTCGTAGAGCAGGCATTTGTAGGCGGTCATGGGCGAATCTCCACGGCGGCGTCGCTCAGGCGATGGCGCCGGACTTGCGCAGGTCGGCAAGCTCGTCGGCGGAGAAGCCCCAGTCGCGGAGCGCCTCCTCGGTGTGCTGGCCGGGTGCCGCCGGCGGGCGGCCGATGGCGCCCGGCGTGCGGCTGAAGCGGGGCGCCGGGCCGGGCTGCGGCACGCCGTCCACTTCCACGAAGGTCCCCCGCGCGCGATTGTGCGGGTGCGCGGGCGCTTCCGCCATGGAAAGCACGGGCGCGAAGCAGACGTCGCTGCCCTCCATGATCCGGCACCATTCGTCGCGCGTCTTCTGCTTGAACACCTCGGTGAGGCGCGCGCGGAGCTCGCCCCAGCGCGCCTTCTCCCACTGCGGCGGCAGGGCCTCGCCGGTGAGGCCGGTGAGACGTAGGAGCTCGCCGTAGAAGCGGCCCTCGATGGAGCCGATGGCCACGTACTTGCCATCCTGGGTCTCGTACACGTCGTACCAGGGCGCGCCCGAGTCGAGGATATTGTCGCCGCGCTCGTCGTTCCACATGCCCTTGGCGCGGAGCCCGAACACCGCGGCGGCGAGCGAGGCGGCGCCGTCCACCATGGCCGCGTCCACCACCTGGCCGCGGCCGGAGCGCCCGGCCTCCAGCAGCGCGCACACCACGCCGAAGGCGAGGTACATGCCGCCCCCGCCGAAGTCGCCCACCAGGTTGAGCGGCGGTGCCGGCGCGCTCCCGCGCCGTCCGATGGAGTGGAGCACCCCCGCCAGCGCGATGTAGTTGATGTCGTGCCCGGCCGCGGGCGCCATCGGGCCCTCCTGACCCCAGCCCGTCATGCGCCCGTAGACCAGACGCGGGTTGGCGGTCAGGCACTCGTCGGGGCCGAGCCCGAGGCGCTCCATCACGCCGGGGCGGAAGCCCTCGATGAGGGCGTCCGCCTTGACGACCAGGCGCTTCACCGCGGCGATGGCGGCGGGCTGCTTGAGGTCCAGCGCCACCGAGCGGCGCCCCCGGGTGAGCACGCTGAAGCGCGGCTCCACCGGCAGCCCAAGGTCGGCAGGACCGAGACGGTCGATGCGCAGCACCTCCGCGCCCATGTCGGCCAGCATCATGGCGCAGAAAGGCCCCGGGCCGATCCCGGCGATCTCGACGACGCGCACGCCCCCGAGCGGACCCGAGGCCATGACCGCCCTCAGGCCCGCAGCACGTGCTTGGTCACCGCATCCTCGACCACCGTGCCCTTGAAGAACTCGGGGTTGAGGGCGGTGTGCAGGCGCGCGGCGTTGGTGAACGTGAACTCGCGGAAGTCGTCCTCGCCGATGAGCCCGCGCTCCACGAGCTCCCAGGCCTCCTCCAGCACTTCGGTCATGTCGGTCACGTCGAAGTGGCCCACGTCGGAGGAGAAGATCGGGTTGAGGCGGTGGTAGCCGTGTCGATCGAAGGCCCACGCGGTGGTCGGATCGTCCGCCTCGCAGCCGAAGTAGAAGTGGCCGGCGAACTGCTGCTTGAGCGTGTCCACCGAGTCGATGCCCGCCGCCTCGAAGTCGTCGAGCTGCTCGCGGTACTCGCGCTCGGTCATCTCCTCCATGGTCTTGAAGGGGGGGACGAGGCTCGGGCCGGCCATCAGCTCGTCCATCTTGTCCTCGTAAGCCTTGCCACCGTAACGCGTGAAGAAGTCCTTGAGCATCTCCCGGTCGAGGTTGAGCGGGCGGAGGTGCGCCTCCATCGCGCGGCCGTTGCGCTTCTGCCAGTGGCCGACGAGGTCGGTGAGGAGATTGCACGCCCAGCCCACGCCGCCCTCCAGCATGGCGAAGCGCAGGGCAGGGAAGCGCCGCACCACCCCGCCGATGATGAGGGCCTTGGCGAAGGCGTGGCTCGCGGCGGCGAAGTGGCCGATGTGGTTGTAGGTGAAGTTGTCGACGGACTCGCGCCCGTGCCAGCCCATGCTGCCCGAGTGCGCGGTCACCGCCACCCTGAGCTCGAGGCACCTGGCCCAGAAGGGGTCGTAGTCGTACGTGCTGTCGTGGGCGAGAGAGTCGACGACGTAGCGGGCGTGCGCGGGATCGGCCACCACCCGCGCCGCCGCCGGCACCGGCCGCTTCACGTGGTTGGCGATCATGATGACCTTCATGCCCAGCTCGCGCACCGCGTAGGTGGCCTCCTCGATGGCTTCCTCGGGGGTGTGCACCGGCACCACCGCGGCGGGGGCGATGCGGGCGCGATAGGGGGCGAACATCTCCGCGTTCATCCGGTTCACGGCCCGCGCGCAGGCGCGGCGCAGCTCCTCGTCGGGGTTGCCCACGTGGAAGAGGCCGAGCGAGGTGTAGAGCAGGCAGAAGTCGATGCCGAAGTCGTCGAGCCGCTCGTGGAAGAGGCGGGGCACCATGGCGGTGGCGCGGTCCAGCGTGTTGGCGGGCTCGCCCCACCAGGTGGGCCGGTGCTGCCGGCGGTCCCGGCGCTCCTCGCGGCTCCACTCGTACCAGCCGGCCTCCGTCTGCTTCTTCACGAAGCGGTCCGCCACGGTGGGGCCGGCGACCTGCCGCAGATAGTCGAGGAAGATGGGGACCGGCTCCAGCCAGTGGCCATCGCCGTCGATCACGGGATGGTCGAGCCGGGCGCGGACGGCCGCTGACTTGGACTCCTTCGAATAGGCCATGGAGGCTCCTCCCGAGACGGTTGGCTTCCCGGCCCTTGTAGGCCATTCGCGCAGGCAAGTCAAGGCGCGGCCCGGACGCGTTCGCGGCCGCGGAACCCGCGCGCGCCGATTGACACGGACGGCGGCCGTGTTGTGTAGTGGGCTCTCCCATGACGCGACCGATCGGGATCATCCTGCTGGGGGCGCTAGCCGTTCTCGCCGTCGGGCCCCGCGTTGCCTGGCCCGCGGATCCGCCCCGCGCGGTGGAGGGGCAGGCCATCGATCCCGACGCCGAGCTGATCGTCGCCCTCGCCGACGACACCAACAACATGGACCCGCGGATCGGCATGGGTTCGATCCGCTCCAACTACATTCGCCAGGTCTTCGAGAGCCTGGTGGACGTGGACGCGGCGGGGAAGCCCCAGCCCGGGCTGGCGCTCACCTGGCGCGCGGTGAGCGACAACGTCTGGGAGTTCACGCTCCGCCCGGGGGTGCGCTTCCACGACGGCGAGCCCTTCAATGCCGACACCGTGCTCTTCAACTTCGACCGGATGTTCCGGAAGAACCTCGACAAGTGGGGTATCAAGGACGTGCCCGCCGGCGCCTCGTACGAGAAGCTCTACCCGATGGTGACGCGCTGGGAGAAGGTCAACGACGCCACCGTGCGCGTGCACACGAGCGAGCCGGTGGCCATGCTCTGGGACGCGCTCGGCCGCGAGCCGCTGGTGCCCAAGGCATACACCATCAAGCACGGGGTGGAGGCGCTCAACGAGCGGCCCCTGGGAACGGGGCCGTGGCGGATGGTGGAGTGGAAGCGCAAGGACAGCATGCGCTTCGAGCGCTGGGACGGGTACTGGGGGCCGGCGCCCCTCGTGAAGCGGATGCGCTTCCAGACCATCCCCGAGGGCGCCGCCCGCATCGCTGCCCTCCGCGCCGGCCAGGTGGGGCTCATCGAGGCGGTGCCGCCCATCGATGCGGCGGGGCTGGGTCGGGACCCCGCCTTCAAGGTGGTGAGCGCGGCCCAGAAGCTCGGCTGCCGGCTCTACCTCAACGGCCGCCCCAAGGACAAGTACGACTCGGGCGGCAGGGACGGCCTCTTCGCCGAGCCGCGCGTCCGCCTCGCCCTCAACCACGCGATCAATCGCGACGCCATCATCAAGAAGATCTTCGGCGGCTACGCCATCGCCAACGCCTCCCCGGTCGCGACGGTGATGTACGGCTATGCCGCCCAGGAGCCCTACGCCTTCGACCCCGCGCGCGCCAAGGCCCTCCTCGCCGAGGCGGGCTGGCGCGATACCAACGGCGACGGGGTCGCCGACAAGGGCGGCGAGCCCCTGACCCTTCAGCTCCACTTCCCCGCCAAGCACTACGGGCAGGCCTTCGACGAGATGACGGCGGCGGTGGTGGAGATGCTCAAGGACGTGGGCGTGCAGGTGGTGGTCAAGCCCCTGGACTTCGGCACCCTGCTCCAGGTCCTCAACAAGGGCACGCTGCCGCACAATGGCGGCTTCACCGCCTGCCGGACGAGCAACAGCGTGGACGCCGAGGATCAGGTGCGCGACTGGGCGACCTTCACCCTCGTCAACTGGACGCCGTTCCCGCCGGACCTGCTGGCCCTCTATCAGTCGTCGCGGCGCGAGGTCGATCCCGCCAAGCGTCTCCGCGTGCTGGCCGACCTTCAGAAGCAAATCCGCGACTGGGCGCCGGTGGTGCCGCTCTACCAGGAGATCAAGCTCTACGCGCACAGCGCGCGGGTGCTCCGATTCGCCCCGCTGCCCGAGCTGCACATGGACTTCCGCGGCGTGGCCATCCGGAAATGAGCCCATGCGGTCCTTCCTGCTCCGGCGTCTCCTCCACGCGCTCGTCGTCGTCTGGGGTGTCGTCACCTTCGTCTTCTTCCTCGTCCGGCTCACCGGCGACCCCGCCGCCTTCCTCGTAGATCCCACCGCCACCCAGGCGGAGATCGAGCACACGCGGCGCCTGCTCGGGCTCGACCGCGCGCTCGGCGTCCAGTACGCGGACTTCCTCTTCGCCATCGGGCGGGGCGACTTCGGGCAGTCGATCCAGACCCGGCGGCCGGCGCTTCACGTCGTCATGGAGCATTTCTGGCCCGCCACCGCGGTGCTCGCCGCGGCCGCCCTCGTGCTCTCCACCGTGGCCGCGGTGCCGCTCGGCGTGCTCTCCGCCACGCATCGCGGCGGGTGGGTGGATCACGTGAGCCGGCTCGCCTCGCTCTTGCTACAGTCCATGCCGGCGTTCTGGCTGGGCATCATGCTGATCCTGTTTTTCGCCGTTGAGCTGGGCGGGTTGCTCCCGGCCTACGGGTCGGGATCGCTCCGCCACCTGATCCTTCCCGCGGTGACCCTCGCCGCGGCCCCGCTCGCCCAGAACGTGCGGCTCATCCGCTCGGGCATGCTCGAGGTGCTCGGAGAGGACTACGTGCGCACCGCCCGCGCCAAGGGGCTGGCCGAGCGCGGGGTGATCTATCGCCATGCGCTGCGCAACGCCGCCCTGCCCGTCCTTACTGTCACCGGGCTTTCGCTGGGCTTCATGCTGAGCGGGGCCATCATCATCGAGACCGTCTTTTCCTGGCCCGGCCTGGGCCGGCTCATCGTCCAGGCCGTTCCCGGCCGCGACTTCCCGGTCATCCAGGCCGGGGTCTTCGTCTTCGCGGTGATCTTCGTCGCGGTCAATCTCGGCGTGGACATCCTCTATACCGTGCTGGACCCGCGGGTGCGGCTCTCGTGAGCCGGCGCCGCGACCTGCCCGCGCTGGCCGGGCTCGGCGTCATCGCCGCCGCGGTGGTGGTGGCGGCCTTCGCGCCCGCGCTGGCGCCGTCCGACCCGGTGAAGAACCGCCTCCTCGATCGCCTCACCCCGCCCATGTGGGCGCAGGGCGGGAGCCCGCGCCATCCCCTCGGCACCGACACCCTCGGGCGCGACGTGCTGAGCCGGCTCCTGCACGGCGCGCGGATCTCGCTCACCGTGGGGCTCGCCGCCGTCCTCGTCGCGGGGGTGGTGGGCGTGGGGCTGGGGCTCGTCGCCGGCTACCGCGGGGGCTGGGCCGACGATCTCCTCATGCGTCTGGGCGACATCCAGCTCGCCTTTCCCGTGCTCCTCCTCGGCGTGGCCGTCATTGCCGTCCTCGGCGCCAGCCTGATCAATATGATCCTGGTGCTGGGGGCAAGCGGCTGGGTCACCTATGCGCGGATCGCGCGGGGCGAGACGCTCTCGCTCAAGGAGCGCGACTTCGTGGCCGCGGCGCGCGCCCTCGGCGCCCCCGCGCGCCACGTCGTCGTGCGACATCTGCTGCCCAACGTGCTGCCATCGCTGATGGTGGTGGCGACCTTCTCGGTCGCGCGCACCATCATCGCGGAGGCCTCGCTGTCCTTTCTGGGGTTGGGCCTGCCGCCCCCCGCGCCGAGCTGGGGCGCCATGCTCGACGAGGGACGGAACTACGTCACCACTGGCTGGTGGCTGGCGCTCTTTCCGGGGTTGGCCATCCTGCTGCTCGTGCTCGCCATCAACCTCTGCGGCGACTGGCTACGAGACGCCTTGGACCCCCGAATGGAGAAAGGAATCGGATGAAGTACTGGGAGGACATCAAGCCGGGCGATACGAGCACGCTCGGCTCCTACACCGTCACCGCGGAGGAGATCATCGCCTTCGCAAAGAAGTACGACCCGCAACCGTTCCACCTGGACGAGGAGGCGGCCCGGCGCACCATCTTCGGCGGCCTCATCGCGAGCGGCTGGCACTCGTGCGCGATCATGATGCGGCTGTCAGTGGACGCCATGCGCCGCGAGGAGATGGCCGGGGTAGGCTCGCCCGGCATCGACTCTTGCCGCTGGCACAAGCCGGTGCGGGCGGGCGACACCGTCACCGTGCGCACCGAGATCACGGAAACCTGGCCCTCCCGGACCAAGCCGCTGGGCTTCGTCCGCCGGAAGGCGGAGATGCTCAACCAGCACGGCGAGGTGGTGCTCACCGTGATCGGCGTCGGCATGTTCAGCCGGCGAGCGGATCGGCTTGGTGAGCCGCCGCCGAAGGCGAGGCGAGCGGATCAGCTTGGCGAGCCGCAGCCGAAGGCGAGGCGAGCGGATACATGAAGGGGCTCATCTACTTCGAGGACGTGACGGTGGGCGATACCCACCGCTTCGGCCACTACGAGGTCACGCGCGAGGAGATCATCGAGTACGCGCGACAGTTCGACCCTCAGCCCTTCCACCTGGACGAGGAGGCGGCCCGGCGGAGCATGTTCGGCGGCCTCATCGCGAGCGGCTGGCACACCGGCGCCATGCTCATGCGCATGGTCTGCGACCACGCTATTCCGGGCAGCGCCACCACCGGCGCGCTCGGCTTCGACGATCTCAAGTGGCTCAAGCCGGTGCGCCCGGGCGACATCCTCTCCGTGGAGACGGTAGTGCGCGAGAAGACCGAATCGCGGAGCCGGCCGGATATCGGCGTGGTCAAGATCGAGAGTCGCGTCCACGACCAGCGCGGCGAGACCAAGATGACCCTGTTCTCGCTCGTCCTCTATCGCCGCCGAGCGGCGAGCCCGCCGGCATGAGACGGATCGCGCGGCGCGGCGGCCGGGTCTACCTGCACGCCGCGCGCCGCGCGGACCGCGACGAGTTCTTGCGCCTCAACCGCGCGAGCCGGCGCTTCTACCGCGGCCGGGTGATGCCGCCGGTGACCGCGCGTCAGTGGTCCGCCTATCTGGCCCGGCGGCGGCGGCCCGACTCCCCGGGCTATCTCATCTGCCGGGCGTCCGACGACGCCCTCGTGGGTGGCATCAACATCAACGAGATCGTACGCGGCGTCTTCCGCAGCGGGTATCTCGGCTACCAGATCGGCGCGCCCCATGCGCGGCGGGGCTACATGACGGAGGCGCTCGCGCTCGTGCTCCGGCAGGCCTTCGGCCCGCTCCGGCTCCACCGCGTCGAGGCGAACATCCAGCCGGGTAATCGCGGCTCCATCGTGCTCGTGCGCCGCGCGGGGTTTCAACGCGAGGGCCTCTCGCGCCGCTACCTCAAGATCGGCGGCCGCTGGCGGGACCACGAGCGCTGGGCACTCACGGTGGAGGAGTGGCGGGGGCGTCGGCGCCCGCGCCGAACGGGAAAGCCCGGTAGACGCCCCAGCGCGTAATGCCGTCCTCCTCGCCCACCTGGCGGAGGAGCGTCACATTGTCGAAGACGGCATTGAAGTGCCGCTCGCGGGCGGGCAGATACGCCCACAGGTCGGCGAAGCGGGGCCGGCAGTACTCGGCCACCGTCATGTGCGGGCGGAGGTGCTCACCGTCATGCGGCCCCCACGGGAGCCACGCCAGGCGCCGCAGCACCGCGTGCAGCGCCGCCAGCGTGGCCCGGGCGGCCGCCGACAGCGCCACGTTTACCCAGACCACGTCCTCGTCGAAATGCCGGAATCCGCCCACCTCGAGGGAGGTGGGGCGATTCGCGCGCGCGAACGCCTCCAGAAGCTCTTCCACCGGCGCGATGTCCGCGGTGTCGAAGTGGTACTTGAGCGTGAAGTGGGCGGGGATGGCCTGGCGCCGCGTGAACGGGACGTCGAAGCGCGTGGCGATCTCGTCCACGAGCGCCTGGTGGTACTCGCGGACCGGGCCAGCGAAGAAGCACGGGAGGATATAGCGCATCGGCGCTGCCGTCCGACGCATTGTACGCCGCCCCGAATAATGTAGACTTGCCGCGATGAAAGAGGCCCTGCCCGAACCGCTGCCCACCGACCCGCTGCCGCTGGCCGAGATCTGGCTCGCCGAGGCGGCCAAGGCAGTGAAGACGGCCACCGCGATGACGCTCGCGACGGTGGATCCCGACGGCAATCCCACCGCGCGCATGGTGATCTGCCGCGGCTTCGATCCGAAGGCGGGCTGGCTGGTCTTCTACACCGATCGAGAGAGCGCCAAGGGCCGCGCGCTCGCCGCCCGACCGCGCGCCGCCGCCGTCTTTCACTGGGACGTGTTCGAGCGACAGATCCGCGTGGAGGGACCGGTGACGCTCGCCCCCGACGCGGACTCGGACCGCTACTGGAACACGCGGCCGGTGGAGGCGCGGGCGGCGGCGGCGGCGAGCGCGCAAAGCCGGCCCATTCCCTCCCGCGCGGCATTCCTGGAGAAGATCGAGGCGGTGACGCGCGGAGCGGCAGCCGGGATTCCGCGGCCGCCGCGCTGGGGCGGCTACCGGATCTGGGCAGAGCGGGTGGAGCTCTGGGTGGGGCAGCCCGGGCGCGCCCACGACCGGGCCGTCTGGACGCGCGAGCTCTCGCCTTCGGATGATGGGTTCCGGGGCGGCGCCTGGCGCGCCACGCGGCTCATGCCATGATGAGTGGAGGGCCCTTCCCCATGCTGACCGAGATCGTCCCCGAGCCCCGCGCCTGGCATGGCCCGACGCTCAGTCCCGATCGCTACCTGGTGCCCATTCCCGACGCGTGCCGGCGCGAGCTCGACGCCGTGGTGGCGGAGCTGCGGAAGGCGCCGGTGCCCACCCTGCTCCTCGAGCCCGCCCACTTCCGGCTGGCGGCCTGCGCGCGCCTGATGGCCACGGTGCGGACCCACCTCGACGAGGGACCGGGCGTGGCCGTGCTCGATCGCCTGGCGCTCGACCACATGAGCGGGTCGGAGGCGGTGGACGTGTACTGGCTGCTCGCCAATTTCCTCGAGCCGCCGGTGGCCCAGGAGTGGAAGGGGACGGTGATCTACGACGTGCGCCACGATGGGGGAGCCTATGGCGCCGATACCCGCGGCGCCCTCACGCCGGTCAGTCTCGAGATGCACACCGATAGCAGCATGGGCGAGGCGCCGCCCAACTATCTCGGACTCCTGTGTCTCGAGACGGCGAAGTCGGGCGGGATGAGTATCGTGTCGAGCGCGCTTGCCGCCCACAACCGCTTCCTGAAGACCGCGCCGCCTCTCCTGGAGCGTCTCTACGGCGATTTCTACCGCGACCACCAGGAGTACCAGGCGGCGGACGCGGCGGCCACGAACTTCCGGCCGGTCTTCTCGTCGGGTGACCAGTTCCGCACCCGCTTCAACGCGCGCCACACGTTCCGGGGCTACGAGAAGACCGGCCGCGTGCTGGACGACGTCGGCCGCGAGGCGGTGAGCCGCATGGATGCCTTCCTGCAGGATCCCGCCCATCGGCTGGACCTCTGGCTGGAGCGCGGCCAGATCCAGTTCCTCAACAACCGCGCCGTGGTCCACGGCCGCACGAATTACGAGGACCACGACGACCCCGCGCGGCACCGCCACCTCGTCCGCCTGTGGCTCCGCTCGGGGGATCGGCGCCACTTCCGCGGCTGAGCGCGGCAAGGACGTCCGAGGGGGAGGGAAGCCCGCTCCCACCCCCGGCCTACCCCCGGATGACAATTTTCGAAACTTCATTGATCAAGACCGTCAACTCCGAGGTTGGCGCTCTCAATTAATTCAATAACTTCCGTCCATCCCCACTTGGCACCGCCAATGCACTATCGCAGGCGTAGATCCTGTTGAGGATCCATTACAACGCAATTAAAAACCACAGATATAGGGGGATATAGAGATGTTGAGTTTCTGGCACAAGAAGCGGAAGGCGCTGGGCAACCAGCGCGGTTTCACGCTCATCGAGCTGATGATCGTGGTGGCCATCATCGGTATTCTCGCGGCCATCGCGATCCCGCTGTACGCGAACATCCAGGCGCGCGCCCGCATCGCCAAGGCGCAGGCCGACTCCCGTACGCTCGCCTCCGCGGTGAGCATGTACTCGGCCCACATGGGCACGCTCCCGGCCGCTCTCACCGACCTCAACACGGCGGCCACGAACAGCCTCGGCCAGACCGCTGGCCCGTTCATGGCCTCCACGCCGGCGCCGCCCGCTGGTTGGACGGCGTATGGGTATACCTCGACGGCGGCCGGTATCTTCACGATCTCGGCCTCCGGCGACGCGACCACCGTCAGCCTGCCGTAACGAGCTTCACTCACCACCGGGGGAGGGGCGATTGCCCCTCCCCCGTTTTTCTTTCTCCGCTTCCTGAGCCGCCGCGAGCCGGGAGACCGACCTAGTTCGGCACGATTGCCGCGCGCGTCACGTGACCCTTGTCCTGCTGGGCAAAAGCCTCGTTGATCTCTTCGAGCGGGAACTTGTGGGAGACCACTTTGTCCCACGGATACTTCGTCAGCGTGCGCCGCATGAGGTCGAGCGCCCCGCGGAGGTGCTCGGCCTCGTAGTGGGCGAGTCCGATGATGCGGCGGTTCCCGAAGATGATCCAGGAGGGATCGAACTCCGCCTTCCAGCCGACATTGATGTTGCCGATCTCGAGATAGGTGCCCTCGGGGGCGGTCATGCGCAGGCCCTCGTCCACCACGCCGGGATTGCCCACCAGCTCCAGCACCACATCGCCGCCCCAGCCGTCGGTGAGCTGCTTGACGCGTGCGATGCGGTCGGCGGCGCTGGAGTCCCGCCGGAGGTCCACCACGTCGGTGGCGCCGAACTTCTTCGCCAGCTCGAGCCGCTCGTCCACCCCGTCGATCACCACCACCTGGCTGGCGCCCATCTCCCGCGCCACCGCGCAGGCGTAGACGCCGAGTCCGCCCGCACCCTGCACCACCACCGTCTGCCCCGCCTTGAGGCCGGCGATGTCGAGCCCGGCATAGACCTGGGTATAGGCGCAGTTGATGCCCGCCGCCATCTCGTCCGTGATCTCGTCGCCCAGCTTGAAGACGGCGTGATTGGGCCGGAGGTAGAAATACTGGCCGAAGCCGCCCTGGAAATGCGGCCAGACCTCGCAGGAGACCAGCCAGTTCGCCTGGCGCACCGGGCAGGACTTGAACTGCCTCCGCAGGCAGGCCTTGCAGCGGCCGCAGGGGAAGAAGTAGCGGTACAGCACCCGGTCGCCGACCTTGAGCGGCTGGCCGGCGGAGTCGGCGGTGACGCCGGGCCCGAGCTTGGCCACCGTGCCCACGTGCTCGTGGCCGGTGTTGAGCGGCAAGGGCCGGCCCATCTTCTTGTAGTCCTGCTCGCCGCGCCAGTAGTGCATGTCCGAGCCGCAGACATTGGCGAGCGCGATCTTGACCAGGATGGCGCCCGGCTCGGGCTCGGGCACGGGATACTCGCGGATCTCGAACGGAGTGCCGGTTCCGTGGAACACGGCCAGTTGCGCGGTGTCGGCCATAACGGTTCTCCTCTCTGGTCTCTAGTAGCCTTCGCCGAGTAGCGGGAACGCGCTGGTGGCGTGGGGAAGTGTCACCGGCGTGGCCGGCCGCAGGTAGCTCGTGTCCAGGGCGGACAGCCGCGTGACGCCGAGGAGGCCGAGCGCGATCCGCACCTCGTCCTCCAGCAGCTCGAGGGTGCGGACGAGGCCGGGCGCCGCGGCGGCGGCAAGGCCGCAGCAGGCCAGGCGCCCGAGGCCGACGATATTGGCGCCGAGCGCGATGGCCTTGACGATGTCGGTCCCCCGCGCGAAGCCGCCGTCCACGAAGACGGTGGCGCGGCCGCCCACCGCGGCCACCACCTCGGGCAGCACCTCGGTGCTTCCCGCGCCGTGGTCGAGCTGCCGCCCGCCGTGGTTGGAGACGTAAACCCCGTCCACCCCGTGCTCGACCGCGATGCCGGCGTCCTCGGCGGTGGCGATGCCCTTCAGGATGAGCGGGATGGAATGCCGGTCCTTGAAGCGCTTGACCTGCTCCCAGGACAGCGACGCCTGGTAGTCCACGCCGGTGACGTTCTGGCGCCAGGGCTTCACGAAGCGCCGGGCGAGGTCGCGCTCGCGGCGGCTGTACATGGCGGTGTCCACCGTCATGCAGAAGGCCGCGTAGCCGTGATTGATGGCCCGCTTGACGTAGTCGTCCACGAACTGGTCGTCGCCGCGCACGTAGAGCTGGAAGATGCGGAAATTGTCGGCGGCGGCGGCGGTGGCCTCGAGCCCGGGATTGCACGCGGAGGACAGCATCTGCGGCACGCCGAACTCGCCGGAGCCCACCGCGGCGGTGGCGCCGCCGCCCGGGGTGAAGGACTCGATGGAGCCGATGGGCGCCAGCATGACGGGCAGCCGCACGCGCCGGCCGAAGAGCGTGGACGAGGTGTCCACCCCGCGCACGTCGCGCAGCACGCGCGGGCGGAGGGCGAGGGAGTCCAGGGACTGACGGTTGCGGCGGAGCGTGGTTTCCGTCTCGGCGCCGCCCATGAGGTAGTCCCAGGGGCCGGGGGCGAGGTTGTGCTTCGCCGCCTTGACGATCTCGTGCAGGGTCTGGAACCGTTCGGCCAGATTGGACGTCATGGCTCTCCTCGGTGGATCCGGTCTGGATCGGGGAAAGGATCCCAGAGGCGCGCGGCGGCTGCCACCGACAGGTCGACGTCCTCCTCCAGGAGATAACCGCTCGCCGCCAGCGCGATCGCGGCCTGCCGCACCTGCGCCAGATACTCCTCGCGCGAGTCGTAGCGCTCCTCGACCGAGGTGCGCGGGTCGCCCGACGCGGCGCCCTCCGCCTGGGTACGCGGGAAGGGCAGGGTGGCGCCGGCGAAAACCAGGAGCTGCTCGGCGCCGCCGATGTCGGGATGGCGGAGCGTCCAGCCGGTATGGGTGGCGATCGGCACCGCGATCTCGGGCAGGATGATGCCAGCGACCTCGTTGCCGTCGGCATCCACCGCGGACACGAGGGAGCCGAAGGCGCGCCCGGGCCGGGGCGGCAGGGTGGACCAGTCGAGACGGCGCGGCCGCGCATGATGTCGCGGGTAGCTCGATCGGGGGATGCGGGCGAAGGCGGGGGCGAGCCGGTCGGGCGGTACCGCGGTCCCGTCGGCGAGCCGCGGATGTCGGCTCGGCGGGGGCTCCACGCCTTCCGTCACCCAGCGGTCGAGATTGACCAAGCAGGCGCGGAGCAGCGCGGAGTAGTCCACCACACCGCGGAGGTTCTGTGACTTGTCCACCGGGCCGGTGGGGTCGGCCGGCGCGATCTGGACCTGGCTGGGCGGCCAGACGCCGAGGCCGTGCTCCGTGCCCGCGAAGTGATACACGCGCACGTTGGGGCCATGGGCCAGATCGTGCACGCCATCCGGATCGGTGTGCAGCAGCGAGGCGTCGCCGCGGTGGTACTCGGCCGAGGTGTTCGTGTAGAACGCGCGCAGCCGGCTCCCGCGCGCGTCGAGCCGGGCGTGGAGGGCGTCCTTCATCCCCGTGTCGGGATCGGTGGTGGGCAGGTCGGTGAACGGGAAGAGGTGCGCCATCATGTGGTTGCGGTCCTTCGAGTTCTGCCCGAAGCGCTGGTTGAACTCACCCCGCATCCCGCCCGCGACGTTGGAGAAGATCCCGTCGAACGCCTCGCGCCCCGCCTCGTCGAGGTTGAGGTCTTCGTAGGCGAAGGTGCGGAGGAGCCGCCCTGTCTGCGAGCGGCCGTAGGCATAGGCCCAGCGGAGGGCGCCCGGCGCGGGATTGCCGTCGGCGGCACTGCCATGCTTGAGCCAGGACACCGCCTCCCGCAGCGCCGCCATGGACAGCCCCAGCACCGGCGCGCCCTCGGCGGTATAGGTGATCTGGTAGAGGCGGCCCTTCTCGAAGCCTCCTTCTAGTTGAATATGGCGCGCGTCGGGCACCACGCGGCCGGCGTCCACGCGGGCGAAGCGCCAGCGCTCGCGCGGGATCACCGCGGCGGGCCCGTCGGGCTGGTCGCGCACCGTCAGGAGCGCGTCCGGCTCCGCGAGGTCCGTGGCGCGATAGGCGAGGTGACCCCGGTCCGACAGGAGGAAGTCGCCGACGTTGGCGCCGGCCTGAAGCTGGGAGTACACGCGGCCGCGGAGCGGGCGCCCCGCCGCGTCGCGCGCCTCCGGGGCCTGCATCCGGTAGAGGCCCGCGATCTCCGGCACGTCGCATTGCCAGCCGCAGGAGATCACCACCCAGCCCCGCTTCATGAGGAAGCCGTCGCCCACGTCGAGGGGCGGGTTCGGGTCCGCGCCGGGCACGAAGGCGGGGCGGGTGGCGCGGTTGAAGTTGGGTACGGAGATGGTATTGCCGCGATTGACCACGTCGAGCAGCACGCGGCCGGTGCACCGCGCTCGGTCGACGGGGAGCAGGATGGAGACGTCGCTCCACCACGCGACCCGGCCCTCCGCGTTGCGCGGGGCCAGCTCCACGTCGGTGATGCGCCGGTTGGCGGGATGGAGCGGGTCGATAGCGAAGTGGAGCCGGCCCTTCAGCTCCTCGTAAGGGCCGACCTCACCGGTGGCACCCCGGAAGGCCGCGCCGTCCGCGAGCGGCCTCCGCGTGATGATCTCGAATCGGGTGACGGACACGGGACTCCTCAGTCGGCGCCGACGAGGCAGGGGAGGATCTGGCCGATGCCGCCGCGCAGGACGGCGTCGGCTATGTCGTCCATGGCGGTGGGCTCGGCGTTGATGATGACGATGCGCGCGCCCGCTTCGCGCGCCACCGGCACCACGCCCGCCACCGGATAGACCGCGAGCGTGGTACCGACGGCAATAAGGAGATCGCAGGACTCCGCCGCCCGCTGCGCGCGCAGCATATCCTCGCGGACCAGGCCCTGCCCGAAGGAGATGGTGGCGGACTTGAGGATGCCGCCACAGGTGCGGCAGGCGGGATCTTCCTCGCCCGCCCGCACCCGCGCCAGCGCGCGCTCCATGGGGGCGCGCTCGCCGCAGGCCATGCAGGTCACCTCGCGCATGGTGCCGTGGATCTCCACCACCCGCGCGGGATCCGAGCCGGCCTTCTGGTGCAGGCCGTCCACGTTCTGGGTGATGAGGGCGTGCAGCTTGCCCCGGCGCTCGAGGACCACGAGGGCGCGGTGGCCCGCATTGGGCTCGGCGGTCCACGCCGGCGACTCCAGCCGGCTTCGCCACGCGCGCTTCCGCACCTCGGGATCGGCCATGTAGTGCTGGAGGGTGGCCATCTGCTCGGCCTTGGGATCGCGCGTCCACAGGCCCTGGGGGCCGCGGAAGTCCGGGATGCCCGACTCCGTGGAGATGCCCGCGCCGGTGAGGACCACCACGCGCTGGGCGGCGTCGACCCAGGTTCGCGCGGCCCCGACGGCCTCGTCGGGGGTGAAGTCGAGCGTGTCGCTCATGTATCCGCCCGCCTCGCCTTCGGCTCGCGCCCCTCGCTCCGCTCGGACCCCATCATGTATCCGCTCGCCTCGCCTTCGGCTGCGGCTCGCCCCCCTCGCTCCGCTCGGGAAGCATTACCATATTCGCTCGCCTCGCCTTCGGCTGCGGCTCG
>Ga0137404_10000484_pt1 | contig 26178 bp, 20 predicted proteins | sample CZOMad2_1_16fung_FD_108285 | JGI IMG/M metagenome (GOLD analysis project Ga0137404, IMG submission 108285) | Vadose zone soil fungal communities from Angelo Coast Range Reserve, California, USA - CZOMad2_1_16fungal (Illumina Assembly) | ecosystem: Environmental > Terrestrial > Soil > Vadose... | reverse complement strand
GAGACGAAATTGCCGTTGCTGTCGGTGTTCCAAACCGCATACTGATCGGCGCCCGTTACCTTCAGAGCCACCTCATAGCCGCTCGCCGTCTGCTCCGCGCCGATCGGCGCCCATAGGCCAAATTGACCTGCCACAACGGCCGCCCCCGAATAACTTAGCTGAACCGCTGCCCCGCCATTCGGAGAAAGAAAATAGAAGTTCCCATCCTGAACGAGTTGGGTAGATCCGAATGTCTCGATCGTGCTGCTCATCGATGAATCTTCGATCTCGTGCAGTGTTTTCAGGACGAAAAGAGAGGAAAAATCATATATTTGCGGCAAGTGCTGTGAAGTTATAATCGCCCGTTTCGATTTGGGACCAGAGTAAAATAGCCATCATCATACACGAGGTTTCCAATCTATTTTATATTTAATTTGTACTCCAATTAAATTTTAAATAATATTTAAAATGGAGATGTTGTCATGTGGCGGCTTGTCGCGGCGACAATATCGCCCGGCGCAACGGGCGAAGGTCGATAACGGGCGACAGGACCGGTCAAACCAACCGTTCATGCCCGCCGACAACTCGTCCCACTGACCTCCGGCATCAGCGCCGCTCTGCGGATGGATGAACCAAGGCGTGCCGGACGCGCGGGTCGCCTCCATTCGATCAGGAGCTCGAAGTAGCGGACCGGCAGGTCAGAGGCCGCGAAACGTGTGGTGTTTCAGGTCGGTGCCACTCGCCGTCACCGCATTCCGGACACTCTGTGAAGGGGCCCAACAGAGACGCGGTCAAAGGGCGAGAAGCCAGGTTGCGAGTTCGCTGGGAAACTGCCCTGCGTCCTTTTGGGGTTCAGGCAGCATGAGATCGCGGTCCAAACCTTCTCGTTGAACGCGAGCTCCCGAGCCTTTGTCCGATTTCCAGCGACACCGCGGGAAAGTCGCACGCCATGACAATCGCTGCCGCCACGATTGTTAACGGTTCGATCTCCATTTACTGGCGACCCGGAATAAGATAAATCCATAAAAATAACGCGCAAATTATCAACAGGTTTAGAATAAAATCATTCGGACGATGTCGTCAGATCAAAAGAGTAAACTGACAAACGAGATGCGCCCACTTCTCCCCATTTTCGCCGTTCTTGGAATAGCGTTCCTCGCGCGGTTCTTGTGGGCGGCGGCTGTTCCCGTAATCCCAGTGTCTGACTCTTACGACTATCACACATTGGCTCTCAATCTAGTTCAGCACGGCGTGTACGGTTGGAACTCAAATGAACCAACTGCGTCCTGGCCGCCTGGCACATCTGCAGCGTACGCCCTCATCTATTCGGTCTTCGGATCCGGCCAATGGGCAATCAAATGCTTCAATCTCGCAATAAGCGTTCTGATCGTCGTCTTGACAATCGAACTTGGGAGCCGCTGGTTCAATCGAGCAGTTGGCATTGTCGCCGGTTTGCTTGTTGGCCTTTGGCCCGTCTTGATCGAATACACGACCATCGTAGCGAGCGAGATGCTTTTCGCGGTGGCACTTCTAGGAATCCTGTCTCTCTTTGACGAGATCTGCTCCAACGAAAGGCACTTCAAATTGCTGAGCGTCGTCCTTGGCGCCCTGATAGGATTTGCAACCCTGTTACGTCCGACGGCAATCCTTTTTCCCGCGCTTCTTGCTTTGGTGTTCTATGTGCAAAAACGAAAGATTATTCCATCGCTCAAACTTATTTCTATCACGACTGTTCTGATGCTCATCATTCTCATGCCATGGTCAGTGCGAAATTATGCACTGTTCGGTGAACTGGTGCTCACGTCTACGAGCGGAGGCGCTAACCTATGGATGGGCAACAATCCGACCACTACAGGCTTCTATCAGAGTCCGCCTGAACATGCGGGCATGAACGAGGTACAATTAAACCGACGCTTGGGTAACGAAGCAGTCGCCTATATCAAGCAGGCGCCCGCGGCCTTTGCGACCCGAACCGTGGTTAAGGCGCTTCGCTTGTACGAGCGCGAAACCATAGGTGTCTGGTGGAACGCGGAAGGAATCGAAAGTACATTTGGCAGCGTTGGGGTCACTGCAATTAAAGTGGCTTCGCAGGCCTTTTGGATAGGAGCGTTGTTGCTATTCGGGATTGGATGTTACTTTTCCTCTCGGCAGGGATTTGCATCTTTTGCATGTCATCCGGGAATTGCAATGCTGGCTTATTTCAGCCTCGTCTATGCAATTTTTGTAATCCAGGATCGATACCACGTCCCGACGGATCCCATAATGGCTATCTTTGCAGCTTACGCGATACTCCAGATCGCTCCGGCCGCCTCCTCCCGTTTCTGGCCGTTTGGAGCGATGCTTTCGCATCCCCACGTCGATTGGCAGGGCGTGGCGCTCTACAATCTCTATTTGGCGCGGTGGCGGGCCACTCGTGCCCCAGTGACGCATACCGCCTCAGACGCCCCTTCGGATGTGGGGCAATAAGGTGTCCCGGGCCGCCACTTGCTGACGGGTGGCTGTCCCTCGCGGCCGCAGAGTCTATCCGCTCCATCTATGCTTGATCGGGCCCCGGCCGGTGGCCGGGTAGCTGGCATGCCAGAGTTGGGCCCGCTCGCCATTGATCCGGGCTGTGGCGGCCCGCTTGCCCATGCGCAGGCAGGCGTGCTGGTAGGAGCGGAGGAAGCGCCTGAATTCGAGGTCATCATAGCGCGGCAGGCCCTCGAGCCAGCTCCTGAAATAGCCCCACAGCATGGCAACGCTCCCGACGAGCACCGGGTAAGCGGGAAGGTGATAGACAACCACCGCCAGGTGATAGATGGGCGATGTGCCCATGAAATATTGACCGAATCCTTTCCGAACCCGCCCAGTCCAGATGCCCTTCTGGCTAGCACCTTGCGGACGCAGATGGACAAAGCGGATGGGCTCAAGATCGCGGCTCTCGGCGATCCAGCCAAGCATGCGGGCTCGGTGGCAATCGATGCCGTCCCACATGACTTCGCGCACGAAGCCGCCGATCTCCTTGAAGCAGGCGACGCGGTAGAACTTGGTCATACCCACCGACATCTCGTCCCCACAGATCTCTGGGACAAGGGTGCCGCGCTGGGGGTGGACGAACCAAGGCTTGCCGGAGGTGGTCCCAATGCGAGGGTTGCGCTCCATTCGCTGCATCAGCAACTCGAAGTAGCGATCGGGGAGGTCGAGGTCCATGTCCAACTTGCAGAGGTAGTCAAAGTCCTCCAGGCGCACGGTTTCCAGACCGGCGTAGAAGGCCTCGACCACGCCGGGCCCGACCTTCCGATCGCCGCGATCGGTGCGCCGCACGACGCGCAGGCAGGGCAGGCGGCGGGCGTACTCCTCGAGAATGGCCGGGGTTTCGTCGGTCGATCCGTCGTCTACGACCACCCAGAGTGCCGGCAGAACTGATTGCGCTGCTACGCTATCGAGCGTGCGGCGGAGAAATTGGGCCTCGTCCCGGCAAGGCGAGATGAGCAGATAGCGTCGCGACGGGTTCATCTGGCGGAGCTCATCGAAGTAAGGTCAAATAATTTAGACCTTAATTTACGATTTTCCAATAATTAAATAGCAAATTAATATATTTTGGTCAATTATCCGTTTTATAGGTGCAGGGCACTTTAACGAAATCTGGTTTAAATTTAATATACACATATTCGTAACACTTCGGGGCAGGGACTGTGAGCACAGCGGTAATGCGATCTGATTCTACGGTAGTCATGCTGTCCGATTCCGAAGCGTTGAGCGTTCCATCGAAGCTGAAGCCGATCGTCGTGGATCTCGATGGAACGCTCATTCGCTCCGACCTTCTCGTCGAATCCGCCTTCGCCCATCTCGGAAGCGATCCGCGGCGCGCGGTCCGTCTTTTGTCGGCGATACGGCGTGGCAAGGCGGCTTTGAAAGCCGAGATCGCGGCCGAGACAGACATTGACGTCTCACGTTTGCCTTATGACGAAGACGTCGTGTCTCTCATCCAACAGAGACGTGCCGCGGGGAGCGAAGTCTACCTCGCTTCGGCGAGTAACGAACGTTACGTCCGGGCCGTGGCCGATCACCTCGGTCTCTTCGATGGCTGGTTCGCATCGGACGACAAGGAGAATTTGTCTTCCGGGTCGAAGGCACGCCGTCTGGTGGAGGCTTTTGGGGAGGGTGGCTTCGATTACGTCGGTAACGGACGCGCCGATCTCGCCGTGTGGAATGTCGCTCATCGACGCATCGCAGTGCGCCCATCACCTGGCGTGAGATCAAAGTTGAGAGAGATGGACCCCGACGCCATCGTGCTCGAAGATGCGACGCCTGGAACCCGCGCGTGGATCAAGTTGCTGCGCGTGCATCAGTGGACGAAGAACACCCTGGTCTTCGTTCCACTCGTGACGGCCCAACGTTTCGATCTTCCTGCGTTTGGCGAAGCAATCGGCGCTTTCTTCGCGTTCTCGCTCGCGGCCTCTGCCATTTACATTCTCAACGACTTGGTCGATCTCGATGCCGATCGGAAGCATCCGAGCAAAAAGCTTCGTCCGCTCGCGGCCGGTACCGTTGCCATCACAAGGGCGATGCTCCTTATACCTGCGCTGCTGGTCGTTGCCTTTGGTGGAGCTCTCGCCATCGCTCCCGCCCTCGCTGTCGTGCTGCTCGCCTATGTTTCGCTCACGACGGCCTACACGTTCGTGCTGAAGCGCAAGATGATGGTCGATGTCCTGGCACTGGCAGCGCTCTATACGATCCGCGTGGTCGGCGGCGCGGTGGCTATGCCGGTGCGTATGTCGGAGTGGCTGCTCGCGTTTTCGATGTTCATCTTCACGGCACTCGCGCTCATCAAGCGTTACATCGAACTGGCAGCCCGCATAGACAAGGACCTATCCGATCCGACCAATCGCAACTATCGTAAGTCCGATCTTGATATTGTGGCCGCGCTGGCGGCCGCTGCCGGTTTCAACGCGGTGACGGTGTTCGCACTCTACGTTTCTTCAGACGCGGTCCGCCCTCTCTATCGGCATTCGGAGGCGTTGTGGCTCATCTGTCCCATTTTGATGTATTGGCTCGGGCGAGCGCTCATGATGGCGCACCGCCGATTGATGGATGACGACCCTATCGTTTTCGCTCTACGGGACTGGAACAGCTATGTCGCACTCGGGCTCATTGGCCTCATTCTGATCGGAGCGAGGTAGCGGAGACATGAGAGTGGAAACTAGCAGAGCCGTTCTAGCTGTCGGTTTCTTTTCTTCGATTGTGGTCGCCATTTGGGCGATTTCGTCCGGGTCTCTTTGGGTAGATGAGTTCGGCACATGGCTTCTTACCCGCGCTGATTCCATTCCCGACTGGTGGAGACGCTTTCAGTTCTGGCCTGATTCCGATTCCCAAATACCGCTATACCATTTTTACATGTATGGATGGACGAAGGTCGCCGGCACGGATCCTGTTGCCATGCGGGCATCGAACGTCGGGATGTTTGTAATAGCGAATCTCGCGCTGCTCTGGCCGTTCAGGTCCCGGCCAAATATTGCACTTCTGGCAATTTTAACGTCATGCCTGAGCGCCCCTCTCTGGTACTATTTGAATGAAATACGCCCATACATCATGCTTTATTTGGGCACCTGCCTGATGGTTGGAGCATCGATAGAGATAGCTGGATCAAAACACAGGCCGAGCTCCTTCGCGATCACGGCCCTGTGCATTGGGGCGGTTATTTCAAGCGGCGCGACCGTTATCGGTATTGCCTGGGCGGGGTCCATTTCCCTTTTTATACTCATCCATTGGCTGGCAATAAGAAAAAATTCTTTGAGCGAACTTGTAAATAGAAATTACCTTACGTTGGCAATCGCAGTGGTTTGCATCGCTGCGCTTTTGGCCCATGCGATCAGGATGTTTGCACTCGGCAAGCGCCCGATGCTGCTGGGCGGGGACAATATTCTCGCGTTGCCTTTTTCATTCTACACCAATCTCGGTCTGCTCGGCATCGGACCTGGAATGCTTGATATGCGCGCAAACAGCGTCGGCGCACTGGTCCCGTTTGCACCTATCATCGCCTTTTCCGCCATCATGTTTGGCTTGGTCGGGATCGGAGGACTGCTCGAGATTGGACCGAAGCTTGGGGGTCGAACGCTTGGGCTACTGACTGTTTGTATCTTTCTACCAGTCCTATTCATTTTTTCCTTAGGCTTGGTGGTGCACTGGCGCGCCTTACCACGTCATTTCATACCGTTGGTTTCTCTATTTAACCTTCTCTATGCATTTGGACTTGCGTGGTGGTGGCGCGGGCGATTCCTTGGGAAGGCGGTTTTCCTGATTTCGGTCATTATAATGGGCTATTCATCGCTTAACGTGCGCTATGCGCCTCGGCATGCAAAGGACGACTACAAGCAGGCGGCTGAGTTAGCAGCAATCGAACTGGCGCGTGACGGGCGCGTCTGGTGGATCGCGGACATCCGCGGCGCGCTTTACTATGGCATCCCTGTGAGCGACGAACATGAGTCGCCAGCAGCGACACATATCCCGGGAGTGCAGATCAACCTTTCCGAGAAGACCTCTTCATTCTTGTCAACGGAGGTCCCTCCCACACTTGTGCTGCTCTCGAGACCAGATACATACGATCGACAAAACGTTGTGAAAGATTATCTTTCGGAAAATAAATATCATTTATTCGAGTCCTTCCCGGCATTTGCCGCCTGGAGGCGATGAAAAGCAGTTGCTGCTTGAGGCAAGAAGCGAGCGTGAAATCCGAACCGGGACTGAAACACATGAAGCCGACACGGATGACAGCCCTAGTCTACGTTGTCACCACTATCGGGATCGCAGGTTTGGGCCTGACAGCGGTGAGTGCTGCTGACCCGACCCAATCCGCAGTAGCGTCGCCGCGCGGCAGCATCGACACGAGCATCTTGCCGGCCGATCGGGCCACGACCTGGAAGCCGGGGATGATGGCAGTTGGCGGCATACCGGTCCGGTCAACGGTTTGCGCCACGTTGACCCCTCGCGGAGAAGGGCAAGATGACCAGGCCCAAATCCAGGCCGCGGTCGATGCCTGCCCAACCGGCCAGGTGGTGCAGCTCTCCGCCGGCACCTTCATCATCAACAGCGGCAACTTCGTGCTGATCAATAAGGGGATAACGTTGCGAGGCGCCGGGCCGGGCCAGACCACATTGGCGAAGACCAACGGCGCCAAGCCATTCCCCCAGCCTGGGGCAAACGTCAAACCCTCGCCGTTGATCGTCGTAGGCGCGGCCGTCTTCGGCAGTACTACGAATGACCCTGCTGGCGTAGTAAGCTCCGCGGACCTGACCACCGACGCCGTAAAAGGGGAGTACGCGGTGACGGTGAGCGCGGCTGGGTTTTCGCCCGGTCAGATCGTCTTGCTGGACGAAGCGTCCAATGCCGGCTGGCGGACCGACCCGCTGGGCCGCGGGCAGATTTGGGCCTCCTCTGACTGGCGGGTGGTCTGGCAGAAGCACAACCCACCACTCCTGGACGTCGACGACTTCCCGGCTGACGCTCTTCCAACGACGCCCAACAGCGCTGGATCCTGGTTCTCGCGGCTGAACCGCCCTACCGCCGAGATTAAGGAAATCGCCTCCGTCTCCGAGTCGACCATCACATTTACCACGCCCATTCACATCTCCTACCGGTCCAGTCACGCCGCCCAGCTCTCGCGCTACGAGTACCCCCACCTCAAGTACGCTGGGGTCGAGGACCTGAAGCTGATCGGCGGCGATGGTGGCAACCTCGCCTTCAAATGGGCGGCCATGTGTTGGGCTAAGAACGTAGAAAACACGGTGTGGATCGGCGAGGGGTTCTCTATCTACAGCTCCTTTCGTATCGAGCTCCGAGAGTTCTACGTGCACGATTCGGCCTGGGTCCAGCCAGGCGGAGGTAGCTACGCCATCGGCCTCTCGTTTGGAACATCCGAAGTGCTCATCGAGAACGGCATCTCGATCAGGGCCAACAAGATCATGGTTGCACGCTCCGCAGGGGCAGGCTCGGTGGTCGGCTACAACTACATGGACATGAGCTACATCAACTCCAATGGTGGCTGGATCGAGACGGGAATCAATGCCAGCCACATGGTGGGGCCTCACCACGTTCTGTTCGAGGGCAACTATGGCCAAAACGCCGACAGCGATGATACGCACGGCAACAGCATCTATCACACGTTCTTCCGCAACTATCTGCGCGGGATCCGGGCCGCGTTCGACAATCAGGCAGGCGGCAGGGTCGACGATGCCACTCAATCGCGTAACGGGCCTAAACGCTGCGCTGGCTTGATGGCCTATTCCTATTGGATGTCCTTCGTCGGCAACGTGCTTGGAGTCCCGGGGGAGATGAATGGATGGGTCTACGAAACCACGTGGACGACCAGCTACAAGCCGGCAATCTGGATGCTGGGGTGGGAAAAGGTGATGGACACCCAGGTATCCGCAACGGCGTTTCGCCATGGCAACTTCGATTACGTCACCAATACGGTGAAATGGGATCCGACCATCAACAACCAAATGTTGCCGAACTCGCTATACCTGACCCAGAAGCCGGCCTTTTTCGACGCCGGAAGAGGCTACACTTGGCCATGGGTGGACCCGGTGGGAGCGACCAAGCTCTACGTGCTGCCGGCCAAGGCGCGCTACGATGCCGGGACACCGTTCACGCCGCCCTGAACCGCCGAGGCTAAACCGATGTTCGCGAAGTCGCAAGTTAGGACCAGTGGTGCGGGCGTCGTCGCACGGACACCCGTCGAGTAGACGCCGATAGAGGACCAGAATGCGTACCGCCTCCACACATTCCTTCGAATTGCGTCAGACCGGATCGTCCGCTCCGATGATCGACAAATACGCAATCATTCCGATCTTGGCATGTGGTTACGCTGCCGTAATTGGGCCATTGCTGATTTTCGGTGTTACGCCCGCCCAACTGGCTAACATACAGAACGGGGAGGCAGGCCTGTCTAACCGGATCTTCTGGCCTGCGATGGCGGCAGTTTCCGTCGCTATCGCCATTCGAAATTATTCTCGCGTCCGTAGACTTACTTGGCCGCCCCACCTGATCTGGCTCCTCGCGTATGTCGCGTTTGCCGGAGCAAGTGTTCTGTGGGCTTTCAAACCGGAGGCCTCATCCGTCAGATTTGCTCAGCAAATGATGGTGCTTTTGTCCATTGTTTTGCCCGGGATGTTGGCAGCTCGAACAGCGGATCTGTTGCGCGGCATGTTTTTTTGTTTCGCAGTCGGTGCCATCCTGAATTTCTTTTTCGTATTCGACAGTCCCCCGTCGGTCGATGGCTATTCTGGATACCTATTGGGCAAGAATGCTCTTGGAGAATTTGCAGGAATGGCTCTTTTGCTGGCACTCCACGAAACGCTCCATCCCGGTCTCCGGCGGGTGTTTGGTGTCATCATTGCGGTCATCGCCACATCACTGCTCTTGTGGAGCAACTCCAAAACTGCCTTTGGCCTTGCACTTATTTGTCCGTTGCTCGCTGGCGTTGTCTTGATTGTCAGAAAAGCAACGCGAATTTCCTCGGCGATCGTTCTATTGTCCATACCGCTTTGCTACTTCGTAGTGTCCACCGTATCTGGCTTCGATATGGGGCGCGTGTCATACATGCTGTACGGCGATTCGACCTTCACGGGTCGGCTGGGTATATGGAATTTCGCGTTTCACGAGATCGCAAACAGGCCACTCTTGGGATGGGGATACCAATCCTTTTGGCTTGTAGGATCCGACGCGCCTAGCGTTGTTGAGGCTCCAGGCTGGGTAGCGCGCATGCCGAATGCCCACAACGGCTATTATGACACGATGCTGGAGTTGGGCTACGTTGGCTATGGTTTCCTCATAGCCTTCATCCTCGCAACCCTCCACGCTGCTGGGCGCGTGGCAGACCGCGACCGCGGTCGCGCTTGGTTCGTGCTGGCGACTGTTCTCTATGTAATTTGCTATAACTATCTTGAAAGCTTCTGGATGCGCGGCGTCGAAATTTTATGGGTGGCGTTTGTGATTCTCGCTGTTGACATCGGTCGATACTGCCAGCCTCTTCCACTGACAAAGGCGGCACACAGATCGAGGACTCCGAGCCTGGGAAGGTTCGGCCCCTTACGACGCGTGCCGAAGCCCAGGCCGCGGAATTCGAATGAAGCCGCCCGGTCGGCATGAGAACCATCGAAACTGGCTTTGAAAAACCGGCGCTAACCGGGCAGGCGGCGTTAGTCCATCCTTGCATCCTACCCGATCGGACGGATCGCAATTTTGATTTCGACATCGCCAGCTGCGGCGCTCAGCATCGTAGCGTTGGCCACAAACCTCGCGCCGACCGCAACAGCCACTCTAGTGCCGCCGATCTGAAGTCCCTGATTCACTCGCGACAAAATCTGTCCAGGGACTTCAGATCGAAAAGAGGCACCAGAATCAAATATTTGCTAGTTCCCATGCCTTTCCGAAGTCCGCGAAAAGATGTTGCGGCGACGGAGCGCGGACTTCGGAAAGTGGGCACTAGCTCTGCGCTTTCAGGAGGCTGTCCATCTGGTTTGAATCCAGAAGCTGAGGTTGCGAAGCTTCAGAACTCTCCGGAGAGGCCGGATGAACATCCGTAGCAATGCGCGTCTGACGCCAAAAGGTCGAGCAGGTTGTCTTCTAGCTCACGTAACGCAGCGGTCGCCCGTTCACTCGATGTCAGAATGACACTGGACGCAGAATGATGTCGAGCATGCGCTCCCGGCGGCAGAGATGGGACTCGGTGCTACTAATCGTGCTTGCATTGGTCGCGGCGGCCATCGTTGCCGTTCCCTCCGTCCGGAAGCCAGTTCTGCGAGCCGCAGGATGGGCACTCGTCGTCGACGAACCGGTTGCGCCTGCCGACATCATCGTCATATCGCTTGATTCCGGCGGTGCGGGGGCGCTCGAAGCGGCGGACCTCGTGCAAAGCGGCATCGCGACGCGAGTTGCGGTTTTTGCCGACCCTCCAAGTGGAGAGGACCTCGAGTTCATCCGCCGCGGACTCCCCTACGAGGATGCAAGCGCGAGGCAAATTCGCCAACTGAGGTCGCTTGGCGTAACGGATGTCGTGCAAATTCCCAGAACCGACTCTGGAACGGAAGGTGAAGGCCAAGTTCTTCCGCCATGGTGCGACCAGCACGAATTCCGGTCCATTATGTTCGTGGTGGCTAGGGACCACTCCCGGCGAATACGCCGAGTACTCAATCGAGTCATGAAAGGCCATTCGACGCGTGTCACGGTTCAACCTGCACGATACTCAGGTTTTGACCCGGATCGATGGTGGGAAACACGTGGCGGCATCCGGACAGAAATCGAAGAGTTCCAGAAGCTTGTCCTCAACCTCATTCTGCATCCAATTTCATTTTGACGTCGGGGGACTGTGTCGGAATCCATGTCGGTGGTCGGCAGAGTCATTCATCCATTCCTCGCCCGGGACGTTTGCCTGGCTTCAGAGAAGCGATGGCCGATTGCCAAATATCATCCATTTTTGCCATTAGCCTTGGATCGCGCGCGCCTACCGCGGGCCTGGCGCTCGCCTCCGCGCCAACCGTCATGATCGGCTAAGATAAATTAAATATGGTAATATTAAATATGGTCATATACCGCGCTCTAAGGACTTAGTTGATGTGTGGCATTGCAGGGATTATCGGTCGACTGGACGAACGCAACCGCGCCGCGCTGGAGCGGATGAATGACGCCATGGTCCATCGCGGCCCGGATGCGAGCGGAACATGGGTCTCGGCGCCGGACGCCCGCGGCTGGGGCACGCTGCTGACGCACCGCCGGCTCTCGATCCTGGACCTTTCGCCCGCCGGTGCTCAGCCGATGACGGACCCGGTGACCGGGCACGTGGTGACCTTCAACGGCGAGATCTACAATTTTGCCGACCTGCGGCGGCGCCTGGCGGCCGAGGGGCAGGAGTTCAACTCTACCGGCGACACCGCGGTGATGTTGCGCGCACTGGGCTTGCACGGGCCGGGCGCGGTGGGCTGGTTGCGTGGCATGTTCGCGTTCGCCTGCTGGGACCCGAAACAGCGCCGGCTCCTGCTCGCGAGGGACCCTCTGGGCATCAAGCCCCTCTATGTGGCACGAGCTTCGGATCCCGTCGCCGGCTGGTCAGTGGCCTTCGCCTCGGAGCTTCGTGCCTTGTTGGCATCGGACCTCTTGGGTACGCCTCGTCTCGACCCGCAAGCTGTTGCCAGCGGCGTGTGGAACGGCTTCGTGGTCGGCCCTGGCACGGCAGTCAAGGGCATCGAGCTTCTCTTGCCGGGTCGGCTGATCGAGTTCGATGGGGTCGGCAAGGAGATCCGCGAGGAGGACTTTTGGTCGATCCCCGATCGCGCCCCCGATCCGACGATGGATGAGGAGCACCTGGCCTCGATCCTCGAGGAGGGGCTGAGGTTGCACCTCGCCAGCGACGTGCCCCTGGCGGTCTTCCTTTCCGGTGGCGTTGATTCATCGGTCATGGCCAACCTGGCCCAGCGCGCAGCCGGGGGCCCGATCCACACTTTCACTCTCGCCTTTGAGGAGCAGGAGCTCAACGAGGGGCCGATCGCGAGGCGGATCGCCGCCGCCATCGGCACCGAACACCATGAGGTCGTGCTGACCGAGCGGCGCTTCGTCGAGAACCTGGAAGGGGCACTGGACAGCTTGGACCAGCCGACCTTTGACGGCCTGAACGCATACTATATGTCGCACGCCATCCGCGCTGCAGGGTTCACTGTGGCGTTGTCAGGCACGGGGGGCGACGAGCTCTTCGGGGGGTACACATCCTATCGCGATTTGCCGGTATTGCAGCGCTGGTGCCGGCGCACCGCCTGGGTGCCGGGCAGCCTGAATGTCACCGCGGCCGAACTTGTGTCCCGGTTCTTGTCTCGCTCCGGCAAGACAGTGCCGCCGCAGACCCGCTGGGCCAAGCTCGCCGAGATGGTCCGGCGCGGTGACGATCTCCTGGCGCTCTACCAGCTGGCCTACGCGCTCTTCCTTCCCGAATTCCAGCGTGAACTCCTGGCCCCCGACTTTGCCGGCGCGCTGGCCGACGGGCTTCCTTGCGCCATGCGCCAGCGGATCACCGCGGAGACCCGCGGCCGCACACCGCTATCGGCGATCAGTGTCATGGAGCAGCGGCTCTTCCTCGGCGAACGGCTGCTGCGCGACAACGACGTCGCGAGCATGGCGGCCTCCCTGGAGCAGCGGGTGCCGCTGGTGGATCAGGTGCTCTTCGAGAGCGTCGATCGGCTGCCGGATCAGGCGCGCTATCAGCCGCTGCGCCACAAAGCCATGCTGAGGCGCATCGGCTTGCGCGGCCTGGACCCTGCGCTGTTCGAGCGGCCGAAAAGCGGTTTCGTGCTGCCGTTGGATCGTTGGATTCGTCGCGGCCTGCAGAATGCCATGGACCAGACGTTACGGGATCCGCAGGCCGTCGCGCCGGTCGGCCTTGACCCCGTGGCGGTGGAGCGTCTCTGGCGAGCCTTCCTCGAAGGGGCACCCGGCATGTATTGGTCGCGGGTGTGGTCCGTCTACGTCTTCATCCGATGGTGTCACCGCAATCGCGTCTTTCGCTAGCGCCAACCGCGCGTCGCATTGATGAAGACCTCATGCAACGTGCCTACATTTGCGGCGTCGAACAGGTTGTGATGCTTTCCTGATATTTCGAAGATCTTGATATCTGGGCATCGACGTCGCCATGCTTCGTCGTCACCTGCCGCAAATCCGGTCCTCAGAAGGATGGCAGGCGCGTCTAGCGCGATCGGATTTCGATCAAGCGATGCTATCCAAGGGCCGGCGGTCCTGATCAGAAGACGCATGCTCAGCTCTCGCTCGAAGAGCGGATCAAGCGATGAAACCAAAGGCAGCCTGGCAGAGCATCGCCGAGCGATCCAAGGCAATCGATCACCAAGCGTTCTGGCCAAAGCGCGCCAAAATCTCGAACGGATGAAACGCACGAGATCGCTCAAGCGGCGCTCTCGCAGAAGTTCCAACGCCTGCTCTAGCGCGCGTTGCCTCCATCCTGCCGACGGTCCAGACGATTCAATCACCACTGAGTCTATGGCGCACAAACCCGCTATGTCACGGCCCTGGCCCCGAAGCCGAAGTCCGACGGCATAGCCAAAGTGTCCGCCGATCGAAACGCCGATGATACGAATGGGCCCCGCGGGGATGCGTCTGGCGATTTCGGCCGCCAGATCGTCGATCAACGCATCCGCTGAATATTCTTCGGCGACATAGCGTCTCCATCCGGGATAGCCGATGACCTCGATTTGGGTGAGATCACCGGCAGCGTCCCGAAATACATCGAGGTCGGGCGCGTCACCGCCCGCGCCAGACAGGAAGACAATCGGCTGACGTTGACTCATGCAGCTCATGCAGCCCGCAAGGCTCTCGGCGCAAGACAAACAGACAGGACTTGCACACTATATTCCGCGCCGACCACGAACCGGAAGAGCGGACCAAAACTCATGGCCGATGTGGGGCCGATGAAATGAAGTCCGGGCACTGACGACTCGAAAGAGGCATTGAGCCTGGGCGAACGCTCGAGGCGCGCGATCGCGCTGCGCAGCCTCTTTTCGATGAAGGCGAGGTGGTCGACGTCGACATCGAAGCCGGTCCCCGCAACGACGTGGTCCGCGACGAACTGCCGTTCACTGCGGTCCCTCGCGACACGCAGCTTGAGCACTGCCCGGCTGCCCGCCTCAAGCGCCTCGACCACAGTTACACCGAGATGAACCGGAAGCTTGTTTTCCACACGGTTGCGGAGCCACCATGCCCCCTCCGCCGGAAGATGGGTCTTCGTGAAGCGTGTGCGCCATGCGTCAGGCACATTGTGCACGGCGCCTGGGAAATGAGTTAGCGCCCAGGCCTTCGGCCCGGTCCCCAACCCAGCAATGGGCGAGCGCAAGCGCCGCCACAAGTTGCGTTCGCGAAGGACGCGGGTCTGCCAGAGGATCGTATCCTCGCGCACAAGGAGTTGCGGCCGCGCCCCGGCCTCGAAGAGCAGCGCAGCCGCTTCAAGCGCCGATTGCCCAGCCCCAATGACTGCGACGTCGCGCCCCTTGAATGCGGCGAACCTCGAGATCTCGGAGGTATGGGCGACAAGTGCTTCGGGCAGCGATCGGAGCGGCGGAGGAATACGGGCAAATCCCGACAACCCGGTCGCGATCACGACACGGTCTGCATCGCAGCGGCCACCATCAGCAAGGGTGAGAACAAAGCCACCAGTTTGCCGATCCAGGAACTTAACGTCGATGTCCTCGACCCAGGGGACCAGGCTTTGCTGGAACCAGCGTCCGTAAGCCGTGAAGTTCTCCATCGAGCATGGCTCAAACGTCTCGAGCCCGCGCGGCCGATTATAGTCGGCAAAGGTGTGGCCGGGCGTCGGCGCCGAGATGTTCGTTCCGAAGCAGTACGATTTCAGGTATCGCTCACCGCCGGCCTCAGCGATGCCCGACCAGAACTTCATCGGGCGCCCGAAAATGCGGTGTTCGATATTGCGAGCCGCCAGATGCGCGGCCAGTGAAAGGCCATAGGGTCCCGCTCCGATGATTGCGACTGCGACCTTGTTCACTATGGCCACCTGCTAAGTGCGTTCCTCGAGTGCGCTCCATATTGAAGGAGTTGTCCTCGGCGTTGTCCGCATGAAGCGCGCAATAGATTTCAGACCTAGATAGACTTCGGAGAGTACATGGACGACGCCGGGCCTCGGGTCGCTGCCATCGGCCGCAAAGTCGACGGCATGCGCGGAGTGCTGCTTCATCCAGCCGCGCCATGTCGAGAGTTCTCCAGTCGAGATACGTGCGGTCAGGACTTTCGCCAGAAGGATCGCGCGTAGGGTGAAGCGATCGCAAAATACCGCCTGTTCGTCATCCTCAGCCTGTGCTCTCGCGACTTCCTCGCGCAAGGCGTTGGCATCATTGACGGCGTCGAGACAGGCAAGCAGCGGGAGTGGCATGCCCCGACGAATGTCCAACCCAACCTGACTGAACATGCGCGGGTTGAAGTCGATGGCTGCCCAATGACCTTCGAAGCGCAGGAACTCTACTTCGAACAATCCGAAGTAGCCCAGTTCGCGGCAGAGACGGCGAACCAGGTCAGGTAACTCCTTGGGAGAAGGCTGGGCTTCGAAGCAAACGCCCACGCCGACGGGCTGCGAACGCAGAAACACCTTTCTAGCGGCTCGTGTCACGAATAGTTCGCCCGTCTGGTCGATGAAGCCGGTGATCGAGAGAACACCTTCGTCCCTTACGCGGACAAACTTCTGCAGGATAGGCCGTGTGGCATCAGGCAGCAAAGGATTGTCGGTTGCCTGTTCCTGCTCTCGATGAACAAACCTGCGATACTCACGGAACAATTCATGCGGCGAATCGACTACGACGCCCTTGTCATTCCGAACGCGGTGAACATGCGTCCGTGGTTTTATGAGGATTGGAAAGGGCAGGTTCGGCGCCAGCGCGGCAAGTTCCTCGAGACTCAACGGGTCCCAGCTCGGCAATACCGACAAACCCACGCTGATTGCCGCATCCGAGAAAAGCTTCTTGTCGAGGATACGTCGCAGGCTCGAAATCGGAGGATGATAGAGTCGGAAATGCCGCTCCAGCAGGAGCGCATTCTCGGCGTAGATCCACGCGGTCTCGTCAGACGTTGGCAGCAGGATTCGTCCGGGGTTGGCTTCGCCTATGGCAAGCAGTCGCTCGAGGAATTGTTGGCTGTCGCTCTCGGGTGGCGCGGAATAGGTACGCTTGGCATAGCGCGACCACGCTGCCGCCCCGAGTCGCTCGCTCGAGATGACCTCGACATCCACGCCCTTTGCCCCGAGATTGCGAACGGCTGCAATTGTGCCCCCAGCGCCGGCGGTCGCCAAAACCAACGAAAGCCCCCCATTCATGGCGCCACTTACTCTGGTGCTTCGAGCGACGACCGCGGAGCAATGGGCACGTGATGGCGAGTTGAAATACTGCCAGCGCCGAAAAGTCCCCTTGACACCTGATACGCTTTCCTACTCGGCGCCAATGCGCCCTTCGATTTGGACAGATTACACTCAAAGTTCATTTCTCTTGGATTCCAATCTATCTTTAGGATTAATGATGGCTCCGCCGACCACAATGGCTGGGCCGCTCACCAGTTTTCTGCGCTAGCACCTCCCGGACCGCTGTCGCTCCCCCTAGTCGCTCAATCATCTGCCGAATTATATAAAATTAATATGTTATAAATGGCTTGCTCCGGATTTAAAATTTAATATAAATAAAAATAGCTTTTGTCGGTGCGATGCTTGCCGGGCGACCACCTGAGCGGCCCATGGCCAGGCGGCTTTGGCTCGCGGTGGTCCGGAGCACGCAGAAAATTCTCGATTCTGTGGTCGGGAGACCGTGGTGGTACCGAGACGGGAGACGGTCCATGCTGACCACGTCTAAACGGCAGGGTCCCAGCCACTCCCTTCACAGAGCGGGGCGGGGCCCTGGCGCGTACGGCGAACGATCCGAGGTCGACGACGCGTCTGCGGTTGCAGACTCTGCAGTGCCTGACGATCTTTCACGTGACGTCTACTTGATCCTTGGGATACCGATTGACGCTATCGGGATGCTTGCAGTTTTGCGCCGCATAGAGGCGGCCGCCCGCCGCAAGATACGCTTCCTTATTTCGACTCCAAATCTCAACTTCTTCGTCACAAGCCAGTCTGACGAGAGCTTCAGGGAATCGCTCGTTCTGAGCGACCTTTGCACGGTCGACGGAATGCCGATCGTTTGGATCGCGCGGCTTGTTGGCGTTCCGATCAAGAGTCGGACCGCCGGATCCGATATCTTCGATGCGCTTAAGGCCGACGTGAGTCCCGCGCATTCGTTAAAGATATTTCTGTTCGGAGGTCCGGAGGGGGCCGCCGAAATGGCCGCAAGGAAGCTGAACAGCCAGCCGGGCGGAGTAAAATGCGTTGGGTGGTCCAATCCTGGGTTCTGCTCGACGGAGGAGATGAGCCGGGATGAGATCATCGACCAAATCAATTCGAGTGGTGCGGACTTCCTCGTCGCTTCGCTCGGCAGCCAGAAAGGACAATCGTGGTTACAGCGCAACCATCACCGCTTGCGGATTCCAGTCCGAGCTCACTTGGGTGCCACACTTAACTTTCAAGCCGGCACTGTCAGGCGAGCTCCTCCGATTATGCGAAGGTTCGGTCTCGAATGGTTGTGGCGTATCAAGGAGGAACCCTACCTTTGGAAACGCTATTGGAGCGATGGAAGGGTGATGCTCGGTCTGCTGTTTACCCGCGTGTTGCCGTTTGCATTTTGGACGCGGTGGCTGCAGCTCAGACATAAGCGAAGGGAAGATTTCATTATCACCCACGACCATGGCTCGGAAACCATCACTTTGAGCCTTTCCGGCGCCGCCAATGCTCAGCAAGTGGACAAGGCCATCCCCGCGTTTCGAGAGGCGGCCGCAACCAGGAAGCAGATCACGCTCGATTTCTCGAATGTTTGCGCCATCGATGCACGCTTCCTCGGACTACTATTGATGCTGAAAAAGAAACTGAAAGCTGATGGAGCCGTCCCCAACTTCATAGGCGTCTCCCCGCTGCTGGAGAAGATATTCTGTCTCAGCGGCTTGGATTCCAAGTGACTTAGCCCGGCCGAGAGGCGTATCATGAACATGTTGTGAGATCCCACCTCTCGATGAATAGGCTCAAGAGCCGCAACTTATCCATCAAAGCAAGTGTTGGAGGCAAACGCGTCTCGGTGACACCTCCCCGGGCGACCCCGAACTCGCTCGGTTGGGAATAATCTCCTCGCCCAGGAAACGGCGAGGCAGGGCTTTACCAACATCGTCCTGCATCCGTGGCTCGGCGATCTCCTTGAAGCGCGCGAGCCGCTTGTCGGCAACCCGAGCCTGAATGATAGAGGTACCATCCTCGCGCACCGACATCGCGCGGAATTTATGGACGTGGAATCATCTCGACCAAAACAATTGCCGCGACATCGGTCAGGATCGCAGCCAAGTCCACCGAAGCGTAAAGGGGGCGGCCGTTTGCGTCTTCGTCCACGTATGTGGCCGCACAGCCGTGTCCATTGCGGCAGGCACGCTGTCTGATTTTAAGGTGCAATCCCGCTTAGGGCGTCGGTAACCATTCTCCCTTAGCCTCTCGGCTGGGGGCCTGAGGAGACATGGCTTGATATCGGTGATTGCACTGCATTTTGTTGTCGGGTCGGTTGCGGGGTCCATGTTTACCGCGCGAACGCTCGTGACCCTGGTGGGGATCGTTTTGGTTGAGTGCGCTACCGCAACGATGGTGCTCAGTCTTACCGCCGGGCTTTATTCAATGGGAGGCCTCGTCGCAGTTCAGATAGGCTATCTCGGAGGTATTTATCTTCGCAGTGTGCTGGAGCGCGTGGGGATCGCGCAACCCTACGTTCGGCCCCATCATTCTCGCTAAGGCATGATCCGGACCCGGGGAGGGGCGCGTTGAGCCGCAAAGTGCGAAGCGGCTTTCCGAAAAACAACCCTTGGGCTTGACCAGCGGGATCATGCCTAAACAATAACTTAAAGTGCGATGGCGATTCGACTTAAAGCCATCGCGCAGGCACGGCCTGACAGATCCCCGTAGACGATCACCAGCGCAGTGTGAGCCAAGGCGGATCTTATTCCGCCGTAAGTTGGCCATAGCGGATGTAGTGATCGTCGTTGTAGTAGTCGTCATAATGGTCGGCGTATCGTTTCACCGCGTTCATGTCGGTTTTATTCAGCACGACACCGAGAAGGGCGTCGTATACGTTTGGCGCGGCATTGAGCGCATGTTCGACGACGTCGCTCGTCGTGCGCCCCCATTCCACGACCAGAATGAAGCAGTCAATCAGCGGCGTTGTTGCGCGGACGTCGACAATAGGTGCGAGCGGAGGTAGATCGACTATAACGTAGTCATAGGTCGTGCGTAGTTTATCGAACAGCTTCTTGGTCTGCTCCGTGCACAGGATTTCGCTGGTGTTAGAAAGCGGCGCTCCCTTCGCGACCGGCAGGAAAGCCAGGTTCGTTCGCGGGTCCGTCCAAACCGTGTCTTCCAAGGACCGGGCGTCTAACAGGACGTCGATGATCCCGGCGCCGGCATTCGGTGCAAGATTGGCAGAGAGCGACGGATTCCTTAGATCGCAGTCGACGATGATGACCCGTTTGCCCGAATTGGCAAGGAGCAGGGCGAGTGAAGCGGCGAGGGTGGATTTGCCCTCGTTGGGAAGAGTGGAGATAAGGCCGACAACCTTATTTGGGGTCTTTGTCGGATCCAGATCAATGGCAAATCTAATCAACCGAATCGATTCTGCGAACCGGGACGATGGCTTGGCCATGGCCGCCCAATAAGTGCCAGAGCTTCTGGAAAGCGTCCTTTGGCCGGACCCGTTGCCGGCCTGACCAGCGGCAAGAGCCGACTTCTTGATTACCTTTTTTGCCTTCCGATGTTTCAGCAGGGGGACCACTGACAAACAGGGTAAGCGCAGCTTCTCTTCGATCTGCGCGGTCGTTCGAAAGCCGCGGTCCTTCATTTCCCTTGCGAATCCGAAGGCTGAACCCAGCGCGATTCCGCCGAGCAGACCGAACGCCAATAGCAATTTGGAATTTGGCTTGCTCTTTTTTTGCGGAGGGGCGGCGGTCGAAATGACTCGCGCCTCCGCTATTGGAAATGACGCCTGCTGGAGAGAACCCATATAGCGTTGCAGGAAAATCTCGTGGAGGGAGCGGTATGTTTTCGCGCTGGTCTCCAGCTCTTTTATACTCAATTCGGCCGCACTTGTGTTTCTTGACTGGGATATGGCCCGCGCCAGCTGCTTTTCGATTTCTTGTTGCTGTTGCTTGGCCTCCTCGAAATCGCTCTTCGCGATCTCGGCGAGACGACGCACTTCGTCCAGTATCGTTTGACGAATGCTTTTCATCGTAGCGCGGAGATTGACGACCGCCATGTGGTCGCGGCCATACTTGGCGGAATATTCGTACTCTCGCCTCGCATATTCGAGATACTGCAGGCGCAGGTTATTAATGATTTGATTGTTCTGGGTGCCCGAAATAGACGAACTTTCGGACGCATTAATGTTGGCGCTCGGTGCATTGATGTTGCTGCCGGACGCATTGATATTGGCAACTGATGCATTGATGTTGCCGATTGAAACTGTATCAAGATTGCCGAGTGAAGCGGCGTCAAAATTATTCGAGGCGAGTATGGATTCGAACCGGTTCATCCGGGTCATTGCTTCGGATGTATGCGTGCGGGCAACTACGAGACGGCGATTAATATCAGTCACCTGCTGTTCATCGATAAGTTTTCCCTCAGCCGAAACGATGTTGCTTTGGGCCTTTAGCTCGTTCACCGATCGCTCGGCAGCCAGAGCGTCATGGCCTAGCTCCTGCAGGCGATCGCGCAGCCAGGCAGTCGCGATGCGGTGCCCTTCCGCCTTCGCCATCAGCTGGTCATCGATGTAGGCTCTGGCGATTGCATTTGCGATCTCCGCGGCCCGCTCCGGGTTGTTCGAGTTGAAGGTGACCTCAATGACGCTGCTCCCGCCGACCCTGCCAGCTGACAATCGCCTCTCAAATTCTTCAATGAGTTCGTCTTTTAGGTCGTTGACGCCTTGCGGCGCGATGCCCAACATTCTGCGAATGGCTTTTAACGCTGAATGCAACCGGCCGCCTTCACCGCTGAACTCCGGATCCTCAGCAAGTTTGAGCTGAGTGATAACGGAAGTTGCGACCGCTTTGGACTTCAATATCTCAATCTGCGACTCGAGATCGATTGGCGTTTCGTCCGGCATCGATTGTTGCTGAACGAACGGAGATTTCGAACTTCCGAACAGCACCTTTACGTGCGCCGTATAGGTCGGCGGTGCGATCCTCAGAAAGACGACACTGGTCGCAAGCGCCAGCACGGTGGTGATAATAATCACCAAATATTGCCTTCGCAGAAACCCCAGCACCAAATTGACCAGGTCGGGTCCGCTATTTCCCCCACCCTGCACCTGTAGGGAGCTGTCCACCAACTCGCTCGCACTTTGGTTGTGTAGCATGTTTATCTAAGCATCCCAGTTACACGGCGAATTTCCGAACCGCTCCGGTGACTTGCCAAGACCATGGCTTGATTTGCCAGGCCGGAAACGAGCGAAACTTTGAAGTTTTAACGCGACCGATCATTATTAAATTGCATTTAATACCAGTTTGCAAGCTTCGAATTAAATTGGTGGTCCTCTTAGGGTTAAGGTTCCAATGCGAAGCTCCTTGGAACTCATGGGCTTTTGCCGCGGCGGGAAGATTGCGTCAGCACTCGGATCGGCCGATGACTTAAAGTGGAACGGCGGGATGGTTGACCAAATGCTGGGAGAACGCGTGGCCGCAGCGTCGCGCTTCGTTATATCAAATGATTAACTTAGTCAAAATTAAATATTTGAAATTGAATTGGTGCGATGTATTCTGATTGACGGAGGCCGCTGATATGCCAGTCCGACTGCTCGACGATATCGTGTGGAACGGTGAAGTCCTTCTCGTGACGGGGGCGACCGAGAACGGCCGGGTCACCTGCCGAGTACCGCGCGACACCATCCATAGGCTGGATCCCTACTCCGATGCATCAGCCGGGAGATTAAGCTCAAGCGACAGGATATCGTCGAGGGACTTGCGCCATTTCTGATAGCACAGCTATCGAAGGCGACTGCTGGCGAAACGTTGGAGCCATTTCCTTGGGAGGTTTAGGGCCGGATCGTCAGACGTGCGGCCAGCACTTGCGGGCGTCCGGCCCTCCATCAAACGAGGCGGGCTGCAAGATCCCGATGGCCGCTAAAGACCTACATAAACCCTACAACGCCCGCCCCGATGGCCTCATCCTCATCAAGGCACCAAGACTTACGATCTTAGAGCCGGCCTGTTACGGGCTACCTTGAGCGGAAGGCTGCAGCCGGGGCGAGAGGAGGCATTCAGCGCAAATACTATTTAGCTTAACAAGCGAATTCGGCGACAACATTAGTTTGCACGGGCAAATTTCGATGCACGTTGTGAAGTTCGTCAAATCCGCGAATGGAAAGTCAGAAAGATTATGCGAATTGCCATGATTGGCGCGGGCTATGTGGGGCTGGTTTCCGGCGCCTGCTTTGCGGATTTCGGCCACCAGGTCACCTGTGTGGACAAGGACGGCGACAAGATCGCGAGCCTACGCCGCGGCGAGATCCCGATTTTCGAACCCGGCCTCGATGCGCTGGTGGCTTCCAATGTAAAGGCCGGTAGGCTGGATTTTACCGCCGATCTGACCGCGCCGGTTGCCGAGGCCGATGCGGTGTTCATCGCGGTCGGCACGCCATCGCGGCGCGGCGATGGCCACGCCGATCTCACTTACGTCTACGCCGTGGCGCGTGAGATCGCGGTGGCGCTTTCGGGCTTCACCGTGGTCATCACCAAATCGACCGTGCCGGTCGGCACCGGCGATGAAGTCGAGCGCCTGATCCGCGAGGCCAATCCGTCGGCCGATGTGGTGATTGCGTCCAATCCGGAATTCCTGCGCGAGGGCGCGGCGATCCGCGACTTCAAATTTCCGGACCGCATCGTCGTCGGCACGTCGGATGAACGCGCGCGGAGAGTGCTCAGCGACATCTACCGGCCGCTGTCGCTCAACCAGCCTCCGCTGATGTTCACCGCGCGGCGCACCGCTGAGCTGATCAAATATGCCGCCAACGCCTTCCTCGCCACCAAGATCACCTTCATTAACGAGATCGCCGATCTCTCGGAAAAGGTTGGCGCCGATGTGCAGGAAGTCGCGCGCGGCATCGGACTCGACAATCGCATCGGCCCCAAATTCCTGCATGCCGGGCCGGGCTTCGGGGGCTCGTGCTTCCCGAAGGACACCCGCGCGCTGCTGAAGATCGCGCTCGATCATGACGTGCCATTGCGGATCGTCGAGGCGGTGCTGGCGGTCAACGACAACCGCAAGCGCGCGATGGCGCGCAAGGTCGCAACCGCCGCCGGAGGCAGCCTGCGCGGCAAGACCATCGCCGTGCTCGGTCTCACTTTCAAGCCCGATACCGACGATATGCGCGAGGCGCCGTCAATTCCGCTGGTGACCGGGCTTCTCGACATGGGTGCCAGGGTGCGCGCGCACGATCCGGCCGGTATGGAGCAAGCGCGCCGCGAATTGCCCGACATCGAATATTGCGACGATCCCTACGAATGCGCGCGCGGTACTGATGTCATGGTCATCGTGACAGAGTGGGCGCAATTCCGGGCGCTTGATTTGGCTCGCCTAAAGAATGAAATGGCTGGATCGATCGTTATCGACCTCCGTAATATTTACAACCCGCAGGAGATGGAGGTTTGCGGCTTCATCTATGAGGGCGTTGGCCGCGGCGCTAATGCTCTTTGATTTCGCTTCGGGCGTGTGCCGAATAGAGACAACAAGCCCTTATCGGTAGTTAATAATATTTAAAATAGTTGAAAAAACACGATTGGAGATTTCAGCCGACGGTCGCGGCAGCGCTTCCTTAGTTGGCAATTTTTACTGAGCAAATTCAATGCTTTGTGGGAACTTGTCGAGTGCGGACCATTCTGCGCTCAACCAAGCATCGTTGGACTTTAATCGGCGTCCTGCGATATTTTAAATATTTAATTGAATAGTTTGACGAAACGTGTTGAACTAGTTGTTCGGTCGCTGCGGGTTCCGTGAATTATCAAAGTTCAATGCGACCGCGCCGGTATTGCATATTGCAACGCGATGAAATTCCCAACGGTTGGGCAAGCATCGCCTGACCTAGCCGCGGCCCGTTTTCAAATGGCTCCAAGATCCACTCATTCCCCTCCGCATTTAGAGGTTGAGAGTGTCAACCCTGGTTCAAAGCTTGAGACTACCAACCCCAACAAGGTTATCCGCTTCTCGTCCCCCAGGCCGTGGATCTTGGCCATAGCGTTAAGCCTCCCGCTGTGGGGGATGGTGGGGTGGCTCATTTGGCGGTTTTTCCATTGAACACACCGCTGTGAAGAGCCGCCGCTGTTGTCTGTTGTGACACCGAGCGGGCGCCGTCATTTGGCAAACCGTTCAAAATTCCTGGCGATCCTGCGCCGTCGGTTCCCTGTCAGCATCAAAGTTACCAACCCAATCCGGCAAGAAGTCGAGTCATGGTATTTAATATAATTAAATTATTAATGTTCCGCAATACTGGTGGACGCTCTCCGACGGCGGCGGCCCGCCCCCTCTATATTGATGATATTGCAAAGTAAATTGAATTAGCTGGGAGCCTTATTGCGTGGTAGGGTTATTTGGGAGCCGGCCGGATGCCGTTAAATGTTAATATATTGCAGTGAGGATTTAAAATATTTAATTGAATAATGTGGCGAGGCGTGTTGGACTGCTTGTGGAGGTGGGGCGGGGGCAGGTGATGGCAGCGGAATTTTCGAACCAGATCAATTGGGATGGCCAGGCACTCTATATTGAGGCTGCGACGGACGTCGGCCCGGTGACCTGCAAGGTGCCGCGTGACACCGTTCATGTCATTCGGCTCTATAGTGATGCCATCGGACGCGAGATTTACCTGGAGAGGCATCGGATCGTTCAGAAACTCGCTCCCTTCCTGCGGGCGAAATTGTCGTTTGCCGAGGCCGGACAGGTGATCGAATTGCTTCCGTGTGACGTTGAAGACTGACGACTGTGCGAATTTTGGGATCGGCCTTAGAACCCGGTACCCGTGTTGCTACGGGTATCGGTGGCGGTCTCACTCTGTTCTGATCCCAAGTGTTCTCGAAGCTTCCGCAGCTGGCAGGGCAGCCTTTGGAGCCGACGATGGACAGAGACGACGAGTACCGGCGTAACGCGGCGAAGGCGCAACAAAGCTCACGTCGGGCCAGAACCGACAACGAACGCGCTAACTGGTTGCGGCTCGCTGAGGGGTGGCTTGGCCTCCTTCGAAAGCGTCCGGAGACTGACGAGGAAGCGTTGGACATCAAGACCGCCGCTCAAAAAAAAGGGCAGGACGATTCGGAATCCTTGCACTAGCTAAACGAGTAAGGCCGCCTACGTTGAACGCGAGAAGCGCGTCCGGCTGATGGAACTGCAGGAGCAGGGCTGGAGCTACGTCCGGCCGTAAACAGACTTGCCGACCGCTAAGCTTGGAATTCGTCGTCTGTGAACAATGCGTTTTCACGCGGGCGATATTTTTGGCTTCGAGAGGAACGCCATCAGGATGAGGCACAACAAAATCCTGAGCCACTTGATGAGGCGGCGGAAGTTGTAGCCGGCGG
>Ga0137404_10000483_pt1 | contig 26191 bp, 19 predicted proteins | sample CZOMad2_1_16fung_FD_108285 | JGI IMG/M metagenome (GOLD analysis project Ga0137404, IMG submission 108285) | Vadose zone soil fungal communities from Angelo Coast Range Reserve, California, USA - CZOMad2_1_16fungal (Illumina Assembly) | ecosystem: Environmental > Terrestrial > Soil > Vadose... | reverse complement strand
TACGCGGATTTGGCGCTCTTGCCCGCCATTGATATCCACGCTGCCAACGCCATCCACGGTCTGGATCGCGCGGCGCACTTGCTTGTCGGCGACTTCGGTGAGTTCGCGGCGGCTCATCGAGCCGCTGACGAGCAGCGTGAGAATCGGATCGGACTGCGGATCCTGCTTGGTGATGACGGGAGGCAAGGTATCGCGCGGCAATCGGCTGATGGCCGCGGAAACTTTTTCGCGAATATCCTGCGCCGCACCCTCGATATCGCGTTCCAGCACGAACGTGCAAGTAATGTCGGCCATGCCTTCGCTGGAATATACGGTGATTTCATCGATGCCGCTGACCGAGGAAATCGCATCTTCAAGAGGAAGAACAACGCCGGTGATGACTTCTTCCGGCGTAGCGCCCGGGAGTTTCACATCGACGTTGACGGTGGCCGGATCAGCTTTGGGGAAGAGATCAACCGCCAGCCCGCGATAGGAAAACGCGCCGAGCGTCACTAGAAAGGCGATCAGCATCACGGTGAACACCGGATACTTGACGCAGATGTCGGCGATTCTCATGAAAGTTCTATCCCGGTCCCGAACCTATTTCGTGGACGTGGAATTCGGCGCTTCGCGCTCTTCCTGCACTGTGGCTCCGTCCCTCAGATCTCCCGTAACGGCTACAGCCACGCGGTCGCCTGGTTTCAATCCTTCGGCGACTTCAAAGCGTCGTCCGCGTTCGTCTTCAGTCTGGCCCGCGGGGCGAATCTGGCGCTCGGAAACGTGATTGCCATTCAGCAAGAAAACTTTGTAAACACCGTAGCGGTAATTCACGGCGCCGTAAGGAAGGAAAATAGTTTTCTCCTGCTTCTCGCTGGGGATGGATGCCTGCACAAAAAATCCCGGCTTCAATTTTCCATCGATATTTTCGAGCAGAGCTTCCGCTTCAAAGGTGCGGGAATCTTGCGCCACCGATGGATTGATGCGCGAGACGCGTCCATGAAAGCTCTCGTTCGGGAACGCTTCGACGTGCAGATCGACCATGGCGCCGTCTTTTACCCAGCCGGCCCAGCGTTCAGGTACCGCGAGCCGCGCACGCAATTTGTCCGTGCGAACGACGACCATGACCGGGCTCTGCAGCCGCAAATATTCTCCGGGATGAACGTTGCGTGTTCTTACGGAGCCGGGGAATGGCGACCGGATGGTGGCGTCGTTGAGTTTTTTCTCGGCGAGTCTTTCGGCGGCATCGCTGGAAACGAGGAGCGCTTTGAGGCGATCTACTTCTTGGAGGGCGACGCTGTAGGCGGCTTTGGTGCTTTGGTCGCGGCTGGCGGCTTCGTCGAGCTGCTGCTGGGAAATAAGCTTTTCCGTGAACATTTCCTTCGCGCGACCATACTTGCGCTCGGCGTCAAAGAGATCGGCTTCGGCGCGCTGCACGGAGGCGATTTTCTTGGGATCGGTGGGCAGCGGATCGCCGGGACCGATGCCAAGCTGCGCGCGCACTTGCTGCACGATGCCGCGCTGGCGATCGACTTCAAACTGCAATTCTTGAGGGTCCAGAACAATAAGCGGCTGGCCTTCTTTTACGGCGTCGCCTTCGTCAGCGAGAACTTGTGAAACGCGTGCTTCAACCTGGGCACTGAGGGTGCTTTCTTCGAGAGCGTAGAGCGAGCCCACCGCCTGAATCTGGCGGTGAGCGGTTTCTTCCGCAACGGTGTACAGATGAACGCGAGTAGGGTGGCTGGCGTCGCCCAAAACGCTAGCAGAGGGCGATTTCGCACAGCCGAGAGTGAGCGCCACAGCAAGCACTGGAGCGAGGGCTGCCAGGATCCGAGCACGGTTCGCCTGCGGGCGACAACAGATGTTGCAGAATGTTCTTCGAAGCACGTTGGTTGGGTGGCCCCCGTTTGGTTTCTTAGACTCGCGACCTAGCCAGTTGGTTTCAGGTGCGGGCCCGACGACCAAAGGCGCAGAGAGACATTATGAACGCGCTGGGTGGTTCCATCCAAGAGCAAACCAGAAGGCCGTCAGGGGGCAAGCCAAGGGGCCATCGAGCGCTGGAATTTATTGTAGAGTGGCAAGGTCATAGCCAAAGGTGGGTGTCTAACATGATCTTGCATGCTCCGCGGACGCGGCCCGAGTCGTTGCGGGCACGGATCGCCAGCAGACCAATCTGGTCGGCACCGTTCTGGCTGATCGAATATCCGTTTGAGTGGATGGCGTACGCGCTGAGCCACTGGGCGTTTCTGGAAGTGCTGGAGTATCTAGGAAGTTTTGGCGTTTTGATCGCGGTAGTGTTTTATTTTTCGGAGTCTGGCGACCGGCTGAAGCAGAAGCACTATCAAGCGTGGCAGGTGATCAACACGGCGCAAGGGAAAGGCGGGAACGGAGGCCGAGTCGAAGCGCTCGAGGAGCTCAATTCCGATGGGATTACGCTCACCGGGGTGGACCTGTCCGGGGCATTTCTGCAAGGGGTGCGTTTGGAAAAAGCGCGGCTGGCGCGGGCGAACTTCAACGCGGCGGATGCGCGCAACAGCGACTTCCGGAGCGCGGATTTTTCGACCGCGGATTTGCAGTCCGCGAATTTTCGTGAGAGCGATCTGCGCAATGTGAATTTTTCCAATGCCGGGCTGAAAGACGCGGATCTTGCCAACAGCAATCTTGGCGGAGCGGATTTTTCCGGCGCGACATTGGACGACGCGGAGTTGCGCCATGCCGATCTGCGGGATATCCGCTGGCAGAAGATTGGGAGCATCCGCACGGCGAATTTGTTCGGAGTCAAGAACGCGCCGGAGGGTTTTGTGGCGTGGGCGCTGCGGAATGGCGCGGTGCAGACGCCGCACGACAATGAGTAGGGCGCCTGTTCGTTCACGATAGGCACGATATGCGCGAGCGGAAGGCACGATGTATCTTGCTCCTACTGGTTCGGGGCGGTGGTGAACGGCGGGCGCGGCTTACGACGGCGCCAGCGCGATGGCAGGGTGGGTGGGGCTGAGGCTGTGAAAGCGGCGTCAAGCCGCCGCAGTCCAAAGAGGGCACGAAGTATCGTGCCCCCACCGATTCGGGGCAGGGGCCAGCTTGGAGAGCCAGGGCCACGCCGAATGGCCAGCTAGTTCAGCGCGACGACCCAGACGTTGGCGGTGGTCTCGCCAAACTCGTAGACGATGTGCTTGCCGTCGGGAGACCAGCTGGGATAACGGACGTAGTGATTCATTTGCGTATAGGGAGTGATTTTCTTTTCCTTGCCGGTTTCGGCGGAAACGCTCCAGACATTCCAGACGCCGTCGCGAAGCCCGGCGAAGGCGATTTTCTTGCCGTCGGGAGACCAACTGTGCGGCCAATCCTGGTCGGAGTCATCCGTAATCTGCTGGGGCGTGCCACCGGCGGCGGGCATGATCAGGATGTCGGTTTTGTCTCCGCGTTTCTGCTCGAAGACGATGTTCTTTCCATCCGGCGAGAAAGTGGGGAAGCCGGCAAGTTCGGTATCGAAGGTAATCTGATGTGCATCGCCGCCAGTGAGGGAAGCGAACCACAAATTGGGGACGCTGCCGGTGGCGGTCATGAAGACGACGGAGCGGCCATCGGGAGCCGCGGAGAGATAAGGCGCGGTGGAGGGAAGCTGCCGCAGGACTTCTTTTCGTTTGGTGTCCAGGCGGTATTTGACGAGGCTGCTCTGCTGGGATTCGCCGCTGAACTCCCAGCAGACAAATTCCTGGCCGCTGGGCAGCCAGGCGGGCGAGGCGCAGCCACTGCTGATTTGCGTGGCGTTTTTTCCGTCCGCGTCCATGACCCACACACCGCTTTCGAAGCTGGCGCTGCCGACATCGAAGAGGATACGTGTTCCGTCCGGCGAAAACCGGGGAACGGCTTTGCGGAAGCGAGTGTCCTGGGTGAGCGGGACTGGGGTGCCGACGGGCTCCGCGGTCGCGGCGGAGAGCGGAACGGAATAAAGTTCGCTGGCGGTGTGGGCATCGCTGTAAGCGAGCGAACGGCCGTCGGGGGAGACGGCGAGATAACGCGGAACCGCAGGAAAGGTGCTGACGATTTTTTCGGCACGATCGCGGATCTGGGTTTCCGTACCGGAGACGGGAATCTTCCAAATGGCAAAATCGCCGTAACGGAGAGCGCCAAGATAAATGGAGTTGCCATCGCGGGAGTACACCGGATTGTAGAGGCCGCCTCCGGGGGCGAGGCGGCGAACAGAGGCGCCGTCGATGTGCATGGTCCACAAGCCGGAGTCGCTGCCAAATTCGCTGACGGTGAAGACGATGGACTTGCCATCAGGAGAACAGGCAGGGGAATTGTGGGCCCCGGCGGGATAAATGGGCTGGGAGATTTGGCGAGTGGCACCGTCGTGGACCGAGACGGTCCAGATGGTGGAGGCAGCGATGGCCATGCCGGCTGTGGAGCTGAGATCGCGAATGCCCGCGGATTGAAAGACGATTTGCGAGCCGTCCGGCGACCATGCCGGGCCGGAGCCGAAGGTGGTTAGTTGGCGCGGGGAACCGCCGAGAGCAGGGACGAGCCAAATTCCCGCGCGGCGTTGGGAATAAAAGGCGATGGTTTTGCCGTCGGGCGACCATGCGGGCTGCAAATTGATTTGGCCGTCGTTGGTGAGTTGAACGATTTGACCGCCGCGAGTGAGTTGCTTCAAATAGATTTCGAATTTGCCGTTGGCGTCGGAGCTGTAGGCGATGGTGCTGCCTGCGGGAGAGAAGGACGGAAAGATGTCCATGCCTTGCGAGCTGGTGGCTTGCATGCGGCCGAGTTTGGCGATTCCGGAAGGTTCCGGCTTTTTCGAGAGGACCGACCAGATGACGCCGCCGAGAATGGCGACGGTCACGAGGGCGGCGATGGCGAATTGCATTACACGGGAGCGAGCCGCTAACGAAGCGTCCGCTGCAGTGCTCAGCGGTTGCGTTACGCTGGGCGGGTAGTTGGGTGAGTTCTCGCGGACGGTGACTGGGGCGATGAAGCGATAGCCGCGGGTCGGCGCGGTTTCGATATATTTGGCTTGGCCCTTGGTGTCGCCCAGAGCTTTGCGAAGCTGGGCGATCGAACGGGTTAGCGCGTTCTCGGTGACAAAGGTGTCGGCCCAGACAGCGGAGAGCAATTCGTCTTTTTCCACAAGGCGGCCGCGATTTTCGAGAAGGTAGACGAGCAGGCGAAAGGCTTTGGGCTCGATGGCCAAAGACTTTTGGGCTTTCCAAGCGCGGGCGTTGGGAAGGTCCACGAGTACGTCATCGAATTCAAAACACAGGCTTTGCACAGTCATCACAATTCCATCATAAAAACCCGCTGCAAAATCATACCGTCCTCAAGACGTGGCACGGCACTCCCTCGTAGGTTCAGCCCAGCCGTATGCGGCTGGAGCTGGAAATGGTCTCTCATGGGTCGCAAACCGTTCTCCGTGCATGCTTATTGCTTGGACTGATTTGCGGCGCAAGTGTCTCGCGCGGAGCCAAGCCTATGTCGAATTTTTCTGGCACAACTCCTGCCATAACTACTGTATCCGGACGGATGGTTGCAGGCTATCTGCTGGTGGCGCCGATTTCAGTGAATGGCCGCGGACCATGGGACTTCGTAGTGGATACGGGAACGAATCAAACGGTGCTCGATCCTGCGCTGGCGAAGGAATTGGGTTTGGCGACGGCGGGCCGGGTGACGCTGAATACGCTGGCGGGGCAGCAGAGGGCATTGCTGGCTTGGACCGATTTGATTTCTGCTGGAGAGGCGTCGGTGCAAAAGTTGGAGGTTCTTGTTGGCGGCATCGATGCCGTTCGCGGTCTGGATGGACGAGTTCGCGGCGTGCTAGGGCTGGATTTTCTCTATCATTTCGCATTTTCCCTGGATTACGAGCACACACGGTTGCGTTTGTTTCCACTGGACCTGCTGGCTGACCCGGAAGAGTCCGGCTTGGCGAGCGTGGATGTGCAGTTGGTTGATGGGCGGCTGTTGGTTCCTTGCGAATGGCAAGGGGCTGCGAAGCGGCTCTTGGCGCTGGATTCGGGAATTGCGGACGTGCTGCTTTTTGCAGAGCGCGGAGCGGGGGCTTCTCCAACGAAAAGCGGAGCGGTCCGGCAAATGCTGGTCAGCAATTCCGCGGCTACGGAAGTGGTGCGGATTGCACTGACGGATTTTCTTGTTGGGAAGCAGCGGGTGCACGGAGTTCGCGGGCTGCTGCTGGCGCGGACCGGCGAGATGACGGCGCTGCATGAAGATGGATTGCTTCCGGCGTCGCTGTTCCGGTCGGTGTTTGTGAATCTTCACGCGCAAATCGCGGTATTCAAGGAAAAGTAGACTTTCTTCGCGGTGGCGTCCTGATGCCTGGTCTGCCGCGCACGTTTGCCGTGTGCCCGGCTTCTTGCTAATTTGGCGGGAGTTGAATGGCAGCGGCTCGCGGATTCAATGGTTGCTAGATGGGGCACAGCAGTGTTGCGCGCCGACGAGGGGGAGAGTGGCGATGTCTACGTTTGGATTGATCGAGTACGAGGATGCCAGCGCGGAAGTGCGGGCGATTTACGATGACATCATGGCGACGCGGAAGATCGATTGGATCAACAATTTCTGGAAGGCGATCGCGCACGACCCGGTGACGCTGAAGCGCACATGGGAGAGCATTAAGCAGATCATGGGACCGGGAGCGCTGGATCCACTGACCAAGGAGTTGATCTACGTGGCGGTGAGCGTGACGAACAGCTGTCATTACTGCATTGCTTCGCATACGGCGTCGGCGTTCGGGAAAGGGATGACGCCGGAGATGTTCAAGGAACTGCAAGCGGTGATCGGGATGGCCAACGAGACGAACAAAATGGTGACGGGATACCAAGTGGAGATCGATGAGCGGTTTAAGCCGCCGCTGGCGCGGTGAAATGCAGGTTTGACGATCTCAAAGTTGCAAGCAGAAATGCTTGAAGTGGCCTCAAGACCAAAATGGGACACTGTCCTTCCGTACAGTGTTCTCCCTTAGTACGTGCGTACTATAGCTGGGCTGCCCGCTGGGGAATGAACATATTAGGGAGATGCGGGACGGCGCTCCTCCGCCCGTGCCCGCTCCAAAATCTTCCTTCTCGAGTGAGCTCGCCATGGCACCTATTGCGAAAGAAAATGAAGTATTAACGGCAACCACGACGGAGACGGCAGTGCGTCCCAGTGCGGCAGCTAGCCAGCCGAGCGAAGGGGCGAGCAAGCCGCAGCCGGTGGCGCTGGAAGTGCCGGTGTCTGTGAACGGCGCGCGCACGGTGGACGGCAGCGACAAGCGCGAACCATTTTCGGAGTCGACGAAGACGGTTCTGGTGTTTGGCAACGGCGCGGTGATCCGGTTGCAGTCGCCAGTGGCGCCGGGGCAACTTCTTTTTCTGACGAATGACAAGACGAAAAAAGAAGTGGTCTGCCAGGTGGTGAAATCCAAGAATTATCGCAACGTGAGCGGGTATGTGGAGTTGGAGTTCACAGAGACAGTGGTTGGTTTCTGGGGGATGCGATTCCCGGGCGACCGCATCGGCGGACAGTCGCCGGCCGCGGGAACATCGAACGCACCGGTGGCGGCGAAACCAATATCACAGCCGGTGGCGGTAACCGCGCCGCCGAAGGCAGCAGCGCCAACGCAACCGAAACCTGATGCCACCACGAATTTCAACGCGCTTAAGGCGCTGACTTCTTCTCCAACTTCTGATTTGCCGCGGACTCCCGATGTGAATGTGGCGCCACCGGTTGTGAAGGCACAGCCGCCGGCGGCGAGTTCCGAAGTTAAGCCGGCCGCGAGAGATGCTTCCACGGAAGCGCTCAAGCAGCAAGCGGCGCGGTTACAGGAAGAACTGGCGTCAATGCTTTTTGCAGAGAAGGCGAATGCGAGCGTACCGGCGGCGACGCCTGCGCTGCCTGCCGCGAGGAAAGAGGTTCACGAGAACACGGCGAAGGTTCTGGAGTTCGTGAAGCCCGAGCCGCCGCGGTTAGTGCCGCCGACGGCGCATGAGACGCCGCAGACAGCGGTGTTCGCGCCACCGAAACCCGCGCAGCCGATTGCGAACGCGCCGGTGAAATCGCTGCTCGATGCAGAAGAGGTGAAGATTCCATCGTGGCTGGAGCCGCTAGCTCGGAATGCCGCGAATGCTTCGGGGGCTGAAGAAGCTGCAAGCAAGGAAGAATGGCGTCACAGGGAAGAGCCGGTTTTCGAGAGTTTCATCGCGCCGGAACCAGAGGCGAGTTCAGCGGGAAACGAGGCGCAAACAGCGACGCTGCCGCTTGAAGTAAGTCTTCCGGAGCCGGAGCTAGGGGCTGCCGAACCTTCGCACGGATGGAACAAAGGCCTGCTGATTGGAGCAATCGCCGCGGGACTGGTGTTGGCGGCGGCTGGCGGAGCATGGTTCATACGCAATCAGTCCGGAGCTGCGCAGGCGAGCACTGCTGCGCCAGTGACAACGGCGGCCGTGGTGCAAAGTCCGACGCAAACGGCTGCGCCTAGCGCAAGCGGAACGCCAACGAACGCTTCTATAAGTTCCCCGGTTGCGACAACGGCCGGTTCTTCGACAGCGTATCCGGCGCCGAACTCCAGCAACACTGGTGCGAAGCCCGGGAATGCGTCGGTGAGCAATGCAGTGGTTAAGACGGCGCAGCCTGCACCCGTGCAAACCACTCCGCCCGTGCAAGTGCAGCCGCCGGCGAAGAAGCTCGCGCTCGGTGAAGTGCGCCTCGCAGCGCCAACGATGAATCGCAAGGGCCAGGCGCAATCCGGAAACGAAGCGGAGCCTGGAATTTCTCTGGGCAATTCCGACCCGGTACCGAACGAAGCGCTGGGCGGGTTGGAGAGCCGTTCGAAGGGTCCAGCGGCGCCCATGGAACCGCTAGCAGTGGGCGGCGATGTCAGGCCGGCCAAGCTGGTGTCGTCGGTTTCGCCGATTTATCCGTCGCTGGCCAAGAGCCAGCACGTTGCGGGCGACGTGAAGGTTGACGCGCTGATTGACCCGAACGGCAAAGTGACGACGATGAAAGTGGTCTCCGGGCCGACGTTGCTGCATCAAGCAGCGATGGACGCGTTGCGGCAGTGGAAATATCAACCGGCGATGCTGGACGGGAAAACCGTGCCGATGCACCTGACGGTTACACTGCAGTTCCGCTTGCAATAGCCGGCTGGCTCAGCGCGGAGTGGCGCGAGGCCGACAGTTTTTTCATTCACAATTCATTGGGACAGAGTGTCGGCGCAAATTATCGGCGGCCGAAGGAATGGTATTCGAAGCCGAGGCCGCGCATGGTGGACGGCGAATACAAGTTGCGGCCGTCGAGCACCAGCTTTCTGGCCATGGTTTTCCCGGCGCGTTCCCAATCCAGCTTCTTGAAAACGTCCCACTCGGTGCAGACCAGCGCGGCGTCGGCATTTTGGAGAGCCGCATAGGGATCCTGATGATAGTGCACCTGCGGAAAGAGCGGCTCGGTGCGCGAAATTGCCTCCGGATCGCTGGCGTGAACGACAGCGCCCTCGGCGATGAGGCGTTTAAGGATTTCGAGAGCGGGCGCAAAACGCACGTCGTCGGTATTGGGTTTGAAGGCAAGACCAAGCACAGCGATGTGCTTGGTCTTGACCACCCATAGCGCTTTGCGGACCTTCTCCATATAGCGATCGATGCGCTCCTTGTTGACGCGCTCGGTGGCCTTCAAAATATCGAAGTCTACTCCCACTGATGCGGCGAGATGAATGAAGGCTTGCACGTCTTTGGGGAAGCAGAAACCACCGAAGCCGAGGCCAGCTTTGAGAAATTGGCCGCCGATGCGGGGATCGAGGCCGATGGCGTGAGTGACCTCCTCGACGTCCGCGCCGATGCGCTCACAAAGGTCGGCAAGCACGTTGGCATAGCTGATTTTGAGCGCCAGGAAGGAATTGGAAGCGTGCTTGATGAGTTCCGCGCTATTGATGGTGGTGACCAGGAATTCTCCACGCGGGCCGGGAGGGCAGGTGCCGTTATGCACCGGGCAATGGAACCGGCGTTCGAGGATCGGCCGGTAGATTTCGCGGAGGTCCGCTGCGGCGGATTGCTCTTCGACGCCGACGACGATGCGGTCGGGATGGAAGAAATCCTCGACGGCGGTGCCTTCGCGCAGGAATTCGGGATTGGATGCGACGCGGAAATGAACGTTGCCGTTGCGGTTGTACGCCGAGAGAGCGCGGCTTAGCTCGAGTCCGGTGCGCGCAGGAACGGTGCTTTTTTCGATGACCAACTTCGGGCCGTCGGATTCGGCGGCGATCTGGCGGGCACAGTTGTCGATGGCGGACAGGTCGGCTTCGCCGGATTCCTTAGGGGGCGTACCAACGCAAATGAAGATGGCTTGCGCGGCGCGAATGGCTTGTCCAGCGTCGTTAGTGTAAGAGATGCGCCCAGCTGCGCGCGCGGAGCGTAAGATTTCTTCAAGGTAACGCTCGTAAATTGGGACGCCGCCGGCATTGAGCTTGGCAATACGCTCGCCGTCAATGTCGGTGCAAATGACTTCGTGACCAGCTTCAGCGAGGCACGCTCCGGTGACCAAGCCGACGTATCCACAACCGATGACGGAAAGACGCACTACGATTCCCCTCGCGCAAGATTCATTCTGAATGAAACGCGCCGAGGAACCAAGCGACGCCCGGCGTACGCCAGCCCAACGCCCATGCCAAAAGGCGCAAGCGGAAAGACGCAACGAAGATTGCGGCGCTCAGGAGCGCGCACCGCGGCCCATCAACAATCCGCGAAGGCCCAGAAGCACCAGACGGGGCTGGTGACGCACGACGTTCCAGAGGAGGCGCGTAGATTCGTCGCGATTGATTTCGCCAAGCGATTTCCGTGTGGAGGCATCCAGGAGATCAACGAGTTGGGAATAGTCGTCCTGCTGAAAATGATGCATGGTGCGGCGAATGAGACGGTGGGTGTCTAATTCGCGGCGAAGCGAACTGAGTTCGCTGCTGCGGCCCCCGTGCAATAAGGATTGCGCTACGCCGAGTGCGCCGCGGAAACCGGTGACGATGCCGCCTACGGTGGAAACCTTGACTTGCGCCGCGGCGTCGCCGACGAGGTAGACGTCACCGTTGCCGACGCGGCGGCGGACTGGGATCCAGCGTTTGTAGACGGGAATGCGAGCGCCTTGCCATTCGAGCGGCTCGAGATGCTTTTTCTCGAGGAAGCGTTCGAAAGCGCGCTTGGTGTTGCGGCCGTCTTCGCCGATCACGCCGAGGGCGCCACGATCCGCGGACTCGGGAACCAGCCAATAAAAATACGGAGTATCGTCGGGGACGAACCATACGCGAGTGGTGTCCGGCGGGCAATCCTTGGGCAGCCGCACGATGGCCTGCATCAGGGGAACGGTTTCGACCGGTGGCCAACCGGCGGCTCGCGCGACGCGGCTGGCAGCGCCATCCGCGCCCACCACCGAAGCCGCGTGCAGCTCCTGGCGGGAGCCGCCAGCATCGAGTTGTAACCGGATGCCATTTCCATTGGGCGAGAGCCCGAGGAAGCGGGTGTCGAAGCTCACAACGGCGCCAGCGTGCTGGGCTTCCCGAGCCAGCGCGTTGGTGAGCCGCGCTCGCTCGATAATCAAATCAGGCTTGCTCAGGGCGACTTGCGCGGAACGTCCGTCGGTGAACAGCTCAAATCGGCGAATCTCGTTGACGATGCTTTCCTGAGCGCTCGCACCCATTTGGCTGCGGAAATGGTCGGTAACGATCAGCGTGCGCGCAGCAGGGTCGCATCCTTGCTTGGATTCGAGAACGCGAACGCGGCGGCCACCGCGGGCAACGCGCGCCGCGGTGAAAAGACCGGCGGCTGAGCCACCGACGACGACAATTTCTCCATTATCCGGATGTAACCGGGAGCCGAATGCTTCGTTGGTCACAGGTCTAGGTTCTTCCAATGGCGCAGAGTGTCCGGCGGCTGCACCGGCTCGTTGCATGGCCCAGAAACGATTGATAGCGGCTCGCATGCACCGAGCTTTGCGTCAGAGTGGTTTCAAGGACGGTCAAGTATAGCGAATCGGATGTGCGGGACAAACTCATGCCAGGGCCAAACCTGCGCTTGAGTGGATCTATCTGGTCCGGGATATTAGACAGCTTTCTTCAGCTCGGGACGTTGGCGCTCAAAAGGAGCACTTTCGAGGAAGATGATTCCGCCAAGCAAGACTGCGAAAGCGATGCCAGCGGCGATTGCGGCTCCGTGGCTGGAGAGGTAGCTCACCAACAGCGCAGCAGATCCGCTGAACGCCCCAATCAGATACATGGTGACCACAGCGCCACGGTGGCCAAGACCGAGATTGGCCAGACGGTGCGCCGCATGGTCTTTGCCTGGCGTTGCAAAGGGCAACAAGCCGCGGCGAGCACGCGAGACGCTGACCAGCGCCGTATCGAAAATCGTCGCTCCGAGGATGAGAACCGGGGCGAGCCACGCGGAGAGATGATTCACTTGCTCCAAGCGCAGCTTGAGCCCGAGCGTAGCCATCAGGAATCCCAGAAACATGGCACCGCCATCGCCCATAAAAATCTTGGCGGGCTTGAAATTCCAGCGGAGGAAACCTGCAGCGGCGCCGAGGACTGCCGCGGCAAGTGAAGTGACCAGCGTCTGCCCGTGCAACAGCGCGAGCGCGGCGAAAAAGACCGAAGCAACCGCGGCGATGCCGGCGCAGAGGCCATCCATGTGATCCAGAATGCTGAAGGAAGCGGTGATGCCGACTACCCACAAGATGGTGAGAACCGCGTCCAGCAAATAGCCATTGTGGCCACCGACCAAAACGCTGAAGACCTGGGCATGAATGCCGCTGGCCAGAAGAATTCCCGCAGCTACGGGCATGGCGAAAAAAAGCTTGATCTGGTGGTGCAACCATCCGCGGTCGTCGAGAATGCCCACGAGCGCGACCAGCGTCGCGCCGGCGAGAATGCCGAAAACTTGATTGCGCGCCGGGCCGCTGGTGGAGAAAAGCGCTGCGATTACCACCGCGCCATACATGGCCAGTCCGCCGAGCAGCGGAATAGGCTGGAGATGTACTTTTCGCGGCCCCGGCAGGTCCACCATCCCGACGCGAAGAGCGAGCGCACGCACAGGCACGGTAAGGGCTACGGACGCAAGAAGGGCGATAGAGAAAGCCAACAAGCCAGCTGGCATGCGACCTCGGTTAGTTTGTCTTAAGCAAGGCGACCCGGCCGGGGTGGTACGGCCGTTGCCTCATGTTCTTGCCGGACTGGGGATCCGGCTCCCAAGTAGCCCAAAAGGCTGCCCCACGCAGCACAAACACGATACTGCGGGAAAGGTTCCGCAGCAATCAGGAAAACACCTTAGGTTTTCAGAGAAGGAACGAGCTTAGCGCGCAAGACTGCGGGCTGCGGCTCCATGGAAACGCCTGATTAGCGTTCCGTCAGCATCCGGTTGAAGATCCTTTGGACCTCGGCGCGATCTCTGTCGGCGTAGTACCAATCGATCGTTCGCTTGAGCCCGTCGCGAAAAGCGACCTTTGGCTCCCAGCCGAGCAGCTTCTTGGCCAGCGCGTTGTCCGCCACGCGATTCAGCGGACCTACCGGCATATGCGGCAGTGTCTTGATTTCCGGTTTGTGACCGGTGAATTCGCAAACCATCTTGGCGCAGTCCATGACCCTGATACGTTCCATGGTGCCCAGGTTGATAGCAGCGCCGTCGTTGATTTTCTCGCCGGCCAGGATCGTGCCTTCAACGATGTCGTCGATGTAGGTCCAGTTGCGAATCTGTGTGCCGTCGCCCCAAACTTCGAAGGGATCCAGTTTGAGAAACGCGCGAGCGATCATGGCGATTACCGCGTGGTTTTCCACGCCGCGCGGCCCATACACCGTGAAGTAGCGGCAGGATGCGGTGCCGATGCCGTGCTCTTTCGCGTAGGCTTTCAGCGTGAACTCGCCCATCAGCTTGGCCCAGCCGTAGGTGTTGTCGGCATCGTTAGGGCCGTTGGTCAAATCCTCGGTGAGGTAGAGTTCTTTCTTCAGATCGGATTGCATGAAGTTGGGATAAACGCATCCCGACGATGCGAAGACGATCTTCTTCGCTTTCGCCCGGAGGGCTTCAGAGAAAATCAGCCCATCGAGGAAAAAATTCGATGCCGGGCCTGCCTGATGCAAATCGACGTAGCCGCGCCCGCCGTGATCCGCCGCGAGATGAAAGACCGTGTCGACGCCTTGCATCGCCGCGCGTGCGACGCCCGGCTCGCGCAGGTCCGCTTGAATGAATTCCACCTTGTTGGCGCCCAGGTGCTGCTTAAGATTCCCCAGGTGTCCGCTGGAAAGATCGTCGACGATGCGAACTTTGGCCGCGCCGCGCGCGAGAAGTTGGTCCGTCAGCGTCGAACCGATAAACGACGCGCCCCCGGTTACAAAAACAAGTTTTCCGCTCCAAAAGGTGTCGGCAGAAATCACGCTCGCGCAGCCTCCTCGATGATTTGCACAAATTTTTTCAGCTCTTGAACTCTATCATAGTCGGGAGCAGCAGCCAGAGCGGCGCGGCTCATCTTTTCGATTTCGCCGGCATCGCGGGACAAGCGGCGAACCACCGTCACGAGTTCCGAAGCACTATCGGGCGAAGCGCTGCGGGAAAAGCCCTGCCTCAGACCCAGGGTTACGGCGTCGGTCGAAGGCGACGCTACCGCGATCACTGGTTTGCCGGCTGCGAGAATTCCGTAGAGTTTGCTCGGGACGATTACACCTTCTAAACCATTCTTGATGCTGACGAGGTGGGCATCTGGTGCGGCAAGCACGGAAGGAATCTTGCTCGCAGGGAAGAAATCCAAAAAACGAACGTTGGTCGCGTCCGCCGCAACTGCTTCGAGCCGCGCGCGCTGCGCTCCATCTCCGACAAAAACCAGGCCGACTCCCTCATCCGCGAGTGTTCTCGCGGCTTCCAGTAGTGTGTCCCACGCGCCGTAAAATCCGAGATTGCCGGCGTGCAAGAGCACGAATTTGGAATCGCCGCGGATCGCGCGAATCACATTGAGATCCAGTGGCGGAAGAGGCGCACCCGCCGATCGTATTTCCGTTCCGTCGCGGACCACCAGGACGCGCGTTTCGTCCACTCCTTTGCTGGTGATTCTCGCGCGCATGTCGTTGCCTAGCACGATCACGCGGGTGGCGCGCCGCAGCGCCCAGCGGTGCAGGCGTTCCCAAATTCGTGACAGCAGCCCCGGTTCCACGATCGATCCGCCGACCGCCATGTCCGGGTACAAATCGCGAATGTTGTAAACGTATGGCGTGCCTTTGAGAAGGGCGACAAGCGCGCCAATGATGCCGGCGAACGGCGGGTCGGTCATAGCCAGCACCACATCGCCGCGCAAGAAAAGCGCGCGAGGAATCGCCAGCACCACGTAGCTGAGGTAGTTCAACACACGGCGCTTCATCGCAAAGCGTGGATAGTCCGTCGAACCTACACGAACGATGCGGACGCGGCCCGCTTGTTCTTCCTGCCACCAGCGCCACGGGCGACGCTCCGCCGGATCGTAAGAAGGCCGGCCGCAAAGCACGGTCACGTCATGGCGTTCCGCGAGCGCGTCCACTACTGTCTGCGCCATCTTTGCCGTCGCCGAAGTATCGGGAGGAAAATAGAGGTTAAGCAGCAAGACCCGCATCCGCAGATTGTACAGGGAACAATCCGCGATGATAGCGGCCACGACGCCTGACAAGCCCAACTGGACAGCTCTACAGCATTCGGACAACTGGCCGCGATTGCGCCCACTGACCAGTTACCCGCGCTGGCTTGGATTTTGTAGAGTGGCACCTCTCGCAAAATCTTGCAAGGCGTCGAGCGGTGGGCCGACACCGCTCGCTGTCGAGGAGCAGCCAATGAAGACTTTCCTCTCTCTCGCCGCCGCGGCAGTGATCCTGGCAAATTCACCAGTTCTCGAAGCCAACAAGACCTATACGCCATTGCCGTCTATCGTATTTAAGGGCAAGACGGTGTTCATCGAAAACGGAACGAGCGACGCAACTCTGCAGCACTTGGTTTACATGGAGATCGCTCGTTGGGGCCGCTTCCGGATGGCGGAGAGCCGCGACAAAGCCGACGTTATCCTGACGATTTCCGGCGCCAGCTCGGTTCGATTGGTGGAAGCGAGCGAGATCAGCCCGGGCAATCTGGCCACCATGTACGCCGACACTTCCACGGAGCCCTCGGTTCCCGTGGGCTTCACGCGTATTTCTGTTGTCGATCCCAAGACCGGCAAGGCACTGTGGTTCTCGCAGAAGAAAACGGACCTTTCCAAGAGCAGAACCGGTTTCCTGGATGGACTCCGCGACGCGATGGAACAACAGGAATCCTCGCACAAACAAAAGTGAGTTACGCGGCGTCGTGGAAGGTATTCGCTAGGCGCGCGTAATCAGAAAATTGCCGAGCACCAGCGCATCCATCTGCGTTCGCAGGAAACAATCCAGCGCTTCTTCCGGCTTGCAGACGATCGGCTCGTTGTCGTTGAAGGAAGTGTTCAGCACCACCGGAACGCCGGTGAGATCTCGAAAGGCACTAATGAGCGCGTGGTACCGCGGGTTGGCTTCGCGCGTCACTGTTTGAAGTCGGCCGGTCCCGTCGACGTGGGTCGGCGCGGGAATATTGTCGCGCTTCTCCGGCCGCACCGAATACGCCAGGGTCATGAAGGGCGAAGGATGCGATTTCTCGAACCACTCGCCGGTGGCCTCCGCAAGAATCGACGGCGCGAAGGGCCGAAAAATCTCGCGGTGCTTGATGCGCCGGTTCAGCACCTCTTTCATTTCCGGCCGCCTTGGATCGGCCACGATGCTGCGATTTCCGAGTGCGCGCGGGCCCCACTCAGCCCGTCCCTGGAACCATCCCAGGATCTTTCCATCGGCGATGACCGCCGCGGTCTTGCCTATCAATTCCTCTTCATGCAGTTCCGCAATCGCGAAGCCTTTTGACGCGAGCGAACTCGCCTCGACCGTACGCCGCACCTGTTCCGTCGAATATCCCGGCCCCCAATATGCATGTTCCATCACGAACGCGCGAGGCTTGCCTAGGATCTGATGCCACACGTAAAGCGCCGCGCCTACCGCCAGCCCCGCGTCGCCCGCTGCTGGATGCACGTAAACCTGTTCGAATGGCGTGGCATCAAAAATCTTGCCGTTGGCGACGCAATTGAACGCCACCCCGCCGGCCAGGCACACTGCTTTCAGCTGGGTGCGCTCCGCCAGCTTGCGCAGCATGCCCAAATACACTTCCTCAAGCCGTGCTTGCAGCGAAGCTGCTAGATTTCGGTGGCGTTGTTCCAGAGGTTCGTCCGGCAGGCGCGCGGCTGTACCCAGCCGTTTCGCCATTTCCCCCGAAAACATTTTGCCCAGAGTTGGAGTCTTATCCGCATCCCCCCAGGACATCTCCGGTCCGGTGCGATGATGGGTAAAATAATCAAGGCCCAGCCGGAACCCGTTGCCATTCCCGCGCACATCGAAGCGCACAACGTCGCGAAATGCCGCGAGCTGTTCGGGTTCGCCGTATGCCGCCAGACCCATCACCTTGTATTCGTCGCCGAATTTCAGGAAGCCGAGATACTGCGTCACCGCGCTGTAGTACAGCCCCAGCGAATGCGGAAACGCGATCGCTCCGTCGATCTCCATGCGGTTGCCCGCGCCTGAGCCCCACATGGTGCTGGCGAAATCCCCCAGCCCATCGGCGGAAAGCAGCGCCGCTCGCTCGTACGGTGCACAGAAAAAGCTGCTCGCCAGATGTGCCTGATGGTGTTCCACGCGATGAAACTTCGCGCCCAGCGTTTTGGGATCAATAGCAAACGCTTGCGCCAGGGCGTCCGGAATCCCGGTGAACTTCGTAAGCACCTTGGCTCGTTCCCGAGCAAACGAAGGCATGCGTAGGGCGTAGAAAAGTTTCGTGCCCAGGCGCGCGTATGGATTTCGCGGCACGGCCACGTGGTCGATCTCGCGCAGCTTCAGCCCTGCTTCTTTCAGGCAGTAACCAATCGCTTGCGCCGGAAAGCCCGCGGCATACTTCACGCGGTTGAATCGTTCCTCTTCGACGGCTGCCACTAGCCGTCCGTCACACACAATCGCCGCCGACGCGTTGCCGTGATACGCGTTGATCCCAAGAATATTCATCGTCTGTGGGAGTTTACCTTACTCGTCGCTGCTGAACGCTGCCGGCCTTTGGAAATGCGGCGGCAACCGCCGCTTTTCCGTCCGCCGAGATCCTAGCCGCGCTACGCCGCCAAATTCTCGCGGCACCATTCGTTGACCGCAAAAAGCGACCACACTCGCGACCAAGACGTCCTCTCGTTTTCAAAAGCGCTCCACACCTGGCTCATTCCATCTTTTCGCAAGTACGGCACAAGCGCAGAGGCAGGTTCTGCAAAGCTTGTTTTCACCCTCGAATGTAACGGCCCGCGCAACCATGCCTCCCAAGGCAGCGTGAACGTCCGCTTGCGTTGCGACAGGATTTCCGCCGGCAGCAAATCCCCGATGGCATCCGTAAGCAAAGCTTTCTGCGCGCCCGGACGAAGCCGCGCCGCATCCGGAAGCGTTTGCACGAATTCGACCAGCGGCGTATCGAGCAGCGGCACTCGCACTTCCAGCGACCGCGCCATGCTCATCGAATCTGTGTCACGCAGCAACGTGCTGGCCATATACGTCCGCATCTCCAGCCACGCCGTGGCCGCGATCGGCTCCATCTTCCGCGCCTCTCCCGCCGTGCGTTCCAGCCATCCCAGCCACGTCGGATCGAGCGTCACTCCATCGGCATTGATAGCGCTCGGCCGGAATCGCGGCTCGATCACTCTTTCAATTTGCCCGGGCGCAAAGAGTGCCCGCGTGAAAAAATACGGATGTGGCAGCGCGTCTGGAAACTTCCACGCGCCGGCCGCCTTTCGTGCCGCATCCGGCGAGCTTCGCGCTTCGGCCATCTTCGCGATCACCGGACCAAAAGTGCGCCGCAAGGGCGCCGGAACAAACCACGCCAGCCAGATCAACTTCTGCATGCGCCGCGTGTCGCCGAAATTCGAGTAACCCGCGAACAGTTCGTCGCCGCCCAAGCCTGATAGCGCTACTTTCAATCCCACTTCGCGGGCCGCCCAAGAAACAAAATACGTGTTGATGCCGTCCATCGTCGGCTGATCGAGCGCCGCCAGTGCCTCGTCGATGCGCGTTATCACGGCTTCGCCATCCAGTGGCACTTCACGGTGCTTGGTCCCGCAATGTTCCGCGACGCTGCGCGCCGCAGCCGCCTCGTCATAAGACGTACCTGGAAAAGTTAGTGTGAAACTATGAATCCCTGGCTGCGAGCGCACTGCCAACGCCGCAATTGTGCTCGAATCCAGCCCGCTGGAAAGAAACAGCCCCACCGGCACATCGGCAATCAAATGCGCGCGCACCGCGTCTTCCAGCATCGGCCGCAGTCGCCGCGCCGCGTCACTCAGTTCCCGCGGCTTCTTCGGATCGCGCGCCGCCGGACTGCGCATGGCATCCCACCACGGCCGCGGGCGCGGAGTGCGTCGCCGTTCCGGCACATACAGCAACATCCGATGCCCTGGCGGAAGCGAAAACACTCCCTCGATCATGGTTACCGGTTCCGAGACGCTCCCGAACAGCAGATAAGAAGTGAGCGCGTCCTGAGAAAGCTTCTTCTCCGCCATGCCTCCCGCCAGCAACGCTCGGACTTCCGATGCGAACGCGAAGCCATCGTGCGATTGCGTGTAATACAGCGGTTTGATCCCCAGCGGATCGCGCGCCAAAAACAAGATCGGCGCGGTCGCAAATCGCGCGCGCAAATCCAGCAGTGCAAACGCAAACATCCCACGCAATTCGCTCAGCAAGTCTTCGCCCCACTCTTCCCAGGCGTGAACCAGCACTTCCGTATCGGTTTTCGTGGTGAAACGGTGCCCGAGCATGCCCAGGCGGTCGCGCAATCCGAGATAGTTGTAAAGCTCGCCGTTGAAAACGACTGCGACGTCGCGAGTTTCGTTCCAAACAGGCTGGTGTCCGCCAGGAAGGTCGATGATACTCAGCCGGCGCATGCCCAGCGCCAGTCCAGGCGCGCGAGGGTCAGCCAGATAGCCTTCGTCATCCGGGCCGCGATGGCGCATCGCCGAGGCAATTTTTCTTACCCGACTTTCTGCATCAGGAGAATTAGAAATGAGGGAAACGCCGCAAATGCCACACACGCTACTGGTGCATCTCCGGCGCGGAAAACAGCGCCACACTGGCGCGCCGGAAATGTTTCCTCAGCCCGAAGCGCGGCACATGCAATCTCCGGTCCGCAATCCATGCCAGCGCTGCTCGCACCAACACCAGGAAGAGTGTCGCCATCGCCGAAGCGAACAGAAAGAAAAACGATTCGCGTTCCAGCAGCAGGCTCCAGTCGGCCTTTTCTTCCCAGCCCGGAATCGTCCAGTCCAGTACACGCCGAAGTCCCAGCCCCACCATCGGCAGCCGGCTGATTCGCACGCGCGCAAATCGTTCGTAGGAATATTCCGCTGGATATCCCGGCACCACGCCGGTGGCCTGCGCAAACAATTGCGGATTCTGCAGATCGCGGCGCGTCAACAGTCGCCCGTTCGCGTCGCGCATGATGATCCGGTACGTAGGATCGACCACGATCCATTTTCCGTCGATCTGCACTTCCGCCACCACGTGTTTGGTGTTGCGACGCTCATCCAGGAGCAGCAGCCGTCGCACCTGCAAATCCGAACTTCGTGCCAGATTGAGAAACGCGTTCGTCGCTGTGCCGCACACGTTCAAAAGCTGCGCGTAGTTCAGTGTCATCAGCGGATCGCGATGGGACAGCTCGTCCGGATGCTGCGTCATGGCCCGCGATGGTTCCGCGCGCATCCAGCTCAGGATCGCCTCGACCTTCGGCAGGGCTGGCAGAGAGTTAGGAACGATCGCATCCGAGAATCCATCCAGATACCGTCGCACTGAGTATTCTCGAAAACCGGAGCACACCAGGCAGCAGATCGCCGTGGCGAACAAAACGTTGGTTGTCCACCAGGCCGCCCGAAAAATCGGATGTCGCGTGTCTGCCAAAACGCTACGTTGCTCCTCCGGACTCGGAAGTCGGCCCGTACTTGTGCTCGGAAGAGATTTCAGAATCGCGCCGTCCGGCAAGTCTGGCATATAGAGATTCCATTTCCCGAACAGGTTCTCCCCACTCCAGCCGCTTAGCCACGGTGGAACATCCTACGGCCAGCCGCTCGCTCAACTGCGGCTCGCTCAACAGGCGGGCCAGCGCACCGGAAATCGCCGCCGCATCATGGCGCACTACCAATCCGGCCTCGTCCGCCAGCAACCGTGCGATCCCGCACTGTTCTGTGACGATCACCGGCGTGCCGGCGGCTACAGCTTCTGCCGCACTGTTCCCGAAGTTTTCGTTTTGCGATGGAAGGACAAAGACGTCGGCGTCCCGGTAAGCCGCCCACTTGGCATCGCCATAGATCGGGCCGGTAAAATAAACTCGCTTCTCGATGCCCAGTTGGGACGCTCGCTGCGCCAATTGCTTCCGTACTCCGCCTTCATCCGGTCCTGCAAACACGACCTTCAGGTCTCTCTCCTGAAGCGGAGCTGCTAGGCCCGCAACCGCCTGGAGCAGCAGTTCCGGACTCTTCTTCAATGACAATCGTCCCAAGAATAAGACAACTTTCGCACCGGCGGGAATCTTGTGTTCCCGGCGAAACGTGCCGCGTTCCGGCCAGCTTTCGGGCCGCTCCACGCCATTCCGCCGCAACACGATTTTCTCGCGTTGCAACCCGCCGCCGGCAAGCTCCTCGACTTCCTGTTCCGAGGTGGCGATGACCGCGCTCGCTCCCCAAAGCAAACGCCGCCCTAACAATGCATGATACATCCGTTTCAACCAGATGTTCCGCACAATCGGCAGAAACATACCGATCGGCTCGACCACGTACGGCAGCCCGCGCATCCGGCACGCTGCGGCCACTGCCGGTCCCAGCAGATCGTATAGCCCAAAAATATGCACTACGTCGAAATTCTGCAATCGCGCGCGGCAATACCGCTTCACCGCGGGATTCCAACTCAGCGCCCGCCGCCGCAGCCACGTTGGCAAGTAGATGGCTTGCACGCCATTCTCATCACGCCGCCAGCCAAAGGGAGATCGCTCCGCTGCGACGTTCCCGTTCGCATCCACCAGCCGTTTCTCGATGCCCCAGTCCGCCGTCAGCACCGTAACGCGATGTCCGAGCCGTGCCAGGCCCTCGGACAGCGCCCGCACCTTCACCGGCGGCCCGCCGAACTCCAGAAATGGCGCGTAGCTTTCCGTGACGTTCAGGATTCGCATTGCTCGCGAAGTATTTTCTTGAAGGCTTTTACGAAAACGTTGAACCGGAATTCCTGCTCCACTCGACGCGCGCCCCGCGCTCCCATCTCCCGCCCAATCTCCGGGTGCGCTAGCAGCGTCTCGATCGACGTAGTCAACTGTATCGCATCGCCGTGCTGCACCAGATAGCCGGTCGCGCCATCCTCAATCACTTCCGGCGCGCCACCATGCGCGCCGCCGATGACCGGTTTGCCGCGCGCCATGGCTTCCAGATATACCAGCCCGAATCCCTCGGCCGCGCTGGGCAGCGCGAAAATCTCGCACGCCGCATAGCACGCCGCCAGCTCCGGATAGCTCAGCCCCGCGAAAAAATGCACATGCAGCCGCACGCCGTTTCTTTCCGTCAGATGTTCGAGCCAAGGCCGGTCGTCCCCGTCTCCTGCGATGACCAGTTGCAAGTCCGGCCAGCGCGGCAGCAGGCGCGGCAAGGCGGTGATCAGCGTGTCCATACCTTTGTAACGCTCGCTCTCCTGCCATCGTCCGACGGCCAGAATCACGCGCCCATTGGGAAAATTTGATGGCGGCCCCGGTATAGGCCGCACATTCAGCAATGCCTCAAACTGTGGATCGAGCGCCCACGGCAACACTCGCAGCTTGCTCCCGGCAACGCCCTGCTCCGCAGTCACATGCTCCGCCGTGCTCCGGCTCGGCGCCAAAACCACATTCGCCTTGCGCAACGCCCGTCGCCGCATTTGCGAAAGCGGCTCCCACACTTCAAAACCATGCGTACAAACGATCGTTTTCATCCGTGGCGCCACCAACTTCATCGCTGACGCTACCGGTCCAAGGTTGGGGTGCGCCGCTACCACCAGCTTCGCCCGCCGTCGCGCCGCACGCATCGCCGTGGCAGTAAACCGCCCTTTTCCCCGCGCGCATCCCGTAAACACAAATTCCCGGTTGCCCACCGACATTCGGTGCAGCTCCTGGGAATCATTCAAGCTCAGCAGCCGGCACTCCATCCCACGGCTCGCCGCAAACTCCGTCAGCACCGCGGCAAGATGCCGTCCGGCACGTTGCACACCTCCGGGCGCGTCTAGCTCGGGGAAGAGGCCAATCAACACGCGCTGAGTCTGCCAATCCTCGCGCGCTATGGCAAGTCCGGCGAAGCATCCGGTTTCAACGGGCGAAGCAAGAGTCAGGTCGGACCCGCGCTACCGGCAAGTATCGCGGCCAGTCTCGGCGCCACTATGAACGGAGCGCTCAGACCGCCTTCGCTATCGCTGCCACCGGCGCCGCCAAAATAGCCTCGATCCCCGCCGGCGAGCCGACCACGTTCGTCGTCACCGTTGCGGCAACGGCAGAAACAGCCTGGGCAAAAGGTGACGTTTCAGGCGGGATTCCGTCAAAGCACAGCAGATGTGCTGATCTGATTTGCAGCCGCCAACAGATCCTAACGAGTTACATGGGTTGGGCCTGGGTGCGCTCGTTCGAGGTGAATTCATGAAAAAACTATGCGCAATTCTTATCTTGGCGGGATTTCTCGCGTTTGCCCGCGGGGCTTGCGGACAAGTGCAGTCGCCGATTTCGATGCCCCCGAATGGAAACAACCAGCGTGCCGAGGTTTCTCAGTGGATCGGTCCGGTTAAAGTCAGCATCGAGTATCACAGTCCGAATCTGCATGGCGGAGGAGGAGCAGACCGGTCCGGCCATATCTGGGGAGAATTGGTGCAGTACGGTTTTTCCGACGACGGGTTTGGACCGACGAAGGAGAAACCCTGGAGAGCGGGAGCGAATGAGACCACCACGATTACGTTGTCTCACGACGTGAGAGTGGAAGGGCAAAATCTAAGAGCGGGCACTTACGGGCTTTTTCTGGTAGCGGAGAAGAGCGGGCCCTGGACGTGGATTTTTTCGAATAACTGGACGGGCTGGGGAAGCTACCAGTACGACGCGAAGAATGATGTGCTGCGGGCGGCGGTGTCTCCGCAGGCCGCGCCGCACACGGAATTCATGACCTATGGATTTGACGAGCGCAAGGCGGATTCGACGGTGGCGTTTGTGCAGTGGGATGACCAGCGCATTCCTTTCAAAATCGAAGTGCCCAGCGTGAATGAGATTTATCTGACGGCAATACGGAAAGAGCTGCAGGGCTGGGCGGGATTCAACTATCAGAACTGGCAACAGGCGGCGCAGTTTTGCGCGACGAACAAGATCAACCTGGATGAAGCGTTGATCTGGGCGGAGAAAGCGATTCACGAGCCGTTCCGCGGCGCGACCGTGGGCAGCGAGGATTTCTCGACCGTGGGAACGAAGGCGGCGGTGCTAGAGGCCATGGGACGCACCGCGGACGCCGATGTCGAGATGGCCAAGGCGCTGACTTTGCCGGGAGCGGACCTTTTGCCGGTGCACTTTTATGGGGCGCAACTGCTGGCGGCCGGGCGAAACGAAAAGGCGTTGGAAGTGTACAAGTTCAATCAGAGAAAGCATCCGGAAGAGAAATTCTGGACGTACTTAGGGCTGGCACGGGCGTACACAGCGCTGGGAGACAAGCAGAATGCCATCAAGAATTGGGAAATTGCTCTGCGGAGTGTTCCGGACAACCGGAAGAGGCAGATTCCGGCGTTCGAGAAGATTTTACAACAGTTGAAAGAGGGGAAATAGCGCGCCGCCTGGAGAAAGCAAGACAAAGAAATGTCAAAACCTGCCGCTAAATTGAACTTGGGTTGGCCCTCTCCGCGAGACTGGAGCGCAGTGATACAATGCGCGGCGATTCGTGAGGGAGGAAGAAATGCGGCGAATGGCTGAGGGATGGCGAGTGATGGCTGTTGCGGCGTTGGGATTGACTGCGGGAGTGTTGCTGTGCGGAAGTGCAGTGTTGGCGCAGCAGGAACCGGATTGGTCCAAGGTGCAGATCAAAGTGACCAAGGTTTCCGGCGATATTTATATGCTGGAGGGCCAGGGCGGGAACATTGCCGCGTCGGTGGGCGAAGACGGGATTGTGATTGTGGACGATCAGTTTGCGCCGCTGGCCGACAAGATTCAAGTGGCGCTCAAGGACTTGAAGATCACGGACAAGCCGGTGCGTTTTGTCATCAACACGCACTATCACGGCGACCATACCGGCGGGAACGAGCCGTTCGCCAACAGCGGATCGACGGTGATCGCCCAGGACAACGTGCGCAAGCGTCTCGTGAGCGGCGGCGCGGCGGGTAACGGCGGCTCGGTGAAGATGGACGTTAAGCCCGCCCCGAAAGCGCAATTGCCGATCATTACGTTCGAGCACGACGTCACCGTGCATTTGAACGGCGAAGATATCCGCGCACTGCATTTTCCTTCCGGGCATACCGATGGAGATTCCATCATTTTCTTTCCGAAGAACAATGTGGTGCACATGGGCGACGACTTCGTGCGCTACGGGTTTCCGTTTATCGACGTGACCAGCGGCGGCAGCGTGCAAGGCATGATCGATGCGATGGAGAAAGCCACGGCGCAGCTTCCGGCCGACGTAAAAGTAATTCCCGGACACGGCGCGCTATCGAATCTGGACGATGTGCGGGCGTTTACGAAAATGCTGAAGGAGACTTCCGCGGTCGTGCAAAAAGCGATTGACGGAAAAAGGACTGTAGAGCAGATGAAGGCTGAGAAGATCTTGGCGCCGTGGGAGAAATTCTCCGGTGGCTTCATCAATAGCGACGCCTTTATCGAAACCCTCTACAACTCGCTAACCGGACATAAAGGCGAGTTTGTGAAACACAACTGACCCCCAGAAAGACCCCTCAAAACGCCACTAGAAGGCATGATTTTCGCCCACAACTGTAGAGGTCGCCATTTTAGGGCGGCCTCCGACTCTTTTTTCAGCCTGAATTTCGTCGACGCAGCTAACTGCACCCTGCAAATGACAAGGAAATGACAAGCGGTGCAGCACCCGTCATTACGGGCGAGCGTTAGGCGAAAAGAACCCAATCGGCAAATCGCGC
>Ga0137404_10000479_pt1 | contig 26299 bp, 18 predicted proteins | sample CZOMad2_1_16fung_FD_108285 | JGI IMG/M metagenome (GOLD analysis project Ga0137404, IMG submission 108285) | Vadose zone soil fungal communities from Angelo Coast Range Reserve, California, USA - CZOMad2_1_16fungal (Illumina Assembly) | ecosystem: Environmental > Terrestrial > Soil > Vadose... | reverse complement strand
GCGGTCTCACGTTGCACAACCCGTAGATTCCCATTCACATCAGAACTCGAGGTCGTGCGTACCACCTGAGCCTCGCCGCTTGCTGTGCTTCGTGCTTCTTCTTCCGTTACCTGCGCCAGATTCCTTCGTCCATTTCCATCCCACCTGTAGGTGCGCACCACTGTACGGGTCGTCGTGGCATTTACCCGGACAGACTCCTTCTCGGTCTCGGAATCGGGCTGGTATCGGCCATTGGGCCCAAGCACTTCCACCCTCTGCTTATCCACACTCCGGTCGCCGGACTTGGCGTGGCTCTCCGTCGTCCGAGACGGATTGGCGTTGGCCACGGAATTCTTGGTGGTCGCCGTCCAGGATTCGCCGCTGCTGGTTGCCTGAACATCTTGAGCCTGTGCGGAGACAGCTGAGCCGCCGCAAAGAATCACAGAAATTATCCAATTTATCAAAAGCCTGGACACAGCAACCTGATTTTCAGGCTTTGAGTACGCCATGTTGTTGTTGCCGACATTTAATGGAATCGCTGACCACCAATTATCTGGAGTTCCCAATTTAGACCTTTGACTTTTACAGGCTACTCTTCTGCCACCCTGGACACAACGAATTTGCCTGCAACCTCTCGACGACCCGTTTGGCCCAAAAGTGTTACCTATGTCTCCGGTACGATGTGTTACCTATGTCTCCGGGCCGGACCCGTTTTAAAATGGTCGGAGCGAAAGGATTTGAACCTTCGACCTCCTGGTCCCGAACCAGGAAATAAATCAACCTAAGTCGCTGTCCTGGCGTCACTTGTTGGTTTTCGGGCCGCTCTCAGATAGACGAGTTTTGACAAGTCCCTTTTAACCTTTTGGGGGAGCCAACTTGGGTTTCATTTTCCGCGCGAATCCCTTTGGCCAAGCTATTAGAGAACCGGCGCGCTTAGTTATAGTTTGTGCAGAGTAGATTGCCTAGCAGGCAATTAGATTGACATTTAACCTAATTAAGCTTATAGTTTGTGAAGAAATGTTTGCTTGCTGAGCCAACTAGTGCGCACAAACAATAATTCCGGCCTGAAGACGACTCGCAGCCGTATGGCGAACCTTCTCATGGCCCTGTACGACTCGGGGCGCACCATGTTCACAACGGCAGAGGCCGCGCAAATTACCAGCCTCACGCTTCCGCTCACCAGCAGCCTGCTTCACAAGGCCCGAAAGCGAGGACTCGTGTCCCAGCTTAAGCGCGGCCTCTTTGTCATCGTGCCACCGGAACTTGGAAGCTCTGCCGAATACGCCGGAAATCCCTACCTGGTTGCGCGTTACTTAGCAGATGACGCTCCCTACTTCCTTTCTCACGCGTCTGCCATGGAACTTCACCGCATGGTGACACAGCCGCAGTTTGTCATACTCGTTTCGAGCACCAAACGCATTCCCAAGCAAACGTTGCACGGAACGCAATTCCGTTTTGTTCTGCTGAAGTCCAAGGATTTTTTTGGCAACACAAGACACTGGGTCACAAAACAAGAGTCGGTCGAGATCAGCGACCTCGAACGCACCATCCTCGACGGTCTCCGCCACCCCGAATATTGTGGCGGAATAACCGACGTTGCCAAAGGCCTCTGGATGCGCCACGACGACGTTCGCGTGGCAAAACTTATCGACTACGCCCATCGGCTCGGTGTCGGTTCGATCTACCGTCGCCTGGGTTATCTCCTGGATCTCTTTGGCATCGGCACGGACGCTGAACGCCAGTCACTTCGCACCGCCCTGACAGCTACGTACGTCCCGCTCGATCCCTCTTTGCCGAGCGAAGGCCCTCACGCTGCCAAATGGCGGCTACAACTGAATATCCCAGCCGATGAGCTGCTAGCTGTACGGAGCACTTGATTGATTCCCCAGCGAAATATTTCCCTGCTTTCCAATCGACTTGCAGCCGGCGGAGGGCTGCGCATTCGCGAAGACGTCCTAGAACGGGACTACTGCCTTGCTTGGTTCTTAAACGCGCTGGCGGAATCGGATCTGCGGCCCGTTCTGGCGTTCAAGGGGGGCACCGCACTGAAGCGCTGCTACTTTGCCGATTATCGCTTCTCGGAAGATCTTGACTTCACTCTCCGCCGAGCGCTTCCGTTCGAAGAAATCCGCACGCGCCTCGAGCCTGTCTACGCCGCAGTCGCACAACAATCGGGTATCGTCTTCGCCTTCGACCGGCAAGACCCGCGTGGGCGCGCCAACACCCACACGTTTTACCTCCGATATACCGGACCGCTTCCTCGGAACAGTAACGTGAAGGTGGATATCACGATCAATGAGGCGCTGTTTTTCCCTCTCGCAAATCGGCCCGTTCTTCGCGGATATGCAGAGTTCGCCGACATTCCCGAAAATCGATCCATTCTTGTGTACTCCCTCGACGAAATTGCTGCCGAGAAGACAGTTGCTCTCACCGATCCAGCCCGAAACGAACCCCGGGATGTCTACGATCTCTGGTATCTCACGGTCAACAAGGAAGTGCAGCTCGACCACCTCCTTCCCGCGATTTGCCAAAAACTGGAATTCCGTGAAAAACCCTGCGAAGACCTGCAAGCCGCGCTCGCGCAAAAAGAGGCCCGTTTGCGAGCGCTCTGGAACACTCGCCTGTCCTATCAAATGGCGGCCCTCCCGCCGTTCGAGCAGGTTTTTCGTGAATTGCGTCGCACTTTCCGTCGGGCCAACTTGCCCTAGGCCCTGTTCCTCCGAACGGTGTGATGGCAGGCCGCTACGGGAAGAAGCTGCTTGTAAATATCCGGTGGAAGCAAAAGTGTGCCGCTACGATCGGCCTTGGCTGCACACTTCCTGCTAGCACGCAGGAATCGGTCGAGTAGGCCTAGGGGCAATCCCACTGACTGACAAGTCGATTCCAGAAGCGGGCAAATCCGGCGACGATTTACCCGCCGGCACAGGGATCGCCAGTGTCCTTTCTGGAGAGTTCCCCGACTCCCTCGCAGCGCTCGCCAAATAAAAATATCTTCCGTCGGGAGACCACGCTGACGAGCAGTGCGGGACACAGATAGTTTGTCCAGGTCACATTCGTACTCGGGCTCGAACGATTGATTCCGCATGCTTCAATCTCGCCCGGGCCTGAGCCGTCGACTGACGTGTTCACCAAGACGGACCTGCAGCGCAATCTGTTTGGCATACCGTTGCATTGATCGCGGTTGGTCATGAAGGGTTGTGCTGATTGTTCATCGATTTCGCCGATTTTGTTGCCGACCTTTTTTTCCTGCGTAAGCTGTATGCCGCCGGTTGAGTTTCTAATTCGAAAGGCAGTATGAAACGATAAGCCTCCAAACCGCACTCTCTCCTAGAGTTCTCAGGTTCCGGGCTGCAATTCTAAATTCGAATGAGAGGTGCGGCTATGATTCTGTGGGGATGGGTGCAGATTCTCGGCCTCACGGTTGCGTTGACGATCACTCCACAGGGGCCCGATGACCGTCAGCAGCCGAAAATCAACGAAAGATTCCCGATTCACGGCGGCAAGGAGCTTTCGCCGCCAATCGTATCCCCGGTGGGAGAATGCGCAAACGCCGTGCACGTTTCGGGTTTTATTCCGCACGCAAGCGTGCGGGTATTTGTGAACGGGACGCTCGCGGGAGGCGCTAACCCTTACTTCGCGGAAGCGGATATCTCGCTCTCGTCTCCGCTGAAACTCGGTGACGTGGTGACGGCGACGCAGGAGGTACTCGGTTTCACGAGTTCACCATCGGATCCGCCGATGACCGTAGGGCCGTATCCCGCGGTTTTGAACAAGCCGACCGTAGTTGAACCGTTGTTTGCCTGTGGTCGAATTGTTCCTGTCGATAACCTGAATCCGGGCGCGGTAGTAGATGTTCTTAGGAATGGCGGGACCACGCCGATTGGTGAGACCAACGTGACCCAGCCGTGGACACCAGTGGTTACGGCGGGACTGAATCAGCCCGACCAAGTCGCGGCGGTACAGACTGCGTGCCCAATCGATCCCGCGAAGAAGAAGGTAAGCCCGAGCTCCGCTGCTGTCTCCGTGAACGCTGCGCCAAATCCACCTTCAGCCCCTACGATTGAGAGTTATCCAGTCGGTGCCGATGCTGTGGTACTTGATGGGCTCTTTGTTGGGGCTGACTTGCAGGTTACAGACAATGGCACGCCTGTTGGAGGAGGGCTTGCAACCGCAGACCGCAACAAGGCGCCGGTGCAGCCGCCTACTTCGTCTGCATCCCATATTCAAGGAACGCAATCGCTTTGTGCCTCGAGCGGACCAGGACCGGCAGTCGGCCCATCGTCAACCTTGGGCACGCCCGCGATCGTGCCCCCACTTTGCGAAGGACAGCCTTATGTGACCGTAGCAAACACGTATCCAAATTCGATTGTTGTGCTCTTCCGAAATGGATCGATCGCCGGTATGGCTGGAGGAGACCTAGGCAACATCACGATGGCACTTGGAGGCGCAGCGAACTGGGCGCTCGGGGATGAAGCGCGCGTAGTGCAATACGTCGGAAACACCATAAGCCCACAGTCGGCGCCGGCCTTTGCGAACTGCGCGAAGCAGAGCGTGATCACGCAGCACAATGACAATAGCCGATCGGGTGCAAACCTGACGGAAACGGTCTTGAAGCCGTCGAACGTGAATCCGTCGACTTTTGGACTTCTCTACGTTCGGACCGTGGAAGGAGACACGGTGTCGCAACCACTCTATGTGCACGGCGTACGCACTAGCTCAGGGCTGAAGAATCTCATCTTCGTGACCACCTCGCTGAACAATTTGTATGCCTTCGACGCAGACAACAAGAATCCGAACGCTGGAGCGACGGCGCTGCTTTGGCAACGCCATCTATGCGGGTCGGTGCCTTCGGGAATCTGTCCCGAGACAGCCTCCCGTCTAGTGGGAATTACCAGCACTCCAGTGATCGACGTTACTTCTCAGACTATGTATGTGGTGGCGCGGTGCTCGGATGGATCCGGAAGCGCGACCGATGGCGCGATCTACGTATACGCGTTGAACGTCGGGGACGGAACGGATCGGATCCCGAGCGTGCAGGTGCAGGCGACGGTTCCCAACAATGGCCCGACATTCGATTACCACTGCCAGAGGAACCGGCCGGGACTGCTTCTCTCGAAAGGCGTAATGTATGCGGCGTTCGCGACGTTCAGCTGCGACGAAGGTTGCCCCAGAGCTCCTTTTCACGGCTGGGTCATTGGCTATCGAGAGTCGGATCTTAAGCAAGTTGCGGTTTATTCCACCAGTACAAGCGGCGGCCAGGCCGGTATTTGGCAGACCGGCAACGGACTCGCGGCAGCGTCGGACGGCTCGATTTATTTCGAGACGGGGAACGGCCCGACATCGGAGCCGCTTCAGAACGGCTTTGTCAAGCTGCTACCGACGAACGCGCCAGGTGGGCTAGTATTGGCCGGTCACTTTCAGCCGAACAATGCCGCCAATGCGCCGCCTGGGGGAGGTAGAAACCTTTCAGACGGGGATACGGATCTTGGCTCGGGAGGACCAATGCTGTTGCCCGGAGGGCGGCTGATCGGCGGAGGAAAGCAAGGGCGGTATTACGTGCTTGACCGGACGACGATGAATCTGACGCAGGATGCACGTCCCCTCTCGGCTGGTTTCGATGGGTTCCAAGCGTTCATCAACCAGTATCACAACGACAGCAGCCAAGCGAGTTGCCCGGCGGCAGGTGGAGCAAGCGGTTGTGATCCGCTGGGCGCCGGAGGCAAATGTTACATCGATCCGAGACGCTATGGAGACGGTGAACTCTGTGGGCCCAACATTCACGGCGGGCCCATTTACTGGCAGAGGAATGCTAGTTCCGGGACGATCTTTGAAATGCCCGAGAAGGATTTTCTGAAGGGCTTCCACTATGACTTGTCGACCGGCCAAGTGAATCAAACTCCGGTGTTGCAAGCGACAGGTGCGTACGCGAAGCCGCCAACCGACGGGATGCCCGGAGGCTTCAGTTCGCTTTCGGCGAATGGGAACAGGGAGGGAATCATCTGGACGTCCATGCCAATCGGGGACTCCCAATGGGCAGCAGTGCCTGGCCGTTTGGTGGCGTTCGACGCTAGTACGTTGAACGAGCTTTGGAATGACAATGACACTGTCACCTTCGCCAAATCTGTTCCGCCGACGATCGCGGACGGAAACGTCATTCGCGCAACGTCGTCGAACAAGATCCTGGTGTACGGCCTCCTGAAACAGGGTCGCCCGTCTCCGCCGCGTCCATGGCCATTTGCGTCGTGCTACGCGCTCGAAGAAAAGTATGCGAACTATGGGCGTGAAGTCGGGATTCTCGGAAAGCCGATCAGTAATGAGAAGGGCGTCGGAGACAAACGCGATGGCAGGTACCGGGAATTCCGTGGGAGTATTCCCGGAATGACGGGCACCATGACCTCCGAGAAAGAGCCCGCTGGATTGCCGATACCGACTTGCTCGATGCCGCCCGGAAAGGAAACTCTAGTGAACAGCCGCATTTACTGGAGCCGCGCGTCCTGCGCGCATGTGGTGATGGGGCAGATTCTCAACCTGTATCTCAAGCTCGGGGGCCCGAAAGGCAAGCTGGGCTATCCGATCGAAGATGAAACGTATTCTTCCGACCACTACGGCAGAATCAGCCGTTTCGAGCACGGCGAAATCGTTTGGCATCCGAACAAGGGCGCCCGTGTCGCCTATAAGAGCCGCAAGGGAGACAAGGATAGCGACGATCGAAAACAGGCACGTGAGAACCAGCGCGAGTAAGTGGCGCTCGGCTTCGAAATCAGATTGATACGTCTGCACATAGTGAAAATGTCTGTCCTATCGTTTTCATCGACGAATCGCTTTGCCTTCAGTTTCAGGGCTTATCGAAGTCCACCCCGTATCGCCGAAGGGCGTCTGCGCGGATCGTAGCAACCTCGCTCGGGTAGTCCGTCTTTGCGAATCGGCGTCCAGCCGTATGCACATAGGAATAGGGGAACGGACCACTGAGTCCAAATCCGGCCACGGCAAACGCCGGAGTGGGGCTATCGCTTGGATGGCCGGTTTTCCACGGTTCGCGCGTAAAATTCCTGCGCTTGAGATAATCGTTGGAAAGCAGACTTCTAACTCCCGAATAATCGACCCAACGATGGTTGACAAGATTGAATGCGCGAAAGCTTTCGGCTTTGGTTTGACTGCCTAAGGATCGCAGCAGCGCGTATATTTCCGCTGTAACTGCAGCGTCGAAATTCCCACCTGCGGCAATGGCGCGCTCTGCCACAAGCGTGCCAAGAAAATTGGACGGCAAGTCTTCTGGAGAGAACGACGAGTTGTGCACGCCGGGACTGTTGATTGCATAGGTTAAAATTTCGTATCCGAAGGAATCATCGAAGCAGATTGATCTGGCAATACTGATTACGCTGACGGAAGCAGGTATGGTCGAGAGCGTTGCTTCGCCATGAGTTGTTTTGATGACCGTTCCCGCCGCACCGGCCGCAAAAGCGATTTGCTCAAAAACGTTTTTGGTCATGTCGCAAAGATCGCGCAAATGACCAAGGTCTACAAAACCCGCCTTGCCCGTGTAAACCAGTCCCCGAACCTCGCTGGACGATCGGTGGATTCCGAGTTTTGTTGGATCCGCAAAATTGTCGTCCGCAGGTCCGAGAGGATTGTCCGATGGAGCGAGGATACAGCAAGTTCGCGCATTCGGCGGCGGTCCGGGAGGTGTGGACGGTTTAGGTGGGAGAGGCGACGGCGGCGCTGGATTGGGGCTGCCTAGAGGGCGAATGGCGATAGCAACGCGCCGATTGCGTTCTCGGCTGGTCACTATTGGTACGTTGGCTGGATCCGGAATCGTTGCGCCAACGCCATGCGGGGACGGATCAAAGGCAATTGCGCCTTTTCGGAATGGCCCCATGCTCCTGGCTTTCCAGAGATTCATGATGGCCTTTGCGAGCTCCGCGGCGACCGATATCGCCCGCTCGTTACTTACTTTCTTTTCGAGGGCCGCGCCGTGAACATCACGGTCGGCATGGCCGACCACGGAGATCTGACCAAGAGGGGAACAGTTGGGAGCGGAGAAACTAGTCACGACAATATCAGCAAGCCTGGCGATCTTGTCTTTTTCGGATTGTGGCAGCTTGTCTACTTCATCTTTGTACTGGCCCCACCCGTAAATCACGTCTTCCACAGGAGTGGCGCAACTTCCACTGTCCTCCGGTTGTAATTCTCCGCTTTCGATATCCAAAACCAACCGGGAGGTGGCTTCGGTTTCCGCCGCAACTATCGACGATTGTACGGATCGCGCTTCTGTAAAAACTTCCGTGGCGCCAGTTGGATCGGGCACGAAAGCGGCCAACGCTTTCAGCTTCGCTGCGTAGTTCAAGGTGTGGTCAAGATTTTCGCGCATCCATGGGGGAAGCCGTGTGGCGACGGCGGTCCAGGTGATCGGCATGGATGAGTTAAGTAACCCGCTCAAAGCGTTCTTAAGGATTCCGGACGCCGCGTGCCGCGCCTTCGTGAGACGCCAAAGCAACTCAGATCCGTCGGGTACTGAAGGATAAGTTTTCAGGATATGCCGTCGATAAGCGGCGGCGAGAGCGACGCCTTTTTCGATCGAGAACTCTGGGTCCTTGTTGAGACTCTTAAATTCATCCAGCGTAAGGCCTAATTGGCTCTGCGCCTCGCCACCCTGCCACATGATCTGGAAATAGCCGAGCTCGCCAAGCGCGGTCGTAGATCTTAAATATCCGTCCGACTCGACGGCAATCCATCCGAGCAGAAAATCGCGAGGAATGGTTTCGCGATGTTTATCGAGTTGGTCGATCAATGCGCGCAACCAAATCATGGGCTTTACCCCGAGCCGGTAAATTACTGACCACTCCGTTCGAAGCGCCTGCTGTGCCCGGCTTTTGGAATCGAGCTTCGTTCCTGCCAAGTCTGGATGTCGCTGCCAAAACACCTGGTTCGCCAATTCGTTCGCGTTGCTTTCGCCCCTCGTAAGAATCGCAGCGAGCACATCGGAGGGCAATTTCCCCTGCGTACCATTGGCGATAGCTTGCAGGGACATTTCGCGTGACGCGGTAGCCAGGACCGACTCATTTGCCTCGGAAGGCGTAGACGGTATCAGGCGGCCAACCTGGAATTCAGGAGTAGCCGCTGCGGCAGGGGACTGCTGCAGGTTTACTACGGTGGAAGTCGGTGGTGTTGCAAGTCGGAGAATTAAGATGTCATTCAGCAACCGCCCGGCAGAATCGGTCATTTGCCGCTCGAATTTGTCATTGCTGTTATGCGGGAAAGCCCCGGCATCAACGACTTGCGCGTAGTTACCAGAGGTGTGACTTTCTGCCGCAAGCCCTTCTGCCTGGATGTCCTGCAAACTTTTGAGCTCGGGAGAGGCGATAAAAGAGACGTGAGTGCCCTCACCTTCAATACGGCGGAGTCTAATGTCTCCAAGCGCGATGATGCCACTTTCCAGCATTTCGTTCGGCATGGCTACCAACTCGAAATTCTGGCCTAGCTGTTCCCCCAACGCAGAGTTCCCGCCGTAAACGAATGAATCATAAATTTGCGCTGCTGTGGGTGTGGCACCTTCCAGCGTGGTGGCGAGGTATTCTGCGTTTTCCGCGCGTTCCATCACTTCATGAAGAATCGATACGGAAGATCCTTCCGTCGCCGCCTCAATCACAATTTGATCCGCCAATTCAATAAGACCAGTCACCGGGTTTTTCATCGCCATACTCCACACATTTTCCGAAATCGATTTCCCTCAAATCCGACGTTTTACTTGCGGGTTCTCGTAACTCTCGACGACTTCCGTCTAATACACGGATGCCAACGACCTATAGACTTATCGCACCGGTACGAGTGGAGGCGCCGGCGACCTTGCAGGCGGAGTTGGCAGCAATGGAGACGGAATGCGAAGTTGGACACCCGGCTTCGCAAGTGTCCCAAGCGACGCCGGAATTGATATGTGCGCAGCAATCGCGATTCGACAAGCCGCAGCAAGTCCTGACTGCAGTGCCCCTTCCATATAGCCAAAAAACGGCGGCGAAACATGCTCACCCGCCAAGAAGATTCGCCCGGCGATCGCCTGCTGCATCCACACAAGCAGCGTCATGACTTGTCCAGGAGCGGGGCAAGAATATCCAGTACGAATGAAATTCTCGTTCGGCCAATTAGCGAATTGCGATCGCACAAACCCGCCCGACCCTTTGAATCCGGGGAGAAGCGCTTCAATCCGCGGCCGAAAGTAATCATCTGGAGGGGTTTTTCCGATTGCCGCGGCTGATGGCCCCCCGGCAAACACTGTCAAGTCAATACCGCTTGCTCCCATCTGATTGTCCGTGCCTTCCCAAAGCATTCCCATGTCGTTGTCCACGCCGCTGGGCGCGTCGCCTTGCCGTAACCAGTAGCGATTTCTGGTTTCCGCGAGGTACTTCACGGCCGGGCCGGTCTGGATGGGCCCAATAGGAAATGTGACGCCACCGAAGGTGATTGAAGACCAAACCGTCGGTGGAATCGCAATAACCACAAAGTCGCAAACGGTCGTCAAAGGAGGACGGCTAGAATTGCCAGACTTCGACACTACAGAAACTTTCCTCTCGTCGACATTGATGTTTGTCACGATCTCCGGCTGGTGAATGGTGGCTAGGGGTGTTCCATTCGTGAGCCGTTGCGCCAGGCCGGTTGCGAGAGCGGCGTTTCCGTTCTCGCAACGATAGACCTCTGTGTCTTCCCAATAGTCGTTCCCGCCACCACCGGCAATTTGCGTCAAAACTGCCAGAAGACTCTGTGCGCGGGTGGCGACGGCATTGTTGTTGGAAAACTCAAACTCGAGAACGCTGCGCAGAAGAGGGTCGCTTGTGAAGCCATGAATCCAAGATTCGAGCGTAGTTTTGTCCAGTTTCGCCGCGTCCGGAGTCATCCAAGGATTGTATGGATCGGTTACCACGCCAGCTTGTCTCGTTAGTTCGCCTACCGCGCGCTTCATTAAGTCATAAAGATTCTTGGCTTCCGGCGGGGTCAGGCGGTGACCGGAAATACGTATCGGTTCGCGGAGCCGCTCGCCGATGTACTCGTCCTCTTCCGTAATCACGCTGAGTCCGAGTCCGAGATGCTGGGCGGCAAAGGTCCAGAGGGTATGGTTAGAACCGACTAGCTCCGCTCCCCTCTCCAGAATGCGATTCTGAACAAAGGTGGACGTCGATTCGACGCGTCCGCCCATATTGTCCCTGGCCTCGAACAAGGTAACGCTGAACTGCAAATTCTTCAGGACTGTGGCTGCGGCGAGGCCTGCAAATCCACCGCCGATCACCGCAACGCGTAAGGGTTTGTCGAGAGAAAGAGGAACAGGATTGGTCATGACGTTCATCGGCAAGAATTGCCCGAGCCGGTCGCGGTGCGCCTGAGCGCGGCGCGTGCGTTCGAGACCAGACAAACGAGGCCCGAGCAGTTGATGAAGCCGTCTAAAAAGTGAGCGGCTCAATTCGCACCATTTCCGCTGTTCGCTTGGGTGGCGAATGCAGGATCTAACAGTTCGATATGTTCCCCGCCCTCGGCCAACTCAGGTATAGGCCGGTCTGTGCTGGCTCTGGTCGTTTCAGAAGCGGTCGGGATAGACGAAGAATCGGACGCGGTATCGCATTCGTATCTGCAAGGTGCTAACTCAAGGTTATCGAGGGCGAACGCCGATTCGTAGTCAGAAGAACCAGCTTGATTGGCAAAGAATTCCATGTCCGAGGAAACTTCCGCATCAATGGTTGCGCCCGGCTTTAAGCTTTCAACCGCGACTCCTGGCTTGCCCTTTAGATAAATCTTTGCGGCGTCTCCGTCGTAGAGGTCGAGGTCGCCAGATTCGACGAGGGCCGTGAACGTGGGTCCCCGCGTTTTCGTCGAGGAAACTACCAGCGCCGCGGAATTGGCCGCATACTCTTTTGCCTTTTTTCGCTTTTCGGCCGCCTGGTGTTTCAGTTCTTGAGCACGTGCGGGATCTGCGGCAGCCGCGTCTTCTAACTCTTGCGCGTTCTTGTTCAGTTCGGCTGCCTGCTTTTTCTGGTAGTTGCTGATTCGCAGGTTCCTTTGGATGCGTTCCTCGACGAAAGCACGCAGGCTCTCCATCTCGGTAATCTCTTTTCCATTCACAATTTCGCCGGTTTTGCCGGCCAATCGTTTTTCCACGGACTTGGCCACCTGCTCCAGGCCTCCTTGAATCCGGGTGTCGTAGAAAATCGCATGGCCCAGAGCGGACTTGATGTTGCTCTTCGCGGCTTTAGCTTTTGCAGGTTGCCAATATTGCCGGCCGAATTCTTCATCCTGCGCACGATCCATTTCGGGTTCTTTCGCCGCTTCTTTCAACAGGTGAATGAATTCGGCATCCTCCCGCAGGGATTCATCCTTCTGCTTTACGCGGTCTAGGTACGGGGACATTCTGGTGGCGATATCGCTGCTGGAGATTTCCGTGAAGCGTTTGAGAATCCCAAGTAACGTTCCCGAATGCAAAGTGGCCTGGTGCTTCCCGTAGCTGATGATTCCGAGGTCATATAGATTCAAGGTTCCGGTTTTTCCGCCCTCGAATGCGCTGGTAATGTCGCTGGCAATGCGGTGAAAGGTATTTTGGTAGGTAGAGTTTTCTGAATCTTCGAATTCCGCGTCGGCTCTGCCTTCAAACAGTTCTTGCGCGACTTCGGAATCGAATAGTTCTGATACTTCACTCTCTGCTTCAAGTGTCTTCGAGCTGGCTTTCGGGGGAGAGGCTGATTGCACTGTCGTTTGCTTGAAATTGGAAGTCACCTTGCGAATGTTGCGAGCGGATTCGACGGCCTCTTCCGTGTCCAGAAAACCGATTCCAATGCGTTCTGGAATATCTTCCGGCACTGATACTTTTCGGGCACTCTGTAGCAGCAGGTTGTGCGTCTCTTCAATCCGGAGCATGCGCGGGGCAGCTTGAAACATTAGGGCTACCGTCCCCGTAACATGCGGAGCGGCCATGCTGGTCCCGGACATCCGCGTTAGCAACTGCACCGGTTCGTGCTTTTTCCTTGGTGCAGAGCGCGCGGCAAGCACTGAAACGCCCGGCGCGCACAGGTCTGGCTTCAACCGCCCGTCGCGTGTAGGCCCCACGCTGCTGAAATGCCCCAGGCGCATTTCTGGATCGTGTTTATCGTAAGCACCAACCGCCAGCGTACGTCGCCCGTTGCAAATCGTTCCGGTGGTCGATTTTGGATCCGCGTCTTCAGGACGTAAACGGGATTGGCATTTCGGGCAGGAGACATCGCGTTCGACCCATGCATGATAGCGCCCATCGATCACATCCACGCCGATCAGTGTTATCTCCCAATCGCCGGTAGGCGCATCCTTGTACAAATAAACGGTAATGTGATTGTCTAAATTATTTGGCTCCTGCGTCCGGTGGTAAACATTTCCGACCTCTTTGCCTCCCACCATGAACTTGGCACGGTCTCCGATCCGCGCACGCGCCGTGATCGAGCCATCCGGAGACTGCACGGCGAGCTCGAACTTGTCTTGCCACGAGTACCAGAATTCCAGCTGGTTATAGGTCGGTTTGCCTGCAAATATTTCCCATACAAGTTTTCGTTCCTGAGTCGGACGCAATTGCCCGGAAGCGTGAATGCGCTTGTTAAAATAATTTCCGGCGCTGAGGCACACCGCACGCCCCGGCGCGGAGCGAATCGCTGCATCAAGTCCTTGTTCGATCAGCGTCGAGCCATCATGTTGCTCACCGTGACGCCCCATACTCAGATTGATAACCCACGGGCGATTTCCGGCAGTCCGCGCGATGAAGTCAATTCCCTCCAGCAAGGTGACCGAATCGCCAAGCCTGCCCGTGTCAACTTCATCCCACGGAGCGTTGTGTACCACGACCAAATCGGCTTCCGGCGCTATTCCGGCCGGACGGGCCTCTCCACCGCTACCTGCAGCGATGCTCAGCACGTGTGTGCCGTGGCAGCCGATGCCCGTATCTGCGTCGGCCGGGTGATAACCAAGGGCGATGTAAGGGTCTTTCTGTTTCAGCGCCCGGTTGATTGCATCACGATCGTGGACCACGCCGTAACCAAAAGGCTGCGGTGAGTTTGGGAGTTTACTGCCACGCTGATCCCACAAGGCAAGAATCCGCGTGCTTCCGTCTCTGTTTCGGAAATCGGGATGAGCGAAATCGAACCCCCAATCCACAACTCCAACGACCACGCCACGTCCCGTGGCGGCTTCGTCTTTCGGACGCCGTTCATCTGTTGGCAGGACGGTATCAGAGGAAAGCTCGGCGGAATCCGAAGCTTCGAACTCCACATCCGGACCCATATATGTGTTGCCGGCAGCAATGTCGGCAACTTCAGCCGCACTGCTGACCTTCGGAATATTCGCGCGGGTCGTGCGGATGGTGATGATTTCGCTGAACTGCGTGACAACGCGGACGCCTTTTGGCAAGGCGCTATAGTGCCCCAGGCGGATGATCGCTGCTACTTCATCGTCGCCATTTCCATCTTCGAATAGTTCCCAGACATCTGGACCCATGGCTCAAGCATGCCCAAGGCAACTGCATGCGTTGGATCATCGGTGAAAAGACCAATGGTCAAGCGGACAAGCAGCTGTCTGAGTCTTCCTTTTGATCTTAATTTGGTCGGTTCTTGCCTAGGCCCGGGAATCACCGAACGTCAATTTCACCAAATTGTCTGCACGTCGGAGTTTTCCAATTCCAGGTTGCTGCTTGGTTACGATGTTGCCGTCGCCTTCTAATTCAACGTTCAGGCCTAGCAGAAGCGCAAGTTGTTGTGCTTTCTCCCTATCTAATCCGTGAAATGACAACATGCCAAATGGTCTTAGGATGTCCGCGGGATCGAAGGCAGCGGCCGCCGGGGCAGGCACGACGGCAAAGGGTCCTCCTCCCGGCGCGACGGCCGGGATAACAGCAGGAATCGGGGCTGGCTTGACTGGAGCGCGCAGCGCTGCTGCAAGAAACAAGGCCATCATGGGAGAACGGGACATAGAAGCGAAAAGTAAGAGCGGCAAGATCTGCTGGTTGCTGGCTCCGGCACTTCGTGCAGCAGCGAGCACCAGCAAGGGAACCATCGGATTTGATAGGTTAGCCATTCGAGTTCACCTTTTTTCTGGTTACTACGGCTTGGGTGGATTTAGAGCCAGCACGAGGGCCATCATCATCATCATGCTGTTGTCAGAACCGCTGTCAGTCCCTGTGCCGCCGAATCCCGTACCTGCAATCGAGAGAACCGGAAGCATCAAATTCAAGGCGTTGGAATTCGCTGAAATCGTTTGCGCCGGGGCACCGCCCGCCGGTATCGCAGGTATGGTGAACGACGGCTGCACTAGTGCCGGCAGAATAGCCAACATCATTAACTTTTGGTTCAGGTCCTTGTTTGTGCCCTCGACTCCCTTTTTCCGTTCCTCCGCTTCCTTCTTAGAAGCAGTTGAAAGTGAAGCGACGCGAGAATTGATTGTCGAAACACCGTCGGCAACCGTCTTTATTTTCCCGTCGACCCGCGTTAACGCCGCCTCTAACTGAGCCTGCGTGACGCCGCTCGGCGCTCCCGGAACAGGGCGCGGCTTAAACGATGGTTGCGGAGAAGGTCTTTTCGGTGCCCGCTCCGCAGCCTCACTCTCGGACTCCCATTCAAATACCTCGTACTCTGATTCAGCCATTTGCTTGTCCTTTCCTTTTAGTGATTTGCTGCGTCTCGAAGTTGTTCTTCTCCGGAACCCTTGAGCTGCAGTCCAAGCGAAGATTTCCGGAACTTCAATTTCTGCGCGCGAAGTGTCTCGATGGCGGGTACCACGTATTCACCGAACAACGATTCATCCGGGATGGAAAAACCCGGCCCTCCTCTCCCTCGGCAACTCCGGCAGCCCAGATCTTGTCCCCAGCACAAACAGCAGGCACCCACGGCGGCCGCAAGAAGATCGTTGCGCTCTCTCAGCAAGTTCATTTCGGCCGACATACTGTCGACCTGCTGCTGAAGCTTGCCCAGCATGGCGTCCGAAATTCCCTCGGACTCCCGCGCCGCTTCATCCGACAGCTCCGGATTCTCTTCGAGCGGCTCCATGTCGATAACCGGCGAAAGCTGCCGCGCGGAATCAGCTTCTTTTTTTTCCGCCATTTGTTTCATGAAAATATTCAGAAGTGGATTCCCATTCCCCATTTGTGCCAGCAACTCACTGGGATCCAAGCAAGCGCCGTCCCCAGACGTCGCACGCATTCGGGCCATCATCTCCGATACACCGGGATTGCCGCTAGCACTTGCATGCGCTGCAATCAATTCCAAGAGCATGGTATTCATTTTGTCGCCTATGCATCCTCGGATTCATAAACTTCCATCAGCTCGATCGCGTCGTATTCCGCTTGCATCGCTTCCATCTCTTGTTCCGCGAGCTCACTCTCCGATTCTGCTTCCGCTTCAGATCTTTCCTGCTCCGCTTCTCTGCCACTGGCTTGCAACAATTCGTAAAGTACTTCGGCGCGGTTCTCGGCCACAGCAGGATCCGCTTTCGCCTCGCCGGCATAGTCCTTCATATATCCAGGTGTTCCGTCGCCTTTGCTCTTGGCAATTGCCTCTGCGTACTCGGCCTCCATCCGGCCCGTGAGCATCTTCAGCAAATTCCCGAAAGCCCCGACTGGCACCGACGTTCCGCCAACTGGGATATTCGGTGTCCCCATCGGACCCATCGCCATTGAGGCCAATGCCTTCATTGTTTCCGGCTTCGCTATGGTCTGTAGCAACTGGCCGGCCGCCGGCGATCCACCCATCAGACTGCTCAGACCGCCTCCCCCGAGCAGACTGCCCAGACCACCACTGAGCAAACCTCCAAGCCCACCGCCGCCTGCCCCCTTTTGCCCGGTCGCGCTGCCCACGGCCTGGCCCGCAAGAGATCCAAGACTTCCACCTAACTTTGCCCCAATCGGCCCACCAAAAGCGGTTCCCACCACGGTCCCGGCCAACGGCAGTATCGAAGGGGCGGCCTGCAGCACCGCTTTGCCGGCACTGGACGCGAATTTGCCAAGGTCACTAAAAAACCCCTCCATGGCTTCGGCGTCGACACCGTATCTTTCAAAAAGGTTTTCCAGTTGCGCGTCAGACAAATGAGCCAATTCCGGGCTGATGTTTTCCCTGAGGCTTTCATATTCCGATTGTAAAACTGGCATACTTAAACTCCTGGTTATTACTGTGCTGAGGTCTACCTCGAACTGCCGATACTTCCACTCTTCAAGTTGTATGTAACGTACGCCATAAGAGGCTCACTATTTCCGAAAGGCGCACATTGCCATTTCACTGGCAGACTGTCTGTGCGACATCGCACAGACGTGAACCGAAAATTGGAACAAAAGTGACCTGGCGAATTGCGACAGCGGTGCCTTATGTCCCACGATTTTCAGAACCGGGTTCATTCCCCGAATCATCTCCTTTCAAGTCTTTCCCTGGACGACTATGTCCGGATTGCTCCTCATCTTCATACCGTCAAGCTTGCCTTGGGCGACGTCGTCGGCCACGCATCTTGCGGCTTGGGCTTCGCGTATTTCCCAACTACCAGTGTCGTTTCGTTACTTTGCGACATGGAAAACGGCGCTACTACTGAAGTGGCCCTGACTGGCAACGATGGAGTGCTAGGTACTTCGATTTTCCTCGGCGGAAATACCACCACCAATCGCGCCGTCGTAGGCATCGCCGGAGAAGCCGTACGCATGGACGCAAAGATATTAAGGGATCAATTTACGCAAGGGGGCGCGTTTCAACGGGTACTCTTGCGTTACACCAATGCTCTCATCAGCCAGATCTCTCTCACTGCCGCGTGCAACCGCAAGCACACTCTCGAAAAACGACTTTGCCGCTGGTTGCTTTTGGTTCGAGACCGCGCCGAATCTGACGAGCTGATAATGACGCAGGAATTTATCGCAAACATGCTGGGCGGACGCCGCGAGACGGTTACCGTCGCAGCCGGACGTCTTCAGGATGCCGGGCTCATCCACTACACCCGAGGCAGGTTGCGAATTGTCAATCGAAAGTTGCTTGAAGATACGGTTTGCGAGTGCTATAAGGCCGTGACTACGGAGTGCAATCGTCTGCATACTCCGAACGCCGCGAGTTACGTCAGTGCGTGCGAAAAGTCCCGCGCAGAGTTCGCCTAAGCAATGTTCTCAACTGATCGAAGCTATCCGGGGCCGTAACATGGATATTTCCAGCAAGTTCTTTTTCGGCACCCTCTGGAAGAGCAGCGAGGGAGAAAATGACAACTGGTGTCTGCTGCGTCAGTCCGCTTCTTCTGCGTATTCTCTGTGCCGTTGCCTCCAACTCCTCTGGTTTGCCATCAAGAGAAATCAGAATCAAGCAAGGGTGGTTCCGTTGGGCTCTTTCAATAGCTTCGTCTTCGTCTTTCGCCGGATCTACCAGATATCCATCTCGCTTCAGCAGTTCCTGGATGGCCTCGCGAGTCTCTTCGACATCTTCAACTATCAGTATCCTCGCTCTGTTCTCGGTCCTGGCGATCATGGGCCTTCGCAATGTTCCTTTCTCTGTAATTCGGGAATAGCTGATTCGAAATACGTTTTCAGTGCGCCAGACCACATTTCTCGGATACTCGTTGATATTCGGCTTCGAGACCCAAGCAGAAGCCAATAAGACAGCGACGGCGCTCAGTAAGAAGGCGACCACGAGCAAGGGAGGCAAAAAGAAATGCGTATTCTTAGTCGGGTGCGGATATTCTGGCTTGTGCTCGCCGTAACAGGAGCAATCTCTGCGCAGAATCCACCGGCCTGCGGCGTTAAGTGCGGAAGTGACCGATGGACACTTAAAACGTTGAGTGATGTCGACATCCAGAGCGTAGACTTCACCAACATCCACAAGAAGACCGTGGCTCAACTTACGGCGCTAGTAAAACCGAACAAACGTCCGAAGTTGAACCGAGTGTCACCGACGGAACTACAAACGTTCGAGGTCGAAGCCAACTTGATAAAGTTCGGGACGGAGAAGGATAGGGATTTTCACATCGTTATCGCGGACCTGGTGGACCCGACCAAAACAATGATTGTGGAAATCCCCGATGCTGCGTGTCAGCAAGCATGCGAATCGTTACATTTCAAGGATTTCATTGAAGCACGAAAAGTATTCATGACGCACTGTGGAGCACCGGCTAAGAAATTCAAACAGGTTGATCCTCCGGTCAAAGTTACTGTAACCGGAGTGGGTTTTTTTGACCCTCCGGGACACGGAGGTGGCTCTGCCATGAGTGGTCTTGAGTTGCACCCGCTGCTCAAGATTGAATTTGACCTCGATAACGATGACTGCAAAACAAGAGCAAAGCCCGTGGGCTAGACGGAAGACGTTATTTCGATCCGCGCGTTTCAACAGGGCCATGAATAAATTTCTTGTCGCCGTCACAGAAACGGTAACAACTTATATGGTCTGGACGCTAAGGTTCCGTCGACGCGGCTGACTTGGATACTCGAACCGATTGAAAAGGTTTTGTTCTATCTCGTGAACGATGACGACCCTCAGGTTCTTGAATCCCACATGCGTTCCCGCTTCCAAGACCGATTGCGTTGGTGAGCGTTGGTATGATTTGAGTCTAATTGAGCTAACCGGTCTCCATCGATACCTACCGTGCACCCGGATCTTCGTGCCGTGCCGTGAACCTGGCGTATACATCCGAGGCGTTCAAATGCTAAACCGATCAAGGACGAACTCGATTGTTCACAGTCCACGCACAGCGATCCGCTCCTAGCCCTCTCTGTCAAGGCAAAGTCCGGTTTGTTTTCCGGAATCCGTCCCATCACCCGGCTGTCTCGATGCTCCATTTTTCGAAGAACGTGTCCTACGGCCAGAATCGGAACGTGATTTCCGCACTCTTGCGACGGGTCCGTAAAGCCAGATCGTTCATCGCCTCCGTGAGCTGCTGGCCGAACAGCGCCGGCATTTTTCCGGCCTCGGAACTGAAGAGCACGGTGACCTTGGTCACGTCCTTGTATTTCAGCCGCGATTCGACCTGCTTGATGATGCGCGCTACTGACCGGCCGGGATCGCCGCGGTAGAACTCACTCGTGAAATCGAAGTTTTTCAACTCGATGGCTTCACCGCTCTTCTTCAGCACATCCAACCCCTTGCCCACCCATCCCCTGCGCGAGACTGGGATGCCCAGGGCCGCGATCTCGTCAACATGCTGGGCCGCCCAGCGAAGCTCGTACATCGTTCCCCGCGCCGTGTGCACGCTGCTCGAGGCCAAATCCTCGAAGATGTCAATCGCGTCCATGTATCCCCGCGAGCCCTTGATGCGGCTCAGATCCTCGGCGATTCTCAGCGTCTCATCGGCTAACTTCGCGGCATTCGGCGCACTGCTCCAGGTGTCGAGTATCTTCTCGACAACATAGTCGCCCCACGGGCCATACGCCTCGACCACGTCCTTGATCAACTTGCGATTGAGCAGCATTTGGCCGCGCGACGCGTAACCCGGCGCGTGCACTAGATCCTCGACGATCTCGTCGACCGCTCCCTCTACTGCCTCCCCTAATCCAGCCGGCGTGAACTGGCATCTGCTGCATTTGACGTAGTGATACGCCGTCGTTTCCGGGATCTCCTGCCACAGCTTCCCGACTTCGTCGAAAAACCGATAGCTGCGTTCCCCAGCGGCGCCACCGCTCTCTCCGACAATCCAGATGCCGCGCAGCAGCTTGCCTCCGACCCGGTAAGCGCCGCGGCCGATAAAACGAATCGTTCGCTTGACAACTTGCGCGCCGATCGTCGCGGCAAACACCGCGCCATGTGCCACGGCGCGAACAGCCCTTGTCTTGCTCGCGAGGCCGATCGCATGTCCTGGAAGGAACGTCAGGGCAGCTTCCTTCCAGCTGCCTCTCGTCAACGCCTCGAACGCGAACACGCCGTCGGCGAGAGTGCCCCAGGGTGTGAAGGACAGCGCCACCTCAACCATCAGTTGGGCAAGGACGGCGGAACCAAGCGCGTGCTGGGCCGCTAGGACAAAGGCTCCCATAATGATGTCTTCGGAGAACCAGCGGGCGCTCTGCGCAAAGATCACCCCGTCGCGCATGAAAAACACAGCTTGGCCGTTTGACCAGAGCAGCACGCGATGGTCCTGCTGCGATGCCGAGAACACCGCGCCGACCGTCGCGGTGCCGAGAGAAAATCCCCCGTACCCTCGCGAGATCTCGACCGGCTGACTCTCCTGCGCCGCCACGACGCTGAAGAACTCGTCGACTGACACCGCCTTTGGCCGGTCTGGAAACTCAACCGGTTTTCGCTGAGCGGGATTGCCCGACTTCGGCATCGTCTCGACGGCCTCATATTCGAAATCCGCGATCCGGGGGTAGACGAACCAAGCCAGCTGCTTCGTCCATTCCTTGCCGCCATGCGCTTTCAAAGCGTCCAGCAGGGGCTGCGTCATCGTCACCACGGCCTCGAGCTTGACGCGGAGCGCGTCACCTTTAAGCCTGACACGGCTCTTACCGCTCAACTCTCCGTAGGCGAGTAGGTACCACTCCTTTAGTAGTGGCTTGTATTGGCGAAACCAGGGCTCGGTCGTCGTCGAGCGATCCGGGTCGGCGGAATTTACGTCATACTGATGGCTGAGGATCCTGATAACTTCCCACATCACGTTTTTGGCGCTATTGAAATCTACGAGCTGAGCACGCGTGCCCGTCGTGCTTCGAGAAGGTGGCGAAGTGGTTTCAGACTCTGAACTCCGTCGCTCGGAGTCGGTTCCCGGCTCCGCCGGTTTCGTCCGTTGCTGGACGTCGATCGTCGCCGCCGTTTGGGGAGTAAGAAGGCGCAGAATCAAAATGTCATTAAGCAAACGACCAGCAGAGTTGGTCAATGTCCTCGCATATTTATCCGAGGAAGTATGTGGGCGAGCGCCAGTTTCCACAACCATGGCGTAATTCCCGGGTCCAAGTCTCTCGGGCGTGAGACCCTCGGAAAGTACAGCCTCCAGATTTCTCAGCTTCGCTTCCGCGATTACGAAGAAGTGTGCCAGTTCACCTTCTCCGCGGCGAATCCCGATGTCGCCTTCGTGAAGATCGAGACGTTGCAAGGAAGTTCCGGGAAGCGCGACCACTTCGCAGTGCTGTCCAAGCTGCTGGCGCAAACGGCCCGGCAGATTGTACGTGATCGCATCAAAGACATCGGCGATATGGGGCAAACTGATACTCTCGATATTGACGAAACTCTCGGCGGCGCCGGTCTTCGACAACATTTCGTGAAACAAGGCCGCAGGAGCGACGCGGCCGGACTTCTCAGTAACGATTTGATCGGCCATCTCCACGAAATTGTTCCGGCTCGTTTCGACTGTTTCGAAATCGAGCCCACGACTCGTCATGAGAGCCGACTTGGTTTCGGTTACCTCCACTTGATCCGTGTCTGCAATTGACAGATCTGCTGAATCACTTGGGTGGCATGCGCTTTCAGTTAGGTTTATTTCCGTATCGCTGAACTCCGCCTCCATGGCTTCCTCCGCATCGATAGTGGTACCAGCCTTCGAACTGGTGGCGGCCGGCCCAGACTCATTTGAAAATGCCGTGGAGTGTTCGTCTGCGCGGAGCCGCCTGGAACATTAGTGCGACCGTTCCCGTCATGTGCGGTGCGGCCATGTCGGTGCCGGACATGCGCGTCGGCAACTGCGCGGCTCGTTTCTCTCCGAGCAGAGCATGCGGCCAATACGAAAACGTCAAGGGGCACATGTGTTAGGCTTCAACGGCAGGATCGGGTTGGTCCGACGCTGCTGAAATGTCCGCGTTTACTGTAAGCGCCCGCGACAGGTGTGCGCCGGCCGTCGCAGATGGTGCCCGTGCTTGACCTGGGATCCGCGTCTTCCGAGCGCAACCGCGACTGGCGTTTCGGAAATCATCACGCTTTATCCAGCCATGAGAGCGGCCCCCAATAACGCCGTCACCGATCAGCGTGATCTCCCGTCGACGGGCGCCTCTTTGCACAAATAAGCCGCAGTTCCTTATCGGAAACTGGCATGTAGCTACCCCTCAATTTCTGTGTCCATTTACCCGGTTCGTTTTGCAAGCAATTTACAAGAATTCGTAGAAACGAATTTCGTGGATGATTCACTATTTCTGCACGACAAGGTGCCATGTCATTGATCAACCGTCTGTGCGATGTCGCACAGACGCGAAGCAAAAAGTGGAGCAAAAAGAATCAATGACCAGCCGCAAGAATGGTAGTACATGTCCCACGCTCTTCGAATCGGGGATCGTTCCCCAAATCAACTTCTATCCAGCTTATCTGTCGAGGAATATGCAGGCATTGTTCCTCATCTTGGCACCGTCAAATTTTCTCGGGGAGATGTAATTGGGTACGATCGGGCAGACCTCGGCTACGCTTACTTTCCAACGACGTGCGTTGTCTCGTTAATTTGCGATATGGAAGACGGTGCTACAGCGGAAGTGGCGCTGGCCGGAAACGACGGCGTATTAGGAACGTCACTTTTTCTTGGGGGAAGCGCAGCCACAAATCGCGCCATAGTGGGCATCGCTGGCGAGGCCGTCCGCATGGGCGCGCGCGCGCTGCGTGATCAATTCATGCGTGGCGGCGCATTTCAGCGCGTTCTTTTGCGTTACACCGATGCACTGATCGCTCAGATTTCTCTGACTGCCGCCTGCAACCGTAAGCACACACTAGAGAAACGACTCTGTCGTTGGTTGCTACTTCTTCGGGACCGCACCGCCAGCGACGAGTTGATGATGACGCAGGAATTTATCGCCAACATTTTAGGTGGCCGCCGGGAAACGGTTACCGTGGCCGCGGGACGCCTTCAGGATGCAGGGCTCATCCACTACACTCGGGGCAGACTCCGAATCCTTGATCGAAAGCGTCTCGAGGAATCCGTTTGTGAGTGCTACAAGGCCGTCCGCACAGAGTGCAATCGCTCTGTTGCTCCCGAGGCGGAGAAATGTTTCAGTGTGTATTCAAAGTCGACTGCAGAATTCGTGTGAGTAAGTCCCGCAGCTGATCAAAGTTATCAGGAGCGGTGACGTAACGATTCTCCGTAAGCTTTTCTTCGCGAATAGCTGTCGAGTGGGGTTCGATGTTCCGGCCATTCTAGGCTCAATTGAACCTAAACTCGAATCCTACGTAGTCGCTTGAAGTATTTGATTGTTTGTGGTCGGGCGAAAGGATTTGAACCTTCGACCTCCTGGTCCCGAACCAGGGACAAAAATCACCTAAGTCGCTGTCCTGGGGTCAGTTATAGTTTTTCGGGCCGCTCTCTGTTAGACAAGTTTGGACAAGTTTTTCGAGCCTGTAAAACGGAACGCCAGCACTTCCGTCGATTGCTCAGCTTTATGGAGTGGGGTAAATGGCGTCCAGACTAGCCACTCCGGCCCTACAATTTGAGCCCACCCTCTCCCGGCGTGGTAACGGCCGACCAATTCCAGTGGCGACCAACAGGGTCGGAGCCTCCGAAACGCAAGATCTCGGCGGCGGTTTAAGAAACCGTCATAGGCGACGGGTTTTCGAACTGCCGGGTTCTCGTTGTATTTACTTGAAGATGAAGATAGACCTTCTTGCGGTCTATTGGAGTAAGACATTACCAAAGCGTCTGAATCTGCTTGCAATCGCGAATTTTCGCGTCTTTGGTAACTAGGACCACGCCCTCTGCCAACGCCGTCGCTCCGATTATGCGGTCGCACGGATCGCTTGAATAGTCTGTCGAAAACTGATTAGCCAATGCGGCGACCTTCGTGGTGATAGGGAGGACGGCAACGCGCGAAGAAAGCTCTTCGAGATATGCTTCTACCGTTCCCGTTAGCTGCAAGCGCCCGTGAGTCGCCAGCCAGGCCAACTCCCAGAGAGTAATCGCTGAAATGCCAATTCCGCCAGCTCGGCTGCTCCTTCGGACGGCGGAGGTAGCATGCTTGGACAATTTTGTTGGTTCAGTGGTGAGCCAAACGAGCACGTGGGTGTCGAGCAGGATCACTTTGTCGTGCTCTCCCACTCAACAGGGATCGGAGACTCGATATCGCCGACGATTTTGACTTTCCCTATCATGAACCCGAAGATTTCATTCTTCTCCGATTGGGCGGGCACGACCTTGACGACTGGCCTTCCGCGCTTGGTTACGATGACCGGCTCGCCTGTCGCTTGAACCTTCTTCATTACCGCGAGACAGCGAGCCTTGAAGGTACCAGCTGGTATGTGCTTCACTACATTATCTCCTGTTCATGGTCATTGTATCATGACCATGGGAAGATCATGTACATTTTGCGGAGCTTCCTCAATGATTACAATAAATCTGTTTGGTAGACTCAAATTGCCAGCGCTTCGCAGACTAGTGCGTAACTAACTTGTTGATTTAACGGGATTGAAGTGGTCGGGGCGAAAGGATTTGAACCTTCGACCTCCTGGTCCCGAACCAATGGATAAAATCACATAAGTCGCTGTCCCGGCGTCACTTATTGGTTTTCGGACCACTCTAAGATTGACAAGTGTGGTTTTCGGGGTTTTTGGCGGGGCAACATCCAAGCCAACCGAATTGATTTTCCGTACAGTAGTTTGAGTGATTCTTGTCTTGGCCCACCGACCCTGGAGTGCAGAGGCTATTCTTCACCGCCTTGTCCTCGGTTTCCAGGCGTTGCTTGGAAACACAGCGCGAACCGGAGCCGTAGGTTGGAATGCATAGTCAAGCTCCAGTCGGCGGAACATCTGCGAAGCGATTTCTTCGTACAAAATCCCGTTGCGAAAGTCATCCGGCACAATGGCAGCCGCTCGCACCGCCTCCGAATCGGCGTTGCGGAAGTGGCAAATTCTGCCAGAGACTCTCCCTAGGACCGCGATTGCTCCCAGACTATTGCTGCCAGCCTCCGCCGAGCGCCCTGTAAAGTTGCACGAGACTCTGGTACTCGGTGCCGCGCGCCTGCGCGAGTGTGAGTTCAGCGGAAAAGAGTGACCGTTGGCCGTCCAAGACTTCGAGATAAGTGGTGGTGCCTCCCTTGTACCGCATATTGGACAACCGGACCGACTCTGCCAAGTCTGCGACGGAATTCTCCTGGCGAACTCGGACCTCATGGAGCTTCTGATAGCCAACCAATGCATCGGAGACATCCCCGAACGCGCGCTGAACGGTTTGCCGGTACGCGATCAGAGCCTGCTCATGCTGCGACTTTGCCGCGCGCAGATTCCCGCGAAGAGCTCCCCCGGTGAAAATCGGCTGGCTGACCTGAGCGCCGTAAGACCAGATGCCAACTTGCGAGCTCATGAGGCTCGAGAAAGCGCTGCTCCGCCCGAAGGCGCCTCCGCCGGAGCCTGTCAGCGAGATCTGCGGAAAGAACTGCGCCTTGGCGACTCCGATTTCGGCGTTCGCGGCGACCAAGACTTGCTCGGCCTCT
>Ga0137404_10000478_pt1 | contig 26304 bp, 28 predicted proteins | sample CZOMad2_1_16fung_FD_108285 | JGI IMG/M metagenome (GOLD analysis project Ga0137404, IMG submission 108285) | Vadose zone soil fungal communities from Angelo Coast Range Reserve, California, USA - CZOMad2_1_16fungal (Illumina Assembly) | ecosystem: Environmental > Terrestrial > Soil > Vadose... | reverse complement strand
GCTCGAGGCCGGCTCTTTTGGCTGCTTCAATTCCTGCCAGCACGCGATCGAGGACATCCACTCCGGTCATCCGTTTGAAAACGTCCCGCTTCAAACTGTCGAGGCTGATTGTGATGCGATCCAAACCCGCATCCTTTAAACCCTGAGCACGATCAGGCAGGAAATATCCATTTGTCGTCAGCGCAAGATCCCGAAGTCCTTTTGCTCTCAACTGGCCGAGCTTTTCAATGATCGTTTCAATGTCCCGGCGCATCATTGGTTCGCCGCCGGTCAGGCGGATCTTTTCAATCCCCAGGGAAACAAAGACATCACAGACGAACTCAATTTCTTCGTATGAAAGCATCTGGTCTTTTGGCGCGATGGGAGGTTCGCCGTGAGGCAGGCAGTAAAAGCAGCGAAAATTGCAGCGATCCGTTAAGGAAACGCGCAGATCGCGTATCGGCCGGCCGTAGGAGTCTTTCAGAAACGGTTTCATTACTTCAATGATAGCCCGTGAATGAAGCTACGCCAAAGGCCGGAGGAATGATCCACGCGCATCACACTATGAAATACAAAATACCATTCGGCTTCATTCGCGTCTGTTCGTGTGACTTAGTGGATCATCAGCCGGCGCGGTTTTGATTCCGCTCAACAGCATCGTCGCCCTTGGCTTTGGTGCCACGCATGCAAATCATCGTTCCCTGCATTGTGGCCACCAGATGTTGCTCATCTTTCTCTGAAACCGAAAAAACATCTCCCCGGACGACGGTTAGGGTTTTACCAGACTTGATGACCGCGGCCTTCGCGAGGAATGACTTGCCCTTTGCCGGACTGAGTAAGTTCATCTTGAACTCTACACTCAGCACTTCTGAGTCTTGCGGCATCAGACTGAAGGCAGCGTAACCACAGGCCGAATCTGCAATGGTAGTCAGGATCCCCGCATGTAGATAACCATGTTGCTGCGTAAGGTCACTGCGATAGGGAAGTGTGATCTCCACAAAGCCCGGCTCGACTCGGCCGAGTTCAGCGCCAATCAACTTCATAATCGCCTGACTGGCAAAACTTAGTCTTATGTGTTCAGCGAAATCAGGATTCGCGGGTTTAGCGAGTATCATATTTCGTGGATCCCGCTTTTGGGTTCAAACTTTCTGACGCTTTAGGAAAAACTGATATGTGAGCTGAGACACACCTTCGCTCTCGGTCACGTTTGTGTTAACGGCAGCGACTAGTTCCCAACCGGAGGCGCCTGCACGCGTCAGGTAATCCCAAATCTGTGGACACGAATCAAGCGCAGCCTGCGAATCACCAGATGCCGGCGATACGTGTCCCTGCCACGCGCCGTTGACAAACGTCACCTTGCCAAATTGAGTCTGACAAACTCGGTATTCGAATTCCATGGGGCTCCAGTTGTAGGGAGGCCGGCAGCACTTCAGCCCTCAATCGGTTTTTATTGACTTGAAACGCCAGTGGAATTTAGCTTATCCAGCTATCAACAAACAAATGAGCCGAAAAATAGATCTGCACACGCATTATTATCCACCCGGGTTCTTCGAGCGAATCAGGGAAATCCCCTCCGAGTTTACCTTCGGTAAGAGTCCGAGTGGCCAGACAATCATCAAATACCACGGCGCGCGGTTTTTTGGAATCACGCCGCCAATGACCGATGTTGCCCAACGGATTGAAGACATGGATCGTGTGGGCATCGATGTCGAAGTAGTTTCACTGTCTACGCCAAACGTTTTCTTCGCCAAACAAGACCGTCAGCCGGAAGTCGCCAGGTTGGTAAACGATGCGTACGCCGATTTGATCGCGAGGTATCCGACGCGTTTCAAAGGCTTTGCGTCGATTCCCATGGATGCACCCGACGACGCGTTGAACGAGCTTCATCGCGCACTCAACGAATTGAAACTAAACGGTGTGATCCTGCTCAGCAACATCCGTGGCAGAGCTCTGACTGCGCCCGAATATCGACCGTTTTTCGAAGAAGCCAACCGGATGAAGTTGTGTATCTTTCTCCATCCAATGTTGCCGGCCAACGCAGAAGGGTTTCGAGAGTATGTGCTGGGTCCGATCATTGGCTTTCCCTTTGACACAACCCTTGCGGTTGCTCGTATGTGCTATGACGGAATGTTTCGCGAGCTTCCCGACATCCGCTGGATCATCGGTCACCTCGGCGGCGGCGTGCCTTACCTGATGGAGAGAATGGACAATGGCTGGCGAGACTTTGCGGAGTGTCGCGAGAAGATCGACGAGCTGCCAAGCACTTATTTAAAGCGGCTCTATTACGACACGGTGTCGTTCAGCAGTCACACGCTTAACATGGTCCGAGAAATGGTCGGCGCTGACCACATGGTGATGGGCAGCGACTATCCACACCTGCTTGGTTCCATTGATCGTGCGGTGACATCGATCGAGATCCTGACCATTCCTGAGAGCGAGAAAGAGAGGATCTTTGAAAGAACAGCGATGTCGATTTTGAATAATGTGTGACTTTGCGCAGCCTCAGTGATCTCTGCGTCTCCGTGGTGAAATCCAGATCGATATTAACCACAGAGACACGGAGAACACGGAGTCCGCAGAAGCATGCTCCCATTACTTCAGAGCCTGGTCCAAACTCGAACGATCGTCCAGCATGATCCATTCAATCACCGATAGGGGCAGGCTGCCGTTCTTGATCAAATCATCGTGAAACTGGCCCAGACGGAAGTTGGCCCCTTGCTTGTCCCGATATTTCCCCAGCAGCCGCATGATCTGCCACTTACCAACCATGTAAGTGATCTTTTGCGTGGGGTTCGCCGCGGCACCGGCAGCTTCACCGGTGGCCGACTCCCGATCCAAACCGCCTGCTTCCATGAAGTAGTTAACGGCTTGATCAAACGTCCACTTGCCCGTGTGAAGATTGACGTCGACGCCGATGCGCGCTGCACGGTAGCGTGACAGACGAAGTATTTGGGCCTGACCCGGTGAGTTAACTGGATAGAGGCCGGTGCGCATCAGCATCTCTTCGCCATAAAGCGCCCACCCCTCCACGAGAATGTTGTCCGAGTGTTGCCGGCGAATCTCATCCTTCAGGTGATTGGCGATCGAAAGTTGTAAAAAGTGACCGGGTATCCCTTCATGGCCCAGGATTGGCCGCGGATCTTCGATGGCCGCGCGGATGTAGAAGTTCTTGCTGGCGGGATTGTAAGTAGGAATGAAATAGAATCCACTGTCGTCTTTGTCATAAACACCCGGAGCGTTCATGAAGCCGCCGGGACTGGTAGGTTTGAATGCTTCCGGCAGTTGCCGGATCTCAAAACGGCCAAGATAGGGCGGGAGCGTTGCAAGGTTATTGGCCTTGAGAAAATCGATCATCTCTGCTTCCCGACTTTCATACGCTTTCAAAAACGCTTCCTGGCTGGTGGGGACGTTCTTACTGCGAGCGGGATTCGGATCAGCCAGGGAGGGATCGGGCAGCATCGACTCTAGCGCGCGATAACGCGCGAGCTCGGCCTGGCCCAGCATCTCAACCTGTTTAGCGTCGAGCGGCAGCAGGTAAACATTCTTCAGCAGGTAGTTATAGTTCTCTTCGCCCATCGGCTTAAACGGCACCATGCCGGGCAGACGCTGTTGCAACCAATCAGCAAAGCCGTGGATCGCGGAGATCGCTTCATCCCGCGCTTTCACCAGTTCAGCTTTCTCACCCGCGGGCAGATCTTTTGCGAGGGTCATCAGGCTGTCGGTGAATAAGCTGTCAATTGACCGGGCCGAATCGATCGCGAGTTCCGCATAGAGTCGTACTGGTTTATTTAAGGCTCGCTTACCCTGCTCCATAAGAAAGGGCATCTGCTTTAGCCGGGCAGTCGCGGCCAGCGCTCTGTTCCGAGGCGTATCGTATTCTTTTTTTAGCAGTGAAAAGATGCCATTGCTGCATTCGTTGACGTAGGTCTGAGGATCGCTCGCCTCAAAGTCTATTACGCGCGTGAAGAAGTCGACAGCTTCGAGTTGTGAGCGAAACAGTAACCAATCGATGCGATCGTCCTTGCTCCAGTTTTCCGTCTTCATCGCGCTTATTTTGCCAAGAGTCTCTTTCACTTGCAGGTGGCGAGCCAGGATTGACGAAAGCGAATAGTCAGTCAGCCGATTGTCCCACGTGTGCAATCCGCTGTCGCTCGAGACGACTGGGTAATTCTGATTGCGCCAGTTGTAATAGTCCTGAGCCAGTTTCCGCAGATCGGCAGGCGAGACCGGAGTCTGCGCCGTCGTAGTTTGGGAAAAGGTATTCATCGCCAGACACACCAGCATGAAAGCAACCACAATTTTCATCGTGCACCTCGTCTAATGGGCTAGTGAAGCGGGAAGAAGTGACAATAAGCCATTGCGCCTTTGATTTACAAACGCTATCTAGATCATCCGCGACATTACGAGATCAGTCTGCTCATCGGACCCCAATTGGAAGAGATGCTGTCCGACTTCCTGAAAAGTCCATTTACGGTAGAACGCCTGCGCTCGCCGGTTATGCTCCCATACGCCAAGCCACAAAGTTTGATGGCCGGCCTGCTGAGCTTGGTCAATACAGGCTTGCATCAGGGCTGCACTCACCCCGCGACCTTGCCAGGGCGCGGTTACATAGAACCTCACCAATTCAACTGGCTTGGCGCCAGTCACACACTCTGGCGCACCGCCGGAATGAAGTTGCGCATAACCCACAGCTTCGTTCTGAATCTCAGCGATAAGGTAAAAAGTAAGAGGATCCAGTAACTCTTCGGTTTGTTTTGCTGGATCGAACGAAGCTGCCAGGTAAGCAGTCATGTCCTCAGGGTTGTTATTTGCCGCAAACGTGTCTGAGAAAGTTTGTGCTCCTAGTTCTGCCAATAATCCGGCGTCATTCACGTTGGCACGGCGAATCTGAGGAGTGGATTGAATGATCATATTCAGGACTTACTGTGCGAAAAATAACTAAACCCCGTACGGATCCACGTCAGTCAGGTAGGCAATCAGGTGTTGCTTGTTGCGGTGACCATCGAGCCATTCGCGTATTTTTTTGATCTCGGCATAGTCCTCTGGACCAAAGCGGCCAATATAGATCTGTTCCAAACTCTTTTTCCGCTCTTCTTTTCGGGCAGCTGATTGCCAGAACGAAGTCAGCATCGAGTTCAGATCGTCATGGAGATTGCGCTTTTTGAGAGCTTCCCATTCATTGCGGTCGAGCCAAATGCCTTTGCAGCCTTCACAATGATCCAGCGTAAAGCTGAATCCGCGGCCCACCAGATACTTAACCATGCGAAAACGGCACTCGGGACAGTCTATGTACTTGCCGGGCTCGACCAAGGACAGGCCATCACCTTCACCCGCGCGTTCGGCGAGATTTGGGCCATGACTTTCCAGCCATTTCCAGTATGCTGCGCCGCGGATCCAGTTGCCACCGCAGTCTGAGCAGCGCAGCGCCGTCAGATGCGACTCCAGATTTGTTGTTAGTAACTCAGATGATTTGCAGACAGGACATTTCATAATATTAACCCCAGGGTTAGTTTTCAGACTGATTCGATCGCAAACCGAAATCAGGAATCAGCCACAGATTAACGCGGATAAAACAGATCAGAAACATGGACGCATAAGCAAGTCTATTTAATTTTTCAGTTCTGATCTGTGTCACCTGCGTTAATCTGTGGCTAAACTTCCTTTTCCTGGTCCGCATTGAGTGCCAGAACTAATTCTGTGTCGTACGAGCTCATTTCACCCATTCGTTGGCAATCTCGGTCTCGACCTTTACGGGCACGGTCCGTAAATACTCTTCGGCAGCCGCGCACATTGCTCGCTCAACCTTCCGCGCGACCTCCTCGACCCGGGTACCATCGGCTTCGACTACAATCTCGTCGTGAATAATGTTGACGATTTTCGCAGAACTGCCGGCCAACTCGTCGGTCAGCAGTCGCAGCGCGCGCTTGAGAATGTCTGCACTCGTACCCTGAATAGGTGTGTTCTTGCCGTTGCGCTGGGTCATCGAGATCTGCTGGCGATCCTGCGCGTCATAGCGAAAGCGCACCAGCCGTCCGGATCCCGTGCGCGCCTGCCGCTCGTTAACGGCGCGATTCGCGGCATCACGCAGATAATTGTCCAGCTGCCGATAGGTGGAAAAGTATCGGCGCAGGACATCTTCGGCGCCCGTGACCGTCAGACCCGTCATCAGCGAAAAGCGTTGGGCCCCGATGCCATAGACCACGCCGAAGTTCAACCGCTTGGCAAAGTCGCGCTGTTCTTTGGAAACCTGCTCAGGCGTAACATTGAAGACCTGCGAAGCTGTGACGCGGTGCAAATCGGCGCCCGAGTTGAAGGCATCGATGAATCCACGATCACCGGAAAACTCGGCCAGGATTCTCAATTCGATCTGCGAATAGTCCGCAATCACCAGTTTTCTTCCCTCCGGATCCCCCGAGAAACAACGCCGATATTCAACCGCGTGAGGCACCTGCTGGATGTTTGGATTCGTGCAGGAAAATCTGCCGGTGGGTGCGCCAATCTGACGAAAGTCCGCATGCAAACGGCGCGTCACCGGATTAATCAGGTCGATCATATTCTGCCCATAACTGGTGAGCGCTTTTTGCACTGTGCGGTATTCCAAAAGCTTTTCGATGACCGGATACTGAGCTGCGAGCGGCTGGAGTTTCCAGTTACGAGTGGAATCAGGAACGGGAATTCCAAGCCGGTTCAGAGCATTAGTTAGCTGCTGGTGCGAATCGAGATTGATCTCGTCTCGTTGTGGCCCGCCAAACAGCGAACCCTGGGAAGACTCTTGGGCGAGCACCTCCTGCAGGTCGTGGGCCAGCTCACCGCGTCGCTTTTCGACAATGGTCAACTGCTCGAGCCAGCGATCTTTGTGCATGTAAAAGCCGGCCAACTCGATATGCGCAACCGGCATGACGCACTCAAATTCAAGCTGCGCGCATTTCACGAGCGAGTCGGCCTTCAGTCTTTCGATCAACCTTTCACGAAGCGGCAAGAGCACCGCCGCATCACGCGCCGCATATTCCAATTGCGCTTCCGAGAGTTCGAAATTCCAATTACTGAGGCGCTCTGTCTTGTCTACGACCTCGTTAAGAAAACGCGAGGCGACGGTTTCCAGTCCGTGACGCTCTTCGATATCGCCGGCGCCGATTAGTTGACTGGCAAGAAGCGTGTCAAACACCCCGCCGATGTCGGCTCCAAGATTATGCCTTAGGAATTTGGCATCAAACTTGGCGTTGTGAGCGATCTTGATGGGACGACGGGCTGCGAGCAGGCGCCTTAGCGAGGCCAGGGAATCGTTCCGGGACAAATCTCCATTGGCAAATGCATCGAGATCGACAATGTGTACGCGGTCAGGCGCCGCGAGCTGGATTAGGCGCAGACGAGAAGTGTAGGGGTCAAGGTCGGTAGTTTCCGTGTCCAGTCCGATTGCTGGTTGGGTTTCGAGTGATTCTATCGCCGCCCGGAGCTCGTTCTCAGTCTTAATTACCTTGTATGACGTGTTCATTATTCAGGTTTGCCGCAAAAAGGCACAAAAGACACAAAAATTAAGCGAAGAATCTGCGAACGCAATCTAAAAAGAGTTCCAGGAGGCGATAGCATCCGAGCACTCAGAAAATATTTACTGCCACTGTCTTACTCTTTTGTGTCTTTTGTGCCTTCTTGCGGCTAATCATTGTAAATTCCCATCAAACGTCTGAGCATCAGAATTTGCCCTTTATGCTGCGCCTCGTGGTCGATTAAGTGATGAAGAATCCAGCGCAGACTGTGTTCCGTCGTCTTCCCACGTCTTTCAAAACTAACAATCTGTTCAAGGTCCTTGTCATTACGAGCGAACAATAAATCTCTCGTCTGGTTGCGAATCTTTTGAATCTCTTCCAGACAGAAGTCCGCCGTATAGCCTCTGTTTTGGAAACCATTCGGATCATTCAGCACATCCCAGAAGGGAGCCTGTTGATCCAGTTCAGTGAGCTTGTGTCCCGACAAAACGCACTGCATCCACCACCACTCGGCCTCGCCGATGTGCAGCGCGAGGGCGCCCAGAGGATTGGCGCCTAAGAAAGGCACGCGCCCGACGTCCTCCGTGGAAAGACCCCTGATTGCCTTGCAAACCTGCTCGCGGACCTCCTCCATCCCGCTGACATAATAGCCAATTCCGGGAGACAGCCCGGGATGCGGAGCCAGAGTGTGACTTGCCATTTGCCCTCCTCCCTTTCATCGATTATTCAGTAATCAGCTGTTGTTGAGTTGGGGCTCTCTGCCGTTCTGCTTTTGCCTTTTCGGTTTGGTTCGTGTCATTTCGTGGATCGGCCCTTCTCCTACGACAAAAATCGATCCACAGAATCACACGAAATCAATAGTGGATCCGATCAAGAGGAGTTCACCGCAGCACGTGGCCGAACCAATCCGAGCAGGAGCAGCGCTGCGCTTCCCCCCAGAGCCGCGCTTACGAGAAATGCGGTCGCCGGGCCTCGCCAATCCCAAATCGTACCCATCAAGAGCGACGCCGGGAGCACCGTTATTCCGAACGCCAGATTATACAACCCGTAGGCCGTGCCCCGCTGTTCCGGCCTGACGAGGTCGGCGACCAGAGCCTTTTCCGCTCCTTCCGCCAGACCAAAATAAATCCCGTAGATCAGAAAGAGAATCCATACCGAAATCTGATTGTCGACAAATGCAAACCCTGCGTAAACCGCCGCGTACAGTATCCAGCCCGAGACTATCAGCCGCCGGCGCCCCAGGCGATCGGAAAGATCGCCGCCAATCAGCGAGCTGATAACTTTGCTGCCATGAAGAGCAGCCCACAGGAGCGGAATCGCGACCACCGAAACGCCTGCATCCCGCGCCCGCAAGATCAGAAAACTATCTGAGGAATTTGACAGGGTGAAAAGCGCAACAATCACGAGAAACCGTTTAAAATTCCCGTCAAAGCCACGCAACGACAGTGACGGGGGCTTGCTGGTTCTTACCTGACGGGAACGTGTCGGCGACTCGCGCATGAAGAGCATTGCCACCAGCACGGCCGCAAGCCCGGGAATCGACGCCAGCAGGAAAATCTTTGTAAACTCGCCGGCGTCGGGAGCGTTCCGGTTGATGACAAACAGGAAAACCAGCAAGTACCCGATCAGTGGTCCAATGACAGCCCCGAGATGGTCCATCGCCCGATGAAAGCCGAAGGCCAGCCCGCGTTGTTGCTCGTCAACGGCATCCGCAATCATCGCGTCGCGCGGCGCACTGCGGATTCCCTTGCCAGCCCGATCCGTCAGCCGAATGATCAGCACTTCGTACCAGTTGGTCGCAAAAGCCAGCCACGGACGGACGATGTTTGCCAAACCATAGCCTGCGACAACCAGCAGCTTTCGTTTGCCAATCCGATCACTGAAATATCCGGTAAAGAGCTTAAGCAGACTCGAGATTGATTCAGCTGCGCCTTCGATCAGGCCGATCGCCTTGGCCGAAGCGCCCAGGGTTGAAGAGAGAAAGATGGGCAGCAGTGGATAGATGATTTCGCTGGAGGCGTCGTTGAGCAGGCTGACAAGGCTGATGGCCAGGACATTTCGTGGCAGTCGACGATAGCGTTGCCAAAGACCGGGAAAACCTTCGTCGAGTTTTACTGCTGCGACTTCCGGATTGAATTGATCGGCGGCGTCGGTGTCGGTTTCCCCCATCTCTCGACCGCTCAATTTGAAGATACGCGACGTGTTGAAGAAGGGCGTGAAGGAGTCTTTCCTGCCGGCTGGCGATTGAACCAACCTTGCCACCAGCCGAATGAAATTGCGAGCAGGAGTGCAATGAGGATGAAACCGGCGACAACTAATCTAAACGCGAGCCGGAGCAGTTTCCGGGCTATCAGCAGGAAGATGGCCAGAAAAACTACTCCAATAATCAGCGCGATGTTGGTGACTTCCATCTAAGACTTTTGATAACTCCCGCGCACTACCGTTTTGATATTTCCGCGCACGTTAAAATCGCCTTCCACTTCCAACCCGAGAGGGTCGCACGCGCGGACAAAGTCTTCGCGGATCACATTTATTACATGCTCGTGGAAGATCTTCACTTCGCGAAACGAGTTTATATAAAGCTTCAGACTCTTGAGCTCGACACAACGTTCGTTGGGGATGTATTCAATGCGGATTGTGGCAAAGTCGGGAAAGTCCGAGAAAGGGCAGACACAGGTGAATTCGGGGATTTCGAATTTGATTCTGATCTCGCGCCCGGGAAACTCATAGGCGAACGTATCCAGGGGATAGAGGTTCATCTCTGCCCGCGGAGTCGGTTGAATCTCAAGGTTCTGCTGATTGACCGGTGGTAATGGTGCTTCCGTAGTCGGCATTACGGGATTCCTCGCTTGATAGCAATATTAGTTTAAAAGCTCAGATGAGGGCAAAACCTCAGAACTGCGAGAAATAGGAACTGTGTCAAAGCGAACTCCAGTGGAACGAGGTCAGTACCGCTACCGCGTTTCGGTACTGACCTCGTCGCTCTCCGTTCGTGGATCAACGCATATAACCGGGCTCGGAAAAACGAGGCGGCCCGGGTGTTCGCCCTATGGTGAATATCTTTACCAGAACCAGTCCCGCAACAAAGCCTCCAATGTGCGCGGCATACGCGACGCCACCCTGTCCGGAACCAGCGCCGAGGACACCCAGCCCACTGATCAATTGAAAGGCAAACCACATCCCAATCGCTATCCAGGCGGGTACCTCAGCCAGGATCCGAAACAGGAAGACAGTGACGCGACGATGGGGGTAAAGCACGATGTAACCACCAAGAACTCCCGAAATCGCGCCCGAGGCGCCGAGACTTGGGATAAGCAAGGCCGACTGATCGGTGGCGAACGCCAGGGTAATGAAAACGTGTGCGAGGGAGGCGAGCACACCGGTGAGCAGGTAAAAAACCAAATAGCGAAGATGGCCCATGCGGTCTTCAACATTATCACCAAAGATCCAAAGAAAGAGCATGTTGCCCGCAATGTGCGCGATACCACCGTGCATGAACATCGATGTTAGCAAAGTGATGTAGGGCGAAAATGGAGTCGGCTGCAGTCCGGGAATTAGAACCTGCTGGCCCGTTACCGGCTGAATGACCAGGTGACTTGGAGTAACGACGTCCTGGCCAGTAATGATCTCGAGGGGAACTGTGGAAAAAGCGTAAGTGAAAATCTCGTTTGATCCCAAGCCCTGCAGAAAGACAAAGACGAGGATGTTGATAGCAATAATTGCGTAATTGACCACCGGGAATGTGGTCCTGTCTGAGTTGTCGTCGAATAGCGGAAATACCATAAACAAAGCCTGTTGTAGCGCAAGCTGTTAGCTTGCGTCTGATGTCCGACGTTCCTCTCAAACGGAAAAATGCGTGTCGACCAGGAACGCAAACTAACAGTTTGTGTTACACAGACTACGCCGCATCCACGCCTGCGTGCACAATTGCCCGTTCATGCGACCGAAGCAATTCATATCCTTCAGAGCGGGCTACATACGTTGCCGCGGTAATGTCGCCCGTTACGTTCAACGTTGTCCGGCACATATCGAGGATTCGGTCTACTCCAAGAATAATGGCAATCAGCGCAGGATTCACTCCGATCGTTACCAGGACACCGATAATAAAGGGGATCGATCCAGATGGTACGCCGGCAGTGCCTATCCCGCCCAGTATCGCCAAATAGACCACCATCAACTGCTGGCCCAAGGAAAGATCCACCCCCGCGAGCTGAGCCAGAAACAGAACTGTTACGCCTTCATACAAGGCGGTGCCGTTCTGATTAGCAGTGGCTCCTACAGTCAAAACGAAACTATTAATTTCCTGCGGCACACCCAGGTTCTCTTCAGAGACTCGCAGGGCCGTAGGCAGGGTTGCGTTTGATGAAGAGGTTGAAAAGGCGGTGAGGATTACCGTCTTGATGCGCCGGAAAAAATCGAGCGGATTCATGCGCGAGAGAAAATAGATCGAGAGCGAATAAACGCCGAACATATGCAACGCGAGTCCAAGCAAGACAGTCAGAACGAACCAGGCCAATGCCTGCAGCAAGTCGAGCCCGAAGCGCGCGGTGTTATTGAAAAGCAGGCAGGCCACGGCATAGGGAGCAAATTTCATGATTATCTCGATGATCTTTGCCGTGATTTCATAGAGCGCCTCGAGCCCGCGCAACAAGGGGGCCGTTACGCGAACGGGAGTGAGAGTAATGGCGATTCCGATCACGAGCGCGAAGAACATCAAGTGCAGCATGTTCGGATTCTCGCCCGCTAGGGAAGCAATCGGATTCTTTGGCACGATGGTTTCGACTACCGCCATCAACGGCTTCGGGGTGGTGGCGCTCGCTTTCTTCGCTTCATCAACAGTTTTGGTCGCGTCCATCGCATAACGCTGCTGCAAAGCGGCTGCGGTGTTCGGATCGATTCGTTTACCCGGCTTTATTGTGTTCGCCAGGGTCAGACCAATGACGACTGAAATGGCTGAAATGACCAGACAGTAGCCAAATGATTTCAGGCCTACGCGGCCCAGCTTGCGGATATCTCCAATTCCGGCGACCCCCACAACCAACGATGAGAACACCAAAGGCAGGACGATCATCAGCAGCATCCGCAGGAATAGTTGGCCAACGGGCTGCGTGATATTGTCGACAACCCACACTACCCGCGGCTGGTCACCACCCCACTTGTAATTGACCGCCACACCCGCGATGACCCCGACTGCCAGGCCGATCAAAATGCGTGTATGCAGCGGCAGGCCTTTGGGTTTGTCAGGCGTCTCTTCATCGAGATCCGTTGTCAATTCAAGTTCAAACGCATCCGGATCAATCTGAGGCGGCGAAGCCTTATCTTCCTTTTGGGGCATATTGGATCAGTCCTGCTTTGTCAGAGTTGGATCTGAAATTTGTGACACATATTCATCAAGCGAAATTAAAGACTTTTCGTCTCGTTTCGTAGTGATTCGTGGATTCACCTTTTATGTTCAAAAATATTCTTAAGCACAGCTCACCGATTTGATCGGCATGCAAGGAGAATGGTCATCTGCCCCAACGCAACTTATCACGCAGGACCTCGAAATAATTTCGATTTGCCGGCTGTACAAGATTGAAAGAAGTGCTGCTCTTGCTGATAACAACTCGATCCCCAGCCTTTAGAGGAACACCAACCTGGCCGTCCAGCGTCAGTGCCACGTCTTCATTGTCAGTCTTGAGGATGAGCTCAATGATCGATTCATCCGGGATGACGATTGGTCGATTTGACAAGGTGAAGGGACAGATCGGCGTGACTACCACAGCCCTCATAGACGGGTAGATTACCGGACCTCCCGCAGAGAGATTGTAGGCAGTCGAACCCGTGGGTGTGGATACTATTAGCCCGTCGGCACGGAACGAGTTTACAAACTGCTGATTCATGTAAGCCTCGATTTCGATTATTCGGGCGAGCGCGGATTTGTTGATCACGACATCGTTGAGTACACGGTTGTGTGTAATTTGCTCATCACCACGCATGAGTTCAACTGCCAGCATGACCCGCTGCTCCAGGCGATAGTCTCCAATGAGGATTGATTCCAGGGCGACGTAGAGTTCTTCGATGCGAAACTCGGCCAGATAACCCAGCCCGCCATAGTTAATGCCCAGTACCGGGACTTCCTTATTGCCGAGCATGCGCGCGGCGGCGATCATTGTGCCATCGCCACCGAGCACGAGGATGAGGTCTACACTCTCAGCGATTTTTTCCTGCGGCATTTCCTTGACCGCACAACCGGTTTCATGCGCAATACGTTCGCGCTCGATCTCCGGCCCGCCCACGAGTTCAATGCCGCGCGCCGACAGCCAGATGGCCAACTCGCAGATAGTCCTGAGCGCATCCGGCTGATGCGGCTTAAGGACGATGCCAATTTGTTTGATAGTCGAGCTGGTCATACCGCGCAATTCAGCCCACAGATTACGCAGATTAGACAAATTATGACAACTCAAACCGGTGAGGGTCTACCCGGCAGACGTCGAAATGATCGAAACACTAACTACGAAATTACAAGGACATCAACCAACACGAAATACCACTTGAAGCATTTCGTGGATCGTTCACCCTTAATCAAGCTGATAGAGCGCAAGAAACTCAACATTGCCTTCGGCGCCCCGAATTGGTGATTTGATTAAGCCCCGAGTTTCTAGGCCAAGATCAGCAGCCGCAGCATCAACCTCCTCAATCACGCGCTCGTGCTTTGTCGTTTCACGCACAATACCTCCTGTCCCGACCTCGCCACGCCCCACTTCAAACTGCGGTTTTATAAGAACGATAAGGCGTGCGCAGACAGCTAACAAAGGCACAACGGCCGGCAGGACCTTGGTTGCAGAAATGAACGACAGGTCCATTACGGCCAGCTCAAACTTCTCGCGAAAGTCTTCCGGGGTCAGATAGCGAGCGTTCACTCCTTCGCGTACATCGACACGTGGATCTTGTCTCAACCGCCAATGAATCTGGTTATGACCCACATCCAGGGCCACCACTCGGTGCGCGCCGTGTTGCAAAAGACAATCCGTAAAACCGCCAGTGGAGGCTCCAATATCCAAACAAGTAAGTCCCGAGACGTCGACGTGGAACTCACGTAGCGCTGCTTCGAGCTTCAGCCCTCCGCGGCCGACATACCTTGAGGCGGGATCATCGGCGTGCTTTATTCGAATATGTGCGTCGAGTGGAACGAGGTCGGAAGGTTTGGCGGCGCGCTGCTCGTTAACAAGAACCACCCCGGCCATCACCAGCGCTTGTGCCCTGGTCCGGGAATCTGCTAATCCGCGCTCAACCAAAAGCTTATCGATTCGCTCACGATTCATCCGTCGATGAGTCTAATCGTTCCCGTAGCAGCGATCCACCAAACCATGAATGCGTTGGAACAAGAAATGACGAATGGAAAATGCTTCCCGGGTGTTAGCTTGGATGCCACTCAACCCTCCACACGCAGCGCCTTCGGTTGCCGGAGAAGAAAAGGGTTCTGCCTCTTAATCGACCGGAAATAACCGGAAATGACAAATGAAAAATGGAAAATGACGAATGGAAAAGCTTTCCGGCCTGAAGCTTGGGTGGCATTCAACATTCCGCAGACTGATGAAGTCTGTGCCACTTTGGCGATCCTGGAATGGATCAGGCTTATTTTAGGGAAGAGGCAGGGCGCGCAACTACCGAAATCAAGCCTGCCTGCGGCTGGGCTGCGTTATGGCGCGCGGCGACTCAGCGACTCCCACTTCAGATGCACAGTCGCGACACAGCCAAACCAGGATTTGCGCAGCGTCCGACCAGAAAAATGGTGTCACTTTGCTGGCAATCTGGACTGCCTTGTTAACGGGCAGGCGCTGTAAAGCCTGTACATAAAAGACCCCGTTGTAGAATTCGCCTTCCACGCCTTCGTCCTGATGTATGCACTCCCGCTCGCGAAACATCTGTTTCTTCATAAACACCTTTTACTCCTGGCGCAATTCACGCGAAAACAATTCGCGCTCAAGGCGACTGCCATTTCTGCATGGAATAACGTCGGGTACGTGCGTGAGAGAGTTTACTGGGGCACTACTGAAACAATACTTGACAACAATGACAACCTTTGTTGCTCGGCGGGGATAATGCCACTCGCTTAGGAGTCAGTCAACCTTTGCAATCAAAATACAAAGAATGAGTGGCCCTGGCCCCGGGAAAATCCACCGCCTCGCAAGATTCCATTTCGTGTAATTTCGTGGATCGTTTTTCCCCTTAAACAGGCCGATCCACGAAATACCACGAAACCTGTGGGTGTAATTCACACTATTAGCTACGGCCGGCGCGAACCTTCGAAAATATCCCTGATCCTGAATAAATCGTCGCCTCGAGCATTTCTTCTAGCCTCGCGCTCGGCCCTTCGTTGCAGTCTTCTAGCCTCCCTGCGCTGTTCGAGACGTGCCTGATCATCGGCATCGTCCTCCTGCTGTTCCTCGTCCGCGGTAACGGCAATCTTCTTTTTCGACTCAGCCTTGAGCTGTGACGAGTGAGAATTACGCCCAGGTTGCGCCGCCGCCAGAGTTCCAGGCTCCTGTAGTTTTTGCTCATTCCCTTCGGTGGCCGAGGAATCTCTGTTTTCGGAAGAAGCGGTGGGGGTTTTCCGCACCGTCGAGTCGTCACGGGAGTCAGGCAAATCCACTTTCGCAGGGTTGGTGTTACGCCCAAGCTGAAGCAGGATCACACCCGTCAACAAGCCTCCCAGAATGGCCGTCGCTAAAAATGGCAGGATCCGTTTTAAAAGAGATCTGGATTTAACTTCCCTAAGCGGGACGACCGGTCGGGCTGACAACAATGTGGCCTCGTCATCAAAGTGTGGCGATCTCAGGGGCTCAGCGTCGTGCTTCCGATCTAATTCCGATTCCAGATGCATTAGGTTTCTTTTCTATATCGTAGTCCCACCGCAGGGATGACCAAATCTTTTTGCAACTGCGAGGCCAGAGACAAAGGGAGTCTCCGCGGCTCAATTATGAACGTATTCTTGCATACCTGGTGACGCGAGGTTTCGGATGGACTGACGATATCGTGTATCAAATCAACAATGGTGTTTGACGTGGGCTACGAGGCACTTTTTGTGCAAGCGTGTGTGCGATCTAACTTAAAGTGCTCTTTGCGGCTTTGCGCGGCGATCTTCCAACACCTCCACGCTCTCCCTGACGCGCGTGTAGATACCATCGACGTCAAGCCCGTATTTCGCCAACAACAGCTTAGGATCTCCGTGAGTAACCAGCCGATCGGGAATTCCCATCCGTACCAGCCTGACCCGATCCTGCAGACCATTCTCCTCGAGCAGTTCTAAAACGGCCGAGCCAAAGCCTCCAGCGAGATAGGCTTCCTCAACCGTTACAATCAGACGCTTGGTCCGGGCCAGAGCCAGCAACAATTGTGAATCCAGTGGCTTTACAAAACGGGCATTTACGACCGTTGCCTCAATTCCATCTTTTGCCAGGTGGTCAGCCGCTTCAAGCGCCGGATGAACCATGGATCCATACGCTACGATAGCTATTTCGCCACCGTCCCGCAGCAGTTCGCCTTTTCCTATTTCGAGCAAACGAGGCTCGCGATCAATTGGCGCTCCGACTCCATTGCCGCGTGGGTAACGCATGGCCGCGGGACCCACATGCTCGACCATGGTGCGAAGCATGTCCCGCATTTCACCTTCGTCCTTGGGAGCCATCAGGATGATGTTCGGTACAGCCCGCAGATAGGCAATGTCGATCAAACCGTGATGCGTCGGCCCATCACCGCCGGCTATCCCGCCGCGATCCAGGCAGAACTTTACGTTTAGATCCTGGATACAAACATCGTGGATCAGCTGATCAAACCCTCGCTGAAGAAATGTCGAGTAGATCGCGCAAACCGGCTTTAAACCTTCACACGAAAGTCCAGCCGCAAAGGTGACACAGTGCTGCTCGGCAATCCCCACGTCGAAAGCGCGATCGGGGAATCGTTCGAGCGCCTGGCACACACCCGTCCCGTCAGGCATCGCCGCTGTCAGGGCCACCACCTTTGGATCCTTTTCCATTAACTCGCAGAGCGCTTGCCCAAACACAGACGTATAGGTCGGTGCTTTAGCGGCTGATTTGACGGGCTTTCCTGTTTGGAGATCAAACGGCCCGGTTGCATGCCAGCGATAGTAGTCACTCTCAGCTTCAGGAAAACCTTTCCCTTTGACGGTCAATGCATGAACGATAACTGGTCCATCTTTGATCTGCCTGGCTTCTCGCATCGCCGCTACCAGGGCGCGTGGGTTGTGACCATCAACATAGCCGATGTATTTGAAACCCAGTTCATTCACCAGCGCGCCCGGGAGAACGGCTGCCGCAATCGCGTCCTTCATCGTTTTCGCTGCGTGATGCAGGCGCTCGCCGAGGGACGGAATGGCCAGCAAAGTCTCTTCGACCTCACCCTTAAACCGATGATACCCCTGGGCATACCGCAGACGATTCAGGTACCCGGTCAGCGCGCCGACGGCTGGCGCAATAGACATTTCGTTATCATTCAAGACTACGATGAGCCTGGTCTTGAGGTGCCCGGCCTGATTGATCGCTTCCATCGCCATGCCGCCTGCGAGCGAAGCATCGCCAATCAGGGCCACGACGTGATGGTCTTCGCCCTTCCGATCGCGAGCGATCGCCATCCCCAGCGCAGCGGAGATGGAGGTTGAAGCATGACCTGCTCCAAAGGTGTCATATTCCGACTCGTCGCGACGGAGAAACCCGCTGATACCGCCGTACTGTTTGATTGTCGAAAGCATTTCTTTTCGACCGGTGAGAATTTTATGCGCGTATGCCTGATGGCCGACATCCCAAACCAGCCGATCGCGCGGTGTGTCGAAGGCGTAATGAAGCGCAACCGCAAGCTCTACTGCTCCCAGCGATGCGCCCGTATGACCACCAACACGGGACATTGTTTCCAGGATGTACTGGCGTATTTCATCGGCAACGGTTTGCAACTGATCAAACCGGAGCCGCCGCAGATCAGCGGGCGCGTTTATTGATTCGAGAAGGCTCATTTGGTTTCGCATTGTAACCTGCCAAAAGGGCTTTGACTATCCATCAAAACTTTCGGTACTGTCATATTTTCGGTTATCAGTACCTCTCTGCGTTCTCCATGTCTCCGTGGTTAAAGTTTTCCTCGTCATCTTCCACCACGGAGACACGGAGACCACGGAGTACTGGCAAAAACCCAAAACCACGACTTAGCTTGAGCGAAACATCAACGTGAGACCCCACCGCCCCGAAGACTGTCCGCCTCTTTCAAGCTCGATCGGCTCTGCGACACAAAGTACTCTGTACCACTTGGAACGAGGGTTTGTCAATCTATTTGAGCGGGGGGTACTAGGTTCAGTTTGCCTGGGAACGCGGGCGTCTCGCCCGCAATCTGATCGATCTCCCGTGGGATGCGGGCGAGACGCCCGCGTTCCCAGGGCAAACTGAACCAGTATCGAGCGGGGAGAAGCAGGCAGGAAGCGGAAGGCAGAAACAGAAACAGAGGGCAGAAGGCAGGGGCAGAAAGCGGAAGGCAAAAAGCCAGGAACTGATCGGCTTTCCGCCCCTGCCTTTTGCCTTTTGCTCGCTGCCTTCTGCCCTCTGCCCAGGGCTCTGTGCTTCTTACTTTCCGATCGCCACCGGCTGCTGCGGTGCGCAACATGAAGCAGCGCCGCCGTAAACGACTTCCGGCAGGTTGTCCTGCAATACAGTGAAGACTTCCCACTGATTGCCGTCAGGATCCTGGACCCAGGTCTTGTCCTGAATGGCGTAGCAACAGTTTGTTTGCATCTCGTCGCGTGTGATCAGACCCGCAGCAGACCACTGCCGGCGCATCGCCAGAACGTCGTCTGTTGACCCGACCTGTATTCCCATATGCGAGAGTGCGCCCGGGTCATTGAAAGACCCCTGATTCAGTGTCAAGTTCAACGGCGGGTTGCTTACGTCAAATTTCGCATAACCCGGACGCACTTTGCTGGGCTCCAGCGCCAGCAGTTTCTTGTAAAACTCCAAGCTTCGCTCAACATCGCGCACATTGAGCGCCACATGCGCCTTTAGCGCCTGCACCTGTCCGGCCATCTTGCTTTCCATCGCAAACCTCCTCTATAGTCATATTCGCTAATGCGAATGTGTGTGCAGCCTACCCGATGCATGTCATATATGTCAAGGCAAATATGTCGTTTGAAGGATGAATGACAGAACAATGATCGAAATACGAAAGCTGAGCCTGGCGGACTGGGAATCGATTAGAGCGATCTACCTGGAGGGTATCGCCACAGGCCAGGCCACTTTTGAAACGGTCGCGCCGTCGTGGGCGAAATGGGACGAGGGGCATCTACCCTTTGGTCGATTGGGTGCGACCTTTCCGGCAGAACAAAAAATCAAGGGCTGGGCGGCCCTGTCGCCTGTTTCAGCCCGCGCTGTTTATAAGGGAGTGGCCGAAGTCAGCGTTTACGTTGCCGCAGATGCCAGAGGCCGCGGCGTCGGACGCGCCTTACTCGGCGGGTTGATTGCAGAGTCTGAAGTGAATGGCATTTGGACCTTGCAAGCAGGCATATTCCCCGAGAACGAGGTCAGCATCACGCTGCACAAAACTTTCGGCTTTCGAGTCGTCGGCACGCGCGAACGCATAGGTAAGCTAAAAGGTGTCTGGCGCGATACAGTGCTCCTGGAGCGTCGAAGCAAGGTTGTGGCCATCGACTAAGCGCAATTTCGCGAACACGAGATAAGAAATATCAGCCGCGGATGAACGCAGATAAACGCGGATCAGAACAATTATTGATAGGAAGAATTGAACAGTGTATTGGATTCTAATTTTTTCTGATCCGCGTTTATCCGCGTTCATCGGCGGCTCATAACCGTTCTTGAATGTATGTCCTCAGGAACAAGCGCGAGTCTAGGATCGTAATGACCACAACAGCTGGGACAGGTGTAAGAGATTATCAATGGGCAGTAAACCGTACAGCATAGAACTATTGTTCAAAGCCCTCGCGGATCGGACCCGCTTGCGGATCATCAACCTGATTGGCGGAGATGAGATCTGCGTGTGCTTCCTGGTGGAAGTTCTGAATATTAACCAGCCAAAAATCTCGCGCCATCTTGCTTACCTCCGCCGCGCAAAAGTGGTGACCGCTCGGCGCGAGGGCAAATGGATGCATTACCGGATTGTCGAGCCACCTGATCAGCACGCCGCAAGCATTTTTCGCGAGGTGGTCACATCAGTAGCAAATGACGCGGAAATGCAACGAGACCGCGCGCGCTTAAGTCAGATTTGCTGCGCCACGAGGCTGCCTATCCCCTTGCGCAAAGCGCCACGTCCAGCAAGTTTCCCTGTGTCAAAAGCGAACCCCAGTGGAATGAGGTCAGTACCGTAACGCAGTCGGGTCTAGTCATTGCCGATTGTCGATTGCTGGTTGCCGATTGATAAGCAACCAAACAACCAATTGGAAATCGGCAATTGGAAATCGGCAATGACTAGACCCGACGCGTTACGGTACTGACCTCATTCGCCGGAAATCACTGTCGTCTTAACCGAAGAATCGCAATTTCTGGTCGCACACCAAACCGGATTGGCAACCCAATCACACCTGTACCGGCCGATACGTACAGTTGCGTGTTTCCTCTTCTAAATAAACCCCGAGCATATTTCAGATCCTTTGTGGCAAAGCGCGCCGGTGGGCCAAGCAGCGGCAGATCAATCTGCCCTCCGTGGGTGTGCCCGCTCAGGATCAGCGAAACATCCTGGGCCTCGGCGAAATCCAGCACAATGGGCTGGTGAGATAGCAGCACCGTGGGCTGCCGGCGATCCAGACCCTGTAGCGCCCTGGACCAGTCGGTACCGGCCCACGACCAATCGTCGACGCCTGAGAACTGGAGTGTGTCAGCGCCCCGGCGCAGCAGCGTATTAGCATTGTTCAGTACACTTATGTGATGGCGTTCCAACGCGCGCCTGGTGAGTTCAGCATCGGTATAGTGGTCGTGATTCCCGAGCACCGCCCAGATCCCTTCGGGCGCGTCGAGTTTGCCAAGAGCCTCCGCACAAGGCTCGATATAACGACGATACGAGGTGGTGTAGTCTCCGGTGAGAGCAATGAGATCGGGCTTGGTTTGTTGTGTCAGTTTCACCACTCGTTGCACTTCCTCTATCCCGAGGATGCGGCTGTGATGAACGTCTGTGATTTGAGCTATGCGAAATCCCTCAAAGCTTTCAGGCAGGTCGCGGATAAAGATGTCGACTTGCGAAATGCGGTAATTGTAGGGTTCGATCAATCGGGCGTAAGCCGAAGCTGCGGAGACTGCCAGGAGAGGTGTAGCTGCAGCTGCTCGCAAAAACGTTCGGCGACTGATCCTGGTTTCGATCACAGCGCGAATTCTAATACGAAGCCTACGCGGAACGCAGCACTCACTTTGATTGTGGACCTTGGCGGGAAAAGACTGGCGGCAGCCAGCAGCATCAATTCTCCTCCCACCGCTCCGCGACCGTCAGTAATTCACGACTGATTTCCGTGAGGGCCATGAACTTCGTGCGAGGCACTTCTCCCTTGTACCAGAGAAAGTCGCTCAACAGCCGCCTCGCCTGGTCAGTCCAGAAAGAGCTTTCTGGTGGAAGAGATCTTCGTGTCATTCGTTCAACATAGCTCACGGCCTCCTCCTCGATTCGAACTGTCACTTCATGCCTTGCACCGATCGGATCAACTACGGTGAAATGCCTCTCCTCTGGAAGGTGCCATTCTCCCTTTTCCGGATCGAGGATGGTAAAGCCATTCATAGTTATGGTTGGGATCTCTGCTGGTGAAGGTTCCTCAATAATTGGCCTGGACAGTCGACCCGGAGGTACCGCCGGCTGTTTTGCGACGGCGGCAGCCACTGCATTGCGTAATGTTTCCGGCGTCATCGGCTTACGCACAAAGTCAGTGGCGCCGAATTTCATGCTGTCGACTGCCAGCTCAATAGATGCGTATGCTGTTGCCATCACTACCAGAGCATCAGGATCTCTTTGCTTGATTTGTCTCAACGTCTCGAGTCCATCGATGCCGGGCATTCGCTGATCCAGTACGACCGCGCCCCAAGCCGATCCGTCATCAAATAGCTTTAACCCCTCAACCCCATCACCCGCTTCGCCAACTTCATAACCGGCTGATTCGAGTGTCAAGCGGATCATCCGGCGAATGTGCTCCTCATCGTCAATGACTAGAATTCTCTTGTTCATCTTTCCTCCATTCCCGGGCAAGCTTCTCTAATGCGTCGCGTTCGGCGTTCTTTAACACGAGCCTTCCGCCCGCGGGAATGTTGCCATCGTTCCAGATGAAATCGCTGAGAAAGCCTTCCGCCTGCTCGGTCCAAAATACGTTTTCGATTCGTCGACCGGGCGTTAACTGTTCCGCGCTCTCAATAGCCTCGGGTGAAATCTCGACGACGATCTCCTGGTCCTCGCCGCCAGGCTTCCGAACCATGAAGCGGTGTTCATTTTGACTTTGTGGTAGACCGTTCTTTTCCGAAACGCGCGAAACAGTAAAACCGTTCATGGTGACAACCTTAGTGTGTGGCGATTGCAGCCCACTGGCAGCACTTCAGTTCCTTCCATCATCGGCATTCTCTGGTCCAACAGGATTACGTTCCAAGACGGATCACCACCCAGGATGGCAAAGGCTTCAATTCCATCTTCCGCTTCACCAACCTCATAGGCTGAGGCCTCTAAAGTGAGACGGATCATCTGCCGAATATTCTCTTCGTCATCGATAATCAGCACGCGCTCAACCATAAGCATCTCGTTGTAAATCGATCAATGTGCAACGGGCAGGGTGAAAGTAAAAGTTGAACCGTGTCCCAATTCGGACTGAACACTGATCTGTCCGCCATGGGCCTCAATAATCAGTCTCGATATCGCCAGCCCTAATCCTGCGCCACCCGTAGCAGCCCCCGGCACCTGCACAAACTTATCGAAAATGTGAGGCAAATATTCCTGAGGAATACCACCACCTGTGTCGGAGACTGAAAACGCAACGTAGTGACCGCGCGGCTCAGCGCTGATCCTTATCTCGCCTTGTTTGGTGTACCGGATGGCATTTATGACAAGGTTTGCCAAAACCCTCTCAATCTGTGAACGATCCGCCTTCACGGTCGGCAGATCGGCCGGCACGTCAACGCGAAAAGCAAGACCCTTTGATTCCACTTGTGGCCGCAATTCGCCGGCTTCAGCAGTTATCAAGTCGCGTGTTTGTATCGGCGCAAGCTCGGGTTGACTTTCGCCAGCTTCAATCCTGGAAAGGTCAAGCAGATCCCGCATTAACTTATCCAGCCGCTCGCAATCCTCGCGGCAAGCGTCAAGTATTTCCGTTTGCTTCGGATTCAGCTCTCCAGCGGCGCCCTCGAGCAACAGATAAACTCCCATCTGCACGCTTGTCAGCGGTGTGCGCAACTCATGTGAGGCGCTCGCTATAAACTCTGTTTTGAGCTGATCGATCTCGCGCAGGTGAGTGATGTCCTCAAGGAGAGTGACGGCTCCGACGAGATGCTTATCATTGTCTCGCATCGGCGTCGTGCGCAAGCGGAAAGCTCTTTGCGAGCCATCGACCGCTAGCGGCAGCACCGCCGACAGTCCTTCGCCGGCAACCGGTCGCTGGGATTCGAGTGCTTCCGCCACAGCGCCCGCGATACGAGTGTCGCGTGCCACCTCACCAACATGCCTGCCGGAGTTTTCTTTCTCAGATCCGAATATTTCTTCGGCAGCGGGATTGAGTTTTGTCACACATCCTTCGGCGTCCGTCACGATCACCGGATCGTATAGCGAATCGATTGCGGCCTCTGTCGTCTGTTGAGCTACTAAAAGCTTGCCCATATCCGAGGTTCGGAGCTGCCTAATGTGTTCAGCCATGCGGTTGTATTCCGCACCCAGGACGCCAACCTCGTCTCGAGAATTCACTACCACTTTTGCATTGAGATCCCCACCAGCTATCTTCGCCGTAGTTGCGGTAAGTTGGCGCAACGGCTCGACAATTCGATTTGCGAGGAAAAAAGCCAGCATCACTCCGGCTGCGACTAAAATGCCGGCTACTAGCAGTGTGCGATAGAACCAGAGTTGAGCCACACCTGCGGCAGCTTCAGATTTTGCGAGCATGGCCCGTTGATTGAGTTGCAACAGGCGTTCACACTCAGCTCGCAATTTATTGAACTGAGGTTCGAGCAGCGTGAAATATTCGTTCCGCTCAGAAGCTTCTTCATTCCGAGGCGGCGGTTTTTGTTCGCTGAGACTAGCCTTGTCGACTCTGGCCATAAACGCATCGAACATTTGGTAATAGAGATCTCGGTCTCGTCGAATGTTCTCTATAGCTTCCGGCTCACCGACTTCGGTGATGTTGTTTGCTGCCTTTTCAAAGTTAGCGTCAAATCGTGCCCGGTGCTCGCGTAACTGAGTCATCGCCTTGTCGCGCGCGCCCAGAAGCGCAAACAGGGCCGCGGAGTCCTGACGCTCAAGACTCTCTTTCATCTCCTGCGCGGCAACCACTGAGTCATAATTGTTCGAGAGAATGCTGCGCGACACGCCACCCATCTCGCGCAAACGCCAGGCACTCCAACCGCCCAGCACCACGAGTGCTGCGATGAAGACTAAATAGCCCAACAAGAGTTTGGCTCGTAAATTCATGGTTCTTCGAAAAAGATCAAATGACCAACGACAAATTTTTACACCTCATCTCTTGTGCCTCGTCCTTCCAAAGGCACAACCTGTACAGTCGCGTCCCTTACCTCATGAAGAAAACGATTTATTATCGAACCACGTAAGAGAATGTCCCATCGAGAGCGCGACGTTTGGCCGAACACGACGTGAGTGATTCCTTTGCGCTTCGCAAAACTGATTAGTGCATCTGCTACTCGTCGCGATTTCAACTTGACGACCTTCGCCCCCAGCTCCTCAGCAAACCGGATGTTCTCCTGAAGGGCGGCATAATCCTCAGGCTTGATTCGGCCCATCTCTTCATTTGGTGTTTCGACATAGACTGCATACCAATCACTGGCCAGACGCCCGGCGATGCGTGATCCTATGCGCAATAACTTCTTGGCGCTCCCGCGAGAAGCCATGGCAACCATTACGGTTTCAGGGATAACCGCCTGTTCCAGCCCTTCGCGTTCGCGATAGTCATGTGCTTTTGTGGCCTGGTCTGTCGCCACCTGCCGCAAAGCAAGTTCCCTCAATGCGGAGAGATTTCCTTTGCGAAAGAAGTTGTTGAGGGCCTGTTCGATCTTTACAACGTCATAGATTTTGCCTTGACGCAGGCGTGTCCTAAGCGTGTCGACAGACACATCGACATTTACTACTTCATCGGCGCGGTGCAGGAAATAATCCGGGACAGTTTCGCGCACGCGCACTCCGGTAGTGCGAGTCACTACGTCATTGAGCGATTCGAGGTGCTGAATGTTTACCGCGGTGATTACTGAAATGCCGGCATTGAGTAAGTCCAATACATCCTGGTAGCGTTTCCGGTTCTTTGAGCCGGGGACATTGGTATGAGCAAGCTCGTCAACGATGGCAATGGCGGGGTGTCGAGCGATTACGGCATCGGCGTCCATCTCTTCCAGGGTGACGCCACGGTACTCAATCCGGCGCATCGGCACACGTTCCAGCTTGCCGATCATTGCCTTTGTATCTTCGCGTCCATGCGCTTCCACTGCGGCGACAACGATGTCCGCTCCCTGTTTTTTGAGCAGGTGCGCATCTTCCAGCATCTGATAAGTCTTTCCAACACCGGGGGCCGCACCGATGTAAACACGCAACTTGGCCTGCTCGCCGTCGTTGAGCCTGGCGAGAAGAGATTCGGGTGATGGGCGGTTACCGTTTTGGTCCATAAGGACTCTGAAGTCTG